>Ga0209512_1001503_pt1 | contig 28474 bp, 24 predicted proteins | sample frozenSSSSmetaG_FD_184142 | JGI IMG/M metagenome (GOLD analysis project Ga0209512, IMG submission 184142) | Glacier valley bacterial and archeal communities from Borup Fiord, Nunavut, Canada, to study Microbial Dark Matter (Phase II) -... | ecosystem: Environmental > Aquatic > Freshwater > Ice >...
ACGCCCAGCATCAGGCCATTGAAGATATATTGACTAACTTCGCTCATCAGGTTTCCTGAAACGGTTGAGGATGACCCTCCCGCGCCGCCGAGGGCGTGCAGGAGGGCATCCCGGGGATTACAAACCAGCCAGCTTGCGCTTGCCCTTGCCGTAGCTGCTGTCTTCCCAAACTACCCATGCGCCGTTTTCCACCACGTACTTGGTGATCAGCGGCACGATGTTCTGGCGATGGTCGTCAAAGGTCACCTTGCCAACAACCGTATCGACGTCGCTGGTCTTGTTCAGAACATCACGCACTTTTTTGCGATCCGGACCCACCTTCTCCACGGCATCCATGATCAGATTGGCGGCGGCAAATGCAAAGGGACCATAGGCCTCTGCCGATTCACCGTATTTTTGCTGCGCGTATTTGCTGGTGAAGAAAAGCCCGCCTGGCAGCTTCTCCCACGGCGCCCCTTCGATGAACGAAAGCGAGCCTTCAGCCAGCTCCTTGCCCGCGCCCTGAATATAGGCATCGGACTTGATCCCGGAGGTCCCCTGGAATTGCGCCTTGATGCCCAGCTTTTCCATCTGCGTCCGAATCCGCACGCCGAGCGGCGTCAGTCCGCCGAAGTAAATGACGTCCGGATTCAACTCGCGAATCTTGGTCAGTTCGGTGGTGAAGTCCTGTTGGTCAGCCGTCACCCCGAAGGTGCCCAGGACCTTGCCGCCACCTTTTTTCAGGAATTCGCCAAAGTACTTGTTGTGTCCTTTGCCGTAGTCCGTGGTGTCATGAATAATGGCCCATTTTTTGTAGCCCAGTCCGGCCATGAACTTGTAGGCGACCTCGTTCTGATTGATCATCGTGCCGTTGACACGATGAATTTCCTTGAAGTTGTTGCCGTAGGTGACTTCGGGGAGAACCGCGCCCCACACAACAGCTGGCATGCCAAAACGGTTGTACACGCCCGCCGTGGCCATGGCGACTGCCGAGCAATAGTGCGTGACGCCAGCCACGATATTTTTGTCTGCGGCAACCTTGGTTGCCACCTGCACACCCACATTGGGCTTGCACTCGTCGTCCTGCGGCACCAATTCATAGGTGTATTTGGACTTGGGATCCTGATTGCGCAGGCGCACTGCCAGGTCGGCGGAATTGCGTCCCCCCAGGCCGACATTGGAGACCCCGCCGGTCAACGGACCGATAAAGGCGATTCGCACCACTTCCTTCGCCATGACGGGGCTGGCCACAAGAGCCAGACCCATACATGTCGTCAACAACGCCGTTCCTGCCAATACCGTGTTTCGCCTGCGCATAGTCACTTCCTTTCGGGTGGATTGAAGAATTCAAATTAAGTAACATGATCCTGATTGACTGTCTTTTGAATACAGTTCAAGTCACTTGAATATTGACATGCATGATTTATGCCAGACATTACCCTTACTCGCCACGAGGGGAAACCCGAGTGCGCCAAACTGAAGAAGCAGGAAGCAGTGGGCCACTTTGGTCATTTGACAGGCTCCAGGCCAAGGCGCGACCCCAGGCAAATCGCTGGTTCGACGCACCGCTGCGGTGCTCATGGGGCCATCCCACTTTGGTGCCGAAAGCAGACTGTCGTACCATTCCAACACAAGGAGCCGAACTGAATGATGCTGACCGGTTCGCACGCATCAACAGCGCGTACTGCCGGGCGGACGCAGAAACACACACTGGGCAGTAAGGGCGCTGGCTTGATCGCCCGCCACATCAATCGCACTATGGAACTCAAAATGGCTGACAACTTATCAAGTATTCCGGTCAACGATGCCGTCGCGTTGACCCAGACCCTGTTGCGGATGAACACCATCAATCCGCCCGGCAATGAAGACCAGTGCACCCGGTATCTGGCAGAGCTGCTGTCGGCGGCAGGCTACGAGTGCCGGCTGGTTGACTTCGCACCGCACCGCAGCACCCTGGTCGCGCGCATAGGCGGCAGATCCGACAAGCCGCCGATCTGCTTCACCGGCCATGTCGACGTGGTCCCGCTCGGTTCAGCGAAATGGGCACATGACCCGTTCGGCGCAGAGATCGTGGGCGACAAGCTGTATGGTCGTGGTTCCAGCGACATGAAAAGCGGCGTCGCGGCCTTCACCATTGCCGCGATCGCGGTGGCCAGCGAGATCAAGGACAGCGCGGGTTTGACATTGGTCATCACCGCTGGCGAAGAGACCGGCTGCGAAGGAGCGTTCCATCTGGTGGGCATGAGCGATGTGGCCGACATTCTTGGCAAGGCCGGAGCGCTGGTGGTGGCCGAGCCAACCGGCAACCAACCGCTGGTGGGCCACAAGGGCGCATTCTGGCTAAAAGCCAGTGCGACCGGCGTCACCGCCCACGGCTCCATGCCGGAGAGCGGCGACAACGCCATCTACAAGATTGCACGCGCCGCACTGGCGCTTGAAAACTTCGATTTCGCGACCCCGCCCCATGCGTTGATGGGACGGGGCACGCTAAACATCGGAACGGCGCGTGGTGGTTTGAATATCAACTCGGTACCGGATGCAGCCGAGATGACGATCGATATTCGTACCGTCGCTGGGCAGGACCACAGGCAGATATGGGGTTGCCTGTGCAGTCGCATGGGTCCGGACATCGGCTTGCAAACCCTGCTTGACGTAGGCAGCGTCTTCACCGCACCCGAAGACCCTTGGATGCAAAGCGTATTCGCGCGCTGCCAGACCCTTTTCGACACACCCTTGCAGCCCAAGACTGTTTCTTATTTCACCGATGCAGCAGCCTTGCGCGAACCGCTGGGGCAGCCACCGACCGTGATTCTGGGACCAGGCGAGCCTCATATGGCGCACCAGACTGATGAATTTTGCTATGTGGTGCGGATAGGCGAAGCGGAGGAACTGTTCCGGCAGATCATCCTTGACTGGTGCAAGGGGTGACCTTGATGCGATCATAATCAGGGAACTCTACGCCAGCGCCGTAACACGGTAGCAGGAGTGCAGACCCGGATCCGTGGCGCCTCCATGCTATGCGTGACGAACGCGCGTGAACTTGATCCCGGTTCGATCCCGCAGCCTGCGCTATGCCAAATCGCGTTCGAAACCCTACTTTGCCGAACCCCGCTGCCACGCGGTGAAATTGACCCGCCTGATGTCCAAGTCGATGACGGATGCATGGGGAGAGAAGACGCGAGACCATGCGGTGACCGTTTACTAAAACGCAAGTCGCGCATGATGCGATCTCTAATCGAGCACAACTTCTTTTCTGCTGAAGAGGTTGAGCGCAGGGCGCTTGTCACGCTGAACCCCCTATGCTTTGCGTGCGAAAGGGCTAGATATAGCCCTTACACCGGCCCAATTTGGCCGAGCACTGTTTCACATTAATCAGCGCCGTGGATTCAAGAGCAACAGAAAAACGGATAAAAGGGAAAATGACGGTGGAGCACTCAAAACAGCCATCGGTAGGCTTTGATCCCCGCGTCATCATTGAGATGCCAATGTGCCCACGCACTATTTTTGTCTTGGTCGTACACAACTTTGAACAGGTATGGGGACACGTGCTTTACCGGGGCCGATGATTGGTTCGTAAACAGGGCCAGATGACATAAACGTCCCCAGAAGTCCTTGCCGCATATTTACGGGCGCGGCCTCGACCGACTTCGCCCACACGCCACGGTTGTGTTCTGACGCTTGTGGGACCATGTTTGCTAATGAGAAGTTCTTAGCCATTGCTTGCGCGGTAGGCATCTCCGCTGCTGGCGCAAGATGCCTCTATCAAAACCAATCCCCTTGTAGTCATGCAAGGTTGCCCGTTCTGCGGATCGTAGTCGTGCATCTGGGAAAAATTTGTTGGTGCGTTTTTCATCGGCATCAGCTATGGATGCTTTGTTGAGCTTTTCTGCGACAAATACGGCTGTTTTGCTTTCACCGGAATGCAGGACGGCACAGGCGTCGTAGCAGAGCTCACGGTTCGTGGGTCGTGGAGCCATAACGGGTGGTTTTCCGCCTGCGAAGAACTAGCGACAGGCCGAAAAAGCGTCATCGTCATTGCCCGCATGAATCGAAGGCGAAACCTTGGAAGTTGGATATGGTGTACCAACTTCACGCAGCGCCGTACTCAGTTCCTTGGCGAACTGTTCTAAGCCATTTCCGGCTGCTCCTACGCACTTTGCGGGGGATGTCGGCACACGAGTTCACGGACAGGCCGATGACCAGTGCCAGCAGCATGTAGATCAGGTGAAACTTGGCTCGGGGCTGGGATCGCTTAGACGATTTTTTTTCATCTATTTGGCGAAAACGCAAGACTGACTGAGCGAAATCAGCGTGCGGAGCAGTCATGATTTTGGAAAACGCATGCCTGGCATGAGTGCATTAACTCATGGCGAAATTTTCCACAAAAGATGCTTGAGAGCAATCTTTTTTGATATCAAGGGTGATTACTGCCCACAGTGCCATCGCTGTGGCCTGTGACGTTGGGGATGGACTCGAAGTTTTGCTCTGGTAGGAACCAACCAAAGTGACTTAGCTGGATGGTTTTATTGCTCATCCGAAGGCAGGAAAGAAATTTATTTTTTTCTTGCCTGAACCTGCTTGCCTAAGGATGAAACCGCAGCTTTGCGCCCCAACCTATGAGGTGAAAACATGAGATGAAAGCAAGAATCCGGAAATAAAAAAACCCTTATGAATCATATGACTCTAAGGGTTTTTCATGTTTGGCGGAGAGGGTGGGATTCGAACCCACGGTACCTTGCGGTACGCCTGATTTCGAGTCAGGTACATTCGGCCACTCTGCCACCTCTCCTATGTTCCGAGCCGCAATTCTAGCAGGCTGGCCGACCGGTTCAGGCTAGTTCACGCCGTTGGCGCTGAAAGAGTCGTGATCCCGCCCATGTAGGGTTGCAACAGAGCCGGAATATCAACACTGCCGTCGGCGCGCTGGTAGTTTTCAAGCACCGCCACCAGCGTACGCCCCACTGCCAGGCCCGAACCGTTCAGGGTGTGAACGAACTCGTTTTTGCCCTGGGCATTCCTGAACCGGGCCTGCAAGCGGCGGGCCTGGAAGGCTTCGCAATTGGACACCGAACTGATCTCGCGGTAGGCATGCTGGCCGGGCAGCCAGACTTCCAGGTCGTAGGTCTTGGTGGCGCCGAAGCCCATGTCGCCAGTGCACAGCAGCATGACCCGGTAAGGCAGGCCCAGTTTTTGCAAAATCGCTTCGGCGTGGCCCGTCATGGCTTCGAGCGCGTCGTAGCTGGTGTCCGGGTGAACGATTTGCACCATTTCCACCTTGTCGAACTGGTGCTGGCGGATCATGCCGCGCGTGTCGCGTCCGTAGCTGCCGGCTTCCGAACGAAAGCACGGCGTGTGGGCAGTGAATTTCAACGGTAGATCGGCTTCGGCCACGATCTCGTCGCGCACGAAGTTGGTCAGCGGCACTTCGGACGTGGGAATCAGGTAGAGCGCCGTACTTTCGGCCTCTTGCGCGCCTTCCTGTCCGCCTTTCTTGACGGCAAACAGGTCTTCCTCAAACTTGGGCAACTGCCCGGTACCGCGCAGCGAATCGCCATTGACGATGTAGGGCGTGTAGCACTCGGTGTAGCCGTGCTCTGCTGTCTGCACGTCGAGCATGAACTGCGCCAGTGCCCGGTGCAGGCGCGCCAGCGGGCCTTTCATGACCGTAAAGCGTGAACCCGTCAGCTTGACGCCCATCTCAAAGTCCAGCCCCAGCGGCTGGCCCAGGTCCACGTGGTCCTTGACTTCAAATGTCAGCGCCGGGGGCTCGCCGCCCAGGCCTTCCACCGGGCTCCATTTACGGACCTCGACATTGCCGGCTTCGCCCAGGCCGTGCGGCACGCTGTCGTGCGGCAGGTTGGGCACGGCCAGCAGCAGCGCATGCATCTCGGCCTGAATCTGCTCCAGCCGCACGCTGGAGGCTTCCAGCTCGACTTTGGAGGCGCTGACCTGCGCCATCACGGCGCTGGCGTCTTCACCTTTGGTCTTGAGCTGGCCGATTTGCCTGGACAGGGTGTTGCGCTGGTTTTGCAGCTCTTCGGTCCGGATCTGCAGCGCCTTGCGCTCGGCCTCCAGCGCCTGAAAGCCATCCACATCAAGGAAGGCTTGCGGGCACTTGCGAGTTTCAAGCCGTGCAATGGCCGAAGGCATGTCTTTACGGAGCAGGTTGATATCTAGCATGGTGTTATATTTTTTATATTAAAAGTAGCTGTAGCCCAATACCCACGGGCATATTCAGCTATATATTTTGTAGTATTTATCAACAAAGCGTTCAGCCCTGATGATGCAGCAGGCTGCCGCTGATTTCGAGCGCCTGCCCCTGCGCATCAAGCTTCAGGCCCTTGGGCAGCGGGAACTTGATGGTTTCCTCGATTCCGGACATCTTGCGCACCGAAACCGCGCCCAGCGCCTTGATGCGGTCAATCACCTGCTGCACCAGCACGTCCGGGGCCGAGGCGCCAGCGGTCAGGCCGACCCGGGCCTTGCCCTCAAACCAGGCTTCCTGCAGTTCGCTGGCGTTGTCAACCATGTAGGCTTCGGTGCCCAGCTTGGCGGCCAACTCGCGCAGGCGGTTGCTGTTGGAACTGGTCGGGCTGCCGACCACAATCAAAATGTCGACCTGCGGGCTGAGCACCTTGACCGCATCCTGCCTGTTTTGCGTGGCGTAGCAAATGTCTTGCTGCTTGGGCACGCGCACTTGGGGAAAGCGCGCCTTGATGGCCGCGCTGATCTCAGCCGCATCGTCCACGCTCAGTGTGGTTTGCGTCACCACCGCAAGCCGCTCGGTTTGCGACGGGGAAATGCGCGCCACGTCCGCCACATCTTCCACAAGGTGAATGCCGCTGTCGAGCTGACCCATGGTGCCCTCGACTTCGGGGTGGCCCTTGTGGCCAATCATGATGAATTCGTAGCCTTCCTTGTTGAGCTTGGCCACTTCCACATGCACTTTGGTCACCAGCGGGCAGGTGGCGTCAAAAATCTGGAACCCGCGCGCGCTGGCCTCTTCCTGCACCGCCCGGCTCACGCCGTGGGCACTGAACACCAGCGTCGCGCCGGGCGGCACGTCGGACAAGGCCTCAATGAAGATCGCGCCCTTGGTTTTAAGGTCGTTCACCACATAGGTGTTGTGCACAATCTCATGGCGCACATAAATCGGTGCGCCAAACTTGGCCAGCGCCCGCTCGACGATTTCAATCGCCCGGTCTACGCCGGCGCAAAAACCGCGCGGCTCGGCCAGAAGAATCTCCTGGGGGACATGGCTGGTCATAGGACTCCAATAATCTGCACTTCAAACACCACGGGCTGGCCAGCCAGGGGGTGGTTGAAGTCAAACTGCACCGCGTCGCCCTCCGACTTGACCTGCTGCACGGCACCCGCATACTGCCCCATGCCGTCGGGCGTGGGGAACTGCACCACATCGCCCACGCTATAGCGCTCGTCAGGGTCACCCAGTTCATTGAGCAGCTTGCGCGCCACCCATTGCAGCAATTCAGGGTTGCGCTCGCCAAACGCCTCGCCCGCGGCCAGCTCAAACGTGGCACGAGCTCCTTCCGGCAGGCCCAGCAGGCGCTGCTCCAGCGCGGGCGACAACTCGCCGTTGCCCAGGCTCAGCGTGGCCGGTTTGCCATCGAAGGTGTTGATGATGTCCGCGCCGCCCGGCCCGGCCATGCGGTAATGCAGGGTCAGGAAGGAGCCTGGCTGGACGATGGCTTGCGGTGGGGATTCCAGAGTGGACATAAGGCTTTCGGGCCAGCCCGGGCGGCTGGCAAGTGTTAGTAAACTGCCCCTATTGTAGAAAACTGGGCCTGCCCGAAACGACTTCCGCTTTTTCAGCCCTGTTGCTGGCGCTGGACGCCGCTGTTCATGCCCTGCCCCGACACCGGACGGATTCACTCATGCTGCTCAAAGACCTGCCCGAAGACGCCCGCCCGCGCGAAAAACTGCTGGCCCGTGGCCCCGGCGCACTCAGCGACGCCGAACTACTGGCGCTGCTGCTGCGCACCGGTCTGCCCGGCAAAAATGCGCTGCAAATGGGCCAGGAGTTGCTGACCACCTTTGGCGGCATGGCCGGCCTGCTGCACACCGGGCACCAAGCGCTCAAAAGCATCAAGGGGCTGGGCCCGGCCAAGTGCGCAGAACTGATGGCGGTGCTGGAGCTGGCGCGCCGCGCACTGGCCGAGCAGCTGAAGGTAAAAACGCTGTTTTCAACGCCGCAAGAGGTGCGCGACTACCTGCAGCTGCAGCTGGGCAGCCGGCCGCACGAGATTTTTGCCGTGCTTTTCCTGGACAGCCAGCACCGGCTGATCGTGCTGGAGGAGCTGTTTCGCGGCACGCTGACGCAAACCAGCGTCTACCCGCGCGAAGTGGTGGTCCGGGCGCTGGCACTGAACGCCGCCAGCGTGGTGCTGGCCCACAACCACCCCAGCGGCGCCGCCCAGCCGTCGCGCGCCGACGAGGCGCTGACGCACACGCTGAAAGCCGCGCTGGCCCTGGTCGATGTGCGGGTGCTTGACCATTTCGTGGTGACCAGTACCCAGGCGGTATCAATGGCCGAGCTGGGACTGCTTTAGCATCAGGCCTTCCCTATCTGGTCCCCTCATGAATGCGCCCGCCCCCAAACCCTCCAAAGACCTTCCAGCGCCCAAGGGCCGCCCGTTCAGGGCCCTGAAGGACCTCAAGGCCGTCAAGCGCGAGATCGACCTGCGCGCCCGCCTGGAGCAAGAGCGGGCGGCCGCCCGCGTGGCCGCTGCGGCCCGGCTGAAAGCCGAAAGAGAAGTGTTTGCGCACGCCATCGGCCCGGTCAAGGCGCTGGCGCTGCAGCACCGGCCCGGTCACCGGGCCAGGATTGAGCGCGACCTGCCTGCGCCCATTGCGGTGCAAAAGCAGCGCGACGAGCAGGCCGTGATGCAGGAAGCCATCTCTGACGACTTTGACGCCGAAACGCTGCTGGACACCGACGAATCGCTGAGCTTTCGCCGCCCCGGCATGGGGCCGGACGTGGTGCGCAAGCTGCGCCGGGGCACCTGGAGCATCCAGCGCCAGCTCGACCTGCACGGCTTTCGCCGCGAAGACGCCCGCGAAGCGCTGGCCACCTTCATCCGTGAAGCCAACAAAGCTGGCGTACGCTGCGTGCGCGTAGTGCATGGCAAGGGCTTGGGCTCACCCGGCAAAACGCCGGTGCTCAAGGGCCGGGTACAAGGCTGGCTGATTCAAAAGCAGGAAGTGCTGGCCTTCGTGCAGGCGCGACCGGCCGACGGCGGCGCCGGGGCGCTGGTGGTGCTGCTGGCGTAGCGGCATGTGGGTGGGAACAGCCCACTGCCATTCGTTGACCAGCAGACACCCGTGACACAGGCACCAGGGACACTTTCAATCAAAAAAAATTCTCACTTCCTGGCACGTGAGTCATCGCAGATCTCAAGCGCGCGCATGACCGCCGCCGTGCGCGTTTCCACGCCCAGCTTCACGTAGATGTGCTCCAGGTGTTTTTGCACGGTGCGTGGACTGATGGTCAACAACGCAGCAATCTCGGCATCCGTCTTGCCGCAGGCCAGCCAGCGCATCACATCGGCCTCGCGCTGGGTCAGGCCCGGCGCACGGATGTCGAGTGGCAACTGCGTGAGCGGCAGCGGCGCGCTATCCGTTGGTGCAGCATCAGCCTTGCGCGCATGGCGTGCATGGAGGTACATGAAGGCAAGGTGCGGTCGCAACAGTTCCAGCCGCTCACGGTCGCGCTCGTCAAAGTCAAGGCCTCGGCGGTTCAGCACGATGCTGACCCTTGTCAGGCGATCCCTGAAAAGCGGCAGCTCCATGGCGTATTGGAGCCCGCCGGGCGCACCCACCGACTGACGTTGACCCGCCGTGACATCACAGACTGAGAGCGTCGTCAGTTCGCAGGCCACGAAACCGCTGAGCGCCTGCACCACCGCGTGCGCAAAACTGCCACAGGTGTCCGCATGCGCCTCGACCCGCGCAAGCACCTGAAAAGCGCTGGCGTAGTCGTCTCGGGTGAGGTGCTTCATGGCGCTGCTCCAGTCGAGGACCGAATACGCATTCCTGCGTATTGGCAACTTGCCCTGTCGACTTCAGCATGTCGCCATGGGGCTGCTGCCTGATCCTGCATTTCAGTATAGGAAGCAACCGGCGCGAAGACAAGCTTGACCCGCTTGGCCGGGTAGTGCTTTTCGCCTCAAGACTTACCTGCACGCCCGCTTCACGCGCGCAGGATGGAATGGTGCCCGGGCGCGCCGTCCAGGCGCCGTTCAAACAGATGGATGAAGCATGTCCCTGAAAGGAATCATCATGTCACGCCAATACATTGATTGCCGGGAGTTCCCCAGCATCATGAACTGCAGCGTCGCGCTGTCGGCCGACAATGACAAGGAACTGCTGGCGGCCGCCGTGCAACATGCCGTCGCCGTGCATGGCCACACCGACTCGCCAGAACTGCGCAAACAGCTGGCGTCCCTATTCAAGCCGGGCACGCCGCCACTGAATGTGGTGCAGGCCAAAACAGCTAGCGCATGATCCGCTACCGTAACAAAGCATCAGCCCGTTGGATTGCGTGTTGACTGTTGCGCTGGATTCTTGACAGAGCCAGCAAGCACAGAAAACCGCCGGGGTTTACTCGCCCCGGTTGCGCATCCAGTCTGCGGTCTGAAAAAACGAGGCATTGAGCCGGGCGCGCAGGGCGTCGTCCACACCGGTCTCCATCATGGCCTGGTCCATGCAGGCCAGCCACTGGTCACGCTCCTTGATGCCTATGCTGCCGCCGCCGGTGTGCTCTGGCATGTGGCGCTGACGCAGCCGGGGGTGGCCAAAGCGCTCCGTGTAGTGCTGCGGGCCGCCCAGCCAGCCGCATAAAAACCAGAACAGGCGCTCCCTGGCGTTGTCGAGCGAGTTGCCATGCGCGGCGCGCAGGGCGGTGTAGGCAAGCTCCAGGTCCATCAGATCGTAAAAGCGCTCTACCAGCGCCTTGACGCGGGCTTCGCCGCCTATCCAGGCGAAGGGGGTTTCAAATGGCGGCGCCTCTGCGGGGCTGACGGCCGGTTTTTCTTCAAGGGGCATGGATTTTCAAAAAATGATAAAAATGCTTATTGTGCTTTGCGCAGCGTTTCGACCACCGGCGTATTCAGCACCGAACGCAGCCCCCACCAGCCCGCGGCCAGGGCCAGCGCGGCGCCGGCCAGGCTGCCCAGGATCGGCACGGTCCAGGAACCGGTCCAGTTAAAGCCGAACACATAGCGCGCCAGGCCCCAGCCCACGGCCAGCGCCACCACCGAGGCCAGGAAACCCGCCAGCAGCCCGACGCCGACCAGTTCGGCGCGCTGCACCTGGCGCAGCAGCGACGCCCGGGCACCGACGGCGCGCATGATGGCAAAGTCGCGGGCGCGCTCTTCACGCGTGGCGGTGATGGCCGCAAACAGCACGACCAGGCCGGCCGCCAGCGTGAAGCCAAACAGAAACTCGACCGCGCGAATCACCTGGTCGAGCACGCGCTGGACCTGGTTCAGGGTGCTGCTCATGTCGACGTTGGTGATGTTGGGAAAGGCCCGGACCAGCTGGTTGTCAAAGCTTTGCGGCCGGGGCTGGCCGCTGGCGAGGGCTTCGGCGGACAAGGTCACGGGCTCGGGCGCGCGGTAGGCGCTGATGTAGGTCACCGGCACATCGGCCAGTTGGGCTACTGGGTACATCACAAAAAAGTTGACGTGCATGGAGCTCCAGTCCACCTTGCGCAGGCTGGTGATGGTGGCGTCGCTGAGTTGGCCGGCCATGTCAAAGCGCAGGCGGTCACCGAGTTTGAGGCCCAGCGTCTCGGCCAGGCCTTCCTCCACGCTGACGGCGTCTTTTTCGCCCGGCGTCCAGCGGCCGGCCACGACCTGGTTGTGGCTGGGCGGCTGCTCGCTGTGGGACAGGTTGAAGTCGCGCTCCACCAGGCGCTTGGGGCGGTCGCCTTCAAAGTCGTCGGGGGTCACGGCTTTGCCGTTGATGGCGACGAGGCGACCGCGGATCATGGGATACCAGTCAAACTTTGTCACACCGCCTGCGCGCAAGGCCTTTTGAAAGGCGTCGCCCTGGTCGGGCTGAACGTTGATGACGAATCGGTTGGGCGCATCGGCTGGCGTGGCCTGGCGCCAGCTGCTGATCAGGTCGGTGCGCAAGAGCACCAGCAGCATCAGCGCCAGCAGGCCCACAGCCAGCGCGCTGATCTGCACCACGGCATAGACCGGGCGCGCGGACAGTTGCCGCGTGGCCAGCACCAGCCAGCGCGGCGCGGTGGCTTCGTTGACGCTGGCCCGCAGCAACTTGACGGCGCCAAAGCTGGCTGTGGCAAACACCAGCACGGCGCCAACAAATCCGCCCACGGCAATCAGGCCCAGTTTCAGGTCGCTGCTGGCAGCCACCAGCAAGGCGGCAAAACCTGCCATACCCAGTCCCAGCACCGCCAGCGAAGCCGGCTTGAGGTTGCCGACATCGCGGCGAATCACGCGCAGCGGCGGCACCTGGGCCAGCTGCAGCACCGGCGGCAGGCCAAAGGCCAGCAGCAGGGTCAGGCCCATGCCCATACCAAACATCACGGGCCACAGCGTGGCCGTCGGCAGCGCGGTTTCGACCAGCCCGGCGAGCAGCAGCACAAAGCCGTAATGCACGGCAAAGCCCAGCGCCACGCCCAAGGCGCTGGCAAACAGCCCCGCCACCACAAACTCAAACGCATAGGCCAGCGCAATCGTGCGCTGCGGCTGGCCCAGCACGCGCAACATGGCGCAGTCGTCCAGGTGCTTGGCGGCAAAGCTGCGCGCCACAATGGCCACCGCCACGGCGCTGAGCAGCGCCGCCAGCAGGGCTACCAGGTTGAGGAATTTTTCGGCGCGCTGCAGCGTCTGCTGCATCTCGGGGCTGCCGCTTTCCAGCGACTCCAGCCGCACACCGCGCAGGCCGGACTCGGCGCCGGGCTTCTTGATTTCGTCGGTGGCCCACTTCACATAGGCCTTGACCGCTGCGGCGTCGCCAGCCACGGCAAAACGGTAGTTGGTGCGGCTGGCGGGCTGAATCAGGCCGGTGGCGGCCACATCGGCCTGGTTCACCATCACGCGCGGCGAAAAGCTGATGAAGCCCGCGCCCCGGTCGGGCTCCTGCACGATGATGCGGGTCAGCGTGAAACGGCCCTCGCCCATCAGCAGGGTTTGACCGAGCGTGAGCCCCAGCGCATCGAGCAGCGGCGCATCGGCCCAGGCCGTGCCCGGCGCCGGAATGTCGCGTGTGGTCTGGCCTGCGCCGTCCAGCGTATCAGCGACTTTCATGTTGCCGCGCAGCGGGTAACCCTCGGGCACGCCCTTGAAGGCCACCAGTTTGCTGGCACCGCCATTTTCATCAGGCGCGCGGCCCATGGTGGGAAAGGTCACGGTCGTGACCGCTTTCAGCCCCAGCGCCCGGGCCTTGGCGATAAAGGCGGCCGGGGTTTGGCCGTCGCTTCGCAGCACGGCATCGCCCCCCAGCAGTTGCTGGGCGTCGCGCTGCAAGCCGCCCTTGAGCCGGTCCGCAAAAAAGCCAACCGCCGTGAGGGCGGCCACCGCCAGCGTCACCGCCACAATCAGCAGGCGCAATTCACCCGCGCGCAAATCACGCAGCAGGGTTCTCCAGCCGAGTTTCAGGAAAAGGGTATTCATGGGCCGAACCTTAGCGCAGAAGGGGAAAACCGGGCGTTGCAAGGGTTTGCAGCGCAGGCATCAGGCGCACGCTCGCCTCATTCCAGCGTAAGAGGGACCCGCTGCCGGGCCGTGTCGGGTGTCACATCGGGTTTGGCCACCAAGCCAGGCTGCAGCAGCAGGCGCTGCGCCTGGCTGTAGCAGACAAAGCGCTTGTTGGTGGCGCGGCCAATCGCGCACAGCCCCACCGTTTGCGCGACCTGGTGCCCCATCTGGGTGATGCCGCTGCGCGACACCACGACAGGAACGCCCATCTGCGCCGACTTGATGACCATTTCACTGGTCATGCGGCCTGTGGTGTAGAACACCAGACCGTCCAGGCCGAGATCAGTCGGTGAAGCGCCTGGTGTGGGGGCACCGTCTTCGCCAGCCGCGGCCGCTTCCTGCCAGTCAGGGCCACGGAACCGGCTTCGCCGGGTCGCAGGCGCAGCGGCCCCCTCGGGGAGCCGCGAACCACACGAAGTGGGGAGCGTGGGGGCCATATTGATCCACATCCAGCCCGCAATGGTGTCCATGGCGTTGTGCCGCCCTACATCCTCGACAAACAGCAGCATTTCCGGCTCGGGCAATGAGGTGTCAAACAGGGCGCAGGCATGCACCGAACCGGCCGACTTGTAGGTCGTTTCTTTCAGGCGGATGGTGTTCACCAGACTGTAGAGCTGACTTTGCGTGATGCCGGCTGCGGGCGGCAACACGATCTGGTCCACCTCGTCCATCAGGCCGCCAAATACGCTGCCCTGCCCACAGCCGGTGGTCACCACGCGCCGAGCGGTTTTTTCTTCAATGTCTCCAATGCCATGGCGGGTTTTGACGGCGGCGGCGCCAACCTCCCAGTCGACCGTGATGGACTCGATCTCATGCACTGACTTGAGCAGCCGCTGGTTGCGCAGAAAGCCCAACACCAGCAGTTCAGGATGCGCGCCCAGCGTCATCAGGGTGACCAGTTCGCGCTTGTCGACATAGACCGTGAGCGCACGTTCCGCAGGAATCGAGACCTTGTGCTGCTCACCGTATTCGTTGACGGCATCAATCTCACAGGTCAAAGGCGCCTGGGCCAGCGTCAGGCGGGGCAAGGAAGCGGGTTGTGTCAAAGGCATGCAGTGAGACTACAACAAAAAAAAGCCGGCGCCTAGCGGGCCGGCCTTTTATGGAGATAAGGTCTGGGGATTACTTGGCCGGATTGACCACGGAGTCAGGCTGCTTGGTGCTGGGCGGGCTGGCCGCAGTGGTCGCCGGCGAATGCGCGCCCGCAGCCTCGATAGGCTTGGCCACGATAGGCGGCGCATAAGAGAAAGCGCCCGGATCCGCGCAAGGCGGCAACACCATTGCCGGCTTGGTTTCCTTGCCGGCCGCCTTGGCCGACTGGTAATAGCTGGCAGCCACTTTGTCCTGTGATTTACACAGCTGATAAGTATCTACCTTGCCTGCCCAAGCCGCCTTGGCAGAGGCCTCGGCCGCTTTGGCCTTGGCGTCATCACTGGGGGGCGGTAGTTTGGCCAGTGCCATCGCAGACGCGCTGGCCAGCAGACTCACGATCAAAAGTTTTTTCATAGAAGCCTCATTCCTCATGACTGGACGGTCTGACTCGGCGGCGCAGGCTTGCTGCTGCGCTGGGCCGGAATATGACCGGCCTTCACGTCGTCATACCAAAATTCGTGATGCTCTTTGGCCCAAGTCTCGTCGACATAGCCGGTTTTCATGCCCTGGTAGGCCCCCTGCATGCCAATGGTGCCTATATAGATGTGGCCCAGGAACATAGCCATCATCAGCACGGTGGCCACGGCATGCACCATGTGCGCAATCTGCATGGTGCCGCGCTCATACACCAGGCCTGGCAGCAGCATGTCGAGCACCAACCCCGAAGCCACAACGACGATGCCCAAGAAGAACACGCCGCCCCAGAACACCAGTTTTTCACCCGCGTTGAAGCGATGCGAAGGCACCTCGTGCTCAGACATCAGGCCGCCACCCTTGAGCAGCCAGCCCAGGTCGCCGCGCTTGGGCAGGTTGTCACGCACAAAGGTGAAAAATATGATCACCAGGGACACCGCGAACACCGGACCGGCGAAGTTGTGCAGGTTCTTCAAAAGGTAGGTGAGCCAGCCAAACAGCGTGGCCCCCATTACCGGTAGCAAAAAGAACTGGCCAAACGCCATGACCACGCCTGAAATGCCCAGAATGCAAAACGCAATGGCGTTGGACCAGTGCGCCGAACGCTCGAAAGGCGTAAAACGCTCAATCTTGCGTCCGGTATCGACGCCATGGGTCTTGAGGGTGCCCTTACTCACGTAAAACAACGCAATCGCACCCAGCACAATCAACAGCAATGCGCCGCCGTAGGGGATCAGCCAGTTGTTGCGTACCTGACGCCAGGCTTCCCCGGCGTTAGTCAGGCGCGAGCCAGGGTACTGCACGAAGGGCTGGATCAGATTGCCGGCCTCCGGCGCCTGGCTTTTAGGCAGGCTGCTGTAGCCCGTGACACCCTGGCCAACCTGGCGCCACATCGGGGCATTGTTGCCGGGCTGGACCTTGGCGCGCTCACCATTGGTTTGCTGGGCATAGTTGGGGTCTGCACTGGCCTCAGGCTTGACCTCAAAAATATTCTGACCCTGAATACCGCCCGTTGCAGCCGGCGCCACGGACGTGGCAGGCGCTGGCGTGAGCGCACCCGACGACTGCGCTGACGGGGCCGCAGGGGCCTGCGCACCAGCCAGCCCGGTCAAGCCAAGTGCTATTGCGAATATAGCTAATCGTGCTCGTTCCATAGGGGCTCCGGTCACTTTGTCTTGGAGTATTCGTTCTGGGTGTTCTGCAAACGGGCCTTGAGCCCCTGCTCCCAGCTGGTCTTGTCGCCCGGCGTCCAACCCGGCGCGACAAAGCTGTTTTGCGCCCCCTGAAATGCGGACGTATCGCTTTTCACGCCAGCGCTGGTTTGCAGCTTGTCACCGCAGGCAGCCAGCAGCATGGCAGCAGAAATGGTCAATACCAGGCGCATCATGATTTGGCTCCTGCAGGCGGCTGGCCCGCTTGACGGGAACCGTAGGCGGTACCCCAACCCCAGACCTCGGCGCCCTTGCCGCGCTGAACCACCCGGTTGCGGAAAATATCGGCGACCACATCACCGTCACCAGCCAGCAGCGCCTTGGTAGAGCACATCTCGGCACAAGCTGGCAGCTTGCCTTCAGCCAAGCGGTTGCGCCCATACTTCTCAAACTCCGCCTGGCTGCCATTGACCTCGGGGCCACCGGCGCAGAAGGTGCATTTATCCATTTTCCCGCGCACTCCGAAGGTGCCAGAGGAAGGGAACTGCGGCGCGCCGAAAGGGCAGGCGTAAGAGCAATAACCACAGCCAATGCAGATGTCCTTGTCGTGCAGCACCACGCCCTCTTCGGTGCGGTAAAAGCAGTTGACAGGGCAAACAGCCATGCAAGGCGCGTCGCTGCAGTGCATGCAGGCGACCGAAATGGATTTTTCACCCGCCACACCATCGTTGAGCGTGACCACGCGGCGGCGGTTCACACCCCACGGCACTTCGTTCTCGTTCTTGCAAGCCGTGACGCAGCCGTTGCACTCAATACAGCGCTCCGCATCACAAACAAATTTCATCCGTGCCATGTTGTTTCCTTATGCCTTCTCGACGTTGCAGACCGTCGTCTTGGTTTCCTGCATCATCGTTACCGCGTCATAGCCATAGGTCGTCGCAGTGTTGATGGCTTCGCCGCGCACGATGGGCGCAGCGCCTTTGGGGTAGTAAGCCAGCATGTCCGCACCCTGCCAGCGACCCGAAAAGTGGAAAGGCATGAACACCGTGTCGGCGCCCACACGCTCGGTCACGAGGGCCTGCACATTCAGGCGCGCGCCAGTCGGCGTGCTGACCCAGGCGCGCTCACCGTTTCGAATGCCTTTTTCGGCTGCCACCTTGGGGTTGATCTCGATGAACATTTCCTGCTGCAGCTCCGCCAGCCAGGGATTGGAGCGGGTTTCTTCACCGCCCCCCTCGTATTCGACCAGGCGGCCGGAGGTCATGATCAACGGGAACTTCTCGTGCACCTTGTCTGCGATGTTTTTGTCCTGCACCGTTTTGTACAGCGTCGGCAAGCGCCAGAAGGTCTTCTTGTCGTCGTGCGTCGGGTACTTGGCCATGAGGTCGGGACGGGTTCCGTAGAGCGGCTCGCGGTGCTGCGGAATCGCATCCGGAAAGTTCCACACCACTGCACGTGCCTTGGCATTACCAAACGGATGGCAACCATGCACCTTCATCACCACGCGCTGAATCCCGCCTGACATGTCGGTCTTCCAGTTCTTGCCTTCGGCCGCGGTTTTCTCCACCTCGGTCAGGTCGTCCCACCAGCCCAGCTTTTTCAGCAGCAGGTGGTCGAACTCCGGGTAGCCGGTCGTGATGTCAGCACCCATGGAGTGCGAGCCATCTTCCGCCAGCAGGCTTTTGCCCTCGCGCTCAACGCCAAAGTTGGCGCGGAAATTTCCGCCGCCGTCCATGACGTGTTTGGAGGTGTCGTACAAATTGGGCGACCCCGGGTGCTTGAGTGCCGGGGTGCCATAGCATGGCCATGGCAGTCCAAAATAATCCCCGGTGAAGTCGTAGCCGGTTTCCTTGTCGGTGCCGCCCTTGGCGCGCAGCGTCTTCACATCAAAAAGATGCATGTTGCGCATGTGCGCCTTGAGCCGCTCCGGGCTCTGGCCGGTGTAGCCAATGGTCCACATGGAGCCGTTGATTTCGCGCAGGATGTCTTCGGGCACGGGCTCGTCCATGCCCTTGACCTTTTGCATCTTGAAGTTCTTGGAGAGCTCCTTGGCAAAGCCCAGCTTCTCTGCAAACTGGTGCATGATCATGTGGTCGCTGCGGCTTTCCCACAGCGGCTCAATGACTTTTTCACGCCACTGCAGGGAACGGTTCGAAGCCGTGACCGAACCGGACGTTTCAAACTGCGTGGCAGCCGGCAGCAAATAAACGGCGCGATTCGGGTTCAGGTCTTCCGCCTTGCCCGGCATCGCGGCCATGGCGGCGGTAGCCGAAGGATACGGATCGACGACGACCAGCAAATCCAGCTTGTCCATCGCGCGCTTCATTTCCAGGCCTCGGGTCTGGGAGTTGGGCGCATGGCCCCAGAAGAACACGGCGCGCAGATTGGAGTCCTGGTCGATGAATTCGTTTTTCTCCATCACGCCGTCGATCCAGCGCGAGACCGTAATGCCCGGCTTGCCCATCATGGCGGGTGACGCATAGCGGCCCTTGATCCAGTCAAAGTCAACACCCCAGGCTTTGGCAAAGTGCTTCCACGATCCTTCGGCCAGGCCGTAGTAGCCGGGCAGCGAGTCGGGGTTGGGGCCGACGTCGGTGGCGCCCTGCACGTTGTCATGGCCCCGGAAGATGTTGGTGCCGCCGCCGGATTTTCCGACATTGCCCAGCGCCAGCTGCAAAATGCAGGAGGCACGCACAATGGCATTGCCTGTGGTGTGCTGGGTCTGGCCCATGCACCAGACGATGGTCGACGGCCGATTCTTGGCCATCAATTCAGCCGCCAGGTAGACACGCGCCTCTGGCACGCCACAGGCCTCCTCGACTTTGTCCGGCGTCCATTTGGCCAGCACCTCTTCCTTGATTTTTTCCATGCCGTAAACACGGTCATTGATGTACTTGGTGTCCTCCCAGCCGTTCTTGAAGATGTGGTACAGGATGCCAAACAGGAAAGGGATGTCGGAGCCGGAGCGGATGCGGATGTATTCGTCGGCCTTGGCGGCGGTGCGGGTAAAGCGCGGATCGACCACGATCATTTTGCAGCCAGTTTCCTTGGCGTGCAGCATGTGCAGCATGCTGACCGGATGCGCCTCGGCAGCGTTGGAGCCTATGTACAACGCGCACTTGCTGTTTTGCATGTCGTTGTACGAATTGGTCATGGCGCCATAACCCCAGGTGTTGGCCACACCCGCCACGGTGGTCGAATGGCAAATACGGGCCTGGTGGTCGCAGTTGTTGCTGCCCCAAAAGCTCATCCATTTGCGCAGCAGGTAAGCCTGCTCGTTGTTGTGCTTGGAGGAACCGACCACATACAGCGAATCAGGCCCGCTTTCCTTGCGCAGCGCCAGCATGCGGTCCGAGATTTCATTGAGGGCAACGTCCCAGCTGATGCGCTCGTATTTGCCGTTGACCAGCTTCATCGGGTAGCGCAGGCGGTATTCGCCGTGGCCGTGCTCACGCAGCGCAGCGCCTTTGGCGCAATGCGCGCCCAGATTAATGGGCGAATCAAACACCGCTTCCTGGCGAACCCAGACGCCGTTTTCAACCACGGCATCCACCGCGCAGCCTACTGAGCAGTGCGTGCAGACGGTGCGCTTAACCTCGATTTTTCCGCTGCCATTGCCTGCGACCGGCGCCGCAGCGTTGGCCTTTTTCACCAGCGTCAACTGGGTAGCGGCCAGGCCGACGCCAACGCCCAGACCCGAACGCCGCAAGAAGGCGCGTCGGTCCATGGTAGGCAAGGCGTTGGACAGGCCGCGCGACAGGCTTTGCACAAAGCGCGCGGAGCCGGCGCGATGCGCGTGATCACCCTGAAGACTATTTTTTTTCGTGAGCGCGGTTTTGTAGTACTGCTTGACATGATCTGTCAGGCTGTAACCACCGCCATTTTCAGGCGCGGGTTTGGGCGCTTGCACTGCGGTTTCCAGCGCGGGTGTGCCCGGCAAAGCAACCATGGCTGCAGCAGCGGCACCGGTGGCGGCCGCTCCAAAAAAGAAACCCCGGCGCGAGGGTTTTGAGGTGCTGTCTTGCATATAAATCTCCAGGGAAGCTCTACGGGCTATGTAACTGTTTGCCTGACTTTACGCCAGAGCGCTGCGCACCACAACGGTTTACAGCACGCCAACGGACCAAGTACGGGAAAACGATAGGTAATCTTATCGTTACGAAGATGCCATTGATGGCACCAAGTGTCTCAATTTGAGACAAGTAAGGATTGAAACGAATGCAGCAGCTGCGGGCTCAGGCCAGCATGTCAAAACCTTGTGTCTCGATGCTGACAAAGGCCTGCGTGAAGCCCGCCAATGCGCGGTAAAAACGGGCCTTGGGATGCTGCACCAGCACGTCGCACATCCGGAGCACCCAGGGTTGGACATGGCGCGCAAAAAATTCGCGCTGGCGCGTCAGGTTGGCCACTTCGACGTCGTCACCGGCAATCAGGTAGCGCATGACTTCGCACAGGTAGGCCACATGGTCTTCGGTTTCGGGCATGGCTTCGTCGCGTGCCAGCCCCAGCGCGGCAATGTCGGTGCGCAAGGCGGCCAGCGGCTTTTCGTTGAGAAAGCCACTGAGATAGTGGGAACCAAAGACATAGACCTCGGGCTTGCCCACGCCACCAAACAGGGCGTCGTGCTCCGCGCGTATGTCTGCCAGGCTCAACGTGCGCGCAGCCGCCACCAGTTCGGCCCATGAGCTTTCAAGCAGCGCGCCGGCAGCAGGCGCCTCGGTGACGGCGACGCGCAGGTTTTCGAGCAACTGGGCGGTGGGCGCGGCGTAATAGAGGTCGGCCAGCAGGCCGTAGACTTCCGCGCGGGCGGTTTCTTCGTCAAGCGTGGACGCTACGAGCTGGGCTTGCGCCATGGAGTGTGGCATTGACATGGTTAGCGAATATCCGTGATCTTGATTTCATTGTCGGCAGAGTACAGGTCAATGACCCGGCAGTCCCCGCACATCTTCAGGCGGTCTGCAGCAGCACCCTGAAACATCGCATGCCCGGCCAGTTTCCCCAGCATGGACTCAATGGCCTTGAGGGTGCCAAAAGGCTTGCTGCAGCGTATGCACTGGTAGGGCTGGGTTTCGTTCAGCACCCGCGCCTCTTTGCGCTGGGGCGTCAGCAGCAGACGCGGCTGCAGGGTAATGGCGTTTTCAGGGCAGGTGCTGGCACACAGACCGCACTGCACGCAGTTTTTCTCGATGAATTTGAGCTGCGGGCGTTCGGGGTTGTCCTGCAGCGCACTGGCCGGGCAGGCGCTGACGCAGCTCAGGCACAGGGTGCAGGTATCGGTGTTGACCACCAGGCTGCCAAAGGGCGCGCCCTGCGCGGGCAGTGCAATCGCCTCGGGCAGCGTGGCGGGCGCCTTGGCCATCAGGTGGTCCAGCGCCATGTCCAGCGTGCTGCGCTTTTCCTGCGCCACCGCAAAGCGGGCCGCAACGGCAGGCACTACGGGCCGGGCCAGGCCCAGCGCTTGCAGGCGGGCATCCAGCGCGGCCAGGTTTTGCCCCCCCTCGCTGCGCACCAGATGAAAATGCACACCGGCATAACCCAGGCCATTCATCAGGGCCTGCGCCACCCGCATCTGGTCGGCCAGGCCTTCCAGGTAAGCGGGCGCCTCTTCATCCGACACCAGCACCGCCACCTGGGCCGCGCCAAACGCCATGGCGCTAAGCCACAAGTCCAGCCCAACACTGGCGGTATGCCACAGGGCCTGCGGGATGACATTGGCCGGCACGCCGCGCACCGTTTTTTGCAGCCGGGCGGCGCGGCCCAGGGCTTCAATGGTTTGCTGGCCCTGTACTTGACTGTGCAGCAGCACCACCGGGTGCACGCCGCCGGCTTTGGCGTAGGTCGACAACAGCGTCTTGAGCCGCACGCCCTGCTCGCTGACGCGCGGGTAGGCGTAGGTCAGTGCGCCGGTCGGGCAGACCGTGGTGCAGGCGCCGCAGCCCACGCACAGGTTGGGGTTGACCACGATCTGGTGGCGGCTTTTTTCGCTGCTGATGGCGCCCGCCGAGCAGATGTCGACACAGGCATTGCAGCCCACGGTTTCATTGCGGCTGTGCGCGCAGAGCTTTTGCTTGTAGGCAAAAAATTTGGGTTTTTCAAACTCGCCCACCATGTCGCGCAGCTTGACCACCGTGGCCAGCAAGCCGGGCGACGCCAGGCCGGCGGCAGCCTTCAGTGAAAAGTAGCCTTGGGGCGGCGCGTGCAGCGTGATCAGGGGCGTGGCGCCCAGGTCCAGCACCAGGTCAAAGGTTTCCGTGACGGCCTGCGGTTCGCGGCTGAAGTCAATCGCGCCAGCCACCTTGCAAACGGCCACGCAGTCGCGGTGGGACGTGCATTTCGTGCTGTCGACCTGGTAGCTCAGGTCAATCGCGCCTTCGGGGCAAACCGCCACGCAGGCGTTGCAGCGGGTACACAGGTCCAGGTCGATCGGGTTGTTCTTTTCCCACTTGGCCTCGAAAGCGCCCAGCCATCCCTTGAGGCTAAGCCCGCCACCGCTGATCACCGGGTATTTGCGCTCCTGCCCCGGAAAGCCGGGCTGCGGGGTGCGTGACACGCCCTGCGCAAAAATCGTCACGTCCAGCGTGTCGGCCAGCAGCGCCGCCACCTGCTCGGCCTGGTCCAGCGCGCCCACGATCAGCAGGCGGCCCGCGCTTTTGTACGTCACGGTGGCCACGGGCTCGGCGTCGGGCAAATAGGCCGCCGCCAGCAAGGCGGCAATCTTGGGGCTGGCCTGGGCCGCATCCTGGCTCCAGCCGCCGGTTTCCCGGATGTTGACGAACTTGATGACCGAAGTCACGCCCTGGGTTTGCTGCCCGACCTCCAGAAACAAACGCTTTTCCTGAGTGCAGGCCACCACCACGTCGTCGCCCGATTGAATCGCTTTCTGGAAGGCCCCTGCTTCACGCCGGCACAGCGCCGAATGCAGCGTCAGGGTGTCATTGAGTGCCGCGCCCAGCGTCTGGGGCTGAAGGGGCATGGTCTGGTTGCAGTCGCAAATGAGTGTCGGCATGGTCTTGTTGGCTGGCGCCGGAATCAGCAAGTGACTCGGGTTGGCTGTAAGGTTCGGGGGCAGGATAAGTGGAATCAGGCAGACCGGCTGGGTATGGCGCTTCAGAAGACTGTGCCACGGTTTCAGGGCCGGGCGTATACGCAGTTTCCCGTGGCGATGCGGCCGGGTCGCTGGGTTTCCGGATGATTTCTTCGTCTTTTTTCTCGTGCTCGAACAGCTTGAGAAACTCGGCGCCGGCCATCTGCCGCAGCATGGACTCGGGAATCGGGTCGGCTTTGGAATAGTCGTCAATGTAGATGTCCAGACCGTCCATCACGTTGAAATGCGGATCGCTGAACAGCTTTTTCATGGCGGCATTGCGCACTTCGGGCCCCACATCGCGCGCCATGAAGGGGCTGAAGTCGGCGTCCTTGCCCAACTGCCTGACGTCTTCCAAAGACAGTGGTATTTTTTCGGGCTGCGCGGCTTCGCCAGCATCCGCTGCATCAGCGACAGGGGTGGCCCCAGGCAAGGGCGCCACCTTGGCCGCGGGTGCGTTTGCCGTCGCGGGTTTTAATGGCGCAGGCGGCTCGTCCAGCGGTTTGCCCTGCAGCGCGTCCGTCTTGCGGCGTGCCCAGCGGCCCAGAAAGCCGTTTGCAGGCTCAACCACGGCCACCGCCCCCAAAATTCTTGTCGGTGCTGACCCGCGCAGGGTTGCCAAAGCGGTCCTGCAGGGTCTGAAAGCTCTGCGGTCTTTGCCGGCGCTTGGCTTCGAGTACGTGGTGTTCGTTCACAAACTGCTGCAGCCACTGCACCACAGAGGGCGGCGCGGGCACTTGCTCCACGGTTTCCTGCGCATCCAGCCAGCGCCCGGCATCGTGGTAGCTCAGCGTCACAATTTGCGGCACGGCCACCGGCTCATCGGCCAGCGCAGCGTCTTCTTCCATGCGCCAGACCACCCAAAAACAGGGCTGCTGCGTGGTGACATTGAGGTAGTAGCCTTCCGCATCGCTGATGAGCAGCTCAACCTGAAAGCCCGGATGCAGCCAGCGCTCTTCACGCTCGTCCTTCAGCAGCAAACGGGGCTTCTCGCCAAAGCCGTCTTGCTGCGGCACCACATCGGCCAGCACCCAGCGCCAGGGTTGCCAGATGTTGTCAATGTGCTCTCGGCGCATGACGACGGCCACGTCCATGCAAGGGCGGCGAAGGCGCGCATCGGCCTCGGGAGACTGCATCAGAAAATCAAGCATATGGGGAGTGTACGGCGGACCTCATGCCCGACGGCTTGAGAGTTTTTTGCCATTCTGCGCGGCAGGATTACGATGGCGTTTCCTGCATTTTCAAAACCTTCGAGCGAATCCCGCTGGCTTCCCCCGGCAGCACCAGCAGCCGGACTTTCTGGGTTGGATTTTTGATGAACCATCACGTTTATTCCCGCAGGGCACTGGGTCGGTTGCTGAGCGGCATGACGCTTTTTATTTTTACCGGGTGCGCAACCCGGCCCGCCCCTGGGCCGCGTTCTTTGAAGTCCGCCCAGGCCGGGAGCGACATCGCTCTGTTTGCGCTGTCTTTGCTGGACAGGGCTTACGTGTCGGGCGGGCGTGGCCCGGCGACAGGGTTTGACTGCTCCGGACTGGTCTCCCATGTCTACCTTCAGGCCGCAGGCATCCAGCTGCAAGGAAGTGCAGCGTCCATGGCCAAAGCCGCGCGTCCTGTCAAGACGGCCGACCTGCTGGCGGGCGACCTGGTGTTTTTCAACACCCTGGGTTACTCCTTTTCCCATGTCGGCATCTATGTGGGTGACGGGCGGTTCGTGCATGCCAGCAATCCGCGCACGGGCGTCAGAACCGACCGGCTCGACAGCAAGTACTACGCGGCCCGCTTTGAAGGGGCTAAAACGGTACTGGGATAGCGCACTCACCGTCTTCAAGCCGCTTGACCCGAACATCGGCAGCCGGGCCAGGGTCCTGTCAACCGCCATTGACGGCATGCTCCCCATAACCAGCGGCAACCGCCGCCTGGCCGCCGCGCCGTATCGCCACCGCACAGTACTTGAATTCCGGTATTTTCGCGAACGGGTCGAGGGCGGCGTTCGTCATCAGGTTGGCCGCCGCCTCGTAGTACGCAAACGGAATGAACACCGCGCCTTGGGGCGTGCCGTCGTCGCGGCGCACATGAATCGCCACCTCGCCCCGGCGCGACTGCACCGTGACCACGTCGCCCGCCTGCACACCCAAAGCCAGCAGATCGGCACCGCACAGCGAGGCAGTTGCCATCGGCTCAATCGCATCGAGCACTTCCGAGCGCCGCGTCATGCTGCCGGTGTGCCAGTGCTCCAGCTGGCGGCCAGTGATCAGCACAAATGGGTAGTCGGCGTCGGGCCGCTCGTTGGCCGGAATGATGTCGGCCGGCACCAGGTGCACGCGGCCGTCATCGGTGTCGAAATGGTCCATAAACACAATCGGCGCGCCGGGGTCGTCGGCGCTCAGGCACGGGTAGGTCACGCTTGATTCGCGCTCCAGCCGCTCCCAGGTGATGCCTGCAATGGCCGTGTGCATGGCCTGGCGCATTTCCTCGTAGACCGCCGCAACGCCGTGGTGCTCGCCTTCGTACTGCCAGTCCAGCCCCATGCCGGCGGCCATCTGCTGGACGATCCACAGGTCGGCCCTGGCATCGCCGGGCGGATTGATGGCCTGCCGGCCCAGCTGCACCATGCGGTCGGTGTTGGTCACCGTGCCGCTCTTCTCGGGCCAGGCAGTGGCCGGCAGCACCACGTCGGCCAGCCACGCCGTTTCGGTCATGAAGATGTCCTGCACCACCAGGTGCTCAAGAGAAGCCAGCGCGTGGCGCGCATGGTTCAGGTCGGGGTCGCTCATGGCCGGGTTTTCGCCCATGATGTACATGCCGCGAATCTTGTGCGGGTCGCTGTCGGGCGCCAGGATCTTGTGCATGATCTCGACCACGGTGTAGCCGGGCTGGTCGTCCAGCTTGGTATTCCAGAAGTTCTCGAACCAGCCGTGGGCGGCCGGGTTGGTCACGCGCTGGTAGTTCGGGTACATCATCGGGATCAGCCCGGCGTCGCTGGCGCCCTGCACATTGTTCTGGCCGCGCAGCGGGTGCAGGCCCGAGCCGGGCTTGCCGATCTGCCCGGTCACGGTGCTCAGCGCAATCAGGCAACGCGCGTTGTCGGTGCCGTGCACATGCTGGCTCACGCCCATGCCCCACAGGATCATCGCGCCCTTGGCCTTCGCAAATTCACGCGCCACCTCGCGCAACGTCTGCGCCGGAATTCCGCAGATCGGCGCCATCGCCTCGGGGCTGTAGCCCTTGACGTTTTCCTTCAGGGCTTCGTAGTTGTTGACCCGCTGGCGGATGAATTCCTGGTCGGCCAGGCCCTCGTCGATCACCGTGTAGATCAGCGCATTGAGCATGGCCACGTCGGTGTCGGCCTTGAACTGCAGCGTGCGCCAGGCGTGCCTGCCGATGTCGGTGACGCGCGGGTCGGCCAGCACAATCTTCGCCCCCTTCCTGGCGGCGTTCTTCATCCAGGTCGCCGCCACAGGATGGTTGCCCGTCGGGTTCGAGCCGATGATGAAAATCAGGCCCGCGTTTGCCGCGTCATGGACCTGATTGCTGACCGCCGCCGAACCCACGCCTTCGAGCAGCGCCGCCACGCTGGACGCATGGCACAGCCGGGTGCAGTGGTCCACGTTGTTGCTGCCAAAGCCGGTGCGCACCAGTTTCTGGAACAGGTAGGCCTCTTCATTGCTGCCCTTGGCCGAGCCAAAGCCGGCCAGCGACTTCTTGCCCTTTGTGTCGCGCAAATTTTTCAGCGCACCGGTGGACAGCGCCAGCGCTTCGTCCCAGGTCGCTTCGCGGAACACCTCGGACCAGTCGGCGGTGTGGCGGTTGAGATGCTGCAAGGCTTGCGGGTCCTTGGCCACGCCGGCCTTGCGGATCAACGGCACCGTCAGCCGCTGCGGGCTGTGCGCGTAGTCAAAGCCGAAGCGGCCCTTGACGCAGAGACGCGAATGGTTGGCCGGGCCGTCGCGCCCCTCGACGCTGACGATCTGGTTGTCTTTCACGTTGTAGGTCAGCAGGCAACCGACGCCGCAAAACGGACAGACCGAATCGACTTTCTTGTCCACAATTTGCGAGCCGATCTGCGTCTTTGGCATCAGCGCGCCGGTCGGGCAGGCCTGCACGCATTCGCCGCAGGCCACGCAGGTGCTGTCGCCCATGGGGTCGTCCAGGTCGAACACGATTTCGCTGTGCGCGCCGCGCAGGGCAAAGCCGATCACGTCGTTGACCTGTTCCTCGCGGCAGGCGCGCACGCAGCGGTTGCACTGGATGCAGGCGTCGAGGTTCACGGCCATGGCGGGGTGGGACAGATCGGCCCGGGGCTGCTCGCGACGCAGGGCCTTGAGTTCGGGGCGCACGGTGACCTGCATGCGCGCGGCCCAGTCGCTGAGTTCGCCGTGCTGCAGCGACTCGTCCGCCTGGTTCCACTTGTAGCCCGCCTCCGGCAGGTCAGACAGCAGCATTTCGAGCACCATCTTCTGGCTTTTCACGGCGCGCTCGCTTTGCGCCTGCACCGCCATGCCCACCGTCACGCTGCGGCAGCAACTCGGCGCCAGCGTGCGTTCACCGGCAATTTCGACCACGCAGGCGCGGCAGTTGCCGTCGGGGCGCAGGCCGTCCTGGTAGCACAGGCGTGGAATCTGCACGCCATGGCGCTCGGCGGCCTTGAGGATGGTTTCGCCCTCGAAGGCGTGAAGGGTTTGATGGTCGAGGGTGAAGGCGACGGTGGGCCGCGCGGTTTCAGCAGCTTGGATGGTTTGGGCGTGTGCGTTCATGTCAAACCACCTCATGGGCAAAATATTTCTGCACACAGCGCACCGGGTTGGGCGCCGCCTGACCCAGGCCGCAAATCGACGCATCGGTCATCACCACGTTCAAATCTTCCAGCGTGGCGTTGTCCCAGCGGGGCGCTTCCATCAGCTTCGCAGCCTTTGCCGTGCCAACGCGGCAAGGTGTGCACTGGC
>Ga0209512_1001507_pt1 | contig 28411 bp, 25 predicted proteins | sample frozenSSSSmetaG_FD_184142 | JGI IMG/M metagenome (GOLD analysis project Ga0209512, IMG submission 184142) | Glacier valley bacterial and archeal communities from Borup Fiord, Nunavut, Canada, to study Microbial Dark Matter (Phase II) -... | ecosystem: Environmental > Aquatic > Freshwater > Ice >...
GAAAAATTTTTTCAAATACCCGGTCACCAAAGTTAACCGGGTAGGTAATAAAATCATCTGGAACCTGGTATTCAGTCGAGCTTCTTAAATCACGCACCAATTCGGTTAACCCGTTTTCATTGATATCAACAACAACTAATTTTTTGATGCCAAATTTTAAAATTGCTTTGATATAAGAAGATCCAATTGTTCCTGCGCCTCCAATAACGAGTACTTTTCTGCTGTTGATTCGCGACGCCAGTTCTGTATTGTACTTCAAAAAATCGTCGGCCAACAGACTTTTTGTCCGTTTGGTTACGTGGTTCGAGATAAAGCTGTCGATATTTAAACTATTTTGCATTGAAATCAAATGTTAAGGTTGAATTTGACAATGAAAAGTAAATGTGATAGACTCAAATTGGCAAAATGAAAAGCAAATTTATTGTATGTTGCAGTAGATCATATCATACTGTGAAATATGAATTAAATGCTTCTTTTCTTCATTCACACAGACTCACTTTCGTCGCCTGTCTTTTCATTATTCTTTAAACGATTCGAATGTCTTCTCAAACCCTGAAACGGATGAATAAGGCATCTGTTTAATATTTATTGCGTTTTTTATTTTTTGATTGGAAACAAGATATGATTCGGTTAATTTTCTTAATCGATCACTGTTTAAAGGGAGGTGAAAGATATCGCCTAACCGTGCAATAATTTTAATCGGATTAACCGGAATTCGCCAGATATTAGCTTTTTTATTTCTGGAGTGTGCAATTAATTCAATTAGCTCATTGGTTGAAAGTGCTTCATCATCTGCGACCTGGTAAATGCCCGATTCAATATTTTTGTCGATCAATTGACTGAGCAGATAGGTTAAATTGTCAATTGAAGTAAACGACCGTTTGTTTTCAAATGAGCCTAAAGGCCAAGGTAATCCCTTTTGGACCAGATTGTACAGCAGATTAAGATTCCCCTTATTCCCCGGACCATGTATCATACAGGGTCTTAAAATATATACCTTTTTATCACTCCCCTTCTCCTCTTCTCCCTTTCTCCATTTAGTAAGTATATAATTTTCTGCTGCAAGTTTGCTCTCTCCATAGGGACCTTTGGGACATGGAACGACCGCTTCCGTCAATATTTTGCCTTCTGTGCTGTCAGCGGCCGCTTTTACAGAACTAAAAAAGATAAATTTATTTGCATCAGATGCCAGAAACCAGTCAAATATCTTTTGTGTCAGTCCTGTATTGATATCAAAATAAACTTGTGCATCGGTTTGCTTCTTTGTATCATGTGCCTTTCCGGCTAAGTGAATAATGATATCTGTTAGTGGAATGCTACCTAACTCATTCCATCCAAAAGTTTTAGATACGCCTTCTTTTTGAGGTGACACAATATCCAAACCGTAAATAGTGTGTTGGTTTTTGAGGGCAGAGACCAGGTTACTTCCAACAAAACCGTGGATTCCTGTGATTAAAATGTTCATTTGATAAAATATTGAATTCAAAGAAATTAATAGTGTCCTCTGGCAGTTTCAATTTCTATGCTATTATTTCCATAAATCTTTGGTGGCAATTTTAACGCCCTTTCCCTGTCAAATGAATAATCGGATCGATAGAAGCGATTTGCTCCAGTTCATTCCATCCAAAAGCCTTATTGACACCCTCCTTCTCCGGAGTTACAAGAAATCAATTGGGTTGGTGCAAGTGAAAGTACTTTCTCATAAAACGTACATAAAAAACAGATAATACGAGAATTACACAAAAGGCGTAGAAATAGCGGTGATCCACTAAAATCAATCCTGCAATTATCAAAGCTTGTATTAGACAATACAATACAGTTACTAAAATGTGCGAAATTTTTAGTTCATTGGCCATCAGCTGATATACATGCATGCGGTGAGCTTTGAAGATATTCTCCTTTAAAATAAGCCTGTATAAAATCGTAAAAACAGTATCAACACCATAAACTGCCAGCAGAACAATATAGCTGAAGTCTCCGGTTTTAATGATGAGCAAACCCAATAGAAAAGAGAGAATAAAGGCTGCCGAAATAGCTCCGACATCGCCAGCAAAACATTTTGCGACAGGTCTGAAATTAAAGAAATTGAAAACGATCAAAGCAGCAATAAAAGAATAAATCAAGTCTTTATCAACAAAAGTGGTTTGATATTCATTTATATACCAAAAAGCACCCGCCACCACCAAACTGTATCCTCCTGTTATTCCATTTATGCCATCCATAAAATTATAAGCATTCAGAATAAATGTAAAAACTACCCAGATCATCAAGGTATAATACCAGGGTAAATAATACAAATCCAACTGATTAAACATCAGGATTAAAGCCGTGAAATGAATAAACAGCCGGAGTTTTGCCGGTTGCGGACGAATATCATCGACAAAACTGATTATCGCAATTAATGTTAATCCCAGGAAAAACCATGGATACTGAAAACCATCAAATAGAAAATAAAATAATATACCAATATAAAAAAGAATGCCCCCACCACGCAATGTGCTAATATCATGCGAGCTGCGGGCATTTGGCTTATCAACGATATTAAATCTGTTGGCTGCCCGAAAATAGGCTAACTGAATAACAAACAGAACAATTAGAAGTAAAATATAGATCATAAATTATTAAGAAACGTTCTGTGGTTTGAGCAATGGTTTGATGCAAATAGTCTATATTTTTTCACTTAAGTTGCTTTGATCTCGAACCAACAAAAAGATGACTTCAGATTTTATTTAGCAATTTTTATTGCATTTTTATCTGGCTATATTAATTCTTTCGAAAAACTAATTCAAACACCTTCATAAAATACTTAAATGACAAAATAAAAAGATTAGTATAAATTCCATTTTCTTTACATCCACGTACAATCTCCTGGTTCAATACTAAATTACTTTTTAAAGAGGCTGTGCTTATACCTCCAGTACGCATTTTCATTACATCGAGAGGTAAATACTTATATTTTAAATTGTTCGTATATAAAAAACGGATTAATAATTCATAATCAGCAGCAATTTTATAATCTGTTTGGTAATATCCGAATTCTTCGAAATATTTTTTGTAAGTAAAAAATGATGGATGAGGAGGCATAAACCCGAACCGGAACTGTTTTGGAGAAAAGTTCTTTGAGGAATAGTAACGCACTGTTTTATTCAAATTATTAGGATTTACAAACCTGATATCTCCAAAAACAGCCTGGACCGTATCATCTTCAAAAGCTTTTGCAATTTCAGCAATAATATCGGTTCTGTGATAAAAATCATCTGAATTAATAATTCCTACCACTTCTCCTGTCGCCAATTTAATGCCCTTATTCATTGCATCGTAGATTCCGTTATCGTGTTCGCTAATCCAAAGCATCCGACCATTAAACCTTGGCTCATATTCCTTAATAATATCAATCGTACTATCCTTAGACAGTCCATCAACAATAATATATTCAATATCCGAATTTGTTTGTATCAGCACCGACTCAATTGTATTCCTTATTGTTGCCTCGTTGTTATAAGTTACTGTTACAATTGAAAATTTAATCATATATTAAAAACTTTTTCAAAGCATTAAATTTCTGAAACGTTTAGTGAAATTGTAAAAAAAAAATCAATCACTAAGCTTCATATATTTATAGTCGTGAATATTTTAAAGTTTAAATTTAACGATCTAGTTTAAGTTTTCTTGATAAAATCTTTTTTTCATTTGGATAGTTCCAGGCATCCCAGGGAAAATGTTCTCCATTTTGCCATTTACTCCAGCGGTCAATATCGGCTTTAAGCATGATCTTTACCAATTCATTGAATTTGGTTTTTGGCTCCCAACCAAGTTTTGTTAAACTTTTATGATAATTTCCTTTTAGAAAGCGAACATCTACAGGTCGCATAAACCTTTCATCAATTTTAACATACTTTTGCCACTCAAGACCTACACTATTAAATGCAACCTCTAAGAACTCTTTTATTGTATGCGTTTCGTTGGTTGCTATTACATAATCATCAGGTGTATCCTGCTGTAGAATCAGCCACATTGCTTCTACATATTCGGGAGCGAATCCCCAATCACGTTTTGACTCAATATTTCCAAGTTCAATTGAATTTTCGAGGCCAAGATTTATTTTTGCAACTGCATTGGTGATTTTTCGGGTAACAAACTCCAAACCTCTGATCGGACTTTCGTGGTTAAAAAGGATACCATTACAAGCGAACAGTCCATAACCTTTCCGATATATTTTAACCATGCTATGGGCATATAATTTAGCCGCAGCGTAAGGACTGGAAGGGTCGAATAAGGTATCTTCCGATTGTTCTGTGAAGAGGTTATCTCCAAACATTTCGCTTGTTGAAGCCTGATAAAACTTTACATCAGGAGCGATATTGCGCATGGCTTCAAGAAACTTGACTACTCCCAAACCTGTAATTTCAGCTGAAGCAAGTGGTTGTTCAAATGATGCACCAACAAAACTTTGGGCTGCCAGATTATAGATCTCGTCGGGTTGGGAAATCTTGATGGATTCAATAATTGAAAAACTATCCAATAAATCGACCGGTAATAATTCGACATCATCAAAAATCCCTAAATATTGCAATCTCCAGAAATTCGGGGTCGACAGTCTCCGATAGGTTCCAAAAACCTGATATCCTTTATCCAGGAGAAATTTTGCAAGATACGCTCCGTCCTGCCCTGTAATGCCTGTAATTAATGCTTTCTTCATGATTGTTATTTAACTTTGAAAACTTGTCTTTTAATTTTTTTGATTGTTATTTTGCTTTAAGGAAATATCTTCATGAAGTTTCTTGCAAAATCAATCGTCACCTGATCGTAGTTTTCAAGTGTTGGTTTTAGTGATACTCCATTATTTAAAAATTGTTTCATCAAACTCGCTAAAGTTGGTGCACTTTCTGATTCAAAAAGGAAACCAATTCTGCCATTATCGAGTTGCTCTTTGTGAACTTCCAGATTTGACGCAATAATCTGGCATTTTAATGCTTTTGCATCTTCTAAAACAGTGCTCCAACCTTCAAAAAGACTGGGTTGGATTACAGCAATTGCGTTTTTCATTAAGCAAAGCTGTTCGCCCCTGCCAATCAGACCTACAAAATCGACATAGTCTTCAATGTCAAGCTCAATTAATTTTCTTTTAAGTCCTGCAATAAATTCCGGATTCTTTTTGTCCTCCATTTTGCCTGTGAAGACAACTTTGCAATTTATATTTTCGTCCTTTATTAATTTTATTGCATTAAATACAGTTACATGGTTTTTATGTTGCCAAAATTGATTCGACACAATAAAGTAGTCACCATCTATGTGGTATTTAAGTTTTAATTCATCAATGGGAGGGAAGAAGATACCTTCAATAATCGATGTGAAATGTAAGATATGAAAATTCAGATGTGTTTTTAGCTTATAGAATTTTTTGAAATGGCTATATACATCATTGCTTGACAGGACAATATGCGATGCATTCTTTATTATTTGCTTTAAACGCCATTCCCTGAAAAATAATTTTGTCTTCGAAAAGTATTGAGGATAGAATTTGTGCTGCAAATCTGGAAACCATGCAACAACCTTCGAATTATTTTCGCCAAACTTGAAAGGAAAATCATTTAGCGGAAACAAACCATTTAATTGGTATTTTTCAATTGTTCCTTCTTCAAAGCAATTCTTACCCCTGATTATAGAGTATAAAAAATTGAGATACTCATTTTTTGATCGTTTATAAACCGTTGTCAGGTAAGGGTATATTATTTCATTGACAAATGGTTTTGAATGATCGTTATAAAACAAGAAGATTTCAGGCTTTTCGGAATCAGGCAATTTAGCGATCGACTTAACAAGATTGATAATGTAAATAACACCGCCCATCCATTCTTTCCCATGATAAAATAAAATACCTATTTTGCGCCGTTTAATGTGATCCATTTATGATATTGTTGAAGGCCGGTTTCTAAGTTAAATGATGATTTGTAACCCAATGATTTTAATTTGCTAATGTCTGCCACCCAATTAATGGGATCACCTTCTCTTTCTTCACCCGAAAAAGTATAGGAGATTTCAGATTCGAAAAAACTGAAGAAGATTGCAACCGCGTCTTTAATAAATATTTCTTTCCCATTGGCTATATTAATGATTTCAGCTTCAAAAGATGCATATTTCGCAACAAGTTCAATGGCTTTTACAAGATCACCTATGTAAATAAAATCTCTGGATTCATTTCCTGTACCATACAATGTAAAGGGTTTACCAGATGATGCTTTTGTGTACAAATCCCAAAATAATTGTTTTTGTAATCCATCTCCGAAAGCTGAAAATATTCGCAATGAACAGGTTCTGATGCCATAAAAATCGTGAAACTCTTTACAAATTTGTTCAGCCTGTAGCTTATGTGTTCCGTAGGGCGAAACCAAATTCAGTTTATCGTCTTCTTTAATTGGAAGTTGTTGCGGATTCCCATATACGGCGGCACTCGATAGATTGATAAATTTACATTCGGGTTGAAATTTTTTAATTGATTCTAAAATCTTAAATACGTTTACCGTATTTAAATAATAATCTCTAAGCGGATTTTTAAATGAATCAGGTACACTTGCTGCTCCCGAGCAATTAATACAGACATCAAATTCTGTCTCATCGAAAATGAAGTTAAAATCTGAATTCGAAGCATCAATTAAAAAGTAATGCTCCGGATTTATATAATCAACAACAACATCTGCCCCAAAAACTGCATGTCCCTGATCTTTCAGATATAGATAAAGATTTTGGCCGATAAAACCTTTCGAACCAATAACGAGAATATTCATTAGTTTAACTTTTTTATAAAAGTTGCCGGATTACCTGCAACTAAGGTAAAAGGTAAAACGTCTTTTGTTACTATGCTCCCAGCTGCAATAATAGCTCCCTTCCCTATTTTTACGTTTTTAAGTATAATTACACCAAAACTGATCCAAACATAATCCTCAATAATGATTTTACCTGTAATTATACTTGCCTTGTCTTTCGGATGACCATTTTTTATTAGATTTTCATAACGCTCGGCTCTTTCAAGATGATTTAATTCATGTGAATTTGTATCAATAATATTTACATTATGCGAGATCAGTACGTTATTTCCAATTTCGACGTATTCACCTGACCAAATATTTGATCCAACTCCAACATAGACATTCTTGCCAATTACTATCTTACCTCCATAATTAAATGTTAACAACCTTCCTTCAATAATTGTGTTTTCGCCGATAAAAATATTATCCCTGTTTTTAGATATGTTTTCAACTTTAGCAGTCATAGTGAACCTGGCTCCTTTTCTGAAAATCACATCATTCTTGCATGCCCAGTCAGTAATTGTGTGAGATATTTTTCTGATCCCACCTTTAATAATATAGGATAAGTAGTAAAGTAATCTCATTAATTTTTATTTCTTAAAAGATGTGTAATTATAAAGATAAGTCTGTATATAATTTTTGTAAAAATTGAAGTTCGCCTTTTAAGGTATCCCGAAATAAGTTTAATATGACCCTTATTTAGATTTGCCGAATCTGGGAAATTTAAGATTTTGTAATTGTCTTCCCACTCACTTGTCGGGAAGATATTATAACTGTCTTTATGACGCCCGCTATTGTCCCAACCATTGTTTATGATAAGGCTTTTGTCGGGGAAGAGTACAAGTGCATTTTGCTTGAATGCGTTCCAATAAAACCGGATTCCCCAGGAACTGACTTTCTGTGATTCCATTTGCTGGAGGAACATTTTTTTGTAATTATAAGCGCCATTTAAATTAAATCGGTAAGCAAGTTTTTTATCTTTCTTGAGAATCGTATAGTCCTTGCATTCAAAGTCAATTATATCCCATACACGTTTCCACGTTGCCCAACCCCATGTTGATGTCAGTGGTAAAAAATAGCAGCTGTGTTCTGGATTTATGCCTTGTGCCGGAAAACTGAATCCCGATATTTGAAAAATCTCCGGGTTCTCTTCGTATCGATTTAACGCCTGGTTCATAAAGTCAAGAAAATAACGCGCCGGGATTAAATCATCTTCCAAAACTATTACTTTTCCATGCTTCCCAATAACTTCCGATACGCCATCGATTACCGAATTTGCCAATCCTTTGTTTCGTTTGGCTTCCTTTATAATTACCTCTTTACACCATTGTTTTTCCCTGATAACAGACCTTACCTCATTAATCGCCGAAATAGTTTTTTCGTTTGTATTTTCGTTAAAACCATCTGAAAAAATATATAGAATTGATTGATCTGCCAATTCGTTTTTGCACAATGCTTCCAACGTTTCCAACGTATGTTTTGGCCGGTTATACACAAAAAGAACAATTGGAGCGAATAAGGGGTTACTTTCTATACTTTGACTTGATGGAACCATGTGGTTTTAAAGTAGGAGTAATGTAAATTGAAGTTGAAAAACTATCTGGTAAATCAGAATTAAGACGATTGAAAGTCTACTATGGGTTTATAAATCAAATTGACGGACTTGTATTCAAAAATATTTGGCGTCAAAAAAAAACAATTCTATTTCATTTTTCGAAACATCTTATAAGTGCTTCGTTTTACTGGATTTCGCTTGTAATTTTTGAACCTTTTGAGATATGATAACAGTGCATTCAGATAGGTTTTTAAAAATCCCCTTCTAATCGCATAAATAGGATATATGGTAAAGAAATATATAAAATAGGATAAGAAATATTCGATCGGGAATAGTTGATAAGCATTCATTAATGCATTTCCCCAACCTTGAATCGCTTCTTTACTATAGTTTCTTGCAAGTTCTGACCTCTTATGCCATAAAATGACTTGTTCAGATCGAACTATTTTATAACCTGCATCAAGAATTCTATATGAAAGATAGGTTTCTTCGCCCCCATAGATATAATCGTCAGGATAGTTTCCAATTTCCCGATAAATCGATTTGCGATGGAGTGAAATACCTCCCTGAAAAAAGTTTGTTCCTTTTAAAGTTGGAGATGATAATAATATATAAGAAGTGTCAATTTCAGATTCATTATTAAAATCCTTAACTGAACCCGAAACTACTGCACAATCTTTATGCTGAATTATAAAGCTAACAGCATTTTCAACCGCTTTTTTATGTAATACTCCATCGTTGTCACAAAATAAGATAAAATCACCTTTACAATAAGGTAATCCTCTGTTACGTCCGCCCGGGCATCCATAGTTTTTATCAAGCTGTATATAACGGATGTGTGGAAATTCTTTTTGAATAAAAAATGATGAACCATCTGTTGAGCCATTGTCAACAATTAAAATCTCAATATTGGAATAGGTTTGATTTATTGCCCCTCTAATAGCACGGCAGGTTTCTTCTTTGCGATTCCAGTTAAGGATAAAAATCGAAACCAAAGGTGATTCATTCATGAATATTAAAGTTTAATCCAGGATTTTGGTAATAAATATTCAATAGATATATTTTCATCATTGAACCACAATTTAGGGGCAATGATAGTTTTATCAGGATTTTTATTTAACCAGGCACTCCACCAACTAAATGAACTATTTGCAATAATGTTGTGTTTGCATTGCGACATTAAAAACATATCCAGAAATGCTGATTCTTTTGAATTGCCATTAATATATATTGGTGATATTTCATCAAAGGTTTTCATACACCAGGCAATATCATCTGAAAAAATGAAAAATTTTGCGTTAATATTAGTTTTTTTTATTAATTGAACAGCATTCGAATAATAAGTTTCTGTGCAACAATTATTATGCAATGGGATATTCAAATAATCGCCTCTTCTGATATGTAAAGAAACCGAATTACTGTTTAATATTTCAAAGAGGAATAATCGATTCGTTGAGTTTAAATTTTCATGGTTGACTTTGAACTCAAACTCTTCTTTTATAACGTCTATGATTGGGAGAAAATATAATTCACTTTGCCAATATCCGTCAAAGTAAGTTTGGCTATATTGTCTATGCAGGAATTTTTCAACAGAAAAATTTTCTTCTGTAATTCGGGATTTATAACTCCCCTTTATGGCCCTTCTAAATCTGTTATAGATGCTATTATTTAAATCTCCTAATTTTTCAGCGTGATTCAAACTCGCATATTTCGCATTAATGTGAAAGATATTATCTAATTCGAAACCATTATGAGATTTTATTTTGTTGTAGTAATTTATGTCTAGCGTGGCATTGTATCCCAGATCAAGACACATTCTGTAAAATGCGTATTGAAACATCTGGTTGCCTAATCCACCTGATATCTTTACGATTATATTATTGTTCGACTGTAGATTTGGCTTGTTCTGTAGTTGTTTGTAAAAAGTATCGGACGATAAAATAGACAAATCCATAGATGTATATTGTTGTTGAATAGCGAATAAAGCTAATTTTAAAATTTTGGAGAAAGAGAATTATTAAAAGAATTATAAGCAGATTTTTAATATACTTAAGATTCTCATTTACTTCTAATCGGTATAACGCTTTAATATCTCTAAAATATATCCACGGAAATATAAAAATTCCAATTATTCCGAACTTTAAATATATATGAAGGAGCAATAGATGAGATGTTAAGTAACTATGGAATGAGGTTATGTGGTGGAAATTCCCAAATCCGGAAATAGGTGTCTGGCTGACAATACCCCAAATATCTTCATATGGTCTGTTAAGCGCCTGATTAAAATTATTCTGACCAGATAGTTCAACCGAATTTTGAAGATGATTTAAAATGACAATTTCAGAAGTATATTTTTGCGAAATATATATAAATGCACCTATTATAAATATTGATATAAATAGAATTGGCAATCTTGATTTTTTATAATTTTTACCAATGAATGCTGCTGCAAAACAGAAGAGTATAATTAATAAAATCAGAAATGACCTGCTACCAGAGACTATGCCCAATGCGATTGCCATTGTAATATAAAGGAATGGGATTTTTTTATTATATAGAATTAAGATTAAAGAAAAAACAATAATTATAAGGGCATAGTCGGTAGTAAACTCAAAGTTGAAAAATAAACCACCTATTCTTATCTGCGATAGTTCTTCAGTATCTTTAGTTATGATTTTAGTTATTGTTTTGCCATTTAAAAAATAGGATAGAGGATTTAGAATATGAAAAAATATAGAATAGCAGAACCATTCAATATGGTGGAGCAAATTTTGAAGACTATTAGTTCCTTTATAGAGTATTTGTAAAAAAAGTAAAAGAACAAAACCATTAATAAAATTAATGATGAGTTGATTCATGGGAGATAATTCTAAAGCAGAAATTGAATACTGATCAACTGTTTTAATCTTATCAAGAAATAATAGGCCAAAAACTAAACCCCAAAATAGAAGAATTATTATTTTACTGTTGTCCTTTAAAACGTTATTATTTTCGAATATTGTTTTGCCTTTTAAAATTGAAAAATAAGCTACTAAAATAAAAATTGTACTTGTGAAAAATTTTGCTGGAACTCCCCAAAGACTACCTAAAGGGTCTATTAAGTCAAAAGGAATTAAAAATATTAGTAATGATACTCCTTTAGTAATGTCTTTTCTTATTGCATAAAAAAGGATTAAGCTTAGGATTAGAATCGGGAAAGTTTTTATAAGCATATTGTCTTCCTTGTCGTCGGTAAAAAGAAATAAGTAAAAACATTGAGTTGAAGTGATATTAATATACCCAACTATTAAGTTTTTGTGGAACTGAAACTTGCATATTAGCGATTAATCGCTTAAAGAAAAAAAGGAAATATAAATAAATTAGTGTATAACGGGTTATTAGATTATATTTCATCTTATTTGCAACTTCTGAAATGAAGCCAAAGCAGAAAGGAAAGTCTATTAGCCTATAGTTATTAAAATTAAGAAATGTCTCTAAAGATTGATCTTCGAGAAGTGAACTTTTAATGCCAATTGTTTTATAGAAATCTCGAATAACATCTCTACTTATCTTTTCAACCTGAGTTTTTGAATCGGTTATTTGGTTAGGGTGGATTCTATAGCATAATAAAGTGTCCTTTAAATTAGCAAAATGTCCTCCGGATGACAATATTCGTAACCAAAGATCTTTATCTTCAGCTCGGAAATATTGTTCTCTGTAACCACCAACTTCTATTATCTTGCTTTTTCGAATCATAGAAAAGGGGTGACCTACCGGATTTTCACCTAACAAGCAATAAAACTCTATTAGTAGTTTGTTTTGTCTCCAACTTTTTTTATTTAGAAAACTGCCCTTTTCGTCTATGTTAAAGCCTTGACAACCTATAACATCTATATTAGGGTTTGTAATCAGGAACTGATACTGTTTTGATAAACGATATTCATCGCAAATATCATCCGCATCCATGCGACAAATGAATTGACCTTTGGAATTATTAATTGCCAGGTTGAGCGAGAAAACTAGTCCCTGATTTTCATTATTAGTAAGTATTGTTAATTTATTATCCTTATATGTGTCTAAAATAGAAGCAGTCTTATCAGTTGATCCATCATTCACTACTATTAATTCAAAGGAATCAAATTTTTGAGAAAGAATTGAATTGATTGATTCTTCAATATATCTCTCGCAATTGTAAACAGGTAATACGACACTAACCTCTAACATATTTCTTCACTTTTAAATATGCTGAATTCCCAAGAACATATTGGGAAAACCGAATTATTAATCCTAATGAGATATTTACTAATGTTTTTGGATCAATCATATAGACGAAATCATAAATTCGATATGAATTCTCTTTGTTGATTCTTTTCTCCTCTTTTCTGATATAAATAGATGCTCGAAAGTATGAATAATACATTTTTTCTTTTTTCAATGCCGGTAGGAGCTCTAATTCGTAGAAACTCTTTGTTGAATTAAAATGTCTAATGGCAGTTTGACTTATATTATCTGATTTATATTGATTCCAGATTGAATGGTCATTTGTTCTGTAATTCACCAAAAACAACTTTAGGTAGTAAAAATCGATATTGGCCTGGGCTAATTTTACGTATAAAGGATAATCCTCTTGCATCTCAAACCTTTCATCAAACCCTCCAATCGATTCAAGTGTTTTTCGTTCAATAAAAATACCTGCAGCAGAAATAAAGCAACTTTTTAAAATATTTCTAAGAAGTCTTCTGTGTTTAAAAGAAAAGCTATTTATCGGGTGAATTCTTTTTCTGATTAATAATCCATTCTGGTCAGTAATATTGATATTTGATACTATAAATTTCGCTAAGGGATTCTCCCGCTTAAATTCTATAAATGAGGATATTGAATTGTTTGTTAAGGTATCATCACCAGCTATGAATTTCACCCATTCACCTTTTGCCGCATGTAAACCCCTGTTGCAATTTGGTGAAACGCCAGTATTTATACGTGATGTGATTAATAAAACAGATACAAACCTTTTATTATTCGCCTCAATCCAATTTTCACATAATTCAACTGTATTGTCTATTGAGCAATCATCACTTACAATTAATTCTATATTCTGGTAGGTTTGCGCTTTGGCACTTTTAAGAGTTTCGAGCACATATTTTGATGAATTATAAGTGATTACAATAATTGAAACCAATGGATTTGTTGGTTTTTCTTTCTTTCGATCTGTATTAGATTCCAATTTCGTATAAAGTTTATCCTGCATTCTATTGTTGTAATTAAAGCATTTATTTGTGCCTGTAATTTCTTAAAATACTAAGTAACTCCAATCTCTTATCTAATTCCTTTACAGAGTACCATCCTGAAACAGCAATCAAAACAATGCCTAAAATATAGGCATAAGGTTGATCTATATATTTTATAGTCAGGAAACCCGCTATTGCTAAACTAAACTGAAATGCAAAAATATGGATAAAAGAAGTATCGAAAGTGAATGCAAATTTAATTTTACTGATATATAATACTTGTATTAGAACGATAAAGTAAGATACTAAAAACGATATTCCTAAACCAGTTAATCCCCAATACTTATAACCTAAAAGGTTAAATATTAGCATATAAATATTTGCTGCTAATTCGCTCCAGAAAAAAATCTTGCCTGCTCCCTTTGCAAGAAAAACAAAGCCTATAGACCAACTGGCTGCTTTGAAAAACATTCCCAAAGCAGCCCAATAAATCATATCGTTAATATCAATAAACTGTTTGGAGTATAGTATGATAACGACCCATTTAATGAATATTAAAAAGCCAATTAATATTGGAGCAAGTATCAAAAGGGCGATTTCTGCTTGCTGATTTATTATTTGTTTGCAAAGAAAATTATCGTGTGCTACTGCTGAAAGCCGCGGATAATAGTCTGTAGCCATTGCGTTAAAGATCAATCCTACATATGTCGTGATGATGGCAAAACCAGCAGTATAAAGGCCAACTTGTTCAACACCACCACTACGGCCAATATAGATTCGTACGATATAAGAAGCACCAACAGTTAATAATCCGCTTAGGCTGATCATAAAACCCATGCGAAGCATGTTCTTCCCCTCCGAGATCGTTTGGGCAAGAGAAAGATCTGTATTTTCAACTTTTACCTTCCCGGAGAAATACCACGATAACAGCAGTGCTGATATTGATGTGCCAATGATGCCGGGAACAATGCCATCGACTCCCCATAAATAATACATGGGGATGGTAATTAACAGTCCAATAAAGCTGCCTGAGAGATTGGCTTTAGCCAGGTATTGCAATTTCCGCATTCCCTGTAACAGTACCAACTGACCACTGCTTATTTGACTAAAAAGAAGGGTGACAGCAAGCCAGACAAAAGCAAGTGTGTAATCCTTATTACCAAATGTGAGTTGGCTCAACAAGGGTGAAATTATTGCAGTTGTTATCAGTCCCAGAATACCGGTAATCCAAACCATTCGGCGAAATGCAGTTACGACAATTCCAATTCTTTTTACGTCATTGGTGCCAAAGGCTGCCGCGATATCTTTTACTGCACTTGTTCCGAGCCCGAAATTAGTAAGGCTGCTAATGATCCCTGTGGTTGAAGAGAGCAGGCCCATAATCCCCACTCCCGCAGGACCTAACAAAACAGCCACAAATTTAGACCGGATAATTGAGATGATAATATTAAAAACCTGAACACCACCAAACAGGGAGGTGGCTTTCATAATTTGGCGATAGGAGGATTGTGGCTCAGTCATTAAAGGGTCTTGATAATTTTGGCTGGTACACCGCCAATAATCACATTCGCTGGGAATTTTCCAGAAACAACAGCTCCAGCTGCTACTATTGTATTATCTCCTATTTCGGAATTTTTAAGCATCGTAACGTTATTGCCAAGCCAAACATTTTTTCCAATAATTACTTTCCCAATTTCACCCAATTGTCTTCGCTTATCTGGTGCAATTCCATGAGCTTCATGATCCATTATTGTAACATACTGGCCAATTAATGTATTATCTCCAATTTCTATATAGTTGGCAGCACAGATCATGATATTATTATTGGTTGCAATGTTATTCCCAATTTTAATTTTCGAATTTTTATACCTTGCCTGCAATTCGATACTTCCGCCTTTATGAAATCCTCCCATTTTATAACCAAACGAGCAACTATTCCCAATTTCAACGATGCCATCTCCTTCACATATCGTATATTGATTAATCGAAGGCAGCTTGCTGTAAATTATATGATGACGTAAAAGATTAATTCTATTTGGGTAAATAAAATAAAAGAATTGTCTTGCTTGAAACGAAATCCAACTCTTAGGTTTGATATATAGCAAGTATAAAGACTTTAATATCTTATACATCAATATTGGTTTAATATTCTTATGACGTAACTAATATCTTCATCTTCCATGACTGGACTAATTGGCAGACTTATTACTTCATTATGAATCTGTTCAGTAATTGGAAAACTTAATTCATTCCATTCTTTGTATGCCAATTGTTTATGGGGTGGAGTAGGGTAGTGTATCAGGGTTTGAATTCCGTTCGCAGTGAGATAGGCTTGAAGTTTTTCTCGATTGGACGTTCTGATGATAAAAATATGCCAGACCTTCGAAAGGTTAAAGGATAAAGGATAAAGGTTAAAGGATTCGGAAGTCGCCGGTAGAATGATTAAAGGATTTTTGATGTTATCGCAATAGTATTGAGCAATTTCGCGGCGATGTTGATTTTCGGCATCAAGGTATTTCAATTTTACATCAAGAAAGGAAGCTTGTATTTCGTCGAGACGTGAGTTTAAACCTTTGTAATCGTTTTGATATTTTTTTGAACTGCCGTAATTGGCCAAGGCACGAATGACCTTTGCAAGTTCATCATCGTTAGTCGTAACGGCACCTGAATCGCCCAGAGCACCCAGGTTTTTTCCAGGGTAGAAGCTGTTGCCGGCAGCGTCGCCTAAAGAACCACTTCTCTTACAATTCCAGATTGCACCTATTGCTTGTGCGTTGTCTTCAATGATTTTAAGATTATGACGTTTAGCAATTGCTTCCAATTCTTCGCTCCAGCATATTTGTCCATAGAGATGTACGACCATAATGGCGCGCGTGCGAGATGTAATGTGCTGCTCAATTAATGAAATATCAAGGTTATAAGTATTAATATCCGGTTCAACCAAAATGGGTTTTAATCGGTTGTCGGTAATGGCAAGGATAGTAGCTATGTAGGTATTCGCAGCAACTATTACTTCGTCCCCCTCCTTCAACACATCCATTTCAATATAGGCTTTCAGAATAAGTCGTAAAGCATCTAAGCCATTAGCAACACCAATCGCATGTTTTACACCAATATATTTTGAAAGGTTAGTTTCAAACTTTTTTACCTTTTCACCTTGCAGATACCAGCCTGAATCAATAACTTCCGCAGCGGCCTGTTTTAGTTCATCAACGTATTGAGCATTTATTTTCTGGAGATCGAGAAACTTAATCATTGTTATTTTTTTTATTCCATTCTTCAAATCCAATTCCACACCATGGCATACCGCGATCAAAATTATTAGGCCATGGATAATGCTTTTTTCCAGTTCCCTGATCGAAAAAAGGCGCTTTACGTATATCACAAACCAGTTTTGCGGGCGCTCCATTTATGAATGAGTAATCCTCAAATATACCTCCAACAGTAGAATTCGCTCCTACCAGGCAGTGTTTTCCTATTATAGCTCCCGGTAACATTACAGTGGAGGCCGCAATCTGCGAAAAATCACCTATTTCTACTCCCGATAACGTATTTGACGGAGGGATTGGGTCGTTAGTCAATACCACAAAAGGGTAAATAAATACATAATTTCCCAGTTTACTTTTCTGTCCGATATTTACAAAACTCTGTAAACGATTATAATTTCCCAATTCACAAAACCCCTGTATGTCGCAATTCGTTCCTATGCTGCAATGAATACCCATTTTGGTATATTCGCGTATGGTTGCCCGATGACCCGTATTTAATCCTTGCCCGAAATCACATCCTGCATAGATTATGGTATGGCTTCTAATTAAACTATTCTCTGCAATAACAGTTTGTGGATTCACATATTTTTCATCAAAATAATAAGAGTTAGTTGGCTCGCCAATTATACAATCATTGCAAACAGTTGTATTATCATTAATAATCACGTTGTCATATAATACGGTATTGTCTCCCAGTCTTACATTTTTCCCGATTAAAACATTTTTTCCGATCTGAACATTTCTTCCAGTAAACTTCATTTCCATTTTTATTAAATTGTTCCAGAGTCCACAAATACATTTTGACCTGTAATTGAACATGCTTCATCGGAAAGTAAAAATTCGATTGTATTAGCGACAGAGGTTAATGAGGTAGGACTTTTCATCGCAGTGCGGTTATATATTCTATTTCTTTGTTCGTTTGATAATGAAGCACTCATCTCTGTCTCCATAAATCCTGCGACCAGGCAGTTAGAGCGGATTCCCAATTCTCCCCATTCACGTGCCGTATTTTTTGAAAATGCTTCTAAAGCTCCTTTTGAGGATGCATACATTGCTAACCCTTTATAGCCTGTATGAACGCTGATGGAAGAGAGATGCACAATACTTCCCTTTATTTTGTGCAAAAGCATTTGACGAATGACATATTTAGTGATGACCATCGGTGTAAATACATTTACCCGATACATTCGCTCAAGTGATTTTATATTCAGATTTGAAATAATATCATCGTATGCCGAAGCTGCATTATTGACAAATCCATGAATTTTAGTTTCTTTTCCAATAAATTCTTTGAATAAGACTTTATTAACGTTATCCGAATCGGACAAGTCATAAGACATCCACTTCAACCGATCAGGAAAAGATAACAACAGATCCTCAAGTTCATACGTTTTCGAACGGCTTAGCCCATAAACATTTGTATTTTTTTGCAATAAAGTTTTTGCAATCTCAAGTCCTAACCCTTTTGATATGCCGGTGAGCAATATATTCTTTTTTTCCATTATTAGTTTCTTTGAATCTTTCCGGTACGTGTCACTTTAATGCTATCTACAAAACGAATAACGCGTGGAATCTTAAATTCTTGCAATTTGGACTGAAGGGTTGCCCGTATATTCACTTCTGACAGAGTTTCGTCAGAGCGTACCACATCTGCAATTACTATACTGCCTAAAAGAGAATTGCTTTTTGCAAAAACATGTACTTCCCTTATGCCATCCATGGACTGCATTACCTCCTCTACTTCGCCTGGATTTACTTTGTTGCCACCTACATTTATCATGTCATTTTTGCGATTAACAAACCGTATAATAAGTGGGTATTGAGATATAACTTCCACAATATCTCCTGTTGCATACCATTTACTACCTTGCATTTGCAGCTCGTCAGAATTTCCAACGATACTTTGATGTAAAAATAGTTCATTATTCTCGATCTTAATCAACGATTGATATTGAGGTTTTATTTCAAAACGATCTCCTGAAGAGGCAAAGACTGCTCCTGCTTCAGTTGATGCATACACATTTGTGATTTTTGAATTGGGAAACATTTGTGTCAACAAATTCAGTGTTTTTGCGTCAAACCGTTCACCACCAGATGTCAGGCTTATAACTGATGAACAAATCCTGTCTGCGGGTAACAGCAAACGATAAAATGTTGGTGTAGCCGATATATGTGTAACCCGATTTTCATTTATTTGATTCAATATTATTTCACGATCTAACTTAAACAGACGAATAATACTATTTTGATTGAGCAAGGCCTGAAAAAACACCTGAATTCCTGCCATATGAGTTGGATTGTAAGCAAATCCCCAAATCGATTCGGCATGTTTGGCTGATTGCTTTACAGAACGGGTAATGGATGAAAAACTGTGAGATAGTTTTTTTGGAATTCCTGTTGTGCCTGATGTAAACAACGTTATTTTCCAGTTATTATCTGGTTGCCTGATGTATGTAAATAATTCATCTATTGTAGTTAATAGCGATAATCGTTCTCTTTTTATGCACTTATTTTGAGATTCAAATTCATTTAAACCTGTTAAGTTGAACAACTCTTCAGACGAGAAATCTTCATCAAGTAAAATGATCTCTTCTCCCAAAACTATTGATAAAACAATCGAACGAAATACTTTATAATAATCCTTGTTTAAGCAGTATTTATTGAAGGTAATTGAAGATTGTACATCCTCCAACAAATCTTTGTATGTTATGCATTTTCCAGTTTGATCGTCTTTATAAAAAATATCCGACATTAGCAATCCAGCTTTTCGTTGATTTGACCTACAGTGTGAATCAATCCATCTTTAAAAATATCCACATCAAATTCTGCTTCAATTCTGACAGTTAGTTCAGCAAGATCCAATGAATCAAAACCGAAATCGTTTCGTAGATTTTGCTCAGGATTTAAGCTTTCAACTTTATTTTTTCCCCTGTTTTCTAATACAGTATTTACAATTTTTAATAGACTCATCTTATTTATTTGTAAAATTAACAAACTCAGAATATTCACGAATATAATCATCGGCATCGTATGCGTGAGAAGTTAGCACCAGGCAAATGGCACCGGAAGAGAATCCTTTTTCAGCCGCCCAAATGCCAGGTGGGATATGAAGTCCAAAATACGGACGATTCAACATCACCGTACGTTTGGTGGTACCGTCATTCAATTCAATTTCAAAACTGCCGCTCGCAGCAATCAAAAACTGGTGGAACTCTTTATGGGCATGGGCACCACGGTCTTCACCACCCGGAATATCGTAAATATAAAATACCCTTTTAACTTCAAATGGCACGTTTACATTATTTGTTACGGGTGTAATATTACCCGCGCGGCTATTAATCCGTTGGAGTTCAATCACAGAACAATCATAAACAGATACTTTCTTCATGACTTTTTGAAATTAAGGTATTCCTTATAATCACGAATATAATCATCCTCGCAAAATGAGGTGGAACTTAAGACCAATGCCAATGAATTGGTTGAGAAATTCTGCATCTGTCGCCAAAATCCTGCAGGTAGGTAAAGCCCATAATAAGAACGGTTAAGAGAAAAAGTTTGTTGCGCTTTGCCATCATCAACAACAACATCAAAACTACCTGATAAGGCAACGATCAGTTCCTGTTGTTCTTTAAACGCGTGTCCGCCTCGCATTTCACCGCCTGGCACATCGTAAATCCAATAAGTGCGTTCTATTTTAAATGGAATATTTTTATCTTCCTCAATAATAGAGAGGTTACCACGTGGGTCTTCTATTTTGGGGAGATTGATTATTTTAGGTCTCATATAAACATGGGTTATTTGGAATAATCAGGAATATACAATTATAAAAGTAGTTCGCCGAAATATCATTTTCACGAATGAGAACTCGAATTGCATGAAATGAAGTTCGAAGAAGCTAATATTATAAAGGATAGGACTGGAATCAAAACAAAATTCGACAAAGTCATTTATATTGAGGTATATAGAATAATACTGGAGAACCTATCTAAAACTTCCTTTTACTCTAAAACTCCCTCCATTGTCTTCTTATTGTAAATATATAACTCCTTCCAAATAAAATTATAGTGCCCACAACGCCTCCAATAAAAATCCAGGTGAAAAGAATCAGAGGTCGATTTGGTTTCGATTTTTCAGATGGTACCGTAACGGGTTCGATAATAGTAAATATGGGTGTTTCTTTTTTGACTTGTATTTTAGCTTGTTCAAGCTGTTTTGCCATTTCCTGAAACACGGTGAAAGCGATGGTATACCTGGTTTGAAGCCGGTCAGATTCCACTTGTGGTAAACCGCTTGTGAAATTTTTGTTTCGGTCGTTCACCAAAGCCAGACTTACCTGGGCTTTTTCGAATTCTGACTTCGTTTCGTTGTACCGTGCTTGAATAAAGTTGAGGTTGGCTTTCGCTTTCTCGATCTTGAATTCAGTGATGTAACTTTGCATTAAGGTTTGTGCTTTTTTTGCGAGCTGTGACGCTGCAATTGGTTCGGGCATTTGAGCTGTCAGGGTTAGATAGCCTTCTTTTGAGTTAATATCTAAAATGACAAGTTGTTCAAGTGCTTTTTGTACTTTTAGCTGGTTATCGGTAAGTCGCATAGGATACAAAGTTGAATCATTTCTAACAGAAAATTCCCTGGGCTTTCCTTTAATCCCTTTTGCTATCAGACTTGGAAGACCAATAGTATATTTTTTTAAGGTCCCAATTATAGTCGGCTTGATATCCTTAGTATAATAATCCAATAGTGTGATTGGTTTTTGATAATCCTGAAAATTAAGCGGTGCATTCATTAGTTCAAGCTGAAAAGGGATGCTGCTTACAATTTGGGGATAAATCATTGGAGACAATTCCGCACCTTGATTCATATCGATATTTATTCCAGCAAGTGCCGCTAATCCGCCAAGACCACCAAGACCACCCATCTTGGTTTGGTTATCGCTTCCAAGCTGCGGCACCATTATTGTTGATGCAACAAATTCTTTGGGAGATAGTAAGGCGACGATAACACCAAAAATTGTTCCTGCAAAAACAGAAAGTAAAATGGTTTTTCGGCCAATCCACATGGTTTTAAACATGGCAATGAGAGGGTCAATCTCGTTGCCATTTTTTGGTTCTGGCTGAAAAGGTGTTTGTTGTTCACTCATTGCGTGAAAGATTTATAAATAGATTAAATGAATCGGTTTAAGATTTAGGTTTTCAAAAATATTGATTGAAAGCATTTACAATATATTTTTAGGGCAAAATATATTCGTATAGTTATTTTTCAATGTTCAAATTACTTATTTCCGGTCTTAATAATCCCAATTTTATCAAATGGGATCTGCTGGAAGCCTGGTATTCTTTTGAATACCTCTGAAGTTGTTTTTAACTTGAAGTTTTGACCTTTTTCATTTTCAAATCCCGGATCTTCAGTTGTAACAATGTTATTATTTGTGTATTCAAGAAATTTCTGATCGCCATTAAATAATTTATTAATCCTTATGAATATATTTTTATCGATCCGGTTCCGTTTAGGAATTGCAGGGTTATCCTCCCAATACCTGGCCAGTTCGGGATACCGGGTGCTGTAAGGTGGTTGATTGTATTTTACTGCATTCAAATCCTTTTCAAAAATATCACCAGGTTTAAGCCAGGAATTTGTAGAATTCTGTAGCCGATTATCGATATGAATTGCAAGAGGACTGTCTATAAAAATATTATTCACATAGCTATTGTCGCTTCCTCCTCCAATCAATGAAGCCATTGTACCAGTCTTATAAAAAATATTACCGAAGACATTCATTCCACAAGCACCATCGTCATGATAGACCGCTGAAACAGTATGTACCCCACCTAACTCATGGAAATAATTGAAACGGACCTGGTGTCCTCTCATCGAAGGGTCACGTCCATAATAAAGGGCGCCAACGTCATCTGTTGAAAGACACACTTCATGAATATTATTGTATTCAATCAGATGGTCATTCCCGGATAAGAGTATTGCAACATGCGGGGCATTAAATATTTCGCAATGGGATATACGATTTCCAACTCCCGTGATGTGGACTCCTGCGCAATATGTTTTTTCAATCCGGTTAAAATCGTGAATTGAGCAGTTCTCTACATAGTTTTCTGCAGCATCCAAGGTTTGTCGATTTCCCCCACCTAACTGTACTCCACCTGCCCCAGTTTGATAAATGGAACAATTGGTAATCCCATTTTTCTTGCTGACAGTACTACCCTTTATATCACTGATATCAATAGCATACGTACCTAAATTTTGTATTGTACAATCTTTTATTACACATTGAACTGTGCTTTTTAAATCAACAGCTATTCCCCTTGCACATTCGAATGAGATTCCCTGAATTTCAATGTTAGTTGCTTCTTCAATCGTAATAAAAGGGTCTTTAAGAACAGATACTTCAAGTTTTTCTATCTTTCCAGGATTATAAAAATACAGAAAGCCGTCCTTGCGATCGATATAATATTCTCCGGGGGCATCAATTTCTTCAGGGAGGTTATATACATACCAGGCATTCCATGGCTTTCCGGTAGAAAAACCATAATTGGGCGAATGGACAGTTGATAATGTTTTCGCTACTGTATCAATTGAAGCAATCTTAACATTGTCGTCAGCCCAGCCATACATGAAATATCCTGAAATCCATGCATCGTCTAATGCTTTCCATTTTGAAGGGTGATTTCCGTGATAGGTAAATTTACCTCCATGGTTTCCTGATTTATTCTCCGGTTTAGCCAAGCCATTGTCAATAACTTTGCCGATAGCAATTGTTGAATCATTGGGCCAGCGTGCCAGGTGACCCGGTTTTCCGTTGATAAAAAGTTCCATCCATGAATTAACGAGCGGATGCCCGAGCCCAACCTGTTTCAGCTCCCCGTAATCGGTAATGCCCAATTCTTTAAGGTTTACCATCAGAATATGGTTACGGTTACTTTTAGGGAAAATATTTTCTTTGTTGCTTCCGGTAACGGACTTTACTTTCCCTGGATCGATTGAAATCCCTCCCGTAAAACGGACGACTTCTTTTTCAAAAGGAGCTATTGTCAGATCCTTATCCTGTTCATCAAATTTAACTGTATGGGTAAAATAATAATCGCCACCCTTCAAAAGTATTGAAAAATGTACTTTTTCACCCGATGATCTTTTGATCCGAAGGTAGTCCCTTGCCTTTTCAAGTGTTAAAAACGGGGATGTTAATGTTCCATTGCCAGAATCATTCCCTGATGTTGAGACATAAACTGGCTCAATTCCAAAGCTGGAAAGGCCAATTGTAAGTGAAAATACGATTAAAAGAAATCTTTTAAGATCAATATTTTCCATACTAAAGAATTGTTAAATTTCTGATATAAATATCATTACACAATTTCTCTTATTCTTTCGTTCTTATTCAAATGGTATTTGTGCAATGGATTGTCGCTTTTGTAAGCTCTCCCTCATTTAGTCTCTCCTTCCTCTCTTTTCTTAGACAGCTTCGCTCTCTCAGTCCCATTTTCAGGGATGATTAAATAGAATAAGTCCTTTTTTTAGTCATTATCGGACTTGCGCAAAAGTAGCCAAAACTGATAAATATCAGTTTGCATTTATACTTAATTGTTTTGAATTAACTATTTAGCTTAAAATAGGAATTTAAACTGGATGGCAAAGGTCTTCAGTAACAGACAACTGAAAACGTGTCATCCTTTGATATTTTATTTATTGAGTTGTTGAATCAATAAATAAAGCGTTAGAACGGCGGTTAACGATGCAGTTGTTCTTCCGGTTATGGTGTCCCAATTGGTTTTGTCGCCTTCTACCTTTTCTTTTGGTGGTTTCATCTGCAGACTAATAATGGAGCCTGGTTTGGCTTTTGGGTATTTTCGGAACACAAAAAATACACGCGTAGTCGAGAGCATCTGATCGTTTGCCAGGGTGACTGTTACACTGTTGTGGTTGGCCCGTTTTTCAAATCCTCCGGCGAAGTTTTCGATGTACCATTTGGCGGATCTTTTACCTTGGAAAATAACATTTTTCACCATCGAACTGTCAGCCTGACCTGTGCTATCCGCATGAATGGAGTACTGCGCCATCCGTGTTCCGATTCCCCTGATGGCCACGGTATTTTCGAGCCGGTTAATATTGATCACATCTCCTTCGAAAAGAATCGGATCAAATTTAAGGTTTTTGTTATGTGTCATTGCTTTTTCAAGATTCATACTGATATTCCCACGCTTTCGGTAGGTCCGGAATAGTCCGCTGCCGTTAGGATCAGCATCACCCAGCAAACCTCCTGCCATTTTGATTACCTCGCTCAATGAAACCTGTTTCGTTTCAAGTGCATAAGTCCCGGGGTACTCTACCTGTCCGTTAATTTCAACCGTGCGTCCCATTGTAAATTCTGGTGTTAAACGAACGACCACCTGATCGTAGGGCTGCAGAGTAAAATTCTTTGGACTAACCACCTGGTAATTTGAATCTACCGTAAGCGTGATCATATCGAGTTTGGTTCTTTCGGTTGTAGAGAGCGTGGTACGGAAAATTTCAACACGGTTAAAGGCAGCACCTGTTGTAAATCCTCCCGCATGGGTTAGAACATCACGAATAGTAAGGCTTGGATCGAAGGTTAACTTGTTCGGATTTTTAATGGCTCCGAATACCCTTACTTCGCCTACATTGGAATAAGTTGTATTGTCGTAGATATTCAGATGGTCACCAGCCTGTAATTCGATTTTGTCAGCGTCTCTCAATTCAATACGAATATATTTAATCTCTAAAGGATTAAAAAGGTTACGCCTGAAGATATAGGCTACAGGATAAGCGCTTGTTTTTAATCCTCCGGCCATATCGATCGCTTGTTTAACCGTGATCCGGTCTTTCATTGAGAAGACTTTTTGGAAAGGTAATCGCACGTGGCCAGCCACCGTAATCGTGTCAACATCGCGGTAGGCAGCCTGATTCATGATTCGCACGCGGTCGCGTGGCTGAAGCGCAAAATCGTTTACGCCGGGTTTTGTACCGGTAAATGGCACGGAAAGTACTTCTGTAGTTGAATCTGGTCTGAAGCGTTCGATAAACAAGATGTCGGTTTTCGCTTCAAAGGTGGGTTTTGCATTTAATAACAGCGTACTAAGCGTGGGGTTCGAAGAGAGGTCGTATCTGCCCGGATAATAGACACTTCCCTCCGCTTCAACATATTGGTCCATTGGTTTAGTGATCGTCTTTAATCGCACGATATCACCATTGATCATCTCCACTTTTGTTTTTCCGGAGCGTACTTCATCGAGTTTATATTCGAAGAGACGTGGTTCGCCATTGCTGTACCGCTCAACCTGTATAAAACCGGGGAAAACGTCTTTTTTAACACCACCGGCGTACTTAATAAGGTCGGTGAGTGTTTCATTCGGGAGCATTTCGTATATCATTGGTCGGTTGACTGCTCCTTCAACTGAAACCAAAAGATTGACAACGGGAACAAAAATGATGTCGTTATTCTGTAGTTCGAACCTGAACTGTGCTGCAGGATCGTTAATAAATGCATAGAGATCGATATTTTTGCGTGTGTTTCCGCGGATCAACTGAATATTTCGAACTGATCCAATTTTGGTTGGTCCACCAGCCGCTGATAAAGCATTTAGTGCTGAATTTAAAGCTGAGATGTTAAACCCGCCTGTTATTTTAGCTTCTCCGAATACATTAACCAGAATTGTCCTGGCAGTGACGATCGTAACTGCAAACTGATCTGACCGAAAGGTATAGGCAGATGATAATCGTTCACGGATCACTTCGCGCGATTGGGCAAGTGTAAGTCCTTTCAGAAATATTTTGGCAACTCCTGTGGGTTGAATAGACCCGTCAGGAGCGATCTTCTGCTGGATATCGGTTTGCGACGCACCAAAGATGGTAATCCTGACTTCATCTCCATCACCCAGTACGTAAGTCTCGGGTGCCTGGGCTCCGTCGTTAGAGAGGGATACATCGAGTGCATGATTGGTGAACAACGAATGACCATATATAGCTGACACCGAATCTTTTTTAGCAATGATCGATTGAATTTTACGCCATTTCCCTTTTGCTGAGGTATCCTGTTTAGCATATTGATTTTTCACAATTGAGGTATCTGCTTTGCCGCTTGCAAGTAGATTTGGATTCATCTGTGTACTTTCAGCGTTTTTACCGGCTTTCTTCTCTGCCTGAAGTTCATCAAGTGTAGCCATTACCCTGGATTGGTATTGCGGCAGTTCAGCGGCCGGGATGTTTTGCAGATCAATACCTTTCTGGAGCAACCTAATTTGAACTTCATTTTCAGTCAAACCACGTTTTTGTAATTCTGCGGCAATCTGTGCCTGAACAGCAGGTGGAAGGGTTTGTATCGTCATCGTTTGAGCAGCAGCGATCGTAGAGGTTAACATCAACAAACATACAGCAAGCATCAGCATATAGAAGGGCTGCATTTTTAAAGTTGGTGATTTCATATTAAAATATTAAGTGTTTTGTAGTTTTCATTAAATTATTTTGACCAAACGACCCTGTTAATATAATCGGTGTAGCTGATAATGATTCTTAAGACTTTATCAGAAACATTTGGCATTGAATAATCTGCCACCGGCCTTAGGGTTCTGCGATCATTCATATTCTGATTTTCAAGAATTCCTAATCCCTGTAATATACGGTCGTAGTTCATTCCAACCATCATTACCGAAGCTTCCTCCATCGCTTCGGGGCGTTCATGAGCGTCACGAATGTTCAGTGCCGGGAAGTTCATAATTGATGATTCTTCCGATATGGTGCCGCTATCTGAAAGAACTGCTTTTGCATTTTTTTGAAGGTGGTTGTAATCATGGAATCCCAGGGGTTTCATCAATTCGATCAACGGATGAAACTGTATCCCTTTTTCGTTAATTTTATTCCGTGTACGCGGATGGGTCGAAACAATGACCGGCAGTTGATATTTCTCTGCAATGTAATTCAATACCTTTACCAGTTTATCAAAGTTGTCGGAATTGATATTTTCTTCACGATGAGCAGACACAAGAAAGTAGTTACTCTTCCTGATTGAAAGTCGTTCTAAAACATCTGATCCATCAATCTCTTTCATATAGGCGTGCAATACTTCAAACATCGGACTTCCGGTTTTGATAATCCTGTCAGCAGGTAATCCTTCACGCAACAGGTATTCCCTGGCAATATCGCTGTAGGTAAGATTGACATCCGCGATATGATCCACGATTCTTCGGTTGGTCTCCTCCGGCACACGTTGGTCGAAGCATCGGTTTCCTGCTTCCATATGGAATATCGGAATGTGTCTCTTCTTGGCTGGAATCGCACAAAGACAGCTGTTTGTGTCGCCCAAAACCAAAAATGCATCTGGTTGGACTTCTTCGAGGACAGGGTCTATATTGATGATAATCTGACCAATGGTTGCCGTCGCATTTACTCCGGCAGCATTCAGAAAATGATCTGGTTTTCGCAATCCAAGATCTTTGAAGAATACCTCGTTTAATTCGTAATCGTAGTTTTGACCCGTATGAACAAGGATATGTTCAATGCTTTCTGATTCGTCTAACCGCTTAATTACTTGCGATAAACGTATGATTTCAGGGC
>Ga0209512_1001511_pt1 | contig 28343 bp, 37 predicted proteins | sample frozenSSSSmetaG_FD_184142 | JGI IMG/M metagenome (GOLD analysis project Ga0209512, IMG submission 184142) | Glacier valley bacterial and archeal communities from Borup Fiord, Nunavut, Canada, to study Microbial Dark Matter (Phase II) -... | ecosystem: Environmental > Aquatic > Freshwater > Ice >...
GGGTTGAATGGAGGGGTTAGTGGCATGAGGTCTCTGTTCTGTGTGTGGACAAGGAAGGCAGGACATTTTCGATAAAGAGAGCGAACTCCTGCCAGCCGTGGGGTCAGAACAACATAAAAGCCGGCAAGTAGGCAGGCCTGAATTGTAGATTTCCTTGGGCACCGGAAGCGCCGTGTTACTACTCTGGTCTGGTAGGGATCCCGGGGACGGGCTGCTCGTACGTGCGCGCTGTTAGAGGCTCAGAGACTCGTCGTCGTGGGTGTTGTTGTTGTTGTTGTTCTCGTTGGCTGTGTTCTCGCTCTCGTCGTGCGGGCTGTTGCTGTTGCTGTTGCTGTTGCTGTTCGTGTCGGGTGTGAGATTGCTGACTCCCTCGACGTGGAGACGGAAGAAATGAGGTGAGGAAGTGATGGGAGGGCTGAGTTTGCTAGGTGGGAATGAGGAGTTCGGTGATTCATACATTGGTCATAAGATTTGTTTTGCACAGTTCCGTACGAGGAGAAGGGAAGAAAGAGGGGTGGGGGTGTGCAGTGTGCAGTATTTAAGGATTTCTATGCATCCTCCACGAGGATTTCCAACACAGATCTGACACACCACAGCACGCCCCTGAATCCTGAGACTCCCGTCCTCCAACCCGAAGCAGAGGCCCTCCTGCCGGCTACTCGCAGACTTCAATAATACTTCGAACACGTTTCACATGCAAGGGATGAGAGCTAGGTGAGCCAGAACTTCGCCGCGCTCCAAGTACGCGGCGCAGGGGCACGGCGTGGGCTGGCTGCTGGCTTCTGGAAAAGGAATGAATGCCCTTCGTGCCCTCGCACTGCAAGCATGGACTGAGTCGGCCAGCAGAATACCAGAGATCTGCGTCTCGCCACATATGCTAGCTAGCGAATGTGTTGGTTTGCTGATCGAGGTGATTGTGCCTGCACAATGGGTTTTTGATGATTGCATCCCCGTTGTAATCTTATTTACCGTCAGCGTGTTCGAGGGTGTGGAAGATCTTAAAGTGATCTGCAAGGACATGCTTGGGTGTGAATCTGAGTGGAGACCTCAGAAGTACTTTCTGAGCTGTCTGTTGGTGCAGTTCTAGTATTGTGCCTTTGTTCACGTCCAACAGCTCTGCCTGTGTTGTCTCCTTGTGGGTGTGTTTGTCATGTTGATATTCTGTTCTGATTAAAAAACAGCGGTATATAGCTCTACAAGCTCGATGCTGCAATATGGCAGAAAAGGATGCACTTCTCCTTCCGGCCAATGCCTGCTAGATGATGTCTTTCATAATGGGCCATATACATCTCTTGAAATGATGGACTACAAGATAAGAAAGGCATGGAGCGGACGACGCCGCCGAGTGTCTCCGACGTCCTGCGACGTGTGGACAAATGTAAGAGACCACCGTGGCAAATGTCCTGTTGTTGTTGTTGTTGCTGTTACGGCGTTACCGTTCCTGCTGCTATTCCCGTTCTTGTTGTTACCGTTCTGTCAAATATGAGACTCCTGCGGCAGTGAGAAAGAGGGAGAAACGAGTGGGAAAAAATCAGCTCAGGTTGAGGATTTCGAGTAGTTCATATCGACACCGTCGATCTTGGAGCTTCTGGTTAGCGACTATACATTCGATCCCTAGCTCATACTTTTCCATTTGTTCGCCGTTCTTGAGGAGGAGCGAGGCAGGGCAGGGCAGGGCAGTATCTATATCCCGTCATCACCCATCATTTCCAGCGCAGATCCTCGGGCACAGCCTGCCTGCGACTGTGCAGCAGTCTCAGGAAGCCCCCGCGCCCTACAGCAGAGATGGCTCCGGATCGCAAAACCCGAGTATACTCCGAATAAGCATATCTGAATTCACGAAGGGATTATTAAGCTGTGATGGAGGAGCGAGTGTGAAGTCAACGTAGATGGATTGGATCCGAGAACACATTAATTGGTATTTTATTTCACCTTCGCTGCACGCCAGAGGGAGCAGCGGGCGCTGAGAGCGAATACCACCGGACGGAAATGAGTAGAGGGAGGAGGATCAGTTGGTGAGAAGTGAGAAGGTGGGATGAGTCCTATAAGATAAGCCCCGACGTGCATGATGCGCCGCTGTAATAATACGCATTTGCATCTGTGGATATGTTAATAGGAGATCGTGTTCTGGTTCTCTGATCCGTGGGGGATTCTCTGCGTGTCTGTCTGTATATTAGTGGAAGGTGGTGTTCTAATCCTCTGGTCCTTGAGATTATCTGCATGTCTGTCTGTCTATGCTAATCATGTGTGTGATGTGATGTATGGAATGGCCAAGCTAGAAGATGTTCGGTATTGTACGCTCTAGATACTGTCAAAACTACCTGTGATATCCATGTAAGCAGATCAGAGCGCCTTCACTCCTCAGCGCCAGAAGGCACTTCAACTCCAACGCCGAATCCAGCGCCTGTGTGCATCACACTGTGACCATTCCCATAACACAATTCTCGTCACGTAGCGGTATACAGTTACTCTTTGGTCATATGTCTGCGCACACAACATTACCACCGAGCGGGATCAGTAAGGCTTGCGTCCCCGACCAGCGCTTCTCTCAGTCGATCTTTATAACACTCCTCATCCTTGAGCTTCCTCTCGATTACGCCCGCTGAATCACGACGCCAATACGGTGCCACGACCTCGTCGAAAATGCGCTTGCGGCAGTGCTCTTCACAGAAGTGTGGTTGGATATGTTGCTTAAAGATCGTACACATGCCCTTGGGACTGTTCACCGCGTGGAAATACCAGAAGCCCCCAGTCTCCCAGAATCTCTTCATCAGTGGCGCTTGATACAAGGGCTGCTGCTGCCCCACCATCCGAGTCTCTTCTTCCTCAAAAGCCTCGAGGAACTCTGCGACGAGGTGACTAAAGGTTTCCAGATGTTCGCCATGAGGCATCTCGTCCACAGCTTTTCCGGAGAGCCAGTATGGAGGACACTGCAACTGGATCGGCAGTGAGCACGCCCACTCTAGGTCGATTAAAGACGTGATATGCCACTCGTCGTCAACGAAAATATTGCTCTGGTGGAGATCTGTGAGAGTGAAAACAAACGGCCCATAACGATAATCGCGATTGATATGCTGATGGAGGGTAGCTCGCATCATAGTTAAAGCTGCTAATTGCTGCTGCCCATCAGCTTCACTATGCATAGAATTTGACTGATGATAAATGCGGTTGTCATGACAGCCCAATAGGTCGAGGAGATATGGATCTACTGCAGGATACGTGTAGTTCCTGCTGATATTTGTTGGGATGCCTTCGTTTTCTAAAGCTCGAAGCCGAAGAGTCAGCGGGCGGTTCGTGAGGGATATAACGCCTTGATTATTCAAGGTCAGAGAGCCGATACGCGGAAGGCGTGACTTGTTCAGTGAGAGGATAATGCGAGCCAAGCCATGAAAGAGGTTTGAATGACGAGACTGATCATGGCGGCACGTCTCCCAAGATCTGGAGAGCATTGCTCCATTCGTGACATAGCTCAGAATAAGATAGCCAGTCCTCAGAGTATCGGGATAGCGTCGGCCCACGTAACGACACGGAGCAGATAATTGCAGCCACGAGCATATTGTCCGTTTTATGCCCCAGACGAGTCGAGTGATAAGGGGCACATTTTCGGGACATGTAAACTGTTGTTGCCAACATAGCGTTAGTAGCAGTCAGGCACCGTCCGTAACAGGACGTCTTGCAACTTACCGTCTGGCCGTCCGGGAAGCCACAGTCATAGAGCTTGGGGATCGGAGTCGTAGGAGATTCTTCTTGAATCCACATGTACGTTGCAGCCTCGCAGCGAAGCTTCTCGTCGACATTCCCCGGATTCTTTGCCTCGCCAACTTTGTAGGGCAGTGGTATCCTGATCAGCACACACGCATCGCACGCTGGGTTGATGTAGACGGGGATGCAGACGTTGAAGCTGCCGGAGATCCAGGTATTGACGCCTCCTACACGGCAAGTCTTCACGTGCACGTGATATGAGACAATAGCCTCAATCTCAGCGGTCTTTGTGGACAGGAAGGTCCAGAATGCTTGTTTTTGTGCCGGGTATGCGATCCGAGTGAGCATATCATCGTCATTGCTTAGAGCTCGATCAATTGCCTTTTGCTCATCAAACACGGGTGCTGTGTCGGCGCCAATGCGCAATGCCTTTGGCAGAGGCGGAGGAGGGCCTGGATCGAGACGGAGAGGACGAGATCCGGGCGGAGGAGGGGGCGGAGGAGGAGGATAAGCAGTTGGCTTGTATGAAGACATGTAAAGAGATATGGAGGTGCCCAAATACTCAAAGTATTCGGTTTGGCACGAGAAATAATGGATATAATGGTATATGGACTATGTTGCTGCTCAGCCCTTGTATCACAATCTTGTGTCGCCTTATCGCCGCCTTATCGCTATATGATTCTCACCTGCATATGTACATTACAGTACTACCCCTTTTCTAAACAGCATTCTCACAGTTACCCCTATTGTACAGCTCCCCTAATTCATCCTGCCTTTGCCTTTTCTACGCCTCTATACGCTCTTTCTCCTCGCCTCTTATTCATAAACCTTAGCACTTAGTCTTAACATCGGGCTGAAACTTTAGCTAGAGGTGTGCCTGCAAATATCATCTCGCGCAACTTGCTAACTGCTGGCAGCCGCAATGACGAGCGGTTTAAGCTCTGACACGTTATGCTCTATCTGCAAAGAATTCGATTTCTCGATATTCTCACCAGCCGCCTATCCTACTGTCGACGCGGTCCGCGATCGTTCTGACCCCTTCTTCGCCAGGAATCTCGACGACCTCCAGCAGAGCACACAATGTCCGTTCTGCCGACTCGTGCTTGCTACTCTTTCATTATCCAGCGACTGGCCGCCCTCGCTGCCGTCCTCATCTCTTGATATTCGCCTGGAGGTCCAGACATTTGCAAACACGCTACCTGCCGTACCCTCCGACGCAGTGCTTGCGGGGCGTCATCTTTGGGTGTCGGCGCACCTAAAGGGCTCGCCGCCTCAGCAGAACGACATCCTTGAAGAAAAGTATCGCCATTATCGTCATTGCATTCACCTTGAAGCTGACATAACTCTTCGAGACAACAAAGAGTTTCTATTCCGTGCCAGAGAAGTGCCACCAGTCCTCAATCTGACGAGCCTAGGCCTGATCAGGGGATGGTTAGACGGCTGCGAATCATCACACCAGTGTCAACCTCCAGTCTCTAATTTTACCAAGGAAATGACCTTCCGGCTCATCGATGTGTGCTTGGAATGTGTAGTTGATGCACCAAAACATCCCAAGTATGCTTCCCTGAGCTACGTCTGGGGAGGGGTCCCCCAGACTTTTCTAACCAAGGAAACCTACTCATCCCTCACTACCCCGGGTGCACTATCGACTATTGCTACACAGCTACCTGCCACTATTAGGGATGCAATACAGCTATGCCGACTACTGAACGAGCCATTCCTATGGGTTGACTCACTCTGCATCATCCAAGACAGCCCTGAAGATAAAGCCGCCCAGATCCATCAAATGGACTCTGTGTACACCGGCGCTGCGCTGACTATCGTTGCTGCTTCTGGCAGCGACTGTACGTTCGGTCTCCCGGGCGTCTCTGTCCCACGGCCTCCACAGCAGCGGGCCCGGGTTGCAGGGATAGACCTCATCACTATCGACGAGTCCGTGCAAATCCCCCTATCAGAGTCGAAATATTACACCCGAGGCTGGACATTCCAAGAGCATGCGCTTTCACGGCGGCTCCTCGTCTTTCTCGAAAGCCAGGTCCTTTTCTACTGCAACGAGGCGCTCTTTCGTGAGGATCTCTTCCTGGAATTCCGACATGACAATCCCGACGACGGCCCGTTCCTCCGCCTCTACGAACACTCAATAATGCCCGCCCGAGTCGTCGACAGCCGATACAACTTGGATAGCCAGAGAAAGGTGTATTGCCACCACTACGGCTCGCTCGTCGCTAGCTTTGTCGTGCGCGACCTAACGTACGATTCCGACGTCCTGGATGCATTCACGGGAATTGCTAATACGCTCACTACAGCCCTAGGATCCTCGCCTGACTGCTTTCACTACGGACTACTTGAAGACCTATTCGGGCTGGCACTGCTCTGGAGCTCGAGCCCAACTCTGCCGCTGATGGCGCAGAGGAGGAGGGGGTTCCCGAGTTGGTCTTGGGCGGGATGGAAATTCAACACAGGGCTGTCCTTCAGTAATGCCCATCCTGATATTATGCTCCTCGATGTTGTGTCCTTCTACAAATTCGGTGTGCCGCCGTGGGCGGGCCAGGACGTGAAGGGGACTCAGCTCAGCCACGCATCCGGATCTCATCGTCTATATCAGCCCATGCTCCGGGACACCCCGCCATTTGCAAACGGGCGCGTCTTGAGCACCACGCTCCATCCGTCCCTCCGGCAGCAATTAGGCGGGACTGTCTCGGAAGAGGAAGAGAAAGCTGCCCTCACGGGCATGAGTCTGCAGGTCTCGGCATCCGATCTGCTGCTCCCAAGCCTGGTGCTCTTCAAGACCAGCCATGCCAGACTGCACGTGTCGGCATCTCCGTGGTCGTCGGACTACCCGCACTACTGCATCGCACACAACCAATCCTACCGGGTCGTCTTGGAGCCGGCATGGCGGGCTCGGCAGCCGGAGCTCCTGGATTTCGTCCTCGTCGCGCTGCGCGGCACGCCGGAGGGCCAAGGGCAAGGGTACGAGCTCGAGGTCTGGGCGATGGTCGTGGAGTGGGTGGGCGGGATTGCGGAGCGCGTCGCTGTATGCAAGGTCAAGCAGTCGGATTGGGTTGGTGCTGGGGCGGCGGAGAGGGTGGTTGCGTTGGGGTGATGATGGGGGACAAGGGATGAAAACGGGCGGAGAGCATTGTTCCACTGCGAATGGACGCGCTGAGGTTCGAGGGCATCCGATACGGTTGTGGTGGGCAATGAACAGAACTGGGGCGGCTGGATATTCGAGGCCAGCTGGTCGTCTTGGAGTTGTATTGGCGCTTTAAATGACGAGGCCCGGCCGCAGGATTGTTTCCTCCAGCTGGCTGTCTGAGCCCCATTTGGCATTCTTCTTCTTGGCACCTAAGAGGCCATGGGGTCGTATGAAAGCAGTCCCTTCTGAAAATCGATTCCGTCAGCCCAGCTAACGCGAATCACAGTTGTGGTGTGGAGTTTCCTTTCCCTCGACATGCTCAACGCATCAGCCTGTCAGGTTATCAACACATACACATACACATACACATACAGAGTTACCCAGCTTTTGCAAAAATGTAGCAGTACCTACGGGAAATAGGTGCGCGAAACCAGGTCCTGAAGTTCCGAGTGGACGACCGTCTTCCAGCATCGAGGGCTTCTTGGAGAATCGACGTGAGTTACACATTCCGTTGCAAAGCAGGCAAGCGTCTAGAAAGAGAATGGGGAGAGAGACCCTTCGATTCCTATGCCCTAGGCCGGATGGCACCGTCCTAAGTATTGCTGTACTAGCTAGGCAAGTGGAGGCTTTACATCGCAGATTAGTCGCACAGTTAGATGAACGGGTGACCAATAGCGAATACCTCTTGTTGTTGTTCTTTTTCTCCCTCTCTTTATCATTTTGCGCACATTGTGGTCGTGGTGTTCTAGCATTCTGGGCTCGGCAGGTTGGATGTGGATGGATCTGGATGGCTGGCAGCTTCAAGTGATTATGCAGATCTTGAAGACTGGCGTCGAGACATCACAGCATGCCTCTGGTCCAGCAGGATAGATGCAGGCGCCGAGATGGCTCAGCCCGGCCCATGGCGAGGAATCAGGGCAAGAATGACAGGACAGGGCGTGGAAATTGAGAAGGGCATTTTCATTTGCCGTCAACTTGGGGTGCGTTATCTATTTATATCCGTGTCTGGTGGAATCTTAGAAGATGAAAGGCCGAGGCAGAGATCCGGAGCAAGCAAGATGCAAGATGCAAGATGCCAAAGCTGAACCCATCATCGAAGTCATCTCGCCGCAACTGCATGCCATGATACGTCCATTACCGTCTCTCAAACGCCAAACCTGTACCCTCAAAACCCCACGACCAATCAGTGCCTTCCATCGCCGATGGTCTGTCGAGACCACCACGCCCTTTCCTCGATAAAGCCCCACCAAAGCTCTCTCTGGATTTCACAATGCACCCTCCTCACCCACTGCGACATCCTCCCCCTCCTCCTCCGGCGCCTCCGCATCCTCACAACTCGGCGCCTTCCTCTCATTCTCCCTCGGCTCCTTCCAGTTCCCCATACGCTCATTCTCCACCCAGTGAAAGAAACTCACATTCATGCCCCGCAGATGGTCGATATACCTAATACCCCCATCCGTCTCTCTAATCACAGCCTCAAACTTCATTCCCAGGAAACACTCCTCCAGCACGTCGCCTGTGACCCAGAACGTGTCATTGCGATACGTCGGCGGATTAGCTCTGAGCTCCGCCTCCTCTTCGTCCGTGAGGTCGAGCGTCGGCGCAGGCGGCCGGATCCAGCGCTTGCACTCGAGGTAGCCCAGCGGCCTGATCGTCCCCGCCTGTCCGCTCGCGTTCTTAATCCCCAGAAACCCCTCCCGCAAGCTCTTACTCGGCAGCGTAATCCCGACGACCTCGAAGCCCAGCTCCTCCTCGCTCACGACCTTCGGCACCGCGCCCGGCTGCAGTCGATTCAGCGCCTCGAACTGCTCCTGGCTGCCCATCAGGGCCACCGCAGCACGCACGATGCGGCCCGCGTGCTCGACGGAGAAGTGGCGCTCGGGATCGACGTCCTCCGGCGCGAGCATGTCGGGCGCCACGTACAGCCGCGCGTAGTAGCCGCCGGTGAGGATGCTGAGGGCCTGGTGGAAGGCGCCGGGGAAGACGGGCGCGAGCTGGGTGATGGCCCAGAGCTCGGTCTTGGCGAGGTCGCAGAGCTTCTGGGCGGCGATGATGGAGGAGGTGTGCTCGGGGCAGACGCTGTGCATCAGGACGTAGTTGAGGAAGTTCTTGACCACGTCGCAGTAGGTGTTGACGATGTCGCGGTTGTGTCGCCCGAAGACGTAGGGTGCGCGGCTGGAGCTGGGGGTGGGGTTAGCATTGGGATGGAAGGGGGAGGGGAGGGCGTACAGGAAGGCTTTGACAATGCCCTCGAAGTCTACCTCCCAGTTCTGGGGGGCGTTTGGATTGTAGTATCTGCTGACGGCATCTTGATCTGTGTTACTGGAAAAGAGTTCTTTAAATTGAGTTCCGTAACCATTGATATTGTGGATGGTCGGACCATCGTAGTCATCCATATCATCTATCTTCTCGGCCTTTCCTCCACTAAACGCCTTGATCGTTGTATCTATGCCACCAAGCGTAAGGTACTTGAGGAACATGTTGGAGCGGACCTCACCAAGCTTGCGTTTCGAACGATAACGCTGGATGCACGTCTCGATGCGTTCAGCGAAAGGACGAGCACTTCATGGTCAGCTGGGATGTTGTTCAAGATAATGTGTTGACTTACTAGTGATAGAGCTCATTGACTTCCTCGTTGTACTCAGCAGGCGTGATAGGAGGATCAGCATAGAATTCCTCAAACCCCGTAGGATTGGGCATCTTGCCTCTCGCCTTTTGGCCACTGCTCTTCTTCTTTTTCTTCTTCTTCTTCTTCTTCTTCTTCTCACCTTCAGTAGGTTCCGGAACAGCCCCATCAGCAGGTGTTACTTGATCCTCCGTGGGGTTGACGGCGTCTTCAGCGTTGGCATTGGTCTTTTCCACTGGCTTCTCCTCATTACAGCCATGGAGCTCCTGATCAGCCTTGTCTTCATCCTGGAAAGCAACAGTTTTAGTTGCCTTGGCTTTCTCCGGCTTTTGCTGCGCCTCAATCTTGGTGTCTTCCGCAGGAGCTGAATCTTTCTCGGGAGTTGGAGCTTGGGTTGAAGCTTGGGCTGAAGCTTGGGCTGGAGCTTGGGTTGGAGCTTGGGTTGGAGCTTGAATGGGAGCTTTGACCTGATCTTGTTCTGAAGCTGAAGGTGACATCGAAGCTGGTCTGAGCTCCAACAGCTCGTCTGCCGTGTATCGGATGTGATTAAGCTTTGAAGGGGCGAGTGGGGCTGTGATCTCTGTGCTCTCTGTGTGGTCTCCATCTGAAGTCGGAATTTTAGCAATTTCAGCAATTTCAGCAATTTCAGCAACCTCTTCGTCGGAAGTCATCTTGTAGTTTGTGGCAGTGCAACTGAGATCAGACCATGTTAGCCTTGAACAGTGGATGCAGTTCCAACATGCACACCGCTGGTGATGAAAGGAGCAAACTACTGACTTGTTTGACGTGAGGCAGACAAAGACGAAGGGTGGAGTTGTGAAGGAAGGTTTTCACATTGATTGTTGACGAAAGTTGGTGCTTGTCCTGAGTAACAAACCGTGCGTAAATAGACCTCCAAATCAGCTCGAGACGGAATTTAAGAAAGAAGTTCCAGAAGGGAATATGAAGATGAGATACCTGCAATTCAAAGCAGCGAGCTCCAGGTGCAGGATAGTTTGAGAAAGTGAGAAGATGTCAACTGTACTGCACTTTACCGTTGATGGTGGACGAATCCCAGGTTGATTGGAGGAAGGACTGCATGCACAAGCTGTTTGTTAGAGATTCCTGCGAGGTTTTCCAGTGCATAGAGGCGCAGTGAATGCAGATATGGCGTTTGACTTTATTGTGATTGTGATTGATATTGTGATGTCCACGCACAGGTGGATAGCAAGAAGTCGTTGAGGATGAAGATGAGAGAGAGACTGGGAGAGTGAACTTGTTCACTTGCGGTTCTTTACACAACACAGCTTGACTTATCGTTGCGGGTATTATACCAACTTTCAAGGGCAGATATCTCACAGAATAGACGCCATAAATGAATGAAGCTGGTTATTTTGAAGCTGGTTATTTTGAAGCTGGCTCTTCTCCTGATGTCTGCTTTGCTCCTGTTAGTCCTCACATATATCGCCCTCCTCTCCACCCAACAAATCCTGGAAAGCAAGCCTTCGTATGTTTGATTGTATATCAAAGGACAAGGACAAATGACACGAGAATGATGAGCTCAGATCAGTCTCCATCCAATTCCCGTCATCGGCTCAGAGGCTCAGCAGCTCCAATGAGGCGGCGGCGGAGGCGGAGGCGGAGGCACGGGGGGTTGTGGAGTGTGGAATAGGGGGAGTGAGTGGAATGGGGAAAGCTTAGGTAAGCTTCGCCGCCGTCGTGGCAGAGTCAACAGTGGTACTTGACAATACAGTGAGTGCCACAGTGGAATGAGCACAGCCTAAGTACTGTTAGGTACTACACCTATCTACTATGCACTGTGGTAATCACCAGCGCTTAATCGGCCAACACCAGCCAAAAACAGGGGTCTCATGCTAATAACATTATGCCACGACTGATTCACATTGCTCAGCCTCGTCTCACTCCGCACACTTCAACCAGCACAATAATAAGTACTGCCCAAGTACACCTCTCCTCTCCCTCTCAAATCCATATTGCAGCATGATCATGTTATAGACGGGAATACTACAGGCACAGGCACGCACAGGCAAGGCAAGGCAAGGGAAGACAAGACAAGGCACGGCACAATGGCCAGAGTTCTGCCAGATGTGGGGGATTTGGTGGGCTTCGACCACGCCGTCGCAGGACAGTATGTCCCCTCCCCCTCTCCGTCCCCCCCTCGTCGCACAACCTGACCAAGCTGCAGTGACGGCACCCTCTCCGACGCCTCGGGCGAACTCTTCATCAAGCCGTGCACCGCGACCGAAATCGCCTTCTACGAGCAGACCTTGCGCCTGCACCCCGCGCTCGCCGACCTCCTGCCCACCTTCCTCGGCACCCTCGAGCTCACCGCCTCGCAGTCCGCCTCCCTCGAGGAAGCCTCCGCCGAGATCCTCAACAAGTACTCCGTGCCCGACGAGCCGCACCACCTGCAGCTGCACCACAAGGTCATCAAGACGAAGAAGATCGCCACGAACCGCGCCATCGTGCTCGGCAACGCCCTGCACGGCTTCAAGCGGCCCAACATCCTCGACGTGAAGCTCGGCGTGCGCCTGTGGGCCGACGACGCCGCGGCCGAGAAGAAGGAGCGCTTCGACAGGATCACGGCGGAGACGACGCACAAGGAGCTCGGGTTCCGCGTCGCGGGCATGCGCGTGTGGCAGGGCCACGACGCGCCGCGCGGGGGCCACGTCGACCGCCACGGGTTCAAGATCTACGACAAGAATTACGGCAGGGACGAGCTCAATGCGACGAATGTCAGCGAGGCCTTCCGCGTGTTCATCTTCACGGAGACGGCGGGGATAGACGACGAGCTGGGCCGGCTGGTGGCGCAGGCGTTCGCGGCGGAGGTTGCGGAGGTGCAGAGGGCGCTGGAGGCGGTGGAGACGAGGATGTTCAGCGCGAGTCTGCTGTTTGTGTTTGAGGGCGATGGGGAGGCGTTGCGCGAGGCGATGGAGGAGGCGAGTAAGCCGCTGCCGCAGGCGGAGGGGGAGGGCGACGGAGCAGATGCCGAGGAGGAGAGCGATGACGATGATGACGACGATGACGAGATACCCCCGAAGATCTACGCGGTGAAGCTGATTGATTTCGCGCACGCCGAGTTCGTGCCAGGGCAGGGGCCGGACGAGAACTCGCTTACTGGGATCCGCTCCGTAGCGAAGATCCTGAGGGAGCTGGGAGGGGAGGACGCATAGGTGGGTGGTGTTGCGGGAGGTGCATTGAGCGACTGCGACGCGGTGATTTACCTCTCTTTTCCTATACATTCCGCGCTTAGAGCAGACGGACGGACAGACGGACGGACAGACAGACAGGCGGGCCACATCTTCTCTGATCGAACGAAACCACTTGTATATAGCGTAACGACACCGCTCATACTAGAAATAAATTGCATATATCCCTCACCTCCTCATCCCCACCCTCATCCCCCATCGTGCAGGCCCCCTGTTCCTCGTGAAGAGCGAGCCCAGGAGAAGAACCCTCGAGTCTCACAAAAGGCCCTCCGATGCCAAACGCAGCCAGACAACCCCATCCATCCCCTCCCCCCTCCCCCTTTCTTCCGCGCCTCCCCTCAGTCCCCACCCAGCTCCTCCTCCGATCTCCACCGTCCGTCCCCTCACGCCCCCTCCTGCTCCTCTTCTGCGCATCGTTTCAAAGAAAGGGACACTGTTGCTCTAACACACACACACACACACACATCCACCATCAGAAGGGCCGCCACACCCCTCCACGCCATCCACACCCCTCGCGTCCTCACTCTTCCGCAAACCCCCCCATCCCGCCTCATCGCGCCTCCCCAGCCGACTTCGACACAACCCGAACCGTCCGCCACAGCGACTAATATCGAAAACCTTGGGGTTTCGCGCTTCGACTCGCCGTCGCCCGTCGCCGCCGCTGCTGGACTGTGGGGGGGGGGTGGGCGTTGAGGGTTTGAGGGGGCAGTGTGGGGCGGTACAAAGGCCGTCTTCTGCGCCATGCGTGGGGCTTGGCTAGCTAGCTAGGGATTTCGACGTGCGTGCTTGCTGGGTTCGCTGGATGGGGTGGGATGGGATGGGGTCTAGGTGTGGATCAGGGGAAGGGGCTTGTGTACTGGTAAATATTCAAATGATGGATGGATGCATCGGACTACGAATCACAAGTCGGAGTTCGACTTCGCGTCGGTGGTTCGAGGCGGCTATGCTGTGATGGCGTAGTATTCATATCTCATTATCCCTCGATCTCCCCCCATCTAGATCTTCAGCACCAACTTCCCCGTCGTCCTCCTCCCCTCGATGTCCGCATGCGCCCGCCCGGCCTCCTGCAGGGGATACACCTCGTGCACCCTCACGCTCACCTGCGCCCCCGCCACCAGCCGGAACAGCTCCTCGCAGTACCCCACAAACTCCTCCCTCGTCTCCACGTACCCGAACAGCCTGGGCCTCAGGATCCGCACGTTCTTCGCCGACAGCCGCGCAATGGCCAGCGGCGGCACCGCCCCGCTCGCGTTGCCAAAACTCACAATCGTCCCCTTCCGCGCCACGGCCTCGAGGTCCTGGTCGAACGTCGCCTTCCCCACCCCGTCCAGTATCGCGGCCGCGCCCTGCCCGTCCGTGAACTCCTTGACCCTGGCCACGAAGTCCTCCGTTGCGTAGTTGATCAGCTTCTCCGCGCCGTTCTGCCTCGCCAGCTCCAGCTTCTCCGCCGTGCTCGCCGTCGCGATGACCCGCGCGCCCACAACCCGCAGCAGCTGGCACAGCCACAGCCCCACCCCGCCGGCCGCCGCGTGCACCAGCACCCACTCGCCGGCCTTCACGGGATACGACTCCCGGATCAGCGTCAGCGCCGTGAGGCCCTGCAGCAGCGCGGCGGCGGCGATGCCCGGCGCCAGGCCGGCGGGGAGGACATAGACCTTGGCCGCCGAGGTCGCGACGTACTCGGCGTAGGCGGCGGAGTGGGTGGCCAGGGCGACGACCCTGTCGCCGGGTTGGAGGCCGTAGGTGGGCCCGCTGGGGGAGACGGAGGCGATAGTGCCTTCGGCTTCCTGGCCGAGGATCTTGGGGTTGGGAGAGGGGTAGAGGCCGGTGCGGAAGTAGCTGGGGAGGGTCAGGATGGCTCATCGGACTGGGATTTGAGGGGGAGAAGGGGGGGCGCACGTGTCGATGTAGTTCACGCCCGCGAACTCGTTCTTGATGAGCACTTCCCCCGGCTGCAGGGTGGGGAGGGGCAGGTCGGTGCGGTACTGGAGAACCTCGATGCCGCCTTCTTTCTCCATGATGATGCCGCGCATGGTCTTCGGGAGGGAGGAGGAGGCCATGGTGCGGGTTGCGGCGGGGAGATGGCGGGCGAGAGTTCGGGGGCCGGGGAGGAGGTGTCTGGTCAAGTGGGTGAGGCGGAGGGATGCCACGATGGTGATGTGGGAAATTGAAGGTAGGAAGTTGGATTATTGGGATGGGAAAGTTGCGAGTTGTGAAGAATGAAGGGAGAGGGAGAGGGAGAGGGGAGAACGCGGGGTTGGACTAATGTACAGAGCTACGTAGTGTCGAGGGGTAGCTTGGTAAGCAGCACTAGCTCCCAAGCGTCTATATACGAAGTATCGGCAAACGGCAAACGGCAATCGCAATCACGGAATCAATGATGCCATCCGCCATCGTGATATCACATTCATCATCTACACAAGCCTCAAATTCCGAGAAGTCCTCTCTCTCTCTCTGTCTCTGCATGTCGAGTGCATGGAAATGCGACGATCCATGTTGAGTTCACGATTCCAACGACGCTTATATATATGTATATATATATATATATATAAATTATAATATGGATTCACGGCATGGGAAGTTCGAGCTTCGAAGCTCCGATGCCTTATCGCGATAGAGGGCGGGGTAATGTTGGGGGAGGAGATCTCAGTAGCTAAAACATGCTGTATAAGTTGTTTAAGTTGTTAATCTGTCAATTTGTTAATCTGTTAATCTGTTAATCTCTTTAATCTATACAAGCTCATTAAAGACGATTAAAGCCTCAAAAGCGGGTTTACTAAAGCTACTCATCCATCTAACAAAAACCCTCCATATACGTACGGTATCTAGAAACAGCTTTGTTTACCACTAGTGTCAGTCTGCAGAATTACAATTCACTCCATCTAACAATCCTCCTTCAATCCTTCTAAATTTTAATGCCCAAGAACATCTAAACCACAAGCTCTCATCTCGCCATTGCCGCTCACACAATTCCAGACGAGCTGGAACTTTCAGCTCCGCACGGCTTTCTAAGGGCTTTGCCTATTTCTCGGCATACGACGGACTGCATCACATCAAATGGGTGCGTGATTGGAGTTAGTAAGCCCCAGCAAAAAACGAAAGAGTCTATTTTTTTTCTATGTAGACAAGATGAAGCAATGCCATAATACCCCCCTGCTGAACAGAGACCTGGCCGCGCTCCTGCCAGACTCGGACAAAATCCAAAATCGGATATCATTGCCCTGGACGAACACTGTCTCAGCACCTCTATTAATTCCTCCGATCCGAAATATCTACTGCCGATAGTAAGCCCCGACCAGACTTCCCCCCCCCCGACTCGCCTCGATATAATACAACGCCTCAAGCCTTGCGCCCAGCCTTCACAGCCTCAACCAGCTCCGGCGGCGGATCCTGCCGATATCCCCTCGGGTTGTTGCTGACCCACTTCCACAGGTGCTCACACGCATCCTCGAGCGTCAGCTCCGTCTTCCACCCCAGCTCCTTGTTCGCGCGCTCGGGATTCGCCGTCAGATCGAGGACGTCGCCCGCACGGCGCTCGACGACCTCGTAGTTCAACGGCCGGCCGACAACCTTGCTGAACGCGTTGATCATCTCGAGGACGGTCGAGCCGCGGCCGGACCCCAGGTTCCACGCGCGCACGCCGGGGTTCGTCTCGCGGAGGTGGTTGAGCGCGGCGAGATGGCCCTTGGCGAGGTCGACGACGTGGATGTAATCGCGGATGCATGTGCCGTCGCGAGATGCATAGTCTGCTAATGGTCAGTGACCTAGTTGTTCAAGTGGGAAGTTATGATCTTTACCATTTCCAAAAACGAGCAGTGTCTCTCTCTGCCCCGTTGCGACTTGGCCGAGTAGAGGCAGGAGGTTGAATGGGTCGCCTAATGGATCCTCACCCATGAGACCGCTTGGATGCGCGCCTCCCGGGTTGAAGTATCGCAACAATGCCCCATTGTACTTCTCGTATGGCTTCCCCGCCTTCTTCGCGTTGTTGCGCTGCGCATCGATGTAATCCGTGATGATCAGTTCGATCGTGGACTTTGTGCGACCGTATGGGTTTGTGGGGCCGATTGGGCAGTTCTCAGGGATGGGGATCATGTTCTCCCACTTCGTCGCGTCGCCGTACACGGTTGCCGAGGAGGAGAAGACGATGTTGGGGACGTCGTACTTGTCCATGCAGCGGAGGAGGATGATGGTGCCATTGACGTTGACGCGGTAGTATTCGAGGGGCTTCACGGACGATTCTCCAACGGCCTATAGAATGGTTGGCTTCGCAGGGGACAGGAGGTCTTTAGCATTTACCTTCAGGGCCGCAAAGTGGATAACACTGTCAATATCTGGGTGTTCTCGGAAGACCTTCTCCAAAGCTGGCTCGTCGGTGATGTCGACCTGATAGAAGACGGGTCGCTTTCCACACAGCAACTCAATGCGGTCCAGACTGACTTTGGATGAATTGTAGAGGCTGTCGACGATGATAACCTTGTAGCCATGCTCGAGGAGAGCCAGGGCCGTGAAAGAGCCAATGTAGCCAGTGCCACTACAAGCAATATATCAGCAAAATAACTCGTCTGCGCATCGGGGCCTCGCGTTTTTGTGTCGTCTGAGGCGCCTTCCAATGTGAAGCTCGCTGCCTCTTGGTGGGGTCGATCTGGCCGCAACGCGATGCGACGCGATGCGATGCGCGGAAGATTGACTTACCCAGTGATCAGAACTGTTCCGAGAGTCATTTTGAAGATTTCACTTTCACGGCGATACGTCTGCCTTCTCTTCTCTATGCAGAGATATTTCCAAATCACAATCAATTGAGCAGATGTTCCTGGAATGTAGGGACATGACAGTTGAAGTGGGGTATGACTGCCTGTCAGACCCTGAAGGGCCGATTACACAGCACAGCAAGGTACGGTACGGTATGGTATGGTATGGTATGGTATCGTAGACTTCGACTAGACACGTGTCATTGAATAGACTTCAGCGGAATGTCCATTATTGTCCATGTCGATGAATTTCGAATTTCGAGTTCCGAATTTCGCAGGATACGAGAGAGGGGCAACATTACAACGTAATGGGAAAAGCGGAAAAGTATCGAGGGGTTTCCCGCCGGGCAGGACCATGTCGCATCGTCCAGGCATCATGCACGCAATAATAATGCTGCCAATGCTGCCAATGCTGTCATTCGAACCCAAGGGTCAAGGGCCAAGGCCGGTGGCGCAAGGCTTGGAAAGCGTTTTAGAGTTCGGAGTGGAGTAAGACGTCCTCAATCCTCAATAGTACGAGGAGAGGAGACATTAAGAATGGTGGACTTCGCGATACTCGATGGTGTCTGTATGCAGCACCATTGCGGCACCGTTGCTCACGGCTCCGGTCTCAGAGATGAGATATATCTGTCGGTGTCTGTCTTCTCTCTTCTCTCTTGAGTCTCTTCTCTCTTCTCTCTTCTCTCTTCTCTCTTCTCTCTTCTCTCTTCTCTCTTCTCTCTTCTCTCGTCAATGATAATGCGGCCAAGCCATGCCATAGCCCATACTGGCACGCACGACGCCAAGACAAGGCTACCAAAGCTGCTGAGACCCGCAAGGCTGTCACTTGTGCCTAGTACCTCGTATCCTGTGTTGTTCGATATATGTACTTCGTAACCATCGCCGGCCGGATTTGGCGACTCTCCGAACCACAACAAAGGATTGGGATCGTCGCCGTGTCTGAATAAAGGAGAATAAAGGAAGCCCTTTCGAGGTCGAATCCGGAAGACCACTCTCGATGATCAAAGGAACGGAACTCAGAGGAGCTCAAAGAAACTCAATAAAGAGCGATGCTTCAAGTAAGTGATGGAGGGAGAGAGCTCGAGTCGAGGTCACTCACTCCCAAGCGACACCTGGCCAGAGGTGAGGTTTAGACGTCACGAGCAAACTGAGATGTAGAATGAGAGAATTGCTCGCTCCTATTCTACTCTGCTATTATTCATGATGAGTGAACTTTTCCTTTCCTTTTGATTTCGTGGGAAGGGAAGGGAATTTGAGCGTCAGGCGTGGCCTGGCCATGAATATCCAGGAACCATCTCGACGCGATAAGCTCGACGGATTTACCTTGTTCCGCCGAGACTCGTCGCGTCAGCCTCGACTCTCCAGAACAATGTTATTTGGCTCTCATCTTGAGACGGTACTCATCCATCCATCTTCATCACCACCACTGCGAACGGCTCTGGAATGCGAAACAAAGACTCTTTGCACCACTCACATACGCACATTGTGATCTCCCATGCGAGGACCTAGTGATAAATCCATAGAGCTCTTTCATCCACAAAACACTGCCTTAAATGGCCTGCCATTGTGCATCGACTTGCGCTTCGCAAACTTCTGAACCTTCCAATTCCACGACGCCGCCTCGAATACGATAACAATTGTGTGAAGAGAAGACTATTTAAAGCATTGGGGGTTTCGATTTTATTCTCAGGAAGTTGCTACTGTCAGGAGGTGTTAATGCAACTTGGTATTGTCGCCAGCCGCGGGATTGTATTGTGCTTCTTAGTAAAGCGGGCTGGACGGTTGCGAATAGCTTCACAATAGAGGTAAGCACTGCTACTGACCCGCTTTTTATGCCCCTCCAGTCTTCCCATAAGAACTCCCCAAGGTCTTGGGGTTCTTGCTCTTTTGATCACTCGCAACGTACACTTGAGCTCATCATCCCCAAAGCTCTTTTTCAAGTTCATCAGCCGTTCAACAGCTGGCGATTTTTCAATGAGCTTCCTGTCAGCTATTTTCTCATATACGTTCATAAGAGCATTAGCTAACATAAATGTCAGACTATCGACGATCGACGTACGTCTTTCTCTGCGTCACAAATCCGCTCCTCTTCAAAGACTGTCGCAAAACACTATATATACCACTGCTTTCAACTCGACAAGACATCGATATGTCAAATTACAGGCCCTCGACTCGCGCGAGCAGCAGCGTTTCCAGTGAAGTTCCGGCACCACGACCGGTTCCACGCCAGACACCAGCGACACCCAGTGGTCCGAAGACAACGCAGCGTGGTTCCCGCCCCAAAAGAGGCGGTATCAGCTTCTTAGAGCTTAGCGGTCATCAGGTTATCGCTGGGAAGGAGAGCACATCTTATGGCTCGCAAACGGCCGTTATTCCTTTGGCAATCAAAAAGATTCAAAATACGGATCTTGAGTCAGCCTTGCAGGACATTGTTGGTCAGGAGGTCCCACTAAGTAAGTCCAGACGCCTTTCGAGTCCGTTTAGATCTACATGATCCTAATATGCATAGATCCCACTGCCCGTCTCCCTGGCCAGACACAGCTCCTCAGGCCTGCCAGGACCAGAACTTCATATGCCGGCTCCGTCGCGGTCGAGGCTCCCAAGGTGGTAAGTACTCCGATCCAAAATCGGCCGATCCCAAACGCGAACAGTTCGGCAAGTTTCGGCCAGGATAGCAGCAATGCGCGCCATGGGACCTTCGACAGCACTGTTCGTCGGGGAAGAAATACAATTCGTCCCATTCCAGAGGAGCCAGAAGTTCCAGAGGAGCCAGAGAGACCCGTGCAGCAAGAAGCGCCCCCGCCGACTCCTACTCCAGCCCCTATCCCGGTTCGACGTACTCAACGTGAGCCTCGCGCCAGACCTATACGTCGACGTGCTGGCCCGCCATGGCACGTGAGGGCTGGCACAACAATCAACCAGGGCTTCTCTTGGCTCTGGGAGACGATCAACCAGAGCTCCTCTTCGCTTTCAACTGCGCGCACCCTGGCTGCCATCGCTTCAATTCTTTTGATCTCGATGTATCTCAGTTTTGCCGATGATGCGCTCGGCAGGTCAACTAGAGAGTATTTCCATCAGGCTAAGCATGCCATGGAACAGTATACTCCTCATGGCATTACAGATCCTCTTTACTATTCCAACGAAAAAGAGGTGAAAGACCTTCGGAAGCGTATGTATCGTGCGGAAAGCGATATCACCAAGCTCAAGCACGACGTCAATTACAACAGAGAATTGGCGGAACGAATCGAGAAACAATTGCCCAATTTCATCGTCGCCAAGAGAATCAAGGGGGAGCTTCAGATCCCAATTGACTTCTGGCGCGCTCTCAAGAGCAACATCCTCACTGACACCGACATCAAAGCCAGCAAGCCCGGGAAACCTGGGAAAGCCCCCGTCGAGCGACCCGTCAGCGTCGACTGGGAAGAATTCCTCCGCAACAACGATGCCCGTCTCAAAGGCATTATCCACGACGATGTGGTCGTCGCCAAAGCCGACATCACGACGCTAATCGAGACCAACATGAAGACCTCCAAGTCGCACACCAACGACGAGATCGCCAAGATGCGCAAGCGCATCGACAAAGACCTCGTCAAGGCCAACAGCAGCCTGAACAAAGAACAAGTGCGCGTCCTCGCCGAGGAAGCCGTGCAGCGCTCCATCAGCGGCGGCAAGGTGGAGGCGCTCATCAACTCCAAGCTCAAGGACATAAAGCTGCACTCGCTGCGGCGCTTCAACCACTTCGGGCTCGGCGGGGGCGTCGTCGTCGTGCCCGCGAGTACCAGCGCGACATATGACCCGAGGTGGTATAAAAGTTACATCCCGTTCGCCGGGTGGGTGCCGCGGTCTCTGCTGTGGTCGTTTGGCTACCCCGGACCGACGGTGCGCAGGGACATCGACGCGCTCACGAAGTGGGACGAGCAGGGCGACTGCTGGTGCGGGGCGGCGAGCCGCGACGGCGCGGGCGTGCAGCTGGGCGTCATGACGGCGCGCACGCTGTACCCGGACGAGGTGGTCGTGGAGCACGTGCACCACACGGCGACGCTGGACCCGGGCGCGACGCCGAGGCAGATGGAGCTGTTCGCCCGGATCGACCTGAAGGACCAGGACGCGGTGGCGAAGGTGAGCGAGAAGCGGTTCAAGGACGCGCCGAGGGAGGAAGTGCTGGATGATAGCTGGGTGCGCATTGCGGAGTGGACGTATGATGTCAACGCGCAGGATAACGTGCAGGTCTTCCCGGTGCAGCTGAGGCTGGCGGCGTTCGGGGTGCCGGCGAAGGAGTTTGTGGTCAGGGCGAGGAGTAACTGGGGTGGCGAGGAGCACAAGCATACGTGTTTCTATCGGATCAGGATGCATGGAGAGGTGGCGGGGGAGGCTACGAAGTAGGGGGGTGGGGGTGGGGAGAAGGGGGTGTTTGGGCGTTTGGCTCTGGGAAGGGCGTTGGGATTGTCATACGCATGCAGGAGTTGGATGGAGAAGGTGCGCTGGGTTGGATCGGATTGGACTGAGATTTGATGGATATATACATGTTTGTGCGTTTATCGCGTGGTGATAGAGGATACCCGGTCTCGGCTTCAGTCAGTCAGTCACTTAGCTGGAGGCGCTGTCCGTCTTGGACATGTCGTCTTGGTATATATCTCAAGCATCTAAATCAAGTAGAGAGCGTGCCCTTCGTACTCGGCACCTCCCCCTCCCTCCCCACCACCCTCGTCGTCGCAGCCCTAATCGCGACCGCCAACGCCTTAAACGCACTTTCCACCCTGTGGTGATCATTAAACCCGTGTAGACAGTGCACATGCATCGTGACCCTCGCCGCCTGCGCAAAGCTCTCCATGCAGTGCGGGATCATCTCGCAGCTTAGGTCGCCAATCTTCTCGCGCTTTAGCCCTAGGTCGATCACCGCGTACGGCCGGTTGGACAGGTCGACCACGGCCCGCGACAGCGCCTCGTCTAGTGGGCAGTAGGCGGATCCGAAGCGCGCGAGCCCGATCGGTGCGCCGAGCGCTTCCTTAAAGGCGGAGCCGAGCGCGATGCATATTTCTGTCTAGGTGCCCGCATCATAGAGGAGAAATCTAGAAAGCAAACTTACTATACAGGTCCCCCTCACACCTTAGCGCTAGACTCCACCCCGCATGCTTCGCCAGCGCATGCAGCATGTGGTCCAAAAACCCAACGCCCGAGTTGATGCTGATAGTCTCGCTCTTAGTCGCCTAGCTGGCATGGCCCTCGAGCGAGGCCGTGAGGCGCGCGTCCGTGGCGGCGGGGAACGCGCCGCCGTCTAGGTTAATCGCGAGCCGGATCTTGGTCTCGTTGGTGTCTCGTGCGAGAGCCGCGGAGCGGACACGCGGCGATTCGGAGACCATTGTGCTGTCTATCTTGCAATTGAATGTGGGACTGCGTCGAAGTATGGACCTCGTCCTAGAATTTGTGACGCAGACGGCGACCGGCGGAATGATAGTCTGGAAAAGAGCGATGGATACCTCTTCCACATAGAGCTCGCGTCACGTTCCTAGTAAAGTAATCCAAAGAAGCCGCAGCCGCAGCCGCAGCCGCGGAACTCTGACACGACCCCCCTCTCTCCCCTCTCCCCTCATGCAACCGCGCGTGCAGCCGTGATACTGAAGCGGGCGGTGCTGGATAAAACTCTCGTCGTGAATACTTTTCCCTCTACGGCTGGGCGGGCAGCGTGGTGCGTCGTCGTCGTCGTCGTCGTCGACCAACACGAGATGTGATCCAGGCAGGTAGGTAGGCAGGCAGGCAGGTAGTGCTGCGCCCACAGCCCCGAGTCCTGGCGCCTTACATGTCATGCGTACAGTACAGTACAATACAGTACAGTAAATGCAGCAGACGCATCTGGGCGAGCCGTAGAGTTGGATGGATGGGAGAGAGCAGAGAAAGGCAAAGAAAAGCAAGGCAAAGCAAGGCAAAGCAAAGCAAAGCAAAGACGAACGGATGATAGACGCAGTTCCCTCTCTGGCGCGGGAGCGAGACGCGTGGTGGCTCGGGGGATTTGTATATGCATCCTCCTTGGGCAGAGGGGGCAGTTTAGTTTCGATGGATGGGGTTTTGCTTCATCCCTTCAAATCCAAGCAGAGCAGCTGCTGCGCCCGTTCGTCCATCCTCCCTCCTTCCATCCCCTCCGCAAATCGGATCTCCAAGACAACCCGCCACCCTACTTACCCCGCCCCCTCCCGGCATCCCCCATCCGCCATCCGCCATCCCTCATCCCGACACCAAAGCATGGGCACGAGCAGACGACGACGACGGGGCGCGGCCGTGCCAGCTGCAGTCGTGGGACGGGACGTGGAGAAGAGGAGGAGGAGGAAGGTCTGTGTTGCGGCTGAGTGCGTACTGGGGGACGGATGGGACGGATGGGTGCGCCGCGGCGTTGGCGTTGGGGCTGAAGCAAAGAAGACGGCAACAAACAAGACGGCAACACACAAGCGGAAGGATGGAAGGGTGGAGGGGTGGAAATGCATAAACCGGATGGATGATGGCACGTCTCGCGAGAAAGCAGGGTATTTGGGATGATCCGTCTAATGCACTGTCTACTCAATCCTCACTGTTACCGTCAAAGGAGGAAGGAGGAAGGAGGAAGGAGGGCTTTCCAAAAGACATTATGGTTTATCATTCATACACTATACGCCCACTGCGTACGACCGCCATGCACTGTACAGCATACAGCATGTCCAGACCATACCATACCATACCACCACCTTCACCGCATCGGCATCACATCGCAGATCTCCCCCAAGCCAAAAAGCAGTCGTGCCTCCCGTCCATCCCACGCTGAAAGACATCGCTATCCTACACTGGTATCGTCACAGCATCCCATCCCAAACTCCAAGCGCCATCCGCCGTCAAACATCGTGAGAACATTTTGGGGAGATCCAAGATAACAAAACTCGAAGATGGAAAAGAAGGAGAAGAAGAAGAAGGAGGAGGAGAAGAAGAAGAAAAACACAAGAAAAAGACAAGAAGACAGAAGAGACGCTATAAGACATGACATGGCAAAAACAGGACAAAACAACACGACATGAGACAATGCCCAGCATGCAGAAAGGCGGGGAGGAGGTCATATAGTACATCGATCAGAAACAGGAGAAGTGGTATCTCGTCACCCGCGCCGTGTGCGAAAATGACGGGACGAATATAAGGAGAGAGACGGCGAGATGTCGTTGACAATATTGCTTTTGGGTCGAAAAGTCGTCGGGTTATCGCCCTGTCGTCTATACGCGTCGCGGCTGAGCCTGCTGACGAACAGCCGGACGCCAACACTCCTGCCTAGTCGCCAACGGCGTTATCGCGTCCGTCGCTGGTTCTCCGGCTTCTCAATCAGCCCACCGATATCCAGCCTCGCACTCCGATCGTCCCGCTGCCCAGCCAAAGCACTCGCGCCCGCCTGCGTCCGGATCGGCGGCAGTTGCAGCTCGCTCTGGCGTCCCGCTTGCTCCCGCTGCAATTCACTGCGCGGCGTCTGGCGGATATATTGGGCCTGGCTGTACTCCGGCCTCGAGAGCGGCTGGGCATAGGATATCGACCCAGCAGCTGGCGCAGTCATCTGGCCAGGGTTCGATGCCGTCGGCATCATAGGACGATACATCAGCGGCTGTTCCTGGGCTCGCGGCTCGTCAAAGGGCTGCGGCTGATACTGGTATGGCGATATCGGTTGCTGCTGCGCGTAACCGGGCTGCGGAGCTTGGAACCCGTATTGTGTGTTTCGGGGATACGGAGAGAGTGGGAATTGGTGCATCGTCTCCGGCGGCGGCGGTGGTGGGATCACCAGCTTGAGGGCGATGAAGAATGTCGATTCTCTCTTCCCCAGTCCCATCCGGATCTCGAACGTCCTCTGCTCGCCGTTCGGGCCTTGGAACGTCAACATCTCCTGCCGATCCATAGAGATCTGCGCAGTGTCGTCCTGGCCAAACCCAATCGACTGGATGACACGATCCTCCTCGGACTTTCCGTAAATGGGCGGGAGATAGTTCGGTTCGCGCTTTTGCCGCTGTTCGTCGAATAGCCGCTGTAGACGCTGCACCTTCTCGCGATCGCTCGGCGCGATGATCTCATGCAGCCTCCTGGCCGCAACGGACGGCACGCCTGTTGCATCACAGAATGATCGAGTAGCCCGTGCTATTTGGAGGTCCATGTTCAGGTACATCCACGCAATCTCCTGAGCGGGCACAGTCTGCCTTTGAGCTTGTGTCAGGTTGGGAGTGTAGAGATTTGCATCGGCCGCGGAGGCATGCTCGATGAACCGTGGCATGGGCGCAGGACCGCTTTGCGATTTCAACACTCTGTATGACGATTTCATTAGTGGATCCGAAGGTAGCAATTGCGCTTCGCCGCTCGAATACAGTGACAGAGGCCGCCTCATCAGATTATCTGATGGTTGGTTATAAAGATTTGGTTCGAAGCGGGCGTCACGATCGTCACGAAGCCTAGGTCTACCCCTTTTCTTATGCACCATATCTATACACGCCTCTTCTTTGCCGTTACTCATACATCGAGCGCATGGTCGTTGAGCTAGTGGTGGATAAGTTAGCTGGAAGAACTTTTCCTTTAAGTTGATCATCGATTACAGTATATGGCTTAGAGAATGGTGTCTTGAGGAGAAAGATCTAGATGGCAGAAGCCCATATCTTGAGGCTAAGCAATAACGTCTGGTTCTCCAGCCAAGTCAAGCAAACTCTTCTCTACTCGGAGGATATGCCAATCTGGTAGAAATGATAATCTCAACCATATAGCATGACTTTAGACGCTACTGGTACAACTCATTGGTCGATGGCCTTATACGAGAAATCAAGGCAGCATGTCAGATCTGCAGCCATGTCGAAGTAGCATACTATATATGACAACGCATTATGCACTCGCACTGCTTATTCGAAAGCCATTTTAAGCTTTGTGTTCGAGGTCGTCAGCTCGACGAATTTGGTGCGCGCTTCGCGGCCCGCGAAGCCGACAACACTTTCTCATAAGCGCAATACATGCAAAGCTCCAAGCGGGCCAAGGCCAACCCGCCGACTTCTTGGGAGTGGGGCTGACAACATTTTGAGACTGCACTTGCTGCACGGCTATTGTTCCGAGTTCTTCGGGCAAAATGCGCGGAAGGTCTCGAACGTCAGAAATGCTTCCAGGCGCAATCTGCTCTTCCGCGACTAATCCAGCTTGAAGCCCTAGCGCGAACTGTCGAGTCTTGTCTGCATGGCAGCGAATATGGAATATGCAATAGCGGGTAGGAGAATCGATAAGTTAGATTGCTCCTATTCGGGTCCCGGGGAAGTTCTTATTGGAGGATATGGGAAGGAACCTACCATCACATCTATAATATGTTAACATGCCACCTTTCCCATGTCTCTCCATTTTTAGGTCCTTACCTGAGATGTGCACGCTTGCAGGGTACACATGCGGATGCCACATGGCCTTTCGTCTTCCTCGAGGTCTTTGGTGTAGTGAAAGAATGTCGAGGGTCCGTGTTCGGTCCTCTTTCTACCGTTTGAAAAGGATTTGAGAGGAGAGGTGAATGACTGAATTGGTACGCAGGTAATGGTGGTGCCACGAGTTGTGGAGGAGGTTGCTGTTGGTGCTGGTATTGGGACTGGTCAACGTGTATGCCTCCTCCTGGTTGATACGGCGAGTATTGAAGCGCCATTCGTGGATCCTGCGAGTATGCTCCGAGGGCCGGTTTTCTCACACCGTCCCGAGGATCGGTCTGAGATGGTTGCATGACATGCAATCGGGTCTGGGCCTGTGCGCCAAATCCTCCATGGCCACGCTCATCGAACTCATTCTTATGCCGTGGTGGTTGCGATGGGGAGCCTGACATGGGCGGAGACGGATATGCCCTGCTGCGAGCAGAGTCGGACACCCCTCTTGCCCAACTCAGGTCTAAAGAGAACCTGGCCAGGTCGAGTTTGGCTCGGCGGGTGCCGAAGGGTATAGGTGAAGGCTTTGGGTGGTATACCTGGATTTTCATCGAACGTTGCGTTTGCGGCGGTTGCTCCCTAAAGTCGCCAGGTCATCTGCTACTCGAGAGCTCGGTGGCGTGGAAGAGGAGTGAATGAATGATTCGACGTATGCGTGTACTGTACGTTTCGCCTCATGTCATAGCATTAGACCGAGCAATCGAGGCAGCAGAGGATCGCCGGTGGATTAGTTGGAGAGGGGCACAACCATCGACCCTGAGAAGTGTTAGACTTTTGACTGAACAAGCTGGAGATCCAATCACAGCAAGAACTGACCTTTGATAAGTGAATGTTATGGAAGATAAGACGGAGTATAATTATATGGTATAGCAGTGCATATGTCGAAGGTCGAATGTTTTTTTTTTTTTTTTTGGCGGACTGCAATGGCCTCGATGTAGTCGAGGATGTGGAAAGAAGTACACGGCAAGTGTCTCTATGATCTATATGATAGAGTAGATCTGAGTTATGAGGCGGAAGCAGAAGCTCTCGAAGCATATGGTCCCATAGGTCTGTAAAGCAAGCATTGCAGGGAGGTTATACAGCAGCAGTCGTCTCGAAAGATTACCAAAGCTCCCTCGAGTGCTCAGATTGAGAGATGCCCGGAGAGCTGCAGGATGCCTTGAAAGAGATGGAGCTACTGGAAAGAGAAAGACCTGGGTCTACACAGCAGGGCTTGAAGCTGTCAGGCAGCATAATGCTGGGAAACGTTTGCATTAATGCTTCCGAGTGAGCCTGTATGTGAGCCTGTGCGTGTGTGTCTGTGTGTCTGTGTCTGTGTCTGTGTCTGTGTCTGTGTCTGTGTCTGTGTCTGTGTCTGTGTCTGTGTCTGTGTCTTTCTGTCTGAGTAAGTATGTAAGGTAGTCTGTGTGAGGAAGGAGAGAGAGAGAGAGAGAGAGAGAGATCTGGGAACTTGGGGGCGGAGGGGGGCGCTTGTTGGATCCATGGAGGGGAGGGGAGGGG
>Ga0209512_1001515_pt1 | contig 28323 bp, 18 predicted proteins | sample frozenSSSSmetaG_FD_184142 | JGI IMG/M metagenome (GOLD analysis project Ga0209512, IMG submission 184142) | Glacier valley bacterial and archeal communities from Borup Fiord, Nunavut, Canada, to study Microbial Dark Matter (Phase II) -... | ecosystem: Environmental > Aquatic > Freshwater > Ice >...
GAAATAGATGGGCTTCCTTGCGACATTATAATGATTATTGTTATATTCTAATACTAAATACTATATAGAAGTAACAGCTAGAGTTATCGTAGAAAATATGAGGCTTCACCGCTAAATGGCAAAATCCGAAGCGTCCCAAATCGCTTCCTCCGACCCTGAGCGGAGCTCAGTTTTGGGTCCGACGATTACAAGTGTAAGAAAAGATAAAAAAAATGAAAGAAAGACAGGAGCGTAAAGGAGGAGGAGTATGGTGCAAATGCGAGAATCTCCATTTTTGTATATAATTATCTCCAAGCAATGTCTACCAACAAACACCCTTCAACGGGTTCTATAGTGTAGTTGGTTATCACATCGGATTCTGATCTGGCGAGGCAAATCTCGCTAATCATTCCGGGGACCTGAGTTCGAATCTCGGTAGGACCTTCGTGGTCAACATTTTTTTTGTCCCTTTTGGCTGCTTTTTTCTTGTTCTAACTATTTAGGGAAAACTAGTACTGGCTTAGAGATCATTCTAACTGTGATTCATTTGTACCGTGGATGGTGTGGACTTTGTTTGGTGCGGTACATTTTTTTGTGGCTTTGGCCTTGAGTGCTGAGTAGTTTGAGGGGAGAGGTGCGATAGAGTTGAGGGAGTTCTCTTGATCTCGATGAGGTATTGCACCAAGAGCTAGGGAGAGTCTTTATAATAATATCTTACGAGTGAGAGACATATTATCGTTAAAAATATGAAGATATGGCCGAGATGCCTAATAATGTGGCCGGACTGAAACAAAGGCAGAAGCCCTCCATCATTAACCCTCCCCATCCCATCCTCCTAAATCCCCAAGTCAATCCCATGAAGCATCAAACCCCAGCCTCCAAATACACCAAATAAACAGCCCCTACCGTGGACTACTCGGAATCTCCCCCATAATATACCCCACCTGCCTCCCTCCGATCTGCCCACCGCCCATCCTCCCCGACGGCGCCACAGCAGCCCCCTCCAAAAGCCGCTTCTGCGCCACCAACCTCGCCATCTCCCTGTCATGCATCCTCTTGCCAATGCTCTCCCTCTCCGCCATTGCATCATTCTCAACCACCGTCCTTGTCTTCACCCCATCATTCTCGATCATCAACCGCGCCTTCACCCCTTCATTCTCCTTCGCCGATCGCGCCCCCATATACTCGATCTGCAGCCTCTGCGCCGTGCGCTCCGAGTCGATCTTCCCTTCCTCGATCGCCTTAGCCGTCGCGATCTGCGACCTCGACAGCGACGCCTGGATCTGTAGTTGTTCCTGGCCGATCGCGCGCGTGTGCTGCAGCTCCGCCGTGTGCCTGACGCCCAACAGCCGCTGACGCTCCGTTTCGGCGCGGCTGGACAGACGCAGGCTCTGGTCGGCCTCCGTCTCCTGGATAGAGAGCTGTGCTCGCGACGCCTCGATCTGGCGCTGGATTGCCGTCTGGTTCTGCACCCCGAGGATCCGGTCTTCCTCAATCGCCGCGAGCCGCTTCATTTCGATGCTGTGAAGGATGTCCATCTTTAGTTCGGATTTCCGCTTCTCGCGCACGCGCTGGTGCTGTACTTCGTCGATGATGTGCTGCGGCGCGCCAACCATGTCGGGGGGCTGCTGGTCGTCGATGGAGTTGGCCCAGAAGCGGTCGGTTGCTCGCTTGTTGCGGAGCAGCTTCAGAATCTCGTCTGTCTGCTCCTGAGGACCTTGGAATAGGTGCTTCTCGACGTACTTGGACAGGGAATAGGTGTATTTCCCATCGTCATAGAGATAACAGTCGTCGTTGATCACTTTCCAGAGGAGTTTGAGCAGCACCGTCACTATTGACACTGGATCTGAAGAATCCAGCGCATAGTGAAAAATGGACTTTCCTTTTGCGCCACAACGAAGCTTTATATCGGCTCCATTCGCTATCAGGCACGAAATGGCCTCTTCAAGCTCTAAATTCCTCCCGCTGCAGTTGGCATTTAAGCATAATTCGGCAAGTGCACTTCGCCCATCATGTCGATCGCTCGGATAGTCAGGTTCATGACCAAACTTGATCAATACTCGCATATTATCTGCAAGGAGCTCTCTTGCCGCGTCGTGTAGACTTCCATCGTCGATTTCGGCTCCAGCCTCAAGGAGCTTTGCCATGACCTCGGCGCTACCTAAGCTACTGGCCATTGCAAGCGGAGTAAATCCATCATTGCTAACGTCAGTGACCTTTGCGCCCTTATCAATCAGCTTATCTAGGATATCGAATCGATGGTTTCGAATGCTGAGCATCACAGGTGTGATATTCGTTTTTGATTTGACGTTAACATCGTCTATAAAAGTAAGCTTTTGCGACTGTCTCGATTTGAGATACACTCACTGCCGCGATCTATCAGGAGATTGATATTTTCGCTAGAGATCCTCTTTTCAGGCTGATCAATCGCCCAACATAGGACAGACACAGTTTCTTTGCCAACCGTAGAATCTAGTTCCCATGATGTGACCGGAAAAGGGTTAAAGCCAGCATCCATCAATGCTCTCAGAATATGACTCTTCCGTGGATACCTTTCCAATGCCATGAATATCACTGGCTTGATACTAGGATCTGGATGACTGAAGCCAACTCCCATGCTGTTTTCAGGATCAGGCGCATCAGTAAATTCCCGAATCAGGTGCAACATATGCGTCTCAGAAACAGGGGTCTCAGAACCAAAAAGGTATGGAAACGCCATCATTCTTGCGTCAGCTCCAGCACCAGACAGCAACTTCCTAATATGTACTATATTCCCCTGTTTTGCTGCTCTTTGGAGAGCAAGTCCTCTCTGATAATTGACATCGGCGTTGTGTTGTAGCAAAGAATCCAAAATTGGCCAGGCTATCTCACCACATGTGTTCATGCTTCTATCAGTTGCATCGAGCAGCGCTTCATCCACCGCTTGTCCTGAGGCGCCATGACTCAGGAAACACAGTACGATACTAGGACCTTTCTTGGACTTCCAAGGCAGCTCTGTTTTGGCAAATTCGCCGAAAGAGCTTGACACGTAGGGTTTGGCTCTTGGCGATTCGAGAAGAAGCTTCAATGTCTCTAAGTCGAGTACACGAGCAGCGTGTTGCACCGACTGACCATCGTCGTATACTTGGGCAGCAAGTAATGTGCGAATTAGTGGCCGATCTGCTGGAATTCCTTGGGTAGCTTGAAGCAAGGTGTTAGTGACGTGTTTATCAACCGTTTTTCCTGCTTTGAGCACAAGCTCACACACCAATCTTCGTTCATCTTGAGCAAGACCAAGACTTGACCTGAACGCCCGTTTTAGTACGTTCTGAGACGGCTTTGCCGTAAGTAGAAGACTGAGGGTCTCCACAAAGGCAGAAGATGCAGCCACGTTGATTGCTTCACCTTCCTGAAATTCTACTCCAGCGCCAAAGCTGATAAAAAGCTTCGATAGCTTTAAGTTCGAATCACCTTCCTTGACAGCCTCGATCAAAGCCTCGTCAACTGCCTCTCCCCTCAAGCCTGCCCTCAGCAAGATCTGAACACAGTCATAAAAAGAGGCACCATCTCTCCCTCTCAAAGAACTAGCTGCTCCAAAACCTGCCGTCACAGAGGACAGCGTCGGCTTTGAGCAAAGCACTCCGTTGGTGAGCAAGTTTAATATTTCGGTATTCCCCGAGCTAGCAGCAGATATAATACCTTGACCGGCGAGATATTCAATCGAAGCACCGTGCCTGACCAACAGCTCGCAAAGAGATATATCGCCTTGATTCACTGCTATGATCAGACATTCCGAAACCAGCTCTCCTTTTGCACCAGCCTCTAACATAACTTTTACTATCTTAAGTCGGGCATCGATGGCCTTAACGTTCATGGCCTCTCGCAACCCACGGAGAAGAGTCAGGACACTTGGGCGGCGGTTTAGGATCAGATTGATGCCATCATACTGATTCCTCCGTATTACTCTTCGAAGAGCTTGGCCATCGCTGAAGTTCACATCCGCTTGAGGCGCCAGCAGCTGCATTAAGGAGACGTCAAGAGGGGATTCCTTTGCAGCATGACAGAGGGCCTTGTTAATTTCCTCGCCCACCACACCTGCTCGAAGAAGTTTCTGACACATGTGCAATCGCTCCTCCGCTACCTGCAATGCCATTGCTAACGGAAATGCTCGCGTTAGGCTTTGTTGGCTGGGTTTCTTTAACAGAAGCAAATCCATGATTTCTGGATCTCGCACTGCATGACACACTGATGCGGAATCCAAGGCATCGACATCGGCACCTGCCGTCAGCAGTGCTTGTATTACTCCGTGGTCTCTGGGAGACCTCAAAGCTAGACGTATCTCCTGGACGAGGGCTTGATTTAGAGGCTCCTGCGGCCGTGCCTTGAGAAGTAACGTCGCGATAATATGCTGTCTGCATTCAGAGACTGGGAGATCCATGGCGGCTGTGAGAGCTTGAGCGACTGTCTGCGAGTTGATAATCCCAGCGCCACTCTTGATGACTGTGTTGAATATAAACGGATCTTGACAACCGATAGCCAGAATCACTGCTTGGCCATTGTCAGAATTGACGTCAGCTCTGTTATCTTGACAGAGGAGTGACAGTAAAGGAACATCATGCGGAGTAACTTTGAGAATGTCAACTATGGCCTGTATTATCTCGACAGGTCCAATTTGCCCTGGTGTTGGGTGCTGAAGTAAAAGCTTCAAGGTACGAAAACGAGAAAGAGCGTCCTGAATGTTCATAGCAATTGGAATTGCCTCAGAAATGACCGATGGAGATATTTGGGAACCAAGCAATATTTTCAGTATCGCATAATTTCCTTTGGAAACCGATGTTAAGATCATCTCATTACTCACTTGAGCACCGTTATTGACAAGAAGATCAATAAAATCCTTCGACCCTTCATCGCTGTTGAGTTCTGCCAGCAATTTACTGTTTACTTCATTTCCTTTTGCTCCAGCCTTGAGCAGTGCTTGTGCTAACGAGAGGCCATTTTCAGTATCTCCTCTTGGAATCGCTTCAAACGCTTTACAGAGTGAAAATGTACTCGGAGATGTGCGAATAAGGATTTCGACCATATCAAGCCTTAGACGAGAGACAGCTAGTACGAGACCTCTCGCAGCGTTGTGGTTGGCATCCGCACCTTGACTGGCTAGCATCTCCGCCAAAAGGACATCATCAGTTTCAATGGCGTGAACCAAGAGCTCATTGGCATGGTGTCCGGTAGCCTTCTGGCTTAGCAACTTCGAGGCGATTGAAATCTTGCACTCGGAAGGGGCCTTGAGATCGATGCATCCCATAGCCATGGAAGCAATCTGGGGACTTAATGTCTGCGTCTGAAGAAGAACATCAAGTAAGTCCGGTCGTCCTCTTACTATTGCATGCCGGACTGCTGCACCATCTCGATAATCCACGGAAGCTCGAGCTTCCAACAACAGTTTCATCATGGGGATGCAAGAATGTTGTGTTGCTTTGATGAGGCCTTCGTTAGTTGCGTCGCCGATCGGACCACCACATAAAAGTATGTCTATCATTCTTAGTTGCTGATGAAGATTGATAGCCGGATTACCCAGAAGAGATCCTAAGGCTGCATTCAGTGAGGCACTAGAAGGAGGCTTCTGACCCATGACGATAACTGTGGCTAAATCCTCCCGCCCAGTTCCAACAGCATGCCTAAGGGCTGCTGCTTCTTGGTGGTCTCCGTTAGCTCCTGCTTTCATGAGCAGAGATACAGTCCGCAGTGATCCATTAACAGCTGCTGGTAGCAAACACTCCGAGAAACTTGTAGGCGGCTTTTTGGACTGGAGCAATACCCCGACAAATTCGGCATCTCCATATTGGGCGGCATGAAGCAGGAAAGCTAGACTCGTTGAAGCATATGCTCCCCATTCTAAAAGGATCTCAATAATCTCCAAGCACCGGTTTGGTAATGCAAGTTGTAGAGATTCATCAAGACTGATTTGATCCGCGTGAGGTGCGAAAATGCGGACAAATTCAATTCTTTGCATTTCCACCGCAGTTTGTAATAGCCTGCTTCGTTCATTCGTTTGCTCGACACCCTTCATCTTTTTGATGACATTTCCACTGACTCTTCTTGAAAAGTTTGGATTATGACCAATTCTTATTAATCGGTTGTGAAGGACTTCTACAACCTCTGCTTGGCCATTCAAGCATACTTCCTTGGCGATGGCATCGTGTATCTCATTCGATGTGAAAGGGGTCTCCTTCTTCTTGGACGTGCTGAAGGCCTTCTTCAATCCTGATTTCTGTGGTTGACCAGCACTAATCTCCGCGCGAATGTTCCCCAGGAGAGACTCGGCCCTCTGCTCGTCCGCAGCTGTTGGATTCACCAAAAGACGCCGGGCTGGCTGTGGTGACGGTAGATCATCCTGAGCAGCAAAGCCTAACTCCAACGAAATCTCACGAAGCCGCTGTAGTCTCTGCGAAGCAGGCCGAAGAGTGTCGTCCATGGCAACCGGATCTACCAAGAGCGGTGACCGAAACACTAATATTCCACAACCGACGTTGGCGAAGCTTCGATCCGATGGAAGTGGTCCTTAAGACGTGGGATCATGAAGTTACAAGGCAAATCGACGGCATTGGTGAATGGCAGCTCAGTGGACCTCAGTGAACGAGGCTGAGAGACCAGCCTTGGACCTCAGTCTCCCTTGTACTCGACCAAAGCTAGTTCTCTAAAAATTGAGACAGAATATCATAGAAAAGACAAGATCAGGGTAAAAGAGTAAGAGTGCTTCTTTGTCTGTAGAAGAGCGAGTTGCCGGAGTCTTATTTCACTCATCCCGCACCCGCAGACGTCGAAGTGAAATCCACAATAATCGCGGGCCCAGCCCAGTCCTCAGAAGGCGAGGCAGATTGATGAGATGACGAAAGCAATTGAATCGATCCGATACGCCAGTATTTCCATGTGAACGTGTGAAACCAGGTCGCATCGCAGGTGTTACATTACAAACAGGAAAAACGACAATGCTTTGGAATGCTACTTTACGGCTGAGCTTTGCGCAGTATCTCGCGACCACCAAACAACTGCTACGATCGTTGATGGAGACTGCAAAGCGGCGATGGAATGTGGCTTAGACATCCTTAAGCGGGGTTCCCGTATCCTGAGACGGCAAATAAATCCTGAATTTTGGTAACGATGAATAACACAAAGGTATGTAGTTTGCAAAGGCTCTGTGTAAGGACGGTCGATGCACGCAATTCTGAAATGAAATGTGTGAGATTATGACCCCGAAAGAGCGGTGGTAGCGCTGGTAAAGGAAGCTCTAATAATGGATGGATGGAATTAAAGTCGTTTCGTTATCACGTGAAGTGCGATAAGCCATTCTGCCACGAGCTTATCCAGCAATTTTCTCCCCACCAACGAGCAAGCCATCCAAGCCATCATCGTGACATTTTACATTACCCTCGCAACCAAACCCAAATTAAAATGGCACCAGCTGCTGCAGTTTCTCTCGCTGCCGAGAGCGCGGAAACTGGAGTCCAGGACCCAACGGTCCTCGCTCTCCACAAGAGTCTCGTCACCGAGTCCAACCCACTCGCCCTGCGCTTCCGCGCCCTGTTCTCGCTGAAGCACCTCGCGTCACAGGGCGCCGACTCCCCGCAGACTCTCCCGGCGATCGAAGCCATCGCCGCCGCATTTGCCTCGCCGTCCGCACTCCTGAAACATGAGGCGGCGTACTGTCTAGGACAGTCGAGGAATTTAGCTGCCGTGCCGTATCTGCGTGCTGCCCTGGAGGATAAGGAGGAGGACAGCATGTGCAGGCATGAGGCGGCGGAGGCACTTGGCGCATTGGGAGATACTTCGAGTTTGCAGTTACTGAAGGCACTGAGGGACCTGAAGGAGGAAGTGGATGTGATAAGGGAGACTTGTGAGATTGCGGTTGCGAGAATCGAGTGGGAGAATTCAGAGGAGAGGAAGCAGGAGAAGCTGCAGCAGAGGTACCTGGCCAGAAACCTTGATAATTGCGGGCCTACTGACTGATTATGTAGTGATTTTGCTTCTATTGATCCAGCACCGACGACTGCCCAGAACTCTACGGTGGATGACCTCGAGAAATCATTGTTGGATACAAAATTACCCCTCTTCCTACGATACAGAGCTATGTTCGGCCTCCGCGACCTAGCATCCCCTCCTGATCTCCCCACGGCCGTCCCTGCCATCCTTGCCCTTGCCAAAGGCTTGGCCGATCCGTCAGCTCTCTTCCGACACGAGATCGCATTCGTCTTTGGCCAGCTTTCACATCCGGCATCCATTCCTGCTCTCACGGCCGCTTTGAGTGACGCCAAGGAAGCGAGCATGGTGCGACACGAGGCGGCGGAAGCTCTGGGTAGTCTCGGTGAGGAAGAAGGTGTTGAGGATATTTTGAAGCGATTCTTGAATGATGGCGAGCAGGTTGTGAGGGAGAGTGTGATCGTCGCATTGGATATGGCCGAGTTTGAGAAGGGTGGTGAGGTCGAGTATGCTCTGATTCCAGAGACTGCCGCTAGCACTGTGTCGACATAGATGGCTGTGGATATGGTGTTGAAGGAGAGGCGTTTCGGTTGGGCATGGCTGGCAAAACTTTTGGGATTGTTGGAGGTAGACTTTGGGCAATACAAAATATTTCGTATTCAATTATTGGTATTCCATCTGAGGCAAATGTTAGCTTTTGTCGGGCTTTGGTTTCCCAGTTGTGCCTTACTTGTATCCGCAGTCGCATGTATAGAAATTCGTGCTTCCTTCATCTGCACTTCTAAGCTGCAGTGAGTAGTATTTTACTTCCTTTCTACCACACGACGGGCAGGTCTCATTAATGGTCGCATCGTTGTTCCTGTCGCTGTGTTCAATGGTCTGCACAGCTGAACGCTTCTGCCTCAACACTGAGGGAAACGATGAAGGCTTTGTCTTAGTTGTGACAGTTTTCGAAGAGGTATCTATAAAAAACAAAAGTAAGCATGTACACCGGGAGAAATATGAGTTGAGGATATCTCACCTCGATTGTCTGCTCCACAGCAATCGCAGGTCAGGACGGTATTGACATCGCCTGTTGAACTCTCCAAGAGATTACCGCAGTCGGTACAGAAAACAAGAGCGCCAATTGCAGACATTATGGATATAGAGAGTCTTGAGGCGTGTAATGCAAGATGACATGAAAGGACTGTATCTGTTTCACAACAATAGTGAGCGTGAGAACAACAATAATGTTCCTTGGAGGCTGCCAGGAAAATAATTCTGCAGAAGGCGGTAAGCACTTTGAGTTAGGGCCGGGATCTACAGATGCAGACAAGGCACGCTAAGCTCAATTTGTTGCAGGGCTGCCATCGCGATGGTCTGCCTGCTGCTTGCGTAGAAACGTATCTTACCTACAGAGATAAATCATATCGAGTTCGAGAACGACGACAAAGATCACCAATTCGGCAGACCATATCGGATAGCTACTTGAAAAAAGTTTCTATGATATAAACTCATTCTTTCCCTCAAACCTCACCGGCCTGATGGTCTCCAAGCTCTCAACATGGAAAGCAATGGCTACCCGCGCCCACGAGTTGCGCCGGCGACCAAAGAGCCTCCTGGAGACCATATCCAGAGTCCTGGACACATGAGGCCGTTCACAGTTGATGAGGCGCTTGCATTTTCCCCGATGGCTTCGGTTGTCCCGTTTAACACAGGTACCTAACTTTCATCTCTTCGCATTTCGACCTTGACATCCGATCTGATTCATATATAATCTGTCTGCTCACATATCATCTTCAGGCATTATACCTCTACCCACTATCGGCGAACGATCTTCAACTTCTCTGTTTGCTACGTCTATCGAAGAGAGTGCTGCTCGAACAAGTCTTGATGCACTCAATCAGCCAACTTCGGTATCAGATGGTACCTCACACCGGCTTGAAAAGGCTCTGAGCGACCTGCAACAGCTTCTGCAACCAGATAACTTGACACAATAGTGAGCTGTGCCATTTGGAAGCATCGAATTGCCAGCGCTGACCAGAGCATAGCAAGTTTAAGACAGGCCCGATATCATCTGGCAGTTCGCAGCCAGGCCAGCCAATGGCAGCCGCTCGACTTTCTCCATTTGCTCAAAAGCTTCTCGATAGCACCGATGTGCCATTTCGGTCATTACGATCTCATACATGTGGAGCTCGATCTACCGGAGAGGCTGTTGAAAATGCAGCGAAGGCCAAATCTATAAAACGAAGCCCAGCCAAACGTTCGAATAACAAGGATACACAGTCTCTTTATAAGACTCAAATACAGCAGAACAACCAGTCTTACAATGAAAACTCACCAATTGAAGTCATTCGTCCTTCGCCAGCTAAGAAACAACATCCTCACCTCGTCACCCCATCACGCAAGCCGTCAGGCACTCAAATGCTGCAGAACAACCAGTCTTACGATAAGAACTCATCAGTAGAAGCCACTCGTTCTCCACCAGCGAAGAAACAAAATGATCGCCTCGTTACCCCATCAAGCAAGCCGCTAAACCCTCCGACGCCTGAATTTTCCATTGCCGTTGAGTTACCTCACGCTTCGGAAATCATCAGACGAGAAGAATATGCTGTTTACATCGAGAAATTGCCATCACCCTCCGACCGTTACTCAAAGAAGCGCAAGTTGTCAGCAGACGATGTACTCGAAGGTCCAGATCAACGTGAACAAGCAGATGCAACATTCCGTGATCTGCAGGAGTATTTGCAAAGCATATTTGAGGCTGAAGACAATCCGCATGGAAATCATGGTCTGTGCAACATCATTGGAGACGAAGTTCTTAGTCTCACTGCAACGGCCCTGTCAAAAGTTCAAATATTGCTTCAAAAAATCATCTCCTTGGGGAAGTTTTCACAATTACCTATCGAAGATATTTTAAGGCTTCAAAAACTTTGTGATGGTGCAGTCAGAGCTACGGGGACCATCAACTTACGATTTGACGAAAGCTGGGAACAGTCTGACATGGAGTCCTTCCAGGAGCAACTTTCCACAGCCATTATTGGATTGAAATCTGCGCGGATATCACTCCGCATCATGACCGGCAGACGCGAAGAAAAACAACTCTACTCCGAGGAAATCATTCAAACTTCGGTGAATGCATTGAATAACGTGTTAGACTCCTGCATCGTTCCAGTCGTGGAGCTTCGTGATTCCGGTTCGACATCCTCTATTTTCAAGTTGCTTTCGGCCCAGAAAAAGGCCCTGAGAGATCTCCTAATACAGTGCCAACGAACGTTGGGATCGTTACGAGATCTTGTATCTCGAATTGAGCTGTCGGAGACTGTCATCAATACTCTCGAGTACGCTGTGTCGCGACTTATCTTCGTGGAGAACGCCCACAATGAGAAAGACTCAGTACTGGGAGTTGGCAAGTTCGACAATCTGCGTGTTGTGGCGATGGACACACTGGCACAAATATTTTCGAGCCATAATGAACAACGAATGGGAATTTTTGGCGAAATCCTCACCTCTTTAGAGAAACTTCCAGTGGCAAAACAGAGCGCTAGGCAATTCAAGCTGGCCAGCGGTGGTAGTATACAATTGGTTTCAGCGCTTATTATGCGCTTAATCCAGACAAGTGCAAACAAATCGGACGCCAAATCGCAACGACACGGAACATTGACCGATCAAGAGGACGATGCCGACGGAGATGATGACGAACCGGCTTTTCAAATCATTGTCGGAAATGGACCGATTACCGCAGCTTATGATACAGAGACAAGAGCTTATCGGCAGCCTTCAACAGCAATTCAAGAGCTTAAAACGACTATACAGCCTCTTCTCGAGACTGCCAAGTCCAGTGCTTCTTATGTTGTCAATTTCATCGTCCAAAGAGCGATGAAATCTACCAAAACAGGCGATGCGCCGTATCGTAATTTACTTGATCTCTTCGTTCAAGATTTCATCACTTGCCTCAATTCTACGGACTGGCCAGCAGCAGAATTACTGCTCCGCATATTTCTCTTCACAATGATCAGTCTTGCCGAGAACGACAAGACACCTAATTCTGCGAAAAACATGGCCCTGGAGTTGCTAGGAGAAATGGGCGCAGCTATATCGCAACTAAACTCCAATGTCCGGAAAATGGCAGGCTCACTTGAACTCGACGGTTCAGATGCGGAAGTTAGCAAGCACCTCACCCATCTTCTGGACTCATTCGGCGAGGATAAGTTACATGTGCAGGATCTCATTGCATGGGAAGGGCCGTATCATATCTCACTCGCATATCTGGACAATCGATATGCCACTGATTTTACACTTCAAAGTGCTGTCGGCTATCATACTGCTGATTGGGCATCGCATGTCTGCGACGGCTTTGATCTTCCAGTTGACGAGGATCAAGACCGTGATCAGCTTGAACAGAGATATGGACGAGTTGCTTATCGACTTCGCATGATGATCAATGACAAGAAGTGGTTGTCTACGGAATACAATAATTCTCCTGCTGGTGAACCCCAGGCGAAGCTCGCGTATGCTTTGACGCTGTTGAACTCCCCTTTCTGCAGAGCATTCAATCGTGTCTTGATGATACTTCTCAACTCTACAGACAGTGAACAGGCGATGGTGCGCAGCAAAGGTTTAAGGAGCTTCAACCTCCTTCTCGAGACGGATCCAACAATCCTCGACCGTGGCAAAAATGTCATCAGAATCATCTTGAATCGCTCAAATGACCCTTCTGTGCAGGTACGAGATTCGGCTCTAGGTCTTATCTCTAAATGCATTGGTCTCAGGCCTGCTCTTGAAAACGAAGCATTGCCTGCTATTTTGAGAGCATCTGGTGATAGCAACGCTGGAGTACGAAAACGTGCGATCAAACTTCTAAAGGAAATCTATCTCAGAAATGCTGATAAAGAGGTTCGAACGGCAATTGCAGACTCACTTTTGCACAGAGCCAAGGATCCGGACGAAGGCGTGCAAGAACTAGCCCGTCAAGTTATCGAAGAAATCTGGATGTCGCCGTTTTATGAACGAGACGCCTCAGAAGATATGTCCGCGCAATATCGCATTGCCGTCGCTGATCATGTTGCCTTAATGGTAAAAACCATACAGCGCAGCCCTGATGTATCTGTCGTTCTTGATAAGGTGCTACAAGGCTCTCTATCGAATGCTTCCAAGAACGCAGCTGCAAACTTCAAAGTTTGCAAGACATTCGTAGCTACGATGTTTGACACAATCATTGCCGATCCAGGTTTGGGTGGTACGAATCGTCTTGAGGCGAAAGATGCCTTGCAGCTTCTTATGACCTTTGCAAAGGCCAACGCGAAACTTTTTACAACTGAGCAGATTCAGCTCCTGGAGCCATATATCGCTGATGTCAAGACAGAGAATGATATTGCGATATTTCGCCCTGTTATTGTCATTTTTCGACATGTCTTCCCACAACTTTCGACTCTCCATTCTGCGTTTCTCATTTCGGTTCGTACGACCATGATGCGCACCGTTACGCGTATGAATAGAACTGTACTCGATGACATCTTTGCTTGTCTTCGGATTATGAGCGAAGTGCTGGAAAACAACGATAATCTCGCGCGATTGATAAGTTCAACGATTGATCCCATCAGGAAGTTCGCGAAAACCGATTTCTCTGATCCGAAGGAGGAAGGTAATGTGCGTAAAGTTATCAGGCTTTTCTTGATCACGGGAATGTGTGGAAAACACTGTGATCTGGACAACCAAATAGCCTTCTTCCAACAAAAGTTTCCCTCTTGGAAAGGCACATCTGTGTCGAAACTGATGGTTGATTCATTCGCTCCTTTCGCCTCTCCGTCGCAACCCTTGGAAATCAGAAAAGCTGCGCTTGATGCAATTGGTCTTGTTTGCCAATCTTGGCCCAAGAACTACAATACTGCTTCTATATCTACCGTCTTCCAAGCAGCATTTGAGGACAAAGTTCGGGATTTGGAGTCAGTCATTATGAGATCCTTTAAGGAATTCTTCCTTTCTGAAGAGGGCCGCTCTGATCCAGACGCTGAGCCAACTGTTGGTGCGGCTACAGACACTATTGCGACGCTTGGTGTAATGGGTGGAAGTCAGCATGATGGTGTCAGTGCATTCATCCACCAGAAGTTTATGCCATACTTGACTCGTATTGCCTTGGCAAGCGAAGATGACCATGCTTTGTTGGCAACGGAAATCCTCACGAGTATTAACAGGCAAGGGTTAAATCATCCCAAAGAGTGTGGTCCGACGTTTATTGCCTTGGAGACCTCAACAAATGCCAAGATAGCGGATCTTGCCTTCCGTGAGCATCGATCCATGCACCAAAAGCACGAAACTATCATGGAGAAGGAATACATGCGAGCTGTTCAGTCGGCTTTCACATACCAGCATGATGTCGTGAAGGACACAAGAGGCGCGATCACGGGACAGACTCCCCCGTATACCGCCAAGCTACATCTTCTGATAGATGTACTTAATATCAGCAAGGTCAAGACGCGGAAGAAGTTTTATGAGAGCTTGTGTGCCCGTATCGACTTTGATCCTGCAAAGCTTGATGCAAGTGGAGATCTGCCTGTACATCTTGAGTTTTCGAGATTCATTATCGAGAATATGGCTTTCTTCGAATACACCACGATCGATGAGCTCCTTACAGCTATTTCCGCCATTGAGAAAGTTGTCACCAGTACGGGGAGTAGCGTGGCTCATGCTATAGAGATTGAAATATTCAGCATGGGCATTCATAATGCCGTCAGTGAATCCGCTGAAGGCCAAGATGTTTCACCAGCAACCAGCGCAGTTGATTCAGCCCGTTTGCGTCAGCTTACAGCTGGATCAATGCTGCTCTCTTGTCTCTGGGAAGCACGTACACATCTCCGACGACTCTACGGCTTGATGAACAATCAGAGCAACCGGCGGGAAAGTAAGACCAAAGTCAACGCTAAAGACCTGAACAAGGCACCAACAAAGGTTCCATTCGCCTCCGGAGACAAGTTCTGGGACGAGTCGACGAAGATCATGGCTGCTCTCGGCTCGCCAGAAGCCATGGTGGACCGGTGCAAGGCGTTTGTGGATCTCCTTACTGTGGATCCTGATTTCAAGATCGCTGCTGAGGGCGAAGATGACATTGCCGCCAGAGCTAAGCTCACGACTCCGAGCGATGATGAGGCGTCACAGCCACCAGGCGGAAGTGGCAGAGGGCGGAAGAGGAGGGCTGCGGGCACCCCGGGAGGGAGAAAGAAGAGGGCGAGGTCGAGTTCGAAGAGTCGGGGAAGGAAGAATAAGAGGGGGAGTGTCGATAGTGACGAGGATGATGATTATTAACGGGGCAATGGATTTATTTTTAGGTGCTATATTAGGGAAAGGGGAACGGCGGTGGCGTTCAAATCAACAGATGGCTGCTGAGGTTGCATTATGGCATGGCGTCACAAAGAGATGGCGTTATGGTTGGCGGTCTTGCTACAAAGACTTCGGGCAATCAGCAGTCATTGAAGCACGGTATCAGCTGGCTCATATTATTAGACGAGAGGGCTGAGATATAAAAGCATCTGAGCAGAGAATTGCTCATGGCAAACTAGCTATATTGGCTGGAAAAGGCTGAATTATATAAAAGTTAGCTCTTGATGTGCTTAACATTAAGTCTTTATGCAATCAAACAACATGCATGAAAACGGCGGTGTCCCTCAAGGTTGCGTATACAGCCTTGCGGCAAGGCTATTATTGTCTGTCAGTCTTCACTTGGGCGGAAGCATTTCTTCGGGTAACAACACATGCACGAGCATAAGATCCAGAAATAGTTCTGACACGAACATTATCTCGGCGGAACCATTCGGCTTACATCGATACACAGTGATACCTTTCACTCCATCTCGGTGACGTGGAGGGACGTCGTCTCAACGGAGGAGATTTTTCCGTAGATCAGCATGCATGGGGTCAAATAAGTCCGGACTCCGCAGCCTTGGACGCCCATGGCTCATTTAGCCTGAATCCTGGGGATGCGGGGGACTGGTCGCTTTTCTTGGAGAAGGGACCGGTGATGCTGGGGTAAAGGTGGGCACGAGGCTGAGGTGGGGTAATATGCTGTGTTCTTAAGAATGTGAGGACGCTGTTTTTCAAATGCTCTATTGATAGATACAAGTGCTGTCTTGGATTTATCTGTATGTCAACGAGGAAGTCTGTTAGTTGTGTAGAGTTCTGCCTTTTTTTTTCTGAGAGGCATTGAAGAAGGGCTTTCAATTGCAGTCTCCTCCGCCGTCTCAAACTCCATTTCCAGCAAATCGCAAACATGTCCACAGGCATCCTGCGCGTCTCTGGAACCCAGATCGTGGGCGACGACGGGGCGCCCGTGATCCTGCGCGGCGCCGGGCTGGGCGGCTGGATGAACATGGAGAATTTCATCACTGGGTTCCCGGGGCACGAGGCCGAGCACCGGGCTGCTATGAAGGCGGTGCTGGGGGAGGAGAACTACGAGTTCTTCTTTGACAAGTGGCTCGAGTACTTTTTCACCGAGGAGGATGCCGAGTTCTTCGCAAGCCTGGGACTTAATGCGATGAGGCTGCCGTTCAATTATAGGCATCTGGAGGATGATATGAACCCCAGAGTGCTGAAGGAGGAGGGCTTTAAGCACTTGGATCGGGTTATTGAGATTGTAAGTCCTGCATGTAGGTTTTTGTTGTTCAGATGGATGGTGAGAGCTGGGCATACTGATAAGCCCAGTGCGCGAAACACAAGATCTACACCATCCTCGACATGCACACGCTCCCTGGCGGCCAGAATCCAGATTGGCACTCCGATAATCCGACAGCCTGGGCCTCGTTCTGGGACTACAAGGACCACCAAGACCGCACCGTCTGGTTGTGGGAGAAGATCGCTGCGCGCTACAAGGGAAACCCCTGGGTCGCGGGTTACAACCCCATCAACGAGCCCTGCGACCCGCAACATCTGCGTCTCCCAGCCTTCTACGTAAGATTGGAGAAGGCGGTTCATGCAATTGATCCAGACCATATCCTCTGGCTCGATGGGTACGTAGATTGCGGCCCACAGCCTTAATACCTACAGTTGAAGAAACTGACGTGGCACAGCAACACTTTCTCCATGGAATTCAAAGGCTTCGAGCCCCTCGTCTCCGGCCCCAACAAACTCCCCAACTGCGCCTACAGTCTGCACGACTACAGCAACATGGGCTTCCCCAGCGGTGACCCCTTCATCGGCAGTGAAGAGCAAAAGGCCCGCCTCGAGCGCTCCTTTCTGCGCAAAGCCGAGTTCATGGCGCAGCACGGTGTCGCGGCCTGGAATGGCGAATTCGGGCCCGTCTACTCGGTGCACGAGAAGGACCCCGTCAAGGCCCAAGCCATCGATACGCAGCGCTACAACCTGCTCGGCGAGCAGCTCCGAATCTACGATAACTACCAGATCAGCTGGAGCATCTGGCTGTACAAGGACATCGGGCTGCAGGGCATGATCCACACGGCCCCGGACTCGAAGTGGATGCGCACCATTGCGCCGTTTCTGAAGATCAAGCTCGAGGGCCAGCTGGATGCGTGGGGCGCGTATCCAAGCGCGCCGATGAAGGCGGTGCTGGACCCGTTCGTCAGGCATATCGAGAGCATCAACCCGGATGCGGGGAAGGAGTATCCGACGAATTGGGGAGTGGAGAGACAGATCACGCGCGCGGTGCTGCAGACGTTCTTGAGTATGACGCTGCAGGGAAAGTTCGCGGAGCAGTTTAGGGGGATGAGGAAGGAGGAGTTGGAGGAGTGTGCGAGGAGCTTTAGCTTTAAGGAGTGTAAGAAACGCGAGGGACTGAATGAGATTTTGAGGGAGCATGCGAAGCTGAGGGCTGCATAGGTAGGGGGGGAGATAGGAGAGCTGCACTTAGTTAATGTAAAGCTGATTGCGCAATACTCGAGCGCTCTGGGAGTGCGAAGTATGAATTTACGCAGCTGGTAGAAAGAGAGCGACGCGGCACCACCTTGCAGATAGCTTAATGATATTTCGCGAGTTGAGCATCCTTGAAAAACTCCAAAGGTGACTTGCTAAGCAATAGAAGAGAAACAGTGATTATGATAAATATTAATATTTCCCGAAGAGATCGAAAGAAAGGAATATCTATCAGATACCGTGCCTAACTTGTTGCTACTCCTCGCCCCAGACGGCTATGTGGTCAGCTTCTCTATCTTGAAGGAATTCAGATCCTGCTTCCGCCAATGCTGGGCGTCTGGGCTGGACTCCGCCATCCAAGCATCCACAACACATAGGGACAGGCGCTGGAGGCAAAGGGAGGCTGAGAATAGACCACAGTGGTCGCAGTACATAGTACATATACCTACCACCTCTGCTGCTCTGGCGTGTAACGAAGGACTTTTTGGGCGATGTAGCTATGGTATATGTATATAGCCGCTCCAAATGGCAATCTCCATTTCCCATTATGTTAGATGGTGCAACAACTCACAACAAATCAGCCGGCTGCGCATTCGGTGTACATATGTACGCCAGAAATGCCACGGTGAAAAGGAAGTTGAGGAGAAAAGGAAAGCCGAGCAGAACCATTTCTCGGGTGGCGGACACTCATCTCCGCGCGGGCGCAAGAACAACCACAAATGCAGCGCCCTCGGCTCATGGGCCCACTTCAGCCGATCGGCGACGACAACCGAACGAGGACCCGCATCGCACCTCAGACGAGGCGCAGAAACAAGCATCTCGGCCATATATACCTATCTTGGTCGTCGATCCGACTCTAACAACATTGATAGATTGCAGAAGCGTTGTGTGCACGTTTTGGAGGACAGGAGGGAAGCATCGTATCTTCCTGCAAAGAACTCGTGAAGGAGAGTGGCGATCGATCGGAGGAGGAGAATGAAGAGACGAGCCCTTTTGCCTTCAGCTATCTCTCTCTCTCCGTGTATCGCTTTTTTGACACTGAGAGAAGAGGAGAACTTCGTCATTTGCCCGTGAAAGCTTTTTGATCGAAGGAGAGGAGAATAGGAGGAGGGCCTTAGTTCATCGGACTTCATATGGTGGAGATCGGTTTCGCCCCACGATCTACAAAGACCTCTTAATCACGTAGACGCAATCGATATGCCGGACAGTGTAGGTCTAGCGCTCCCCTTTATTGATACAGAAGACTCCGTTTTTCTCAAGCTTCTCATTTTCTAGACGGTTCGTCACTAATACTGGCGTAGGAGAAGGCAAATCTCGCTCGCATTCGTGACAACCAACGAAGGTCACGGGCTCGCCGGAAAGAGTATCTTCAAGAAATTGAAGGACGTCTACGGCAATGCGAGTTGACTGGAGTGGAAGCCAGCTCAGAGATTCAGACTGCGGCGCGCAGGGTAGTCGAGGAGAATCGCCGTCTTCGTCTTTTGCTCCATCAGTATAGAGTCCCTGCTGAAGAGGTCACGTCCTTTCTGAACAACGATGACCCTGCCCAGCAAGGAAACGGCGGTCTGCCGGCCAGTGCATTAAAGAGTGATGATGTGCAAATCCTCGAGGCTCTTCTTAGCATAGGGAGGAGAACTTGTGGCCGTTCTGTCGAGTCGCCCCCGGAAGCAAGACCAACAGGTGTAATTTCCAGACAGGAAAGTATGGACAGGTCAACAGTGGGAGTGGACTCTCCCCAAGAGAGTTGGGGACCCTCGCCACAAAGTCTTCAACGCCAAATAATGTCACAAGCTGGTCGAGAGACCAGCTCGTGTACACCAGTATCGAGTTCTGGTTCGGCTCCCCAGACGAGCAACCGTACTTCTATTATAAACGAGCAGCATCTACAGCTTCAGCCTCAACTACCACACCAGAATCAAACACAGCGAAGAAGTGTGCAAGCAAACATTCTGCCAAATATTACGATGAGTCACGAGCAACAAGTACAAGCAATATACGACTTTCCAGCTCAACTTACACCAATGCCTAATCAATATCAACAACAGCAGCTGCACCAGGCACAATTTAACACAGCTATTCCAACGTATCAACCACTTCAACAACTTCAACGGCATCAGATTGAGCTTCCATCGTCCACAGGGCCTCTATACCAGCCCGCTGAATATATTACGTCATCACAACAAAATCCTCCGTACGCTCAATCCATTGGAACAAACAGCTGCGTCTACGCGACGGATATGATAACAGCCATGGCTAGTGATGCTCATCCATTGGATGTACGGACCGACCTTGGATGTTCACCACAAGGTGGCACTGATTGTGTAGTCAACAATCAGGTCGTTTTCGAAGTCATGGATCGATACTCTGGGATCAGTCGATGAGATGTGGCAGTGTTGCCTGCAGATAATGGATATGATAATTCTCACCATAGATCATCTCATCAAAGGCTGCTGCGCCGTCGCACATCAAATCTATCATTGTGGCGCGGTTGGCATGCATAGCGACCATGGAAAATCACACAAGAACTATGTTTCTTTAATGCGGTGCAGAAAAATCCCGGATCCGAATATTTCTTTATTATGGATTGTGGAACAAAGGGAGAGGATCAAGGACAGAGACGGTTCCGGCGACCATAAACTCACGAAGCTATTCTTTGTCTGGAAAATGGTTCCCAAAACACGACAACCACGCAAGGGCGCCGAAGACATTAATCATCTGTCGCGATTTAAATTCATGTCAATATACGAAGACTTTAAAATATTGTCAGACTATTTGCATTGATGTATTTCTCATAACTATAATACTGTTACTATCCTGCGAAATAGTTCTCGGGAAAATAATAGAATAAATCGGTATAGCTTGCGGCAGAGATTATTTCAGAAATTATCAGTCAAGAACGTTGGATCAGAAAATCAGCCCAAATGGCGCCACCTCCAGTTATTCCGAAACAAGCTGCAGGGGAGAATATTGGGGGGGATGCAGGACCTCATCAAGATACTGGCGATACAATCGAACAAGAGAGCGATAAAGAGAGTGACCCCATCATACCTGAGGAGATGATTACTACGGATCCTTGGGGTCGTGTAATCGTTATCCCCTGGCGCGAAGGAGACGACGGCGCTCCAGGAGACAAGTATAAGATAAAAGCAAAGTATAGGAGAGCAACGAGCCTGAATGACGATGAAGAAATATTGGGAGAAGCTCGGCTATACCCTGAGGCAGAGCGAGGGCCAGAGGCGGAGGAAACGGCAGATGAGGAGGAAGCGCCTCTGACAGAGGAAGAACAGGAACAGCAAAATGCAGAAGACGCAATGCAAGTTGCAACAGAGGCAGAGGAAAGGGTGAAGGATTATGCGGATCCCTTCTCCGGCGAGCCCAATCCGCCTAGCAAAATGGTCGATAATCCACTGGCAAAAGATCCTCTCGAAGAAAACCCAGCTTTAAACGTCATTAGAGAAGTGCTCCGGCGGCAATATCCAGAGGAACCCCCAGCGCCACCTCCGGATCGAGGGCCTGCGCCTGCAGAAGGACTAGCACAGTATGATTTTGTTTCTCTGCGGATTCTGACACAGCAGTGGCCTATGAAGCCAATACATATTCCGAATGCAACCATCCGATCGCCAATCGCTCCCATGGATGCCACCCAGGAGGAGTTTGATGCGCAGCTTGATATTATTAAGGCACAGCCCGTCGAAGTTAGCGCGTCATGGTGGGTAGCTCACATGTTATGGAATACTGGTGAGAGTCCAGAGGCTCTGGATGCCAATATGCCAAATTTTGAGGATGGTTGGTGCCCTCGCGAAGCATATCCTAATGATAATCCTGGTAGAGGATACTTGCACACAACCTCGGTAGCGCCCCTCTCTGAATATGAGTTCTTTAACGATGAGGGCGGTCAGGATCCGACGGAGAATAGCTTTTGGACGCCTAAGAGAAAGGGAGTCAATGGTTCTGCTGTTAGATTCATGCGGCCTCCAGCACCAGAAGAGGGAAAGCTCGACAGTAGATTCCTTCCTGTCCCTGTGAGTCTCATTGTGCATAGAGCTACAATGCCCTGCACTAGAACATAAATGGAAATGAATCGTAGCTAATGACCTGATCAATTCTAGGCTCTTCAATCCATTACACTACCTCCAAAATTTGAGGTAGGAAAACAACTTAGGGGAGAAACTCAACTCTGGGATGGCATCAACGGCCATACTTTCCGCTTCCCGCCATATTGTTGGCCCGACGAGCTATCGCTGGACGACATCATGAGCGGAAATCCTCCAAACATGGCCATCGATATCCGGCGCATCCCCGTTATCACTGGCCAAAGGCCAGCACGAGAGATGCACAGCAAACCACCGCCAAATGTCTCCTCTCTGACGCGACGTCTGCGACCCGTGTATCGAGAAGACCGTGAAAAACAGATGAGGCGTAGTAGACGAGGCTACAACCCGGAATCAGACTCTCCAACCCGACGCTCTCGTAAAGCACACGGCCCGAAACAGTTAGATGACGGGCCGGAACCCGAAAGACACGGACCGAGCTTCCTTCAGTATGAATATGTCTACGAGCGAAAGGATCCATGGGGACCAGAGGGCGGATATGAAGGTAGAGATTATATGGCGGAACGCGAGAAGGATCATGCTGGATGGAATCGGTATTTCGTCATCAACAACGATAACCTTGGGCGTACCATCGTTCTAAACGGGGTTCCTGTGCGTCATTATGAGCTTGCTGGCCCTCTGCCCGCGTTTGCGGTTATTGAGGTGGACGGCCAAGTTGGTTTCTGGCATGGTGTCGGAGGCCGCTATTACATTCCTGATGCTATGTCGCTGCCCGCAAAAGGAGGCAAGAAGCGCAGGGCTAATGCCCCGCCTGAGGGGGAAGGCTCGCCGAAGGTCCGGCGACAGTCAGGTACAAGGCCGCCAAAGTCCGCCAGGCGGCAGCCCGATGCTCCACGGCCGGCACAGCAAAAGAACGTGCGCTTTGAAGGCAAAGTACATGTAAATATGCGTGGCGGGAGCGGCGGCGACGACTCCAGCGCTGGGTCAGTCAAAAAGAAGGGCCCATCCCTTTCCAAGGCCATGCAAAAGTTTCAAAAGCAGGCGGAGAAATATAAGGCGACACAGCAGGGGAAGAATAAGAGACCCGTGAAGGAGTATGCTGGCAGTGTCGCTGAAGAGCCGGATCCTAAGAGACGGAAGGCTACGCGTCCTTTGACAACAGCCCAAGGGGCACAGAAAGGGAAGGAGGAAGTTAAGAAAGCAGCAGCTGCAGCTGAGAGGAAAAAGAATGAGGATTTTGAGAAAGCAGCTGCGAGAACTGAGAAGAAAAATAAGGACAAAGATGCAGCAGCCCAGCAAGAGGAGCAGAGGAGGCAGGAAGATGCTAAACTAGAGGAGCTTGAGGGTGTGCCTAGAACGTTTCTAGAAATACTGTTGAGTGATGACTTTGATGACTTTGGTAGAACGACGGTGGATCCGACCTGGTCGAAGGCGAAGATTTTCCTTGAGCTCGTGAAATTGAAGACCCTGAAGAGGGAGCCTAATGGGACTGTGCAGGCTGGTGGGAAGGCATCTGGCACAACGGATTCCAAAGGTGCCGCAGCAGGTGCGAAAGATCTGGCAACAACAGGTTCTGAAGGCCCAGCAGGTGGCAAACGTCTTGCAATAGAGCCGCCAGCAGGTCCAGCACCAAATCCCAAACGTCCCGCAACAGCTACAGCAACAGGTCCCACGACAACTCTCGCCCGTCGCCCTTCCCAAGCGCTCCTCGAAACCTCAATCGACCCCGACCTAATCGCGCGCGCCGCCCTCATCGACGCGAGCCGAGAGCAAGACTCCCCGGCGGCGGAGCAGGCGCCCGCCGCCGCCGCGTCAGATGAGGCGCAGCGCCGCGCGATGCTGTGGGCTCAGTTCACAGAGGCGCAGCGGCAGAAGTGGTTGGAGCGGTGGACTGGGTGGATGGCGGTTGCGAACATCGATTCGTCGCCCCAGGCGCTTCGCCTGCCAAAGCAGAGCCGGCCGCGGCTGCCGTGGCCGAGGGTGACGGAGCACAACGCGCAGGAGGTGCAGAGGCAGAGCGGGGTGTACTTCTATCTTGCGATGGTGAACGGCCCGGAGGTCGCGGGGACGGATGGAGATGGGATGAAGTTTGTGGAGGCGGGCACGTGCGAGGTGCATGATGGGTATTTTGGAACTCCGGGGTATGTGCAGGGGGGTGTGGTGGCACAGGCGAGGCCGTGGAGCGAGAGGCCGACGGAGGGGTTTGAGGAGATGTTGAGGGCGGCGAGGGAGGATGAGAGTGGGCGGGCGTATATGTCTGATGGGTACGCGGCGAGGAATGGGAGGCCGAGGGGCGTGCTGCCGGGAGATCTTCCCAGGGGTCCCCGACACGAAGAATTAGATGATGTTGGTGCTGGAGGTTGAGGTGGTGAAGATGATTGCTGGGAAGATTGGTATCTTCCGGAGTAGGCGGGCAATGGGGGCGGCAGGTGAGGGATTGTGGAGCCGGGCTTGTGAGGGGTTTTGCTTAAGGACGAACTATGTGAAAAGTTGGATTTGCAAGAGACGGTGTTTTCGCTGTCTTTGGTATCGTTGTCATCTTAATTCCATATGATTTTGCTTTACAGTTTCCCATACGCTAAGCACTATGATATGATAATTGAGACGGTGTTTTCGATGTCTTTGGTATCGTTGTCATCTTAATTCCATATGATTTGGCTTTACAGTTTCCCACATACGCCAAGCAAGCTATGATATGATATGATTGATCCAGCCCAGTTCGTTCATTCAGTTTCGTAATTACCTATCCCATATCTCCCATACCCCAAATGAGCTCCAACATCCAGCCAGCAAACAAGCCAGCAAAATCCCGTTCCCGTTAAAGAAAATATTCGATCGAAGGCATCTTGGCCGGCATCCCCCGCGAGTCCTGCGGCGCCGCCTGGAACACCCTATACCTCCTCGCGGGGCCCGGAATCTGCGCTCTGCCCCCTCCCTCCCCCACCCCATTACTGCGCCCCACATCCCCATTCCCCCTCGCCATAACCCCCTCCCCGCCCTCCTCGCCCAGCTCCAGGATCGCCGCCACATTCCCGCAGCGGTAGCAGTAGTTCGGCGCGCTCCACACCGTGACGATCGAGCTGTCGAACATCTCCTTGAAGCCCTCCATGACCAGCTGATGGGCGCGCGCAATCAGGCTCAGGTCGTTGGCGTGGTTGAACTTCTTCACCGTGTCGGAGCCGAACAGGAAGCCCGCGCCGCGCGGCGACAGGCCCCAGCCGTCGATCTCGTCGGGGTCCGACCACAGAAGGTCGCACATCGCGCCCTCGTGCGGAACTTCGCATTTGCGGTCGATAAGCCGGATCTTGTCGAGGGTGTCGATGAGCGGGCTGAGGCCGCCGTGGACGCAGAAGACGGCTGAGGAGTTGGTGCCCGTTGTGCCGTTGGAGTAGCCCGATGCGCCGGAGCCGGGTGGGCCGCTCTTGGAGGGTGTGGTGCCGTTGCGCGTCGCGGCGGGGGAGGAGGAAAGCTGTGAGGATGACGATGATTTGCTCTTGCGTGGGAAGCGAGACAGAATCCCGCCCTCGGAGTTCAGCACTTCGATCTCGATGTCCATGTCCCTGTACTCCTGGCTAGATGTGATCTTCGACGGCAGCGTTCCGGTGCTCGTCTCATCCACGGGTTGCAAGTTCGAACTCGCGCCCAACACGATCGCGCCCAGAGCCAGATAATCGAAAACCTCGCAGCAGTACCGCCAGACGTTCGCCGACCCGTATTTGCGCAGACATTCGTCGTAAAAGCCGTAGACGGTGGTGATCTGCCGGGACTCGTGGTTGCCGCGGATCAGCGTCATGCGGTCGGGATAGCGTACTTTGAGGCAGAGGAGGAGCAGAAAAGATTCGAGACTGTAGAAACCGCGATCTACGAAGTCGCCCATGAACAGGTAGTTTGTATCGGGGACGTCGCCACCGACGCGGAAGAGCTCCATGAGGTCGTGGAATTGGCCGTGGATGTCGCCGCAGATCTAGGGTTATCAGCTAGGAAACAGAGAGTCGTTGCGAGCAGAGAGACATACTGTTACTGGTGCTGTGACTGTGACTACATTGCCTTCTTCTATCAACAGTTCTCGCGCCTTATGGCAGAGCTCTCTGACTTGCGCTTCTGGTATTGGTCGACATGCTCTCAATTGCGCAATTGCTCTAGGCGCGAAGATCAGCGTGAGCTTCAATGGAATGATTGATGGCAACTCACTTATCTAAATCGCTCATCTTGCCCTGGTATCAGCCTAGGATCGCGCAGAGTCGCGCGTCCTTTCTGAGAGATTATTGATATATCCGTCTTATCTCAGCCTCCGAATTTGATCGCAGCGCCCGTCGCAGATATCGAAACAATGCCGTGGCGGGAATCTTTATCGTCACTATCTCAAAGGTTGAAATAAGCCAAGAGAGATGGCCTAATCGCAAAATCGTAAAATCTCCGTGCTTCTCTATGTCGAATTATTCGAATTCCGAAATGTCAGCTTGTGCCTATCAGAATATTGTTCCTGGTTGATTTGTTCGTTCCAGATCCAGAAGTCCGCGGTTCACATCGCGAATTGAAGGCGGGAAGCCTCGCGCTAGGCGCTAGGCGCTAGGCGCTAACTAGCGGCATACAGATTTCTGTACAAGCGTGGTGCCATCGCGGTGACAGCTAGGAACCCCTCCAAATAATTCACAGCTTCATCCTCACCTCGTCACTCGTTTATAGCTCCTCGTGGAAGACATTGGCGCAGATGTACGAGCCTACTTCTTTCCAATTGACCTCCCACTGACCCTGCCAAAGCATCGCTCCTCCAGCTTAAAGTGGCCTCCGACGACAACAGCTTCCCGCATAGCTCCGGTATCCCGAGCTGCCACTGGCACGAGCAGCAGAACCACAATGCCACCCCACCTCCACCCCCGTTCCCGCATGACCTCGTCGATCTTTGCGACCACGCTGCTCGCCAGCTTCGTCGTCGTCGGTCTGCCTCATATGCTGCCCTGCCCGGCGCCTCGAGTCGCGTATGCCGAGGGCAAATTGGGGCCGGATGGGAAGAGGAGGAGGAGGAAGTGTGTTGCCGAGGTCACGACGGATGGGTTGGTGAAGAATGTGGAGGAGGCGTCGATAAGCAGTGAGGGAGAGGATGTGGAGGTGGAGGAGGTCAGTGGCAAGAGGGAGAGGGGAGAGTGTCCGATACCGAAGCCGGGTGGAGTGGTGGGTGAAATATTGGGGTTTAAGAGGACGGCGAGCGGTTCAGAAGCGGATACGACTGTGGTACGGCCGCCGTGACCAGGACAGTGAGGATGGGAGAAAATGTATATTTTTGGAGATTGGACATATAGGGATTGGCGCAGGGAAGGTGTACAAAAGGTTTCGATGAGCCGGTGTACAAAGAAGATATATAAACGATGTATGAATCCAGCTAAATGCAGCAGAATATTCCCACAGGATTTAACAATGGCAAATCTGTGGTACAGGGACTAAAATCCCAAGTTTCGGGCCCCTTCTTTCTGTATTAACTCCTCAGGCAGATCATCCAGACATCCATGCTATAAGTGCATCTTCTCCAGCCAAAGCAAAGGACCAAAGGTCATGGATGGTAGATGGTCACAGCATCCTCCTTATTATCAGTGAATCCTTCTCACTATTTCACAAGAGCACATCCCGGAGCATTCGACTTCATGTCTCAATAGCCTGTCGCATTCTCAGCACACATCCCATCCATCAAAGCGGCAGTAACAAGGGCAGGAACAAGATCCCAACATCGACAACAAATGTAAAACATCAGCGGGGTGTCAGGCAAGAAGCAAAGGGGTTCGGGGAAGAATCAAGCGAGCTCGACTGCGACCTAGGTAGTTTTATGGGCAGTTCATCATAACAAAGGACGCATACATTGTTGTTGATGAAAGTTGTATGGCTTGGATGAGAAGTAAGAGAGAAGACTCGACGAGACAAATGGTCGAAAAAATCTGGTTTTCAGAGCGTCGAGGAAAAACCCCCGCATGAGATCCATTGAGGAACTTGGTAGTTTATACATGAGAATCAAGAATTGATTTGCGGCGGGGACAAAGATTGTGTGGAAAGAGAGGGGGGGAATCGGAGGATGGGTGCGAACGAGAAGGCGTAGGAAGTTAGCTGCTTAGTGAATTTGCATACTATGTAACTACCTATGTAACGTCTATCTTTATTGTCCAAGGCTTTTTATTTATAAAATTATAATTAATTCATTGAACCTACTCTCTTAGCTCATCTGTCACTTTGGAGCGAGTGGTAAATCATCATCATCGTCCTTCACTCCTCTCCCATAAACTATAATGTCGCCGCCACCATCACGGCCACCATCACGGCCACAACTCCTCCACCCTCCACTCTCCCACTACCCCATCCCCCTCCACAAACGTATACAGCCACCTCCTCGCCCTCTGCTCATCCGTCAAATCCACCCGCTCCACCTCCATCGGCCTAATAACCACAACCCTAAAATTCCCCCTCGCCTCCTCCTCCCCAATCTCCCTCTCCTCTCCCTCCCCCTCCCCCACCTCCC
>Ga0209512_1001516_pt1 | contig 28305 bp, 23 predicted proteins | sample frozenSSSSmetaG_FD_184142 | JGI IMG/M metagenome (GOLD analysis project Ga0209512, IMG submission 184142) | Glacier valley bacterial and archeal communities from Borup Fiord, Nunavut, Canada, to study Microbial Dark Matter (Phase II) -... | ecosystem: Environmental > Aquatic > Freshwater > Ice >...
ATTTCTTCGGGGCACACACCTACAGACGCACCGACCGCGATGGGGTATTCCACACCCTGTGGTCAGGGGACCGCAGCGAAATCGAGACCGGAGGCGGCGGGCACTGACGCTGGCCGCGCGCCCGCGCCCGCACGCCGCATGCACGCCCGCCTGCCTGGCTCACTCCGCACGCCCGCCTGCCGCACGCTGCATGCCCGCCTGGCCGATTGGCTGGCACCGGGCTGCCCGAAAACAAGGGCCCCGTTTCTTTGTTGCCAGTACGGCGTGATGTCACTCTGAACTGGCATCACGCCCTCGCGGTATCCTTTCCGTATACAAAAAAGGGCGCCGCTTCCTCGTTGCCGGTACGGCGTGATGTCACTCTGAACTGGCATCACGCCCTCGCGGTATCCGGCCCGCATACAGCGGTGTGATGCACATCCCGTGGGATGGACAACTCCGCACTCGCAGGGCCGGGTGGCAGAATGACTGATGCTATGCGTGATCACGATGACGAGTACGATCTCGAGCCCGAGCTGGCGGGATACCAGCCATCGGGCGAAGCTCCGCTGCGGAGCCGGCGCCTCGTCACGGCGATGCGCGTCATTGTGGTGCTGGGCCTCGTGGGGCTCGTGCTGCCGGGCATCCTCATCACCGCAGGCACCGCAAACCGAACCGCTCTCGCGAGTTGCGCGGTCTATTCGGCCTACTACGCGCCCGAATCGGTGAGTTACTCGACTCGTTTCGAGTTGGCCTCGAGCGCTGGCATGGGCTGGAACTGCTACGCAGTACTGTTCGGCGGCGGCGAGGTTCTCGTTGCGTCTCTCGGCCTCATTCCGGGGCCGCCGCGGGTGCCGGTTGCGCCGGACCCGCCACTGCAGACCTCCGCCCTGCGCGCACATCGGTAGGCCCGGGCTCGTACGGGGCGCAGCCCAGCAAGCAGCCGAACCCTAGAGCAACGACTCCCGCACTGTGCGCCGGAGCACTTTACCGATAAGTGACCGCGGTAGCTCGTCGACGGCGACGATGCGCCTGGGCACCTTGTACGCGGCGAGATTGCGGCGGGCGAAATCGCGGATCCCCTCCTCGTCCAACGTCGCGCCGGGAACGAGAACAACAGCCGCTACGACATCCTCGCCGCTGCGCTCACTCGGGAGGCCGATCACGGCGACGTCGGCGACCGACGGATGGCCCCGCAGCACATCCTCAACCTCGCTCGGCGCCACGTTGAAGCCCCCGGTGATGATGAGTTCCTTGATCCGATCGACGATGTGCACGAAACCATCACCGTCGACCGAGACGATATCGCCCGTGCGGAACCACGCTTCGCCATCGTCGGTTGCTGCCACGAATACTGCTGCCGTCTCTTCGGGCTTCTGCCAATAGCCCGAGAAAACCTGCGGGCCCCGCACGATCAGCTCGCCCGTAGCGCCGGTCTCTCGATCCACGGTGGGGTTGTCCGGGTCGACGACCCGCATTTCCGTGTTCGGCAACGGCAGCCCTACCGATCCCGCGCGGCGGGTGGGGCCGACGGGGTTCGCGATCAACACGGGGGATGTCTCCGACAACCCGTATCCCTCCACCAGGTATCCGCCGGTCTGTTTCTCCCACGGCTCGACCACGGACGCGGAGAGGGGCATCGCCCCGGAGATCCCGATCTGGATGCCCCTGAGCGAGACGCCCTTTGCTTTGGCAGCGGCAGTCAACCGTTCGTAGATCGGCGGGACGGCCGGCAGGAAGGTAGCAGGCCGTTTCTTGATGACCGACAACACCAGGTCGGGATCGAAGCGAGGGAACAACACGAGCCGCGCGCCCATGCTCGTGGCGAAAGCCAGGCAGAGGGTGAGCCCGTAGGCATGGAACATCGGCAGTACCCCGTAGATGACGCAAGTCGGTCCGGATGGCACCGTGGGTATCCACGCGCGGATCTGCGCAACATTGGAGACGAGGTTGGTGTGACTGAGGATGACGCCTTTCGGTGACCCCGTTGTGCCGGTGGTGTATTGGATGAGCGCGACATCCCCGGCAGCCGGCCGGAAAATGGCGGGGCTGATCGGCTGGTTCTCGAGCAAATCCTCCCAGGAGACCGTGCCGCGCACCTTCATGGTCAGCGCGGTGCGCGACTCGCGCGCCCGCTTGATCGGCAGGCGGAGCAACGCCCGGGTGCGGAACGGCATGGCCCGCGTCAGATCCACCGAGATGATCGTGTCGATCGGCATATCCGAAGGGAAGCCCTGGATGATCTCGACGACATTCGTCCAGGCGATGACCGTGCGCGCGGCATGGTCTTCGAACTGGTGTCGCATCTCCCGCGGGGTGTAGAGCGGGTTGTGCTCGACGACGATCGCGCCGAGCCGGAGCACCGCGTGGAAGGCGACGATGTGCTGCGGGCAGTTGGGGAGTACGAGGGCGACCCGATCCCCCTTCTGCACTCCGAGTAGGCGGAGGCCTTCCGCAGCCCGGTGCACCTGGTCACCGAGTTCGCCGTAGGTAGTGGTGCGACCGAAGAATTCGAGTGCGACTCCGCGGCCGAATTCGCCCACCGAGCTTTCCAGCAGGTCGGGGAGCGATTGGGGAGGGATATCGATTTCGTCGGGGACCCCGTCGGCGTACGAGGCCAACCATGGGCGCGGCGGGGAGTAAGTCACGACTCAACTTTATGATCTTGCGAGGGCACTGGTTTGGCCGACATGATCGCGCTAGGCCGCTCCGTCGAACATCGAGGTGACCGAACCGTCGTCGAACACCTCGTGGATCGCACGCGCCAACAGGGGCGCGATCGGCAGAACAGTGAGCGTGGGGAAGCGTTTGGCCTCCGGGATGGGCAGGGTATCCGTGACGACGACCGAGTCGATCGAGGCATGCTGCAGCAACCGGGGGGCCGGTTCGGAGAAGATCGCGTGCGTCGCCGCCACCACCACGCGCGTTGCGCCCGCAGCTTTCAGCGCCTCGGCCGCCTTCACGATCGTGCTGCCCGTGTCGATCATGTCGTCGACGATCAGGCAGACACGCCCGTCGACATCCCCGACGATCTCGTGCACCGTGACCTTGTTGGGGATGAGGGGGTCGCGCCGCTTGTGGATGATCGCCAGCGGCGCCCCCAGCTTGTCACTCCAGATGTCGGCCACCCGAACCCGCCCCATGTCCGGGGACACCACCGTGAGGGTCGCCGGGTCGAGAATCGACTGGAAGTGTTCGAGCAGCACCGGCATCGCGAACAGATGGTCGACCGGGCCGTCGAAGAAGCCCTGGATCTGGGCGGCGTGCAGGTCGACGCTCATGATGCGATCGGCCCCTGCTGCCTTGTAGAGGTCGGCAACCAGGCGCGCGCTGATCGGCTCACGGCCGCGCCCCTTCTTGTCCTGCCGAGCGTACGGGTAGAACGGGGATACCACAGTGATGCGTTTCGCCGACGCGCGCTTCAGGGCATCCACCATGATCAGCTGCTCCATGAGCCACTCATTGATCGGGTTGGTGTGCGACTGGATGACGAAGGCATCGCATCCCCGCACGCTCTCGTCGTAGCGCGCATAGATCTCGCCGTTGGCGAAGGTACGGGCATCGGTAGGCACGAGGTCTGCGCCCAGCTCCTCTGCCACGTCGATGGCGAGCTGCGGATGCGCTCGGCCGGTGACGATGACGAGCCGCTTCTGCCCGGTGATCTTGATCTCCGACACGAATCCCCGCTCTGCTCGGCTGGTGGCTGCAGGCTCACTCTATCGGTGACCTCCCTACGCCCTATTGGTCCCGCACGCAACCATTAGACGACGGTGGATCGGTGACCCCACACTGAAGTTATGATGCGGCTTCACTATGACGGGTACAGCTGCATCGTCAGCTCCGATCTAGGGAATGCGCTCATGGATCACTGTCTCGCCTTAGCACGCGTCGAGAAGTTCGCCATCATCGATTTTCCTGCCCGCGATGAGTCCGGCGGTAGCTCTGAGGTTCGTCTCGTGCTCGGACCGGCCAGCCATCTGGTGACGCAGAAGCTGGCCGATGACGAAACGATCGCATGGGCAGCGGACGACGTGCCGGATGCCGAAGATGCTGTCGCTTCACAGCGCCTGTCGGCCGCAACGGCCACGCTGGTTGGACATGACACCCACCGCTACGAGGCGCTGCCCGTGGATACTTCGCGGGGCACGCCGTTCGGTGGCGACGATCTCGACCCATGGTGAGCCGATCGGTCACCCCGGGTTCGGGGCTCGTTCCTCGGGCTCCTTCGTGATCTGAAGTCCAGCGGCGGTGCTCGATGCCGCGAGCAGGTCTTCCAGCCAAGTGCGATTGAGCGCGGGCGGCTTACCACCGCTGAAGACGAACCGGATCGGGATGGATTCCGTCAGCCAGACCGAACTGCGACCACTGCCTTTTTCCAGCCCGTGGTCCCAGGAGAACGGAAACGACTCGTGCCGACGGAACTTCGAGAAGATGACCACCCTCAGATGCGCGAGCAGCCGATCGTCGAATTCGATCGGTCGTGCACTATCCCCTATTTGCAGATGCCCCATGGCTGCCCCTTGGCTTGACGGTGAGCGTGGCCGGGGGCAGGAGCAACGCCTTAAAGTTATGGTGTTCGCAGGAGGGGGTCAAGGGGGTGTCGAGTATTTTTTTACCCGCGGTTGGGGGGCACGGCTTTTCAGTTATTCGACCTACTCACCAGTAGCCTCGGCCGCGGAAGCGGCAGCCGATCCGGCCCGGTTCTCTTCCACCCAGCCGGGCATGTTCCGCTGTGGGGCGATGCTGATGGCCAGGGCGCCGGCCGGAACATCCTTTCGCACTACCGTGCCGGCACCGGTATACGCGCCATCGCCGATCGTGACCGGGGCGACGAAGACGTTGTGCGAGCCGGTGCGAACGTGCGACCCGACGACGGTAGGGCTTTTAGTGACGCCGTCATAGTTGGCGGTGATGGTGCCGGCCCCGATGTTGGAACCCTCCCCCACGGTCGTATCCCCGATGTAACTGAGGTGCGGCACTTTGCTACCGGCGCCGATCCTGGAGTTCTTCGTCTCCACGAACGTGCCGATTTTGCCGTCAGCGCCGAGGTAGGTGCCGGGCCGGAGGTAGGCGAAAGGACCGACCGTCGCACCCGCGCCGATCACGGCGAGCGTGGCATCCGTTCGTTTCACGACCGCGTTCTCCCCGATCTCGCAGTCCACGAGTGTGGTGTCGGGGCCGATGGATGCTCCGCGCGCCACGAGCGTCGCGCCCCGAAGCTGCGTGCCGGGCAGCAGCTCCACGTCTTCGGCAAGGACGACGTCGGCGTCGATCCAGGTCGTGGCGGGGTCGGTGACGGTGACGCCGTCGAGTTGCCAGCGCGTGACGATCAACGCATTCATGCGCCGGGATGCCTCCGCCAACTGCACCCGATCGTTGACCCCCGACACCATCCACGCTTGCGGCGCGGTAACGGCGGTGACGGTAGCGCCGGCGGCGCGGAGCATCCCGACCACGTCGGTCAGGTATTTCTCGCCCTGCGCGTTGCGCGTGCCGATGAGCGGGAGTTGCTCGCGCAGTGCCGCGGCGGAGAACACGTACGTGCCCGAATTGACCTCGGTGATGCGCGCCTGGTCGGGCGTAGCATCCCGCTGCTCGACAATGCCTTCCAGGATGCCCGTCGCGTTTCGCAGCACACGGCCGTAGCCAGTGGCGTCCTCGAGAACGGCCGAGAGCAGAGTCGCGGCGGCGCTGACCCCGCGGTGGGTCTCGATGAGGGATGCGAGGGTCGCGGCGTCCAGCAGCGGAACGTCGCCGCTGACGACGACCACATCGCCCTCGAACCCGGGTGGGAGGGCCTCGACTGCGAGCTCGACGGCGCGACCGGTGCCCGGGGTGTCGTCCTGGTCGACGAAGACGAGTTCGGACATGAGTTCGGCGGCGATCGCGACGACGGCGTCACGTTCGTGGCGCACGACCGCGATCACGTGCGCGGGCTCGAGCGCGCGCGCGGTGACGAGCACGTGACCGAGCATCGGGCGTCCCGCGATCATGTGCAGCACTTTGGGCTGGCGTGATCTCATGCGGGTACCCTGACCTGCGGCGAGCACGATGATCGCGAGATTCGGGTCGGTCATTGTTGCTCCTTGCGCGAACTGTCGGGGTGGGTTTGCGCGCCTCTGGCTGCCGTGCGCACCATGAGTTCGGGGCTGGTGAGGAGAGCTCGCCGCCAGGGCGCGATCCCCTCGATCTCGACCTGCAGCGAGAAGCTCAGCACGGTGCGGATGAGCACGACGATCGCGAGCACGAGGGCATCCGTCAACGATGGGGTGGATGTGACGGTGCGCACCAGACTACGGATCGCGAGCACGATCGCCCCGATGAATCCGAGCGCCATGGCCGTGACGCCTTCGACTTCGAAGACGGCGGTCACCGCCCCGAAGAACCCGCTCTGCGTCATCCCGTCAGGCTACCCGAGCGGCTGGTTTCCCCTCGCGGCCCGCCGCTCAGCAGGGTTTCCGCTCGGGCGGTGGGGTTTTTGGGGCCAAATGAAGGAGATGAGCGGGTCGAGTAACGCGCTGACTGGGGACAGCAGACGTTCGAGGCCCAGACTCCTTCATTTGGGCCGGGTGGCGGGGGCAAGGGGGCGCGCGGGCAGGGGGGCGGGCGGGGCGACGCGTCGGGGGGCGGGGGCGGCGTCAGCGGGTGAGGGCGACGAGGCGCTCGCGGCCGTCGGGGGTGAAGTAGCAGGTCTGCAGGATGACATCGGCGACGAGGCCGGCAGTCGCGGCATCCGCGTGGTCGCCCGCATGGGCATCCCGCGAATCGGTGACCCGGTAGGTGCCGCCGAGACCGGTGCCCGTAAGGGTCACCGTGTCGCCGAGTTGCATGTCGAGCACGATCCCGCCGCCGCAGTAGTTGTGGGCGCCGACGATGGGGGCGGATGCTCCGAGCTCCATCCGCACCCACTGGCACTGGTCGATCTCGGTTTGATACCCGGTCGCCCCGATCGTGATCGACCAGGTCGAGCCGCCGGTAGTCGCGAGCGGGGGTGCGGTTGCAACGGGGGCGGCGGCGCTGCCGGACCCTGACGGCGACGGCAGCACCCCGGGCGAACCGGTGCCCGGCGCGGCGGCACCCGAGGCGCCCGCTGCCTGACCATCGACCTCGACCGATTCAACCGAGGCCCGTGAGGCACTTGCCGCGACGAACCCAACGCTCGCCGGGCCAGCGGCAGACCCGTTGGCAGGCTGGCCCGCGTACGGCGGCGCGCCCGAGGCGACAAGCGAGAGACCGAGAACCAGTGCTGCGGATGCCGCCAACACGGCCGTGCTGCGAGCCAGCGACATCCACCCCTTGGTTCGGTGGTACGCGCCGAATGGATCGCGTGCGCTTTCATCATTCACGATCGCCCCTCACCTCGGCTCATCGCATCCGCCCGCTACCCGAATCGCCCGTTGACGTAGTCGAACGTGCGAGGGTCGGTGGGGTTACCGAACATGACACCGGTATCACCCTGTTCGACGATGTTGCCGGGCGTGCCCTGCGCAGCGAGGAAGAACGCGCAATTGCTCGAAACCCGCTGCGCTTGCTGCATGTTGTGCGTGACGATCACGATGGTGACCTCTTTGGCGAGTTCGAGCATCGTCTCCTCGATCACGCGGGTCGAGGTGGGGTCGAGGGCTGAGCATGGCTCATCCATGAGCAGCACCCTGGGACGCACCGCGAGAGAGCGCGCGATACACAAGCGCTGCTGCTGTCCACCGGAGAGACCGCCGCCCGGCTGGCGCAGCCTGTCGCGCACCTCTTTCCAGAGTCCGGCTTTGGTGAGGCTGGTTTCGACGAGGCGGTCTTTCGTGTCCCGGTTCGCCTTCGTGCCGGTCAACTTCAGGCCAGCGATGACGTTGTCGTAGATGGACATCGCCGGGAACGGGTTCGGCTTCTGGAACACCATCCCGATGTCACGTCGCGCCTCGGTGAGCCGCCGGTTCGCACCGTAGATGTCCACCCCGTCAAGCAGCACCTCCCCCGCGAGCGAGGCGCTCGGGATCATCTCGTGCATCCGGTTCAGGATGCGCAGAAACGTGGATTTGCCACACCCCGACGGCCCGATGAGCGCAGTGATGCGACCCGCCTCCATCGTGAGAGAGACCCGGTCGAGCACTTTGCGATCGCCGAACCACGCGGAGATGGCCTCGGCGTGCAAGGTGGCGAGCGACGGTGGCTCTTCCGCGATCTCGGCCGCCACCAGGGCGGCTGCGGCAGCGGATTCCGCGGATGCCTCCGATCCCATTAGCGCGGCCTCCCCCGCCGTGCGCGTCGTGCCCTTCCGCGTCGTTCGCTCGGGTGCGACCACCGGCTCGGCGATGATCGCCCGCCACTCGCCGGTCGGGGTGAGGTGTTCCTCGGGTGAGGCGCCCTCGCCGGTCGGGTCTTCGGCGGTCGGGGTGAGGTGTGCCTCGGCAGGCGCGCCCTCGCCGGTCGGGTCCTGGCCGGTCGGTGCGGTGGTGGATGTCGCGGCGTCCTCCAAAACCGACTCCTCCGGAACGGCGGGCGCCTCAACAGGACCGGCCGGCTTCGTCACGCGTCGGGTGGGTGTTTTCATCACGATGAGACTTTCAGGTCCGGGCCCGGGTCGCGAGCGTCCAGTGAGACGTGGGGGATCACAGCAGGTTCGGTAACAGGGTCATCGCGGCACCGGCGGTGGCGGCACCGAGGGCGAGCAACACGGGCAGCGCGACCATCCAGGTCTGCCACATGCCCCAGCGGGATCGCACCCAACGCAAGCCGATCACCGCGGCGGTGAGCCACTGCATCCAGAACAGGGTTTGGAACCACCCGCTCGCGTCGGTGCCCATCGGGAATTCGGAGGGGTCGAGCACCTCCTTCGTGAAGACGCGCGACGGGGTTTTCTGCACGTCCGAGTCGAGGGATGCGTCGATGTAGAGCGCGCCGGTGGGAGCGAGAGGGATGCCGTCGGCCGTCACGAGCTCGAGGCGACCCGATCCACTCTTCAGAGGCTCGGGCAGCAGATCGCCCTCCCGCCGCACGCCGAAGACGATGTACTTGCTCTCGCCCTGCCCGGTGGTGAAGACGATCTCATCGCCGGGCACGAGCCCGCTGATGGTGCCGAACGGGCCGCCGTAGGTGGCTTGGCGACCCATGATGACGGTCGTGCCGTCCTGCCCGGGCATGACGGTGTCGCGGCGATGCCCCGGGCCGGCGGTGAGGTCTTGCGGGCGTGTGCCCTGCACGATCACCTCGTGCACGTTCAGCCGGTCGATGGTCATCAGCCCGATCGGCGTACCGGATGCCACAAGCTTGCTGTTCACGTCGAGCTGGCCGAGCGGGGCGGTGGCCAGCGCGAGGCTCGTCCGCAGCTGCTGGTACAAGAGGTACTGGGAGCGGCTGTGCTGAAGCGACCCGATCAGTGTCACATGGGCCACCGACCCGAGCAGCAGGGTCGAGAGCAGCAGCCACACCACGCCGACCCACCAGCGGATATCCCGCGGCGTCGGCGCCGGTCTGCGCACACGGGCGCGGTTCGGCGGGCGCCTCAGCCAGAAGGGCAGTTGTGCGGGTTTGCCGCCTTTGCCGCCTGCGCCCCCGGTTCGAGGTTTGTTCTTCCTCGGCGGCATCCCACCCCGCCCGGTTCCGGGCTTCGGGGCGACGGGCGGCGCAGCGGGCTGGGCAGTGGGCGCCGCAGCGGGCGGCCCGGTGGGTGCGAGCGGCGGCGCGGGTGGGGTGTCGATCATGGATGTCACGGCGCTGCCCCGGTGGGTTGCAGGTCCGATCGGCCGAACCACCCGGCGATCGAGCGCCTGAAGTAGATCATCGTCGAGATGAGCCCGATCAACAACACCCCGACCACCACGATCACCCACCACAGGAACGGGATGCCGCCGACCGCGACTGCGGCCGACACGACGGTGAACTCCGCATTCTGGATGTGACACGAGGTCCACCCGGTGGCTTCGACGGTGTGCAATCCGGTCGGAACATCCTGCCCGATACTGAACCGCGCGGTGAGGTTGCCGACGGCATCCGCCGCGAAAGTGTTCAACACCTTTGCGCCCGGGTAGAGCACGAGCTGCACCTTCTCCCCAGCGGTGAAGCCGGTGCCGCGCACGAGCATGGACTCCTTGGCCGCGATGCGCTCATGGTCGAGAACGAGCTTGGGCACGGATGCCGTCGCTTCGGGCGGCGGAGTGGGCGAGCCGTCCGCCTTGGGGGCGGCGCAGGTCGGAGTGCCGCCGGTGCCGCCGCCGGGCGTTCCGCCGCCGCCCGTTGAGCCGCCGCCTGACGAGCCTCCGCCGGTCGACCCCCCGCCAGTCGAGCCGCCACCGCCGGCCGGGGTGGGTGCGATCGACTCGGGGATGACGACGCCGATCGTGCCACTACCCGTATTGGGTGACGGGGTCGGCGTGCTCTCCGCAAAGCTGGCACTCGTCCCCGCCCCGGTGATACTCCCGATGCAGAGCGCGAGCACGGCGCCCATGATGAGGAGTGCGCGATGCAACCTCACTGGATGCGAGCTTCCGCGGCCCCCGCCGTCGCGAGAGCCTCTTCGCGGGCTGTCGCGGCAGCCTCATCGATCGCGTCGTACATCCGCTCGCGTGTGCCCGACACGTATCGCACGATGAAATAGATCGTGGCAGCGATGAGTACGACCAGAGCGAGGAGGGTCCACGAGATCGCGAGCGTCATCACCGAGGTGGATGCCGGCTGGAACTCGAGCGGCTTGGCCGCGGCGTCGGCGGGCGCGGCGTTGGCATCCGCAGCAGGCGCTGTGGCATCCGCGGCGGGGGTCGCACTAGGGGTCACTGCGGGAGTAGCGGTAGGGGTCGGCGTCGGGGTCGGCGCGGCGAGTTTCGGATCCGGGGCCGCGCCCGTCACCGCGCTGCCGAGTTCGCCCGGCACAACCGTCACGTTCGACCATGCCAGGAACAGGGCGGCTATCGAGGGGATGTCCGCGGTCATCCGAACGGTCTGCCGCGGAAGGAAGTTCGAGAGCGCGGCAGGAGCGTACTCCCCCAGCGGGATGCCGAACGGTCCCGTGATCTGCACTTTCTGATTTACGTCGATACGCAGGTTGCCGGTGTTCTTCACGTTGTAACTGAGCGCGACCGTTCCGGGCGCGAAGGGGTTGATCTCCGGCGTGAAGCCGGACGTCGCACCTTCGACGGCTACGCCCGGGGCGACATCCCCCGACACCCGCATGTAGACACGGGCCGCAACGCGCTGCTCCAGTTGCACGGCGGCCCCGTTGCCGGTGCCCTTCGTGAGCACGGATGCGATGACGCCTGCCGTGTGATCACCCGGCGTCGCGTCGGACGGGATGAGCAGGTTGAACGGGATGATCGCCGACATGCCTGGGTCGATCGTGATCTTGTCGGTGGACGTCGTGATCCACGATCCCAGATCGGTGGCCTTCTCGTCGCGCTTGAGCAAGCCGAAAGCACCGGTGTCCTGGTCGTTGATGGCGTCCGTCGCATAGATGAGGAACTCAGCGGATGTCTGGCCCGCGTTGCTCACGACGAAGCTGTCGACGATCTGGGTGCCGGGATCGACTTTGTAGTCGAAAACACCCCTGCTCCCCTTGGCGTCGGCCGAGGGCTCCACTCCCCACGTGACGATCGTCGGGCTCACGGGGTCGGCGGCGGATGCCGACTGAGCCGGCGCGAAGGCGAGCGCAGCTATCGCGAGCGGAGCGAATGCCAGGGTCATCGCAACAGCGAGGGCGGCGGGGGCGGTTGTCTTGAACACAGTGCAGGAGCCAATCATGGGGAAGCGAGCGGTTGGTGAACGCAGTATTAACTAACGCTGTCCCGCCTAGGCGAGAGTCAGGGTGAGGGTAGCCGCGTAGATTCCAGCTGGCGTGTTCGATGGTGCCGTGAGCTGACGGTGCCCCGGTGTTGATCGAAATGCTTTCAAGGAACACAGTGCCGACATTCACGTTGGCGCTGGTCGGGGTGATGGTCATCTCGGGAGTAGTGAACCCGAGACCTGCACGGGCCGGTGCGACCGGCGCAAGGCCCGTCAGGCCAAGAACAGGGACGGGGGCCAAGGCAAAGGCGGCGAACCGTCTTGCTGGACTTATGACGGCGCGCTTTCCGTCCGGGTACAAGGGGATGGTGGGCTGGGCCGACGGCGTGTCGGCCCAGCCCACCAGTGGTGCTACCTGACTAGACGAGCGTCAGGGTCAGGGTTGCCGAGTAGTTTCCAGCCGGCGTGTTCGACGGTGCCTTGAGCTGCAGAACAGCCGCGGCGTTAGTGACGGTACCGGTGACATCCGGGTAACCGGCGGCCAGAACGCTGCCACCGACCTTGAGGCCCGCGGCAGTGGCCGGGGCCGGAAGGACAACCGGTCCACCGGTGCTGCCGGTTGCCGTGGTACCGGCGACCGTCTGCGGGTTGGTCGGAGTCCAGCCGAGGTACTTACCGTTGAGCACCTTGCCCCCCGCAGCCGTGAAGTCGCCCACCTGGCCGGTGAGGTTCCACGGGAGCTTGTCGGTCTGGCGCGTGTCGGTGACGACTGCGGCGAGGTTACCCGACGCGTTCAACGTACCGCCAGCGAGAGTGGCCGTGCCCAAGTCGACGACTGACGTGACACCCGACAACGTCAAGGTACCGACGTTGTTCGGGATGGTGACGATCACGTTCGGCGACAAGGTTGCCGGACCGGTGGTCGCGTCAACCGGCCCGAGGAGGCCGATACCCACCGACGCGTTGCCCGACACGGATGCGGCAAGAGTCGCATCCCCGGCGAATTCAGCTGTGTAGGTGTGCGAACCGTTCGAGACGCTCGAGAGCGTCGCGGTGGCAACACCTGCAACGGCAGGAACGGTCGCGACGGTGGCCGCGCCTTCCTTGAACACGACGTTGCCGGTGGTCGCAGTTGTGGCCGCGCCTACCTTGACGGTCGCCGTCAGCGTCACCGTGGTCCCCGCGGCACCAGCGGTCAGAGCAGTCGTCGTGGGGGTCAAGGCGACGGGGAGAGACCAAACACCTGCGGCACTCAAGGTCAGCGGGAGCGTGATGTACGCGCCCGTGGTGAGGTCCGACGTGAATGCCGAGTTGAAGAAGAACAGACGGAGCTCGAACGGTCCGGGAACCAGACCGACTACGTCGCCCAACTTCTTGTTCGACACGAAGTCGTTCGTTGCGCTGAACGAACGACTCAAGTTGACGGGCGTGACCCCGTCGAGGCCGGTTGCCCCGTAGAGAGTGACGGCCGGGGTGCGCTTGTTGGAGACGGACCCCAAGCTCGCGCCACCCTGGTAGACGTAGGTGTTCGAGGCCGCTGTGAATCCCGCAGGAGCCGGCACACTCGCCGCCAAGCTGTAGAGGAAGTCGGTGTCGGTCAAGTTACCCGTGGTGGGCGAGATAGTGATCGTGCCCGGCGTGACCGCAGCCTGCGCAGCGGTTGCACCACCGAGCATGCTGGCGAATATTGCCCCGGCAGCAGCCAAAGCGATTACTTGTTTTTTCATGATTCTTCGCGATTTCCTATTCTTCTTGTTTTTGAGGAGTGAATCGGACTAGAAGTTCGTGCGGTAACCCTGCTTGTTGGCAGCGGTCGTGGTGTCACCGCAGTTGCTGACGGTGTTGAACCCATACGCCTTGATGGTGGCGGTGGCGGTGCAGACGCTGGAGCCCGCGCCCTTGAACGTCGCCTGGAGAAGCGTGTCCGCGGCGACCCCCGCGGTAGACAGACGTGAGGTCTGAACGACGTTGTACACGGTGCGGGTGACGGGGAACACCGGGTTGATTTCCGTGCCACCCGACGTGTTCAACAGGTATGGCTTGCGTGAACCGATGTTTCCGAGCTGGATGTTGCCGCGTCGCTCGATGACACTGGACAGGGAAGCGTAGTTACCCTGCGCGATGTACTGGGCCACTGAGAACGGGGCGATGTCACCCTTGGCGAAGATGTAAGAGCCATCGTGCTCCTGAATGGTCTTGGTCACACCCCCGATGACTTTGGTGTCCGAAATGATCCCTGTGACGTTCGCCTCGATCAGGCCGAGCTTGCTCAGCCAGAAACTGCGCGTGCCCGAACCCGACGCCGGAAGCAGCGGAGTGATCGTGATCGCGTTTCCACCGGCATCCTCGTAAGACGTGATCTTGCCGCGGTAGATGTTTCGCAATGTGTACGCGGAGTCGGCATCTGCCGTCACTCCGAGCGGAACGTCCCGCGGGAAGTCCGAGGCGGCCGGCACGGCATAGGTAACCGCGTCAAGAGCAAATGGGATGAAGGTCAGTTCTGAGCCCGGGTATGTCGTGGAATTCGCTCCACCGGAGCTGCGAGCAAAATCGACCTGTCCCGTGATCGAGACGCCGGTCCCGTCCGGGAACAGCTGCGTTCCACTGGCATTGATTGACGCGCTCAAAGCCGCGACACCAGCTCCCGAGTTCTTCGGCCGCACGTAGGACACGCCACCCGATCGAGTCACAATGGTGCTGGGCACGGGGGTCGCGTCGTACGACCCGATCGCGGGGATGACCGTGCCGAGGCCGCCTACGAGGTCCTGAGTCGTGTCGGAGCCGACACCGACGAGTGCGGGAAATGTTCCGACACTCGGGTCCGCGTACGCCGGCGCAGATACGCCAATGAGCATCGTCGCCGCAGCGAATGACGCCACAACGCCGAGGCGCGCTTTCGTTTTCTGATTCATTTCTCAACCTTTTTTGGTATTTTGCCCCTGCAGTTCGTCCAAGTGGACAGGCCCCTCATCGGCTTAGCGGTTCGGTGGGGGGTTTCCTTTTGAGTCGGGGCGTAGCACTCAAAAGAAGCTTTCGTTAGGGCTGACCTCGCCCTCGGAACAAAATCGGTGCGAAAAGGAGACCAGCGAGTCCGATGCCGAGCGCGACGACCAACGCTGATCCAGCCCAGGCGGTGACGCCGCTGGACGGCGTCACGTTGTTTGAGAGCTGGTCAACACCGCCGGTGATCTTTGGATTGCCAGCACCCTTTGCGCCGTCTGTTGCACTTGACCCCGAGGCGGTGTCCGTGAATGTCTCGTCGGTTGTCGCCGACGAAGCGCCAGACCCCGTGGTGCGAGTCGAACTTCCTGCGGTGTAGGAGGTGATCGCACCCGCGGCGGTGCTGGCCTGCGATGCCATCTCTGCCGTGAGAGGTAGGTAGCCCTCAGGCAGCCCACCGGTTGCGCCCGTTATCTGCTGGCCAGAGGTGGTGACCTGCCTCAGCATCGCGGCGACCGCGCCGCGCTGACTCGGTGTGCTCAGCGAAAGATTCACGGCCGCGTAGGTCACAACCGTGAGCGGGTAGCCGCTGGTACCGGACTGCGCTGGGTCCACCTGCTTGACGTTTTCCAGACTGGTCGGCCGGAGCCCAGTCAAGGCAGCGGCGAATGACGTTCGGTTGGGTGCAATGGGGCTTGTCGCGTTGCTCGGAACAAGCGACGCGGAGTTCAATCCGTACCGGATTGCCGACGGGCTATCCGTCACGGTGATCATGAATTTCTGGCCCGGAAGCTGTGCACCTGAACTGACCCAGTCACCGGCCTCCCCTGCGGAATTGAGCTTGGTGGCATCCCACAGAACCCTCGACTTGGGGTCTGCCCGGAATGTGGCGCGGGCACCGGTAAGGAAACTGTCCGTGTACGGGGCGAATTGGATCGAGTCGAACCTCGACTTCTCCGTCACGAGTTGAAGTGGCACGAGGCTCTCGTCGGCCCTCGGGAAGTAGGCAAGGGGAAACTGCGAGAGCTTCTGCGGCGTTCCATCTACATTGCTGAGGCCCACAGCGCGGGGAGTGCTTTCGGGGACGTAGGTTTTTGTCGAATCCAGCCACCACGGGACGACCGCGTCAGCGTTTCCCTTGGGGAGGTAGTAGGGGTTGACTTTCATTCCCCACGGATCGGGGGCACCGTCGAGAAATGCCGCTGCATCGCGATCGGCCTGTATCCACCGCCAGACCTGACGAATGGCGTCCGATTGAGACGGGCCGGGCAGAACGATCGACGGGTTGTTCCCCAGTCGCTCAAACGTCTCCGGATTGAGCAACCTGAATTCTGGATCTTGGTTGAAGAACCGATACGTCTGATTTACAGCGGACAGGTGTGCGATGTTCTTGACCCCGTCGGAGTTGCCTCTGGGAACAGTAAAGACGTAGGACTGCGTGAGCAGTTTCGCCACCAAGCGTGGCGACAGGTTGAGTTGCTCAACCCGACCGGCGTAGGACTCGGCAATGAATCCGATCACCGCTCCAGAAATCGCGACCGGGGCGTAAGCAAAGTTTGTCTTCGCTAGCTTTTGTCGATCCTGTTCTGTCTCGAGCTCCCCTGCGCTCACTGGATAGCCCGCATATCCAACAATGGCGGTGCCATCGAGGATCTGCGCTCTCGCTACCGGGTCCGGGTTGGTCGAGAAACTGTAGGTCGCCTTCAGGGAGGAGCACAGGGCTGGTTGCCATGAGCTCATCGCGTTCACCATGAGCTGTGAACCAATAACTCGCTGCTCTGTTGCGCCCACGACGCATCCGGTACCGACCTTGCTGAAATCCAGGGGAATATTGATCCGGTTATTCCAGTAATCGCAGCCGGGGCTGATCGGGCTACCTGCCTGCACCGAATTGGGGCGCCCGTAGAAGTAGGGGTCAAGGTTGTTGGCGGGGTCTTGAATTGAACTGCACGCGCTGCCGGACCCGCCGAAATGAGTTCCGCGAGGAACTATCACGAGCCAGCAGCGCAGGTGGTCGGGCGTTCCGCATCCCATCTGTGGGGCTTGGTCTGCGCTCTGCATCTCGAAGTCGAACGAGCCCGTGCCATCTAAACCCACCCGCGAACTGTTCACCTCGTTCGTGCTCGACGGGCTGAAATAGTCGAGGATCGGGTACTTCGCAACGGCGATCTTCGGCCCGGCCCCATCCGGGTCCTGTAGGAACGGCTTGCCGCTCACTTTCGTGCCGGTGACCGTACGGAATGGCACATCAATATCTGTCGGAGAGTAGGGATTCACGTCGTCGGGGCCGACTCGGAGGATCGTGTCGTAGAAGACCGAGGACCCTAAACCGCTGTTTTGGGCATATCGACCGCCCCATTGGCAGGTTTCCCGGAAATCTGCGGCGAGCGGATCTGGTCCCCAACACTGCATCGCCTGGAGGAAATTTTGCGAGTTGATGGCGAAGTCACTCGATCTCGTGCCAGCAAAACCGTCAACACTGACCCGAACGGCCTGATCGATGAGCCCAGACGTTTTGCGCACGGTGATGGACAACTTTTCGAAGTCCGCAAAATGCGGGCTGGCCGAGTTACGCGATGGTTGGAAGCGCGCCGCGCTTGAACCGTCACCCTGCCATTTCACGGTGAGCGTCGAGTCGGCGTCGTCGGCTTTCGCGCTTTCTCCCGCGGCCGGCAGGACGACGAGTCCACCCGCAATGGCAAGCGCGGCGAGCGCGGAGGTTGTCCGGCGCGCACGCCCCGGACGTCGGCGAAGCCGGTGGGCTTCGACGCGAGTGCTCGACACGGCCCTCACGTTACGAGTGCTCCTTCGGCGGTACTGCACTACCGCCCTTCCTAAAGACGGCGGGAAGGTGAACTTTAGGTAAAGCCGCCTTGCGGAACGATGGCCGTGCTCGTGGCGAGGCCCGTGATTTCTTCCCGCTGGTTGGCGTGCCTGCAAGCGCGGCCCGCTGGCGTGCCAACAATGGCGGAAGGAGCACGAGAAACAGCGCGAGAGCGACGGCGAGAAGCATCCCGAGCAAAGCGGGCAGTGGGAGACCACGATCAGGGAGATCCACCGGTGAGCCCGCTACCACCGGGTCGCCTCCGGCGCTCAATCCGACTGCTTTGCCCGTTACCGAGGTGTCGCCGCCAGTGGCGCCGGTCGCCTCCGCTCCGGTTCCCGCCGCACCCCCGACTGCGCCCTTAGTCCCCGAAGTTGCGGCCGAACCCGAACTGCTGGGAGTGAGGGTGTCGGCCGCGCCGCCCGTCCCCGTCAGGCATTGGTCTGAGCCCCTTTTGTCACAGGCCTGCGGTTGTGGGGCGTTGTTCGCCAGCTTGTTCGTGCCGTCCGCCGAAAAGGTCGGGTTGTTGCACGTTGAGATGTTTTTGTTCTGCGGGTTGCCCCCGGGGATCTTTTGCACTTGTTCGAGGCCGGCGCTCGCAAGGTTGACCGGCAAGGGAGAGTAGCCGAGGACTTCCGCCTGCTGCTGACCCTCGCACAGAAAATAAGACGTGAAATCGGCCAGGGTAAGGCCCTTATTCTCGGTGAAGCTGCCTTCGATTGCGGTCGGGACGATCATGTACGAGTAGGAGGAGAGGGGGTAAGTTCTCGGGTCGGGGTTTGTGTACACGCCGCTCAATTGGGACGTTAGGTAGTCGGGCGAGTTCGGGTCGTTGTTGATGACAGCCGCTAGCAATGACACCGCAACATTCGACGCTGTGGGTTCGTTGTAATACCCCGCGCTATTGAGTACTTTCACCACCGGGAAACGGGCGTTCAGGGCGTACGACGCTTCGACATAGGTGATCGCGCCCACCGATTTGGATTGAGCAACGAGCCCAGCCACACCGTTGGAGCCCTGCTGACCGATGAAGGCTGAACCCGGGACGATCGGGTAGTTGGACGTGATACCGCAATTAGCCTTGCTCGCCTTCGCGCAGTAGGCGGTCCAGAGGGACGGGTACTGGCTGCGCATCCAACTCGTGAGCTGAGCCGTGGTGCCGGACCCGTCAGATCGGACCACCGGAACGATCGTGATGGCGGGCAACGTCAGCTTGGGATTGTCGGCCGCGATCGCCGAGTCGTTCCACTTGGTGATCACACCGGTGAAGATCTTCGCCAACACCTCTCCCGAGAGACGCAGGTTGGTTACCCGCTGGCCGCCGATGACCAGGTTGTACATGAATGACGTTCCACCGGCGACGATGGGCACGTAGGCGAATTGGCGGGCGGGGCGTGGGTCGGGGCTGTCGCTACCCGACAACGCATAGGGGATCTCCGATACGCCGAAGTCGACGGTGCCTTGGGAGAACAATTGGCGGCCGGCAGACGAGCCGGAGTCGTCGTAGGTGACCTTCCACCGGTAGTTGTCGAACACGTTGCGGATCCACTGCTGGAGGGCGTTGGCCGACCAAGTCGAGCCCGCACCGGCGACGGGATAGTAGGTGTCGCCGACGGCTTGGGCCGGTTGGGCCGAACTCAGAGTGGGGATGACCGTGAGGGCGGCCACGAGCGCGATTACCGCGCCAGTTCGGAGGCGGCGGAGGGGCTCGAGTTTCACGAAGGGATTACCTCGGGGGTGTCGGTCTCGGGAGTCGGAGACGGGTTAGCGTGCAATGCGGGGGTGGGGGCTTCGATAGCGTGCGGTTCGGTGGCGTGAGGCTCAGGGGCAGCAGATGCGACGGGTCGCCCGGCGCGGGCGCGCAGCGCCTGCATCCTGCTGAAGATCCGCGCCTTGGAGGCGGCCGTGGCGGGGGCGGGCGACGCGATCGAAGGGGCCACGGCTTTCTGAGCCCGAGACATCCCGAGTTCGCGAGCGCGGAAGCGGTAATCGTCGTCGCGGGATGCGCTGGTGCGGGCGCGTTGCTGACGCCGCGTGAGTTGCCCGGGGCCACGGCCGCCGATCGCGCGCGCGAGTAGGAAGAGCACCAGGACGAGCGCCATCAGCACGGCCGCAGTGCCGAACCCTCGCGCGATCATGTTGAGCTCAGGCGATTTGACGAAGGTGAAGGTGGTCAGCGGCAGCGAGGTCATCGGGCCGCTGAACGGGTTGGCGTTGAAGAAGGTGGTCGCGCCCGCCGTGAGCAGCACCGGCGAGGTCTCGCCGATTCCGCGAGCGGTGCCGAGGATGATCGCGGTCGTCAGCCCCGACCGCGCGGTGGGCAGGGTGACATTCCAGACCGTTTTCCAGGTGGATGCGCCCAGCGCGCGCGAGGCCTCCTTGAGGTTTCCGGGGACCAGGCGAAGCACGACATCCGCCGACCGGATGATGATGGGCAGCATCATCACGGTGATGGCCAGGGATGCCGCGAACCCGGATCGGTTGAACCCGAAGAACACGATGATCGTCGCGTAAATGAAAAGGCCGGCGACGATCGACGGGAGGGCTGTCATCGCCTCGACGACCGTGCGAACGAAACGGGCGTATCTACCCGGGAACTCGCTGAGGAACACCGCCGTCATCAACCCGAGCGGGATACTGATCGCGAGCGCGATGGTGATCATGATGAGCGTGCCGACGACCGCGTGAAGCACCCCACCCTGCGTGAGCGGGTCGAGTGGGCCGGCGTTGCTCATGTCCTGCGTGAAGAAGTTGAGGTTGCCCAGCGGCTGCAGGCCCCGGCCGATCGTGTAGATGACAACCGAGAAGAGCGCCAGCAGCAGCAGGAACGCAAGCGAGTTGACGAAGACGGTGACGAGCCGGTCGCGAACAGTCGGGCCGTTCTCGTCGAACGCCGTCAGGAGGCCGAACAGCAGCAGGAACAGCAAGTAGCTGATCACGACGAAGCCGAGGAATCCTTCGAGTGGTAGCGCAAAGAAGTACAGCCAGCCGGTGAACGCGATCGCCGCCGCGGCGCACCCGAACAGTCGGATGACATCCACCGTGCGGATCGTTGAGGTGTTGCGCCGCGGCTCGATCCGCGGGGCGGGACGCTCGGAGTCGGGGGTGAGGGTCCAGGTGCGGCCCGAGGAGGGTGCGCGAGTGTGGGTTTTCGGAACCAGGGTGGGCGCGTCTGGCGGGCTCTGGGCATCCGCTGGCGTCTGCGCGTGCACCTCGGTCTCGGCCTTGACCGGCTGCTCGAGAACGGTCGTCATCAGTCGCTCTGACTTCCGGAGCGGCTGCGGGAGATGATCGTGGAGGCCACGAAGTTCACGACCAGGGTGATCAGGAACAGGGTCAGCCCGGCGGCCATGAGCGCCGAGATCTCGAACGCTGACGCCTCGTTGTACCGGAGCGCGATGAGCGCCGAGATCGAGTTGGCGCCCTTCTCCAAGATGTGCGGCTGGATGACGAATACGGGCGAGATGATGAGGAACACCGCGATGGTCTCTCCAAGCGCGCGCCCGAGCCCGAGCATGGTTCCGCCGATGATGCCGCCGCTGCCGAACGGGAGAACGACGCTGCGGATCATCCCCCACTTGGTGGCACCTAGCGCGAGCGCACCCTCCCGTTCACCGATCGGGGCCTGCATGAACACCTCGCGCATAATCGAGCTCGTGATCGGGGCGACCATGAGCGCCACGACGAGGCCCGCGATGAACGTAGATGCCGCGAACACCGTCGGGCTTGCGAGCGGGTCGTTGGGGTCGAAGCCGTTCACCGCGAAGATCGGGATCCAGCCGAGGTAGGTGGAGATCCACTGGGAGACAGGCAAGATGTTCGGGCTCAGGAAGAAGACGCCCCACAGGCCGAACACGACGCTCGGCACCGCCGCCATGAGGTCGACGATCGTCACGAGACCGTTCTTGATCTTCGCCGGCGCGTACTCGCTGATGTAGAGCGCGGTGCCGAGCGAAAGCGGCACGGCCGTGAGGATGGCGGTGAGCGCGATGAAGAAGGTGCCCGAGAGCACGGCGGCAATGCCGAACTTGCCGGAGTTCGGGTCCCATGACTGCTCGGTGATGAAGCTCGGGCCGGCCACCTGGAGGGCCTGATAGCCCTGATAGAGCAGGAACAGCCCGACGAGGGACATGATCGTCAGCACGATCGAGCCGGCGCCGTGGGCGACCCATTTGAAAGCCCGGTCGGGGCCGTCGGAACGGGAGAGCAGCGAGCGTGGCTTGTCGGTCGGGGTGTTGGTCGGGGTCGTGGTGTTGATCCGAGTGGTGGGGGCCGTGGCATCCACCCGTTCGATCGTTGCGGTTCGCCCGCCCGGGGTCATCGCGCCGAGTCCCGCATGAGGGCCGGATCGACCAAGCGCGCCCCCGCGTGCAGTGCCGCCGTGGCGATGGATGCAAGCGCGAGTTGAATGGAGTGACGGCGGTCGCGCTCGGTGGCGTACCAGCGCGCGCAGATCATGACCGGTGCCTCATCGATGCTCGCGAACCAGCCGTAGACGCCGCGGCCCTGTTCGCTGATGAGTCCCACGGAGAGGGGCACGGCGCTCTCGACGATCGAGCGAGCGCTCGTTGTTGCGGCTTCGAAACTGGTGTGGATGTGCGCGCTGCGGGCGAGTTGCCGGTTATTGGCCGAGACCAGCTGCCACACGACGACGGTGTCGGTGGGCTCCGTAGGGCCGCCCTCGTCGGCCGGATTCACGACGACCGTGGGTACCGCCCTCATCGTCGCGACGTCGATTACGCGACCGCGGTGCGCCATCCAGGGTCGGAGTTTCGGGCTCTCGCTCGATAAGAAGCGTGTGAAGACCACGCGAGGACCAACCGACATTGTGCGGTTACCTTTGCCTTGGGAATGCCCGAGGAAATTGTGGGCAGCGCTCAGCATTCAACGGGCCGGTGGGTAACTGGGGGCCTCAATTGCGTGTACGCGAGCGTTCACGCAGGTGAACAATGGGGGTTCTAAGTGCCCTTGTTTGGCGGAAGTTCGCGCTTGTACCCCGGCCGGGCGAGGGTTCACCTCCTCGCCGCTTTCTGTTCGCGAACACCGTTTACACTGACGGCTCATGCGCCGAAAAATGCTGCCCGTTACTGTTGCCCTCGTTGCGCTGACGGGCGTTTTGTCGGGATGCACCGTCGCCGCGGCGCCAGACCAGAGCGTTGACGAGACCTACACGCCTTCAACGGATGCGCCCGCGGCCGCGGCCGCAACCCCCGAGCCTGACGACACTCCTGGACCCATGGAACCGGACACTCTGCTCGTCATCCGAGCCAAAGCGCAGTCCGGCTCGGGTGCGACACTGAACCTGGAGGTGCGGGTGAAGTCGGCTAAGGCATGGGATGACATCGCGACCCAGACTCGCGCGCAGGCAGTGATTGCGGACTGCCCAAACCTGTTCACCACCACGCAGTTCGCAAACGAGTCCTGGAGCTTCACCAGAGTCAACCTGTTTGTGCTGCCGGGGATTGCAGGCACGCCGTGGCCGGTTGATCAGCCGATCCAACTTCTGCCGTCGGGGAAGACCGTCACGACGGCCGCGCGCGGCACGGTCAGCGCGGCGGACGCCCGTGCCGTTCCGCTCTGCAGACAAGAGACTTTCTTCTCGACCTTCGGCCGCGGCAGTCTTGCGCTTGCCATCCCGGGTGACGCAGGAGCGAACGAGAATTTCACCCGCTGGGCTGACCACGCCTACGGCTTCATCGCGCCAACGGGAGTCACCCTTTCTGAGTGCTCGTTTGAGGTCACTCCGCTCGGAACGCAATTCGGCGGGGGGACCGCGTCGTGGGGATCTGTTGACGACGGGCATTCGTGCGTCACGGGCTCCTTGGTCGAAGCCCAGGAATACTGACCGGGCCCGACGCTGTGTTCGCCTTATCCTCGCGCTCCGCCTCCAGGATTCGAACCTAGTCCTAACAGCTCCAAAGGCTGTCGTGCTGCCGTTACACCAAGGCGGATCGCGCCGCGGCGCGTAGCAATTCTGCCAGACCGGGCCCGCACCCGCCTCGTCTGGGCCGTCGCACGTTCATAACTCCTGCTGACGCAGTGCGCCGCCGGAGCGCACCCGCCTGTTTGCTGGCCCGGTTGTCCGGCAGCGGCTTCTGTGCAGGAGTTATGCACGCACGGCACCAGCCAGACGCGCTCTAGACGCGCCACGGGCGCTGTTACGGCCGCCGCCGCTCGGTGAAAAGGCTCGCTGGCGGCGCCGGGATAATGGACGGGTGCCCAGCCGCGACGAGGTAGACCGCATCGTCGGCGCTTGGGAACGCGAGCGCGCTGACCTCGACTTCACCCCACTTCAGGTGCTGAGCCGCGTCGGGCGGCTCGCCCGGCACCTCGAGCGGGCGCGGCGGACCGCGTTCGCCGCGTCCGACCTCGAACTATGGGAGTTCGACGTTCTCTCGGCCCTGCGCCGCGCTGGCCGCCCCTACGAGCTGAGCCCGAAGGCGCTGCTGCAGCAAACCCTCGTCTCGAGCGGAACGATGACCAACCGCATCGACGGCCTCGTGGCCCGCCACCTCGTCGTGCGGCGCACCGACCCGAACGACGGGCGCGGCATCCTCGTGATGATGACTTCGACCGGCATGAAGCGGGTGGATGCCGCCATCACCACCCTGCTCGCCGCCGAGGCCGAGCTACTCGAGCGCCTGCCCCGCCCCGAACAGGAGCGCCTCGCGGCGCTGCTGCGAAAGCTCAGCCTCGACTTCGATTGAGTCGGGGCGTGGTCCGGCGACCACCGTTCCACGGCCGCCCGCCCGGCAGAGTTGTCAGTCGTGGGCCGGATGCTCGTGCTCGGCGTGCTCTGCCAACTCCAGTTGGAAGGTGGAGTGGTCGATCGGCATCGCGAAATGCTGGGCTACGCACTGTTGCAACTCATCGAGCATCTTCGGCGCGTGCCCGTCGAAGAAGCAGCTGTCATCCACGACGACGTGCGCGGTGAGCACGGGCAGGCCGGTCGCGATCTGGGTCACGTGTAGATCGTGCACGGCCTGAACGTGCGGTAACTCCATGATGTGCAGACGGATCGAATCGAGGTCGACTCCCTTCGGTGTGGATTCCAGCAGCACGTTGCCGGTGTCCCGCAGCAGCAGGACGGCGCGGGGCAGAATCAGGGCGCCGATCAGGATCGCGGCCACGGCATCCGCCGACTGCCAGCCCGTGAGGGCGATCACGATGGCGGCCGCGATCACCGCGATCGAGCCGAGCGCGTCGTTCACGACCTCGAGAAACGCTGCGCGCAGGTTGAGGGTTGCCGCACGCCCCGAGGCGAGCACCGCGATGGATGCCACGTTCCCAACGAGCCCGATGACACCGAACACGAGCAGCGGCCCGCTCGCGATCGTCGGCGGATCGAAGAGGCGCTGCACCGCCTCGATGAGCACGAAAACCCCGACCGCAAGGAGGATCGCGGCCTGCGCCGTCGCCCCGAGCACCTCGGCACGGGCCAAGCCCCAGGTGCGGCGTGTGCTCGCCGGCCGGGTCGAGACGGTCACCGCGATCAGCGCGATGGTGAGGCCGGCGGCATCCGTGAGCATGTGGGCGGCGTCGACGAGCAGGGCGAGGCTTCCCGTGATCGCAGCGCCCACGACCTCGGCCACGAGGATCACGGCGGTGATCGATAGAGCGATCGCGAGGCGACGACGGCCGGTCCGCGGCCCGTCGTGGCCGTGATCGCCGGATGTCACGGCCGCCTCCACGGCGCTTGCGTTCGATCGGGCCGGTGGTCGGCGCACATCAGGCGAGCAGTTCTTCCAGTTCGAGCCAGCGGGTCTCCACCGTGACGAGGTTCGCTTCGAGATCGCGCAGCTCGGTCGAGAGCGCGCCGAGACCGGCGTAGTCGGACTGGTCGTGAGCGGCCATCCGGTCGTGCACTGAAGTGATCTGGCCGCCGAGCTTCTCGATCTTGCGGGCTGCCGCGGCGTGCTCCTTCTGAGCGGCCCGCAGCTGCGCTCCGCCGAGGCCGGGCGGGGATGCGGCGGCCGAGCGCGCGCCCCCGGCCGAATTGCCCGATCCGGCCGAGCCGGCGCCGACCGAGCCCGACCTGCTGCCGCCCGCGCTGCCACCGCCCGAGCCCGCGCGCCCGCCGCGGGCCCGCTCCGCGGCCCTCAGCTCGAGGTACTGGTCGACTCCGCGCGGGAGGTGGCGGAGCATCCCGCCCATCACCGCGTACTGCTGGTCGGTGACCCGTTCGACGAGGTATCGGTCGTGGCTGACGACGAGGAGGGTACCCGGGAACGAGTCGAGCAGGTCTTCGATCGCGGCGAGCATGTCGGTGTCGAGGTCGTTGGTCGGCTCGTCGAGAATGAGCACATTCGGCTCGCTCAACAGGATCAACAGCAGTTGCAGTCGGCGTTTCTGACCTCCCGAGAGGTCCTTGACCGGTGTCGACAACTGCGCGCTGGTGAACCCGACGCGCTCGAGCAACTGGCCCGGAGTCATCTCCTTGCCGCCGGACACGTAGGTGCTGCGCTGGCGGCCGATCACCTCGCTGACCCGATCGTTCCAGATGTCCTCGAGCTCGAAGAGCTGCTGGGTGAGGGTTGCAACCTTGATCGTCTTACCCCGCTTGACGCGCCCGGTCGTCGGCTGCAGCGAGCCCGCCACGAGGGAGAGCAGGGTCGACTTGCCCGCCCCATTCACGCCGAGGATGCCGGTGCGCTCTCCCGGCGCGATCCGCCAGGTGACGTCGTGCAGCACGGGGGTGGATGCCGCGGCCCTCGGTGCGGCAGCCGAGGCATCCGTCGCCGCTGCCGGTGCGCCTGTGGTTGCCGGGTAGCTGACGCTCACGTTCTCGAGGTCGACGACATCTTTGCCGAGGCGCTGCATGGCCATGCTCGCGAGGCTCACACTGTCGCGCACGGGCGGCTCGTTCGCGATGAGTTCGTTGGCGGCATCGATGCGGAACTTCGGCTTCGTGCTGCGGGCGGGGGCGCCACGGCGGAGCCACGCCAGCTCCTTGCGCATCAGGTTCTGGCGCTTCGATTCGGATGCCGCGGCCATCGCATCCCGCTCGACACGTTGCAGAACGTAGGCGGCGTATCCCCCCTCGAACGGCTCGATGAACCGGTCGTGCACCTCCCAGGTGGCAGTGCAGATCTCGTCGAGGAACCACCGATCGTGGGTCACGACCACGAGCCCGCCCGCGTTCGCGGACCACCGACGCTTGAGGTGCCCGGCTAGCCAGGTGATGCCCTCGACATCGAGATGATTGGTGGGTTCGTCGAGGAAGATGACGTCGTGGTCGCCGATGAGCAGGGCGGCGAGGGCGACCCGTCGGCGCTGGCCACCGCTCAGATCGCCGATTGTCGACTCCCACGGGATGTCCGCCGCGAGCCCCGCGATCACATCCCGCACCTGCGGGTCGCCGGCCCAGACGTGCTCATCGATGTCGCCGATGACGGTGGCGTGCACCGTCTTGGTCGGGTCGAGTTCGTCGGCCTGGTCGAGCATCGCGATGGTGACGCCGCCGCGCCGGGTGACGCGGCCGGAGTCCGGCTCGAGGGTGCCAGCGAGCATCCGCAACAGGCTCGATTTGCCGTCGCCATTGCGCCCGACGATGCCGATGCGGTCGCCTTCGTCGAGCCCGATCGTGACCCGGTCGAAGATGATACGGGTCGGGAATTCGAGGTGCAGCGCTTCCGCGCCGAGAAGATGAGCCATTCGGACAAGCCTACGGGCGGGTTGGGCGCGCGGCGGCGGACAGCGGCGCGCGGCTAGGTGACGTTGACGGTGATCGTGTGCCACCCCTCGGACCCGTTGGGCGCAACCGGCACGCGATTCTCGCGCTGCGTGTCGTTCGTCGCGCCGGTCGCGCGCACCGCGATGGTGTGGTTGCCGCTCGGGGCATCCCACTCGTATACCCACTGCCGCCACGTGTCGACCGAGATGGGCTCGGCGAGGCGGGCTGGCTGCCAGGAGGCGTCATCCACTTTCACTTCGACCCCCTCGATACCCCGATGCTGGGCCCAGGCGACCCCGGCGATCGCGACCCGGCCGGCGGCGACGGATGCTCCGCTGACGGGCACATCGATGCGGGACGCCGTCTTGACCGGACCGAGGGCCGACCAGCCGCGCGGGGTCCAGTAGCCTTGGTCGTCTGCGAAGCGGGTGACCTTCAGCTCGGTCACCCACTTCGTGGCGGATACGTAGCCGTAGAGGCCGGGTACGACCATACGCACGGGGAAGCCGTGCTCGATCGGCAGCGGAACGCCGTTCATCCCGACCGCCAGCAACGACTCGCGGTCGGCGTCCATGAGCACCTCGAGGGGCGTGCCCGCGGTGAAGCCGTCGACGCTCCGCGAGAGCACCATGTCGGCGCCGGCCTTCGGTTTGACTCGCGCCAGCAGATTCCGGATCGGGTAGCCCAGCCACAGAGCGTTCCCGACCAGGTCGCCGCCGATCTCGTTCGAGACGCACATCAGCGTGACCGCATGCTCGGTGAGCGGTAGCGCCAGCAACTCGTCGAAGCCGATCTCCACCTCGTTCTCGACCATGCCGACGATGCGCAATTTCCAGGTGGAGGCATCCACAACCGGCACCTGCAACGCGGTGTCGATGCGATAGAACCCCTCGTTGCTCGAAACTACGGGCGTGATACCCGGGATGCCGAGGCTCGCCCCGGCGGGAATCGCCGGAGCCGGGGTCGCCGGCTTGGGCAGTTTCAGGGCTTGGCGCAGGGTGTTCACGGCGGCCGTGCCGGCGTTGATCGAGCGCGCGCCAAGGCCGAGCACGAGAGCGCCGGCCCCCGTCGAACCGACCACGAGGAAGAATCGTCGGCGCGTGAATGCGCGGCGCTCGGCCTCCCGCTTGGTCTCGGGAATGATGAGCGGGAGTTCGTGGCGCGCCGTTGACCGCATCACCGG
>Ga0209512_1001522_pt1 | contig 28203 bp, 25 predicted proteins | sample frozenSSSSmetaG_FD_184142 | JGI IMG/M metagenome (GOLD analysis project Ga0209512, IMG submission 184142) | Glacier valley bacterial and archeal communities from Borup Fiord, Nunavut, Canada, to study Microbial Dark Matter (Phase II) -... | ecosystem: Environmental > Aquatic > Freshwater > Ice >...
GCGATCGACAAAGCAGTCCATTGGGTATTGGCGCGTCCGGGTGTATTTTTGAATATGGTAGGCGACATTACGATAATGCCCAAAGTGCTCGATGCCGCTAATCGCTTTGCAGGTGCGGGCGCGCCAACGGATGCGGAAATGGATCAAGTGATCAGCGAAGCGACCATGACGCCGCTTTTTACCTGATTTTTGCATTGTTACGCTGTGCTTTGCGATACTAACTGATGGTGCAAGTTTGGTCATGACGCCGTCCTTTCAATCCGGTTTAGACGATCTCGAAGTCTATTTTTGCGCATTGAGCAGTGAAACGGCACTTTTTGACCAATTAGACTTGCACCATTGTTTACAAAACATCAGATGTGTATGAGTTAAATCTTTGGATCGTATTTATAATATAGCTTGTTAGCAAGTCAGAAGGTGTATCATCTAAATCATATATAATCATCCAGCTAACAATATGAGCGAGAATGTTAAAGATTGCCTTATTAGAATCTATAGGGTGTTGAACAGCGTGCGCGAATATAAGGGTACCGCAAGGTAACAGGCTATTACTTATCAGAAAATTTTCGCTGCCCTTAAGCACTGCTTCTCCATATTCCCGCGAAAGTCCGATTTCCTCATTTTTAGATATAGCGGCCTGGACTCTACATATTCCATCCATTCCAGGTACAAACTCAGCTCCTAAAATTCCGTATTTGCTGTGTCCCCCAATAAGATGTAACTTCAATGCGGCTTTCTTCGGTACCAACCGAATTGTACTGTTGCAAGGCTGCAAAACACGTTCTTGATACTCGCTAATTCGATATTCAGAGTTCTTGGGAAATTGATCTATCCAGGCATAGCCAAAGGGTAACTGAATTTCACGTACCATTTTTTCACACCATTGGTTACCAAAGTGCGCCTATTGACCGCTGGCTGCCGTCGGCTGCACAGAATTACTGCCGTCGCTGCCAACGGTGAAGGTCGCTTGCACGGTGTTTTTATCATCGGTTAACGTGATCAGCGTTCCGTTATTACCCCACAACGGCTGCGACTTGCCCCAATACAACACGCGCGGCGTATTGCTTCCGGTGCGCGTGTTGATCAGCACGCGTGCGTTCGGAAACATGCGGTAGGTCGGAAACGTGAACTTGTTACCCTGACCGTCGCTGAGCGTCCAACTTTTCATTTCTACTACGGCATCGCCCGTATTGTGCAGTTCGACGCCTTCTTCGGTGATGTCGCCTGGCTTGATCACCTGCGCGATCTCGATAGTGGCGTTGGCGGCGGTTGAGGCGGGCGTGCTGGTGGGCGGGACGGTCGGTTCGCTGGTGATGCTCGGCGTGAGCGTTGGCGTATCGGTGGAAAGACCGCAGCCGTCAGTGGGGATGATCAGGACTTGCCCGATCTGCAACACCGGATCGATTTTGAGGTGATTTGCCTTGTATAAATCAGCCAGCGCAATATTGAACCTTGTAGCGATCGCGCCGGGCACATCCCCTGATCGGATCGTATAAGTTGGGCAGCCACTTTTATCGGTCGGTGATACGTTGGGTGTCGCGGTGCTGTTGTCCGTGGCAAGTGCGGCAGCGGCGGTGCTCGGCAAAGTGAGCGATACCAGAGCCGCCAATGATGGGTCAAGAGTCGGAATAGTGCCGATCGCCGGATTGGTGAGCTGAGCAGCGCCAATGCCAGCAGGGGTCGCCGTCACCACCACATAGATCGAGGCGGGTGTCAGGTTAGGATCGGGCGTAGTGCTGACGACCACGAACAGCGGTGGTGACTGGCGCGGTGTTGGCGTTGGCACCAGGCGCGTATAGCCGATGATGATCCCCAACGTGACGATGAAGGTCACCGCGATATTGAGAATCACGAACCCTAAAAGCGACTGCCGCCGCATACTGAACCCCTGTAGACTGAACTGCTGTATTGAGGCGATACTTTGAAGTGAACTGTATCGCGCATCATAGCGCGTTTGGGCGTATCATGCCAGCGTCTGAATCACGCGCAGAATGCGTGCGCCGGACTGCCCATCCCAATACGGGATCGCCGTCGGTTGATAAGGATAACTGCTCGCCAGGATGCTGTCCACGCGCGATCGGAACAACACCCAATCATGACCGATCAGCGTATTAGTGCCCGCTTCTACCGTGATCGGACGTTCGGTATTTTCGCGCAAGGTCAGGCAAGGCACACCTGCGACGGTGCTTTCTTCCTGCAAGCCGCCGCTGTCCGTGACCACTAAGCGCGCCGCCAATAGCAAGGACAACGAGGTAATGTAACTGACGGGAGTGGTCATGCACAGGTTACCGAGCGCTGCTAATCGCGTCGCTAATCCACTTGATTCCAGGCGGGCACGCGTGCGCGGATGAACCGGAAAGATCACGGGAATACGCGCCGCCAGCCATTCAATCTGATCGCACAATTGGCGCAATGATTCGTTCTGATCGACGTTTGACGGGCGATGCAAGGTCAGGTATGCGTAATGGCCTGCTGTCAGCCCAAATTGCTTAAAAGCGGCTAACACCTCAGCTTGTGGGCGCATTCGCAGTAGCGTATCGATCATCACATGGCCGACCAGATGAATTGCGCTCAGCGGACGGCCTTCACGCGCCAGATTTGCGAGTCCCGATGGTTCGGTGACGAACATCAAATCGCTGAGGCTGTCGGTCAGAATGCGGTTGATCTCTTCGGGCATCCGCCGATCGAACGATCGCAGCCCCGCTTCTACATGCGCCACCTTGACGCCCTCTTTAGCGGCTACTAACGCGCAGGCCACCGTCGAATTCACATCCCCGACGAGCACCGCCATATCCGCCGGATGATTGCTCAGCCATGTTTCATAGCCGATCATAATGCCTGCCGTCTGAATGGCGTGACTGCCGCCGCCAACGTTCAGCCGACAAGCGGGTTCGGGCAAGCCGAGTTCCTGCAAAAATACGTCGGACATATTCGGATCGGCGTGCTGTCCGGTATGGATCAAGCGCAGGGTTAGCGCCGGAAACTGCTTGGCTACCGCGAACAGCGCAGCGACTTTCATAAAGTTTGGACGTGCTCCGGTGATCAGATCAACGATCATGCGCGATCCATTATGGTTACCGACAGGGTGTCGCCAGCGTTGGGGCTATTTTACCATGACGTGCGGTTATCCAGCGTTTTTCACAAATTGGTGCTTGACTTGCTTCGTAATACAGCGTATTATAATAGTACGAAACGCAATAATGCGTCAATGAGTAATTAGACCATTCGAGATGCCTATGGAACAAACGCTCACTCAACAAGCTACCCGTGAACTGACCACACTCGAATATGTGATCCTTGGCTTTATGGCGATCGCGCCACAATCTGGCTACGCGATTATCAATCAGCTCCAAATGGGCGTGTATCGTGTCAGCGCCAGCACCGGATCGATCTATCCGGTACTCAAGCGACTTGAGCAGGCGGAATTGATCCAAAGCGTGATCGAGTCAACCCATGAACTGCGCCCGCGTAAAGTGTATACGCTGCTGCCATCGGGCGCACAGTTGCTCGATAGTTGGCTGCGCCATCCGCCGATGTTGCAGGAAGTGATCGAAGATTACGACATCGCCATGCACAAATTCTTGATCGCTGAATATCGGCTGCCGCGTACCGATGTGCTGATCTGGCTCGATCAATACGAATCGATCGTCAAAACGGCACTGACCGTGCGCGCAGCATTGGATCAAGCCACCCAAAACGAGCCGCCTATGCCGCTTCATGCGCAATTGGTCAATCAATCAACCATCATCGAAATTGAAGCACGCCTGAACTGGATTCACATTGCACAAGCACGTTTGCGCGCCGAATAACGGATCGTTCAAAAAGGAATTTCCGATCGTGTCATTACCCATTCCGGCAAGCGGGTTGTATTACCCGAACAAGATTGGCCATATCTACCTGGAGGCGATCGACAAGTTGATCGGCGTGTCAGCTACGCATGATCTGCTGCGCAGTATTGGTTTGCGTCAGTACATCGGCGCATATCCAGCCGACAATTTCGATCGCGCTTTCGACTTTGCGGATTTTTCAAGCATCACCGCCGGGCTGGAACAGGTGCAGGCACAACGGAATTGTCAGCCAGCGCTCACCGCCGAAGCAGGCCGTTTATGTTTCGATGGCGGCATGAAAGCGTTTGGCGGATTAGCGAGCTTTGGGCGCGTATCACTCGGCTTTCAATCGCTGCCGCAAGCGCTCAAAATAAAGACAGGCTTGCTCGCTATGAGCACCGTGTTTACCACACTCAGCGACCAACACACCGAAGTTAAAGAACACGCCGATCACTATGACTACATTCTGCATAAATGCCCGATGTGTTGGGGACGGCACGCCGATAAACCTATCTGTGATGGGGCGGGCGCGATGCTCGTGGAGGGGCTGTACTGGGTGACCGAACGCCGTTTCAGCGTGATCGAAACGAGTTGCTGCGCCATGGGCGATGCTGCCTGTACGTTCGCCATTCGCAAAATACCGTTGGATATAAACGTTTAATCAGTTCGCAATCTACGCAATCGATAGGAGTCAATAATCGTGGAAATCTCAACAACCAAAGCAACTCATGTTCATCAATCATTACCACCCGGCCCAGCCAGTCGAGTATTCGGGGTCGATCTGCTGCTGAAACAAGTGCAGCCAGATATGCTCAGCTTTCTGGACAGCATGGCGGCCTTTGGTGATGTGTCCTACTGCCGCTTGGGGCCTCTCACCCTGTACTTGCTCAACCATCCCGATTTGGTGCACGAAATGCTGGTCACGCAGGCTGACAGTTTTTATAAATGGAGCGTTCAAAAGCGCGTGATCGGCCAGGTGATCGGCAACGGTACCTTCAACACCGATGGCGACTATTGGAAACAACAGCGCAAACTCGTTCAACCTGCCTTTCACATGAAGCGCGTGCAAGCCTACCTTGAAACGATCGTCAATGAAACGCAGCAGTTGACGGATACGTGGCAAAGCGGTCAGGAGTACGATTTGTTGCACGAGATGGGCAAAGCGAGCATGAGCATCATTTCAAAAACGATGTTTGGTGCTGCCATTGCCGGACGCGAAGAAGCGATTGCGCACGCTTTGCGGGTGTGCCTGGCAACTGAAACGCAGCAAATGCAAGCGCTGTTCAATCTTCCCAATTGGATACCAACACCCTCCCACGTACGTTTTCAGGCGGCGATCAAGATGTTCGATGACCTCATGTACGAATTCATCAACACGCGCCGCGAGTCGCAAGCCGATAACGGCGATCTGCTGTCAATGCTGCTGTTGGCGGCAGATGAAGAACACGGCGGCACATTGACTGATCAGCAAGTGCGCGATGAAGCGTTGACGCTGTTCAGCGCGGGTTACGAAACTAGCGCCAATGGTCTGACCTGGACGCTGCTCGAACTCTCGAAACATCCCGAAGTCGAGGCCAAATTAGTCGAAGAAGTGCGGCGCGTCTTGGGCGATCGCACACCGACGATCAATGATTTGCGCGCAATGCCGTACCTTGAAATGGTGATCAAAGAGGGATTGCGTTTACATCCGCCTGCGGTTGGCATTGTGCGTGAGCCGATCAGGGATGTGACGATCGGCGGCTACACCATTCCGAAAGGCAGCGCCGTATTTGTGAGCCAGCACGTTTTGCATCGCGATCCGCGTTACTTTACACAGCCGCAAGCATTTATGCCGGAACGTTTCGCCGCTGATGCACCGCCGATCGAACGTTATGCGTACTTTCCTTTTGGCGGCGGGCCGCGCATTTGTACCGGACAGGCGTTCGCCATGATGGAAATGCAGATTATATTGGCGATGCTGGTACAGCGTTTCCAATTCGAGTTGACTCCCGGCCAAAGTTTCAAGGCCGAAGTCGCGATCGTACAGCGTCCCAAAAATGGGTTGCGCGCAACCGTGTCAGCGCGTGTGTAAGCTCTTACGTACATCCTCTCCTGAACGCCTCTTCATAAGAGAACGCTTCTATCCAGCGCATGACTCCCCTCGCTCTGAATGAAAGGGCGGGGTTTGTTTTATTTGGCAAACATAGCGTTTGCCATTTGGCAGAGCTTATTTTGCAAATGCTGTTTGCCATTTGGCAAAGCCTTCAGCGAGCGCATTTTGCGAAAATGGCGCATCCTTTGTTAAACTTAGTGCGCTTGAACATCCTCTCTTTGATTTTCTCGTCCGATAAATGTATGGGACATTAACAGCCATGCTGGTATGCGGTCTGGATGAAGCTGGACGCGGACCACTTGCGGGGCCGTTGGTTGCGGCGGCAGTGATCTTGCCCGAAGATTTCGATTTTGTGGCGCGCTTCCCCAAAGTGCGTTTTGGCGACTCAAAAAAGCTATCGGCCTTGCAGCGCGCCGCTGCCTACCGCTTGATCGAGGCGAATGCGCTGGCACTCGCCGTTTCAAAGATCGATGTGGTCGAAATTGATGAGTACGGAATGGGTTGGGCAAATAAAGCCATTTTCGAGCGCTTGATCGCCTGGATGGATGCTGATAAATATGTAGTCGATGGCAACCTCAAATTGATGATCCCCGATGATAAACGCGCACTGGTGCAGTGCATGGTACGCGCCGATCAGAGCGAACAGGCAGTTTCGGCGGCGTCGATCGTCGCCAAAGTCACGCGCGATCATCAGATGGACGTGCTGCACACCCTGTATCCCGTTTATCATTGGAACGCCAATCGCGGTTACGGTACGCCTCAGCATATCGCCGCCATTCGAGCATACGGCGCGACACCTTATCATCGCCGCCAATACGTTGCCAGCGCGCTTGCTCACTCCGAACCCACGCTCCACGTTTTGAGCAGTTTATAATATTTGCAGTATTTTGTAAGGGCTGCGACGTTTTAATTAGTATTGCATCTTCAGACACATTGTGTTACTCTATACGCTAAATTAGAGTACCTCTTTCAAAGAGGCTGTTTTGGAGAAAATCCATCGTGAGTTTGGAAACTATTGTCAATGAGATGTACGACGCGTTCGTTCAGAAAACGGCGAACGCACGGATCATTTTGCTGCACTCGCGCGGCCATTACCGCTCGGTGCTGCTGAGCCGCTTACTGTCGTCACCGGATCTGCATTCGTATTATTACGCCATGGGGCCGGATGATACCGATCTGGTTGCTTTCTTGTCAGGCTTCACGCACGATATGGCCGAGCAAATCCCCACCTTTGGCAGCCACATCAATCAGGTTGGCTTCGATGTGGATGAAGAAACACTCGTCAAAGCAATTGGGCAAGACCTGAATGAACTGTCCAGTGAGCCATTCCTGCTCATTCTGGATGAGTTCGATCAGGCGACGATTGCGGATGATTTGCAGCGCTTTTTGGAGCGGCTGGTAGATTATCTGCCCGCCCAATGCCGCATCGTGATCAGCGGGCGCAAGCTGCCACGGCTGCCGTGGGTGTCGATGATTGCGCAGAACAAGGCGATCATGCTGCGTGATGGTGATATTGTTGCGCGTGATTTTTATCAGGAACAGCCACCAGGCGATAATCAAATCGAAGTCTACGGTCTCGGACCAGGACACGTTGTGCTGAACGGCCAAACGATCGACAATTGGGAAGGTCATTTGCCGCGTCTGCTGTTCTTCTTTGCGCTGGATCGCCCGGTCGTGACGCGCTCCGAAATTTGTCAGGCGTTCTGGCCTGATCTGGAAACTGATCAAGCGGTGAACGTGTTTCATGTTACCAAACGCCGCCTGCACAAAGCGCTTGAAGGCATCGGCATGGATATCCTGATCCACGAAGGCGGCTACTACCGCGTCAATCCGCAGTTGAACATCCGCTACGATGTGATGGAATTTGTGAGTGGGCTGGTTGAAGGTCGTTCCACGCCTGCCGAAAATCGGTTGACGGCATGGCAGCACGCGCTTGAACTGTATCAACGCCCGTTCTTGCAAGGTCACCATGAGCAGTGGATCATGAAGCGCCGTGAAGAATATCAAGCGGGTTATATCGAAGCACTGTCGGAGATTGCGCGCTTGCGAATGGAAGACGGTCGCCCTGAACAGGCGCTCAACTTGCTGCTGCGCGCTGTCAGTGATGATCCACGCCGTCAGGATATTCACCGCGAAGTGATGCGCCTGTACGCCGATTTGGGTCGTCGCAGCGAAGCCGCCGGACACTTTAACAAACTGTCAGAAATGCTGACCGATCGCGGCCTCGACATCGATCCGCAAACGCACGATCTGTATGGCGAGTTGATGCAGTAAACAACGTTTTATTGTATGGTGGGCGTAGCACGCTACGCCCTCTATGTGTTTAACAAAACAACTTCAACACAACACAATAAAGCTGCGGATAAGGATATTTGCTCAGGACATTAGTACAATAAGCCACTCTGCCACGTTCTGCCGAAACGGAACGGTGGGATTCGAACCCACGTTGATTGGGAAAATCGATAACCCTGAACGTTCGACCCGCCGCGTTGCCCTTTTCAAAGCGCCTGCTACAACTAATCAACTAACTTGTGTAAAGCGTGCTGCTCCGTCATTTTTCCTAACAAAAAATTTCAACATTAACACAACACAAAACAGCAAAAGCTGCGGATAAAGATTTTGCCCAGGACATAAGCGCATTTGACCACTCTGCCACGTCCCGACGAAACGGGACGGTGGGATTCGAACCCACGGAGGGCGGTTAAACCCTCGCTCGATTGGAAGTCGATAACCCTGAACGTTCGACCCGCAGCATTTACCCTTTTCAAAAGGGTCGTGCAATTAATTTAGCGTAAGCTCATATAGCTTGATTTGATTTTAGAATGCAGCCTGCCGACGGTTGCCAACACCCCTGTCACACCCAACTTTCGGCAGACTGCATTGTGTGACGCCCCGAAAGACGCTAACACCCACATTTGATCGTTCATCTCACTACGTTACAAGTCACGTTATCGTTTCACTTGCTCACAATACTACATCATGAGCTTTCAACAGGCGGGCGTACTGAATTACATTACACCAGGATACCCCTACGCAGCGCCTGTTTTCGTTCCGTTGAACACTACCAATACATACTTACCCAGTCGTCAAATCGTTCGGTTCGATGCTTTTAGGTCGAGTGGCGACCGTCAGCATTGATTTGGGCTGACGAGCGCGGGCGGTTCCGATAGTTTCGTTTCGACAATTCTGTTTCGACTTCCTATCGAGACCCCCGCTGCCCGTGCAGTAGTAGCTAAGTCTCGATAGGTTCGGTATGCCAGTTTGCTTTTTGGCCGCACGCTTTCTGGTTGTATGCCGTTTGGCTGTACAGTCCGCTGTGCACGCCTATCGTGTCGAATAATCTTGTCTCAGTCACGGAGTCCATGGTGGTTTGTCCGTTTCTGCCAGTGCCGCCCATCTCATTCATGGTTATGCGGGCGATCCGGCCATAGGTGCGGCTGTCATGATCCATCGATAGGATCAACCGCGTAATAATTGCGAACGCCGATTCTGTTAACGCCTTTGCTGGTTTTGGCATGGCGTCTCCTTTCACTGACGGGTTTCACTGCTGGCGGGCTATGAGCTGCTTGCTAGTGCAATTCGCTGTCGGCGCGCAAATCCGCGTGGATCTTTGTGCGCCATTCTAACGGGCGATCCGCTTCTAGCTCACGGATCGTCTCGTGTGCCGTGTAGGCGATGTCGCGCAGCCAGCCGATCAGCTCGTCCTTGCCCAATGCCGTCACTTCATCGAGCTGCCCATTGCTGGCCGCGTCGTGCAGCGTATCGAGCGCCACGAACAGCGATTCCATACGGGCATCGGTGTACAGCATCTGCAAAAGACGAATATCGAGCTTTTGGTTGTTCATCGACTACTTTTCCTCTCTTTTCACCGAACAAAAAAAACGGGACGCAAGACCTGTTGGTTGGTCTCACGTCCCGCTGCGGGTGCGTGTTGCTGAGGCTGCGCAGAGCTTGTGCTGCGGCTTACCTCGCCTGTCCCGTGTCGGGACGTAAGACCAATCGATTTTTAAGGTACTGCTTCGTACTGTTCTGCTGCGCTGCGCTGACAAATCCGTGAAACTGCGGTTTGCCACCCTCTATACTGATACTACCTGCGCTGCTACCTCGCGCTGCCGTTGATCCTTGATCCATGCGCCCATCGGTTGCTTCATCCAGCCATTCATTCACGTACTGCAAGCTGACTTGCGCTGAATGGGTTGGTAACAAGCTGGCTGGCGCTCGTCGTCCGATATATTGGGTCTGCGTGAACAGGTTGGCAGACTTATACGACGTAACTTTGGTGACAGCTGCGAGCATGGTTGACATGCACGATAGGTAGGCGGAATCGGTTTGCTGACTATTGCGATATATTGCTGTGAGCACGGCTAACCATTCCTTTCTACAACTGTCTGGTCTAACATGGCGAGAATACTTTCGCCTTTGATAAATATTCGGCGCATATTCGCCGGTTTGCTGATGCGGAGATAGCCCGCATTGATTAACTTCTTCAGGCTGCTCAGACTGACGCCGAGTGCCTGGGCTGCTTCTTCGCGGCTATACACAGCCAGCGCATCAATACTTGGCCTATTGCCACTCTTTTCCGACATGGCTGTATCTCCATCTGCACACAGTCTATCACGACTCTAACGATGCTGTCAAGGGGTCAAATGAGGCAATTTCAAACAGGATTGATTATACCAGCGTTTTAACAGTTCATGAAGGGTCAATCCACCTGATACCTGAGTGGCTCGCCGGTGACAAAGCGCATGATCTCGGAAAAGTCGTCGGTGCGCGTATCGGGCAGCGAGGCCGCCGCGACGTGTGGCGTCAACAGTAAATTTGAGCGCGGCTCGCGGGATAGCAGCACCAGCGGATGCGTAGGCGACAGCGGCTCGTACTCGAACGTGTCCAACGCCGCGCCCGCCAGTTTGCCGCTTTTGAGTGCATCCACCAGTGCTTGCTCATCGATTACGCTGCCACTGCCCGCATGAACCAGGATCGCGCCGGTCTTCATGCTGTCGAAGGTGACCGCGTTGATGCTGAGATCGGTATCCGGCGCATAGGGCAGCAGCGAGATCAGAATGTCCGCGCGCTGTACGCAATCCGAGGGATCAGAGTAAGTAATGCCGAGCTGCTGTTCGACCGCTTGCGGGTAGCGGGTGCGTTTATTGTACAGCACTTCGGACGGACGAAACGCAATGAGTCGGCGCGCCAATTCGACGCCAATTTCACCCATGCCCAGGATTGCCACCCGTTTACCGTACAAGCCGCCGATATCGGTCAGGCCGAGCCAGTTGAAGGCGAATGTATTTTCATCGGTGCGGCGCGCGGGCATTCCATGATCGCCCATGTTCGCCTGCCACAACGATCGCCCCAAATGTTTGAGCGTGGCGAGCGTCATCATCAGGACGTGTTCGGCTACGTACATTGTGCCGACGACGGGTTGTAATGAGACGGAAACACCATGCAGCCGGGCCGCCTCGGTATCGATCCCGACCATCAGCGAACCGAGCCGCACGATCAATTTGAGTTGTGCAGCTTGCGCAATCATTTGCGCGCTGACGGGTTCGGCGCGTTCGCTGATGATAAATTCCACGGTCGGCAGCACGTCCATCAATTCAGTGTCAGGCGCGCGACGCTTCATAATAATATCGAGTTCGGCGGGCGCACTGCGTAACGCGCTGCGTTGATGACGCTCACCGCGATCGGTCAAGAAGAGAACATGATGTTCAGCCACGATGTGATCCTTATGTGTGAGAAATAATCGAGGAGCACCCTTTAGCGTTGTGCAAGTAAGGTCAGCGACTCGATCAACAGGGGCAGCCCGCAAATATTCTGCCAGCCGTCCACGTCATCGGCTAATTTGCCGATCACATCCACCGACAGATTGCTGACCAGCGCATCCTGTGCCAGTGCCGCGAAGGGGCTATCTTCGGCCATGATCAGCGGATAGGAGAATTGCGCTGCAAACGGCTCGGCGTCCTGATCGAACGCGAACACGCCGCCTTGCATGTCTTCTAAAGATGGGAACGCCTGATAGCCGATGGGCAGCACGCCGCCGACCACTTCCGCGATCAGGAACACCACATCGCCCAATTCGCGCGCGTGCAATCGCTCCACATGGCCGCCGATTTTGACGTGCCCATTCCAGTGCTGCGCCTCATGTACCGGCCAATAAGCCAACACGATCCCGTCCGGCGTGCCCCACCGAATTTGGATTTGCGCGTCGGTAGTGACCACATGGATCATATCACGCGCGTACTCAGGCAGCCGATATTTGCCAAATATCGCTTGATTATTGTTGTTATCAGTCATTGTTTAGCGTGATCTCATATACTGTATGTAATGTATGGCTAACTGGCTCGAATATCATCAAGGCTGATCCAACCCGCGCGTAAGGCCAGCAGCGAAGCGTCCGTGCGTGAGCTGACCTTCAGCTTGTCGATTGCCTGCATAACAGTACGGGTGGCGTGCGTCTCGTCCCAACCAAGCCGTCGCGCGATCGCCGCATTATCATCGTCACCGATCGCGATGCAGCGCAAAACGTCGCGCTCTTCTTCAGTCAGCGGATCGACTTGATCCATCATTTGCAGACCTTGCACGATACGTTCCGCGACGCCTTGCCCAAGGACGACGCTGCCATTATTCACGTCCTTGACCGCTTGCACCAGCTCTTTTTCAGTGGACGTTTTGAGCATATAGCCATTTGCGCCCGCCCGTAACGCGCGCATGATGTAACTGTTTTCGTCGCGTCCGGTCAAGACCAGCACTTTGACGCTCGGATTGTTGTGCTTGATTATTGGTAAGGCAACCAAACCGTTCATTTTGGGCATATTCAAATCCAGCAGCAGCACATCCGGCTTGAGTTCGTTGACCAGATCGATCGCTTCCTGACCATCCGCGCCTTCGCCCACCACTTCAATATCTGCGCTGCCTTCCAACACCGTCGCCAGCATTGCTCGCAAAATAACGTGATCGTCAACCAACACGGTACGAATTTTCGGCTTTATTGCGATGGCTGTCATGTTCACCGTTGGCCGATCGCCGCTGTAGCGTCCGGCCAGCGCGTCGGCCATTTCCACCGCCGTTGTGAAGCGGAGTTCCGGCACTTTTTCCAGGGCGCGCAGGATTACTTTTTCTAACTGCGGTGGCACATTCGCGACAAGTTGACTGGGTGGTGTCGGCGCTTTGTTGACCTGCTGGATCAGGATCGAGCCAATGTCGTCCGCGTCGAATGGCAATTGGCCGGTCAGCATCTCGTACAGCACAATGCCGAGTGAATACAAATCAGTGCGCGGATCGAGTTTTTTACCCTGCGCCTGTTCCGGTGACAAATAAGCGGGTGTGCCGATGATCGAGCCAGTGGCAGTCAGCCGCTTTTCGCGTGCCTCGACAGGCATCGCCAGCCCCATATCCATAATTTTGATCTGGTTATCTGGCGTGACGTAGATATTGGCAGGTTTAATATCGCGATGGATCAAGCCAGCACGGTGAGCGGAATCGAGCGCGCGGCAAATCTTTTCACCCAGATCGCTCACGACGGCGGGCGGCGATGGGATAAAATCGTACAGCGGGCGACCTTCGATCAGTTCGATCACCAGATAGCTGCGATCGCCATCCTGACCCACATCATAGATTGCCATGATCCCGCGATCGTTCAGCATGGCGGCGGCGCGCGCTTCGCGTTCAAAGCGCTGGCGGGTAGTCACATGCACATGCGGCAGCAAGACCTTGATCGCGACCGGACGACCCAGGCGAACGTCAGTCGCGCGATAAACGGTAGCGGTCGCGCCTTCACCGATGAGTTCTTCAATCAGGTAGCGGTTGTTGAATTTTTGGCCGATCATGGTGCGCGTGGCTCCTGACGTTACTGTTCGACATTGTATTATTTCCTAAAAGTGTACAGGAAAGCACGCCTGAACGCCAATTTTGTTACGTGTCGCGATACAGCGTTTGACTCCCTTGCCCTGTAATCGGGGAAAGGGTTGGGGTTAGGGGTCAACGACTTTGCAACAGCCCTGAAGCGAGCGCTTTATTTGTTTGCACTTTGCCGTCTTTGCTCGTAAACTTAGGCCACATTAATTGCGTTTATGGGCGAGGAGTCTGCATTGTCTACCTGGATGGTTGTCGAAGACGAACCCGACATTTACGATGTACTCCTGGCGATGTTTGAAATCTGGGGCATCGAAGGGATCGCTTTCGTGGATGGTGCTGAGGCCGTTTCGTGGATCGATGATGTGGACAAAGGCACTGCTCCAGGCGAACTGCCCGAACTCGCTATTCTGGACATTCGGCTGCCCGAAATCAGCGGCCCGGAGATCGGCGAACGGCTGCGCAAGAGCACTCGTTTAGGTGACATCGCGATCGTGATGATCACGGCCTACCGCCTGACGCCAACCGAAGAAGAACAGGTGATCAAAAAGGCACAAGCGGATACACTCATGTACAAGCCGCTGCCCGCTATGCCCGAACTGCGCTCACGGCTGGCGGCGATCATCAGCAAGCGCAAGCAAAAGACGATCAGTCAAAGTCAAAGCAGTTAAAGGGTTGACGATGGTACAAAACACTTTACCCAATACACAATCTACTGTGCAGCCAACCGCAGCGCCGGGCAGCGCACAGGCTGCTATGCAAAATCTGAATCCCACCCGTATCCTGGCACGCCGTGGCCGCGACATCATGCTGATCGGGGCACTTGTGCTGCTCGGTGGATTAGTGGCCGGGGCGGTTACGCTGCTGCTGGTATTGGTCGCGGGCAGCGTGATCGTGACGATCTTCACGGTACTCACCGCGATCCTGGTGATCGTCGGCTTGGGGTTGATCATTCGCGGCCTGACTTATCGCAAAGATAACGAGATCGCCCGTGAAGTGGGCGAAGCGCTGGCACGCGATCTGGATGGGCGCTACACGTTCATTCGCAACCTGAGTCGCGGCGGATTAGGCTATATCGATGCGCTGTTGATCGGTCCGCCGGGCGCGCTGGTCTTTCGAGTGAGCGACGACAGCGGCGTTTTTCTCAATGAAGGCTCGGACTGGCTGGAACGTAAGGACGGTCAAAACTTTGCTTTGTCGCGCAAAAATTACACCCGTGAATGCGTCACTGATATTTATGCTTTGCGCGACTACCTGAAAAAGCGTAACCTGGGCGATGTGCCCGTGTTCGGCGTGGTCGTGCTCACCAGCAGTCAGACGCAAGTTTCGACGCGGCAGCCCGTGGTACCTGTGGCCGAGCTGCGAACGCTGATGCTCGTCATTCGCCGCGATTATATTGCGCAGGATCGAATCAATGCAGAAACGATCCAAAAAACGGTTGATGCTGTATTCAATTAATTCAATCAGCAAATTTCGGCGGTTCAGCAGCCCTCACCCTAAATCCTTCTCTTCAAGGAGACTGGCCGGGGGTGAGGGCGTTTTGTCGGCTGTTACATAAAGCCTATGAGGAGGTGTCTGATGGCGTTGCCACGCATTATTACGGTTGATGGCCCCGCCGGTTCAGGAAAAAGCAGCATCTCATTCATCGTCGCTCACGACCTGAATTATTTATTTATCGATACGGGTGCGTTTTACCGCGCGTTGACATTGGCGGCTAACGAACGCGGGCTGGCGGATGCCGACGAAAGCGCGATCGCAGCATTGGCACAGCACATCGTGATCGACATTACGCCGGATTTGAAGGACGATGGACGCCAATACACGGTGCTGCTCGATGGGCGTGATGTGACGTGGGCTATCCGCGAGGCGGCAGTGGAAGCTAACGTTTCGCGCATCTCTGCGATGGCGTCAGCGCGTGCGCTGATCAACATCAAACAGCGCTTGATCGCTGAACAAAACAATGTAATCATGGCGGGTCGTGATATTGGAACGGTGGTCTTGCCACACGCCGATCTGAAGCTGTACCTGGACGCCTCGCCTGAAGCGCGTGCGCAGCGCCGTTACACACAGTTGATTGCGTCCGGCAAGGTGGCTGATTTAGCCGAAATCACGCGCGAACTGCGCGCCCGTGACGCCTACGACAGCGGGCGCACGATCGATCCGCTGCGACAAGCCGCCGATGCTATCTACGTCAATACGGACGCCATGACGATCGAACAAAGCGTGGCACATGTAAAACAGATCATCACTCAGAAACAAACAGCGCCGCCATGATCTCATTATGACGCACTCGTGATCTTGCTCTGGCTGGTCGCAGCCTGGCTGATCGGGATCGTGCTGGCAGCTCATGCCACGCAGCCGCCCGCTGCCTGGCTCGTGATCGCTGCCAGCGGCTTTATCGGATTGTTGATCACGCGAAAAGTGGCTCGTTGGCGCTTGTTATTCGCTTGTGCATTGACGTTCGGGTTGGGCGCGGCGCGACAAGCCAGCACCCGCCATACGCTCACCGTGTCCGATCTGGCGTATTACAACGATCGGGGCGCTGCCGACCTGACCGGAATCATCGTGGACGCGCCGGACGTGCGCGATAAAACGGTTCATTTGCGCATTCAGATCAACATGATTCGCGTCGGCAAAACGCCGCTTCCAATCGATGGTTTGCTGCTTGTGGAAGCCGATCGGTTTGGCAGCTATGCCTATGGCGATATTGTGACGCTGTTTGGTCAACCACAAACGCCGCCTACTTTCGACAGCTTTTCTTATCAGGACTATCTCGCGCAGAGCGGCATTTATAGCTTCATGCTGCTGCCCAAAATCACGATCACGGCGCACGGTCAAGGTAATCCGCTGTTGGCCGCTATGTTCGACTTCAAAGCGCGCGCTCATGATTTGATCGGGCAACTGCTGCCAAGCCCGCAATCAGCACTGCTGAGCGGCGTACTGCTCGGCATTCGTACCGATTTGCCGCCGGACGTGCTGAACGCCTTCAATCAAACCGGCACCACGCGCGTCCTGGTAATTGACGGCTCAAAAATGACGATCATCGCCGGACTGTTATTTGTGCTGTTCGGGCGGCTCAGAAATAAGCGTTTAGCGGCACTGCTGATCATAATGGGGCTGCTCTTTTATACTGCGTTGGTGGGTGGCAGCCCACCCGTGCTGCGCGCCGCGACAATGGCCGGGCTGTCGATCATCGCAGTACGGCTAGGACGGCAAAGTGACGGTCTGACGGCGCTCGCTTTTGCGGTATGGCTGCAAACGGCGCTCGATCCGCTGCTGATCACCGACGCGGCATTACTGATCAGCGCCTCCTCCACGCTCGGCCTGATCGTGTTCGGTGAGCCGCTGACACACGCCGTCGAACATGCGCTAAACAAACTGTTCGCAGCGAAAACGGTCAAAGTGATCTTAGGTCTGTTGGCAGATACCGTGCTCGTATCGATCGCCGTACAGCTTCCCGCGCTGCCGATCATGTTCCTGATCTTCGGCCAATTTTCACCGATCGGGCTGCTGGTCAATATCCTGCTGACGCCTGCACAAGCGCCTATTTTAGCGCTCGGCTTGTTGAGCGTGGCCGCTGGCGCGATTCTGTTTCCGGTCGGGCAGATCATCGCGTGGCTGGCCGCGCTGCCCGTCAGCTATACGTTGGCGCTGGTACGCGCAGCGGCACAGCTTCCGAATGCCTCATTAGCCATCAGTGCCACACCACTTGAGGCGATCGGCTATTACGTGATTCTGGCGGGCGTGGCGCTGTTGATTCGGATGCCCGCTGTCCGGCGCAAAGCGTGGTTGACGAATGCTCGCAAGGGGGGCACGCTGCGCAAATGGATCACGCTGCCCACTGCAACGGCGGTCGGGTTAGGCGTGGCGGCGCTGCTGTGGGCATTCGCGCTGGCGCATCCCGACGGACGCTTGCACGTCTGGTTTTTGAGCGTCGGCGCGGGCAACGCTGTATTGATCCAGACGCCAAACGGCGCGCATATCCTGATCGACGGCGGCCCTAATCCAACGCAGCTTGCCACCGCGATCGGTGATCGGCTGCCCTTTTATCAGCGCGATCTGGATGTGCTGATCGTGACGCAGCCCAAGATCAGCGCGGTCGCCGCTTTGCCGCCCTTGCTGGCACACTATACAATCCACACCGTGTTGACGGACGGCCAAACCACCAATCACCCCGCCTATGCCGCGTTGTCGGGCGCGCTCGCACAGGCACAGGCGCAAACGCAAACACAGCTAATCGCAGTGACGGCCGGCTATCGGCTGCAAACCAGTGATGGTGTCACACTGCAATTCGTCAATCCGCAGCAAGCGCCCGATCCGCTCACCAAACCGGATGACGGCGCGTTGACAGTTCGCCTCAGCTATCACGATGTGTCGTTTTTGCTGACCGCTGATTTATCCGACAGCGCCGAGCAAGCCATGATCAAAGACGGCTGGTATATTGGCGCGAGCGTCTTACAACTATCGACTCATGCCAGCGATGCGGCCAACAGCGACGCTTTCTTGCGAGCCGTCGCGCCACAGATTGCGGTGATCGAAGCCGAAGCAGGCAGCCGCACCAATAAGCCGTCCGACGCTGTGTTGAAGCGGATCGGCGCGATTCCGGTCTATCGCACCGATGAACAGGGCACGCTCGAATTTTCCAGCGACGGCAAAACGCTGTGGGTGAGCGTTAGCCACTGAGGGTGAACAATGCGTTGAGCGGACTCACATCCGCTCAACACAAACTAACGGAAAATTGGAGCGTGTGGCGTTTAGCTGGCAGTGTGCGCCTTAACCTTGGTGACCACGTTTTGCGCGATGCAGTGGCCTTCGGTCAACCCATTTTCGATGTCGAAACGGAAGTGAATGCCACCGTACAAGCGCGAGATAGCGGCTTCATTGGCAGCAGCGTTAAATGAGGTGAACGAACGTGACGGCAAATTGCGTGGATGTGAATCGTCGGTAAAGGCCACCGTACCGAACAACGCCGTCAGCACATCTGCCGCCGCCGATGAAGCAACCGAGTGACCGGATGGGTAAGTCGGGAACATCGGTGATTGAATGTATGGTTTCCAGGTGGCGCGGATATGGGCGCGGATGAAGGTTTCGGGGCGCAGCACTGGATCAGTGTATTTCATTTGCCAGCACGCAATGAAAGAGTCGGCCAGCGCGACACCCACCATTGCGTACATTTCGACTGCACGCCCTAACCCCAATTTGAGCAGCGGGACCATCTGAGTGGCGATCAGCATCCAATGGCCGGACGGTGCGCCAGTCAATCCGGGCGTATCTACCCAAAAGTCAGCAATCGCTTTTTGTTCGACTGTCAGGTTATCACCGACTGTTTCAACTTCTTTTGCTTGCAGATAAAACGTCGATTTGGAATCAGTGCTGTAGTCGATATTACGCTTCATGTCGCACTGTGTCGCTGATTTCAGCGTGAAGGGGCGCAGCGTTCCCCAATAGGGTTCGACCACTTTACCACCCGTGACAGTCGCTACATAATCCCACACTTGATCGGTCGGCATGGTGTACGCCTTGCTGTGTGCTTCGGTGTAACCATCTTTACCCGCCCAATCCAACATTGCTTGACCAACGAGGACGCCCTGTTTCTCCGAGCGATCGGTGACATCGGTGCTGACAGCTTTAGCGCGATCAGCTAACTGCTTATCATGCAAGGCTGCGACGGCGGTATGCGTATCGGCATCCGCGATCAGGCCATTGATTACAGTGCTGACCGCAGCATTGGCAACCGTCGGCCAGTCATACACGGCGCTTATATCCGGCGCGGGCATGGTCGGCATACTGGTCAATTGACTGCTCAGCGATGCGTAACCAGCTAATCCTGGCACGACCGCTTCATACAGCGTGACGCTCGTATACGCATAGGCTCGCGATGCCGCTGGCGCAGAAACCGTTTTAGACTGGATACGATCATGGGTCAGTTGAATCCAATCGGAAACAAAAGTGGCGTCCATGTTGGTGGCATCAGGTGACGCGGCTTGTGGGGCAGCCGTTGCGCGCAAGGCAGCGGTGCTGTTGAGCATCAGCACAGCACATAGAGCGATCATTGCTGATCGAGTAAAAAGGCGAACTGAAATTTTCTTGGAAAAAAGATTCATGGTGCTTGATCCTTATTCGGCAAACATAGAGTGTGCCATTTGGCAGGGCTTTTGGTGATACGCTTCATTATAATCGGGAATGCTTTTTGTAACTTGACTGTTTACGGACGGCTGATCAACGATTAGCTGATATTGCTAAGCTAAGCATCGGTTGCCTTTCGGCGTGATACAATTCACGGTAACGCTGACACGCACTATCAGCCTTCAAATAATAAATAGTAGAGAGCCGCCAATTTATGAGTGATCCGCTCGTCAGCGTCATTATCCCAAACTACAACCTGGAAAAATTCGTCGGGCAGGCCATCGAAAGTGCGCTTGCACAGACTTATCCGGCAGTCGAAGTCGTTGTCGTGGATGACGGATCGACCGATAACAGCCGCGCCGTGCTCGATCGGTATGTGCAGCAAGCGCCCGATCGCGTGCGCGTGATCTATCAGGAGAATGGTGGCGTTGCGCTGGCGCGAATGCGCGCGATTGAGGATACGCGCGGCGAATTCATTGTCCCGCTTGATTCGGATGATTATTTGCACCCGGAAGCGATCGCGGTTTGGATGCAGTACCGTTCGGAACACCCGCAATATGTGGTGATCTACAGCGGTTTTTATCGCGTGGACACCGAAAACACCGTGCTTTACGAAGTGCTGCCACATCAACAGCGCAACGAACCGGTAGAAGGCAACATCCTGGCGACCCTTCTCAACGGTAACACGGTTACCGCAAGTACCAGCTTGATTGAGCGCGCCCGTTTGCTCGAAGTGGGCGGCTACGTTTCAAAAGCAACACTTCATAACGGGCGCGGTCATGATGATTATTTTTTGATGCTGCGGTTGGCTGCGGCGGGATACGCATTCGGCTACGTGGCGCGTCCGCTCTTGTATTACCGTGATACGCCAAATAGCATCAGCAAAGATACCATCCCGTTTGTGGCGAATCGGCAGGCGTCGTTAGCGGTCGTGTTTCAGGAATACCCGCAATCAACGGTTGCCGCTTTTGAAGAAGGACTCCACCGCCGAAACGCTCAGCTTGAAGCAATGCATCAACAGCTGCTCAAAACGCTGGAACTCTCAGACGCGCGCGAAAAAGCAGTGGCCGAACAGTTCAAAGCGACCGATGCGGCGATCGCAGAACGCGAACAATATTTCGCGAGCTTGAACGCTCAAATGAACGCGGCGGCGGCGGAGCGCGAACAATACTTCGCGAACCTGAATACTCAGATGAACGTGGCAGCGGCGGAACGTGAACAGCAGTTCGCGGCTCAAAACGCTCAGATGAACGCAGCAGCGGCGGAACGTGAGCAAAAGTTAGCCGACATTCACGCACAGGTCACGCAGCAAAACGATCAGCTAAATCAACGGGATCAGCTCATTGCCCAATTGCAAGGCGAGATCGAACTGCTCAACTCGATCCCGACGGTGCAACTGGTGCAAAAGTACGTGCGTCCAACGCTGCGCAAGCTCCGCAAATAAAACGAGCACACGCTATCTGAGATCGGATCAACTACGCACGGCCTTGACTAAGAACCAAACAAGTAAAATGGGCAGCGCAAAAAATGGGTTAAACACGAATGCAGTGATCACCATACCTGTTACAAACAACAGGGTGACGCCTTCAGTGACCAACGTTGCCCAGGTTGCCTTGCTTGCCTTATCACGGCGCACGGCCTCGACCAGAAACCACGCCAACAGGACTGGCAGCGCAAAGAATGGGCTGCTTTCGCGGCTGTGAAAACCTATGAATGACGTGATTACCATGCCTGCCACAAAGGGCAGCATCATGAGCTGCGTCAGCACAGCGAAGATGTTAGCGTTTGAGCTGTGTTGATCCGCTTCATCAGCAAGTCGCGAGTCCGTGCGACGCGATGCGGTCTGCGGCTTGCGCTTGCGGCTCATCCCGGAATAGCTGTCCAGCTCCGGCGCGACGTGCAGCGAACTGCCACATTTTCGGCAAAATTGCGCGTTCGGCATATTTGCGACGCCGCATTGGGTACAAAACGCCGGTTCTTGCTCAATTGCTGATGCTTGATTTATTGTTGGTACATCTGGCTCATCGAGAAGCGACTGCAAATCTTTAATTTCACCATCTTCGCCAATTGTGGAGCGGCGGCGCTGTGGTTTGGAAGCGTTCATGTATCACGTCCTGTTGAGCATGTTTACGCAAATCAAATGTAATGGTCTGTACGCGCCGCCCCCTTCATAGTTGCAGATGTTGTAAGCGTATCGATTGTTACAGCCTGTCCGCTGCGCAAACTATCCAGCACGGCAAATGTCGCCAGATGGACAGCTTCGATCTCCGCAATGGTGATCGGCGTCGGTTTGCCATGCTGTACGGCGTCGGCCAGCGCGAGCCATTCAGCGCGGTGACCCTTATCGGGGCGCAGCCATTCGCGGCGCGTGATCCGTTTGCCGTTGTGCATGAGTGTCAATGCCCGGTAATCGTCAAGCACAGCCGCTTTACCGTCGCCAAGCATTTCAATACGCTCTTTGCCCAACCCGCGATCGCCATTCGCTGAGTAAACGATCGTGCCGAGCGAATCATCAGCAAAATGCAGCGTGATCGTGACCTCGTCAGGGGTGGGCAACCCTGAAGGCAGTGCCGCCGCATAGACTCGTATTGGCAGTGCGCCCACTAAAAACGTCAGCAAATCGACAAAATGGCAGGCTTCCCCAATGATCCGCCCGCCGCCGATCGTTGGGTCTTGCGTCCAGTGATCCGCCGCGATCAACCCCGCATTGACTCGGCAAGTGGCAATCAGTGGCCGCTGCCGATCGCTGAAAAATGCGCACATTTGCTGGATCATCGGCGCAAAACGGCGGTTGAAGCCGATCATGAGCCGCCGTTCGGTGTCACGCTGTACGGTGAGCACTTCCGCCAATGAGTCGCGATCCAACGCCAGCGGCTTTTCAACGTAGACATGTTTGCCCGCTTGCATCGCGGCGATCGCTTGTTGAGCGTGCAAATCGTGCCGCGTCAGGATCGCGATCCAGGTCACGCGCCGATCGGCTAACAACATATCCAGATCATCGGCGGCATAGGCAAAGCCAAACCGTTCGGCGTTATGCTGTGCGCTCACGCCTGATGCTGAGGCAATCCCGATCAACGAAATGCCGGATACTGCTTTAATAGCAGGCAGCAAAGTTGAGGTGGCAAACGCGCCTGCACCAACGACGCCTAACGCGATCGCCGTATCGTTATGATCTGATTGCGCAGACGGGATAGGGACGGGCGCTGACGATACATCATGCAGCGCTGCATGTGTTCCGGCGTAGGTCAGCAGCACGCCCATAGACGGTTCGCCCGCTTTGCCGCTGATCACTTCATAGGCGCGCGGCGCATCGTCGATCGTGAAGCGATGCGTGATCAAAGGCGCAGCGTTGACCGCGCCGCTTGCCAGTAGTTCGACAAATGTTTGCATGTTGCGCTGCTCTGTCCAGCGTACATAAGCGAACGGATAATCGCGGCCTTTTTCTTCATACTCAGGATCGTAGCGCCCCGGTCCATAGGATCGGCTCAGTCGCAGGTCAAGCTCTTTGCGATAATAGACGGCGCGCGGCACATTCATCCCAACCGCGCCGACCGCCACGATAATGGCTCGATCGCGCGCGATCTGTCCAGCCAGCGTGATCGGATCAGAGTGCCGCGAATCCGCCGCGATGATCACTGCATCGAAACCGCGCCCATCGGTAAAAGTGGCAGCACGCGCTTCAGCATTGGCAGGCGTACAGGCGTCATGTGCGCCGAGAGTCATGGCAAGCGTGTTCCGTTCGCTATTCAAATCAACGCCGAATACGCGACAACCCGACGCGCGCAGCACCTGAACCGTCAACTGGCCGATCAAACCCAAGCCGATTACGGCTATCCGCGCGCCGATCGTGATTTCCGCCTGCCGAACGCCCTGTAACGCGATAGCGCCGACGGTAGCAAAAGCGCCCGCTTCAAACGTCACGTTTTCAGCCAGTGGCACTGCCAGATTACGTGGCACATAGATCAGTTCAGCGTGATTGGCATAACCTGCGCCCGCACATGCCACCCGATCGCCAACGCGAAAGCCGGACGCTTGCGCCCCTACGCCGATCACGACTCCGGCCACGCTGTAGCCGAGCGGCATAGGCTGATCCAGCCGCGCCCGCACACTGTCCAGTGCATTGAGCACGCCATCACGACGCGCTTTATCCAGCGTGCGCCGTACCAGATCAGGCCGCGCGCGGGCTTTTGCCAACATATTTTTTGCCGCAAAATCGGTGACCATGCGCTCTGTACCAGTGGAAACAAGGCTGGTAGCGCTGCGCACCAGGATTCCTTGTGGGCGCAAGATGGGGGCTGGCACGTCTGTCACGCGCAGTTCGCCAGTGCGCAGCGCTTGAATGACTTGTTTCATGGGGTGTTAGGCAAAACTCGACTAGCCACGCCGCGCCCGCTTCAATACATTTAACAGGCGCGGCACGGCTTGCGAGTACAGCCGATCGAGCAGCGGATAGGGCGTATAATCCCACGCGCCAATGGTGCGAGTCACGACACCGCCGAAGCCTTCTTTGAAGCGATACACCCCCCACATCGAGTCGGACTCGTCAAAGGTGTTCGGCGCACCCCACAAATCATAGCGTGTGCAGCCGTTCGCTTTTGCCCAACGCATCGCTTCCCACTGAAGTAAATAGGTCGGCATCAAGTTTCGATGTTCGCTGCTGGATGCGCCGTAAAAATACCAGCACGTTTTGCCAAAGCGAAATAAGATCACATGTGCCAGCGCCACCCCTTCATATTCCGCGATCAACGGATGCGCCAACCCCGCTCGCATCAGCGCGCCCCATTCGTCCTCATAATAAGCAAGCGGACGGGTCAGAAAATGATCGCGCGCGCCCGTTTCAGCATACAACTTATAGAGCAAAGCCAGATCATCCGCTGAGCCGCTGCGCACTGTGACGCCATGCTTGGGGCCGTAGCGCACTTTATAGCGTGTGCCCTGATTCATACGCTTGAGCAGATCATCTTCGGAAGTCGTCAGATCAAGGACGATCGTATTGCGATATTGCACCTGACTATCCGAAAAGTGCCAGCCGCGCTGTCTGAGCGTGCTGACAACCTGTTCACCGATCGAATCAACTACAGCATCGGGCGTGCCGGGGATACCCGTGCCGATCGCTACGTCCGGGTCGATTTTGAGCCAGATCGCGCCGCGCCGTGCCCGCTTTTCAAGCTGATCAAGCGCCGCATTCAGCCGCGCCGGATCGCTGTAATCGAGCATGGGGCCTTTCGGCACATATAGCACGCGCAGCGGTCCGATTCGGCGGCTGAGAATTAGTGCTGCTCCCGCTGTCGGATCACTCGGATCACTGCCAAACCGCACAGCTTCCGGCGTCCAGCCTGTGCTGCGCTGCTTGAAAGCGCCCCATTCAGCACTTTGCAGGATGTGCGCGTAAGGCAGATCGCAGATCGCGGCGTTCCAGGCGTTAGTCATTCGTAATCAGTCATGCGAGTTGATCATGCGCTAACGACTGGCCGCTGTCAATTGTTCGCTGACTTCGCGGAGCTGCCGTTGTACCGCCGGATCATGCGTTTGGGCGGATGACTTGATTTGCTTTTTGTCGCCATAATATTTACCCGTCACGCCTTCCACATCCGGCGAGGTGGCAAGATACACCAATCGCGAGGCACCCTGCGCAGGGGTCAGCTCAAATGGACGCGCAATCCTTGTGAACAAGCCCATGATGCCACCCGAATTTGCGCCAAAATTGGTGGCAACCGGCCCCGGATGCACCGCATTGACCGTGACGCCCGTACCCGCTAATCGCTGCGCAAGCTCGTAGGCATACACAATATTGGCACGTTTGGATTGCCCGTAGGCTTGCATCGCGCCGTAGCGCTTTTCGCCCATCAGATCATCGAACTTGAGGCTGCCAAAACCTTCCGCCGATGATGCTACATTGATGATGCGTGCCGGGGCGCTCGCCTTGATCACGTCAAGCAATAGCTCAGTCAGCAGATAATAGGCCAGATGATTCACGGCAAAGGTCACTTCGTAACCGTCGGCGGTCACTTCACGCTGACCATGAACGCCACCCGCATTGTTGAGCAGTACATGCAGTTTCTGATATTTTGCTTTGAACTCGTCCGCCAGCCGCCGCACTTCACGTTGAATCGACAGATCAGCGATCATCAGATCGACCGCCGTATTGCCGCTTTTTGTCTTGATTTCAGCTTGCGCGGTTTCGCCTTTCGCGCGGTTGCGACAAACCATCACGACGGTTGCGCCCATTTGCGCCAGTGCCAGTGCTGCTTCGTAGCCGATGCCGGAATTCGCGCCAGTCACCAGGCATATTTTGCCTTGCATTTGTTGTGTGGATTGTTGTGCAGACACGTAGTTACCCCTGAGATATTTTGACCAGATTTGATTATAGCAGCGTCAATCTTTGATCCGCGTTTGATTACGTGCGCCCAAATTCTTTGGCAAGCTGATCACTGCTCATGTGGATCATGGTGGGTCGCCCATGCGGACAGGTGCGCGGCGCGGCGCAGCGTTCCAACTGGCGCAGCATCGCTTGCATCTCGTTGAAACTGAGCGTTTGTCCGGCTTTGACCGCTGACGCTTTGCACACGCGCAAAATGATCCGCGCTTCAAGCGTTGCGTCGCCCGGTTCGTCAGCATTTTCAAGGTCTTCCAGAATAAGCCGCAAAGACGCTTCCGGCGCGCGATCAGCGAGCATAGCGGGCACGGCGCGTATCTGAAACGTGTTTTTGCCGAATGCTGCGATCTCGAAACCGAGCACGGTCAACGTATCGAGATGTTCTTCGATCAAGAGCGCCGAGCCGGAGGTGAGTTCAACTGTGATGGCGTCGAGCGTGCGCTGTGCGATCGGCTCTTTAGCGGTTTGCTGCGCCATGAACTGCTCATATAAAATGCGTTCATGCGCCGCGTGCTGATCCACCAAATACATGCCCGCCGGACCTTCCGCGACGATGTAAGTAGCTGCCACCTGTCCGAGCACCCGCAAAGGTGGCAAGCTGCGCACATTTTGGCCGCTGGCATACGGCGGCGGCGTGATTGGGGACACATAGGGCGTGGTGGGCGCTTCATAAGGCGTGCTGCTGCTGCCAAAATTCGACCCCGGACGGTTGTTGGCGTATGGCGAGTTGTACTGCGGATATTGCGGCGTGTACTGCTGGCTGCGGTACCCTGTATCGGGTACTGGCAGATCGAACCCATGCTGCACGGGCTGCGAATGCCCATCTGCATCAGTAGGCGGCGCGCTGGACTGTCCGTTAGACTGTTCGCCCGCGCCGTTTGTATCGGGGGTCGAATACGACTCGTTCGAGGTATCGTTGAAGCCGTTTCCGCTGATGTTCGGCACGGGTGAGCGCCCGATCACCGAACGCCGTACCGCATTTTGTACCGCTGAGAACACAGCATCAGGCGAATGAAAGCGCACTTCGGCTTTTGTCGGATGCACGTTCACATCGACTTCTTCCGGCGGCATGGTGATCAGCAGCACCGACACCGGATAGCGTTCGGACGGCATAAGCGTATGATAGGCGTGCGACACCGCGTAAGTCAGGCTGCCATCCTGAATATAGCGACCGTTCACGAACAACGTGATCTGATTGCGCGCCGTGCGATTCAGGGTGGGCGCGCTGGTGTAGCCGCTGACCATGATCGGGGGCAGATCGGCGCGGGGCGGTGGCGCAGGCGTCACTTCGAGCATTTCGTGCATCGTTTCCAGGCCGAGCGCTTCCACCAGCACATCCGCCAGGCTGCCGTTTCCCGTCGTTTGAAAGGCCAGCCGATTATCTTGCATCAGCGAAAAGCGCACGTTCGGATAGGCCATCGCGTAGCGCGTGACGAGCGCATCGATATGGCGGCGCTCGGTCGTCTCGGACTTCAGGAATTTGAGACGGGCAGGCGTATTGAAAAACAAATTTTCCACCGTGAGCACCGTGCCGACGGGTGCGCCCGCCGCGCGCTGCTCAACCAGATTGCCGCCGCGTACTCGGATCAATGTGCCGGAGTCTTCATCGGCGGTGCGGGTAAGCATAGTCACCTGCGCCACAGATGCCACGCTTGCCAACGCTTCACCACGAAAGCCGAGCGTATTAATGTGCGTCAGGTCGTCCACCGATTGCAATTTGCTGGTAGCGTGGCGGGTGAACGCTAGTTCCGCTTCATGCGCGGCGATCCCGCTGCCGTTGTCAGTAATCCGCAGTAGACGGCGACCACCACTTTCCGACTCGACCTGTACAAGGGTAGCGCCTGCATCCAGCGCATTTTCGATCAACTCCTTGACTACCGCCGCAGGTCGATCGACCACTTCACCGGCGGCGATCTGTGCCGCTACAATTT
>Ga0209512_1001523_pt1 | contig 28177 bp, 30 predicted proteins | sample frozenSSSSmetaG_FD_184142 | JGI IMG/M metagenome (GOLD analysis project Ga0209512, IMG submission 184142) | Glacier valley bacterial and archeal communities from Borup Fiord, Nunavut, Canada, to study Microbial Dark Matter (Phase II) -... | ecosystem: Environmental > Aquatic > Freshwater > Ice >...
TATTTTCAACATGTTGTGAGAACCGTGCAGTCGATAAACGACTTCGTTCCATCCCACAGGAAATCAGAAATCCTTAAGTCATTCAACACCAAGCTCTTACATTAACATCCCGTGGGATGCCTGTGAAAATGAATAGAAGATTTTCAGCCGCAAAAAGGTGTGAAAATCCGCAAAAGGCAAATGGGTATGAAAAATGAGGAACCTGTGGATTCACTTGCTCTATCAGAAACCGGTCATGCGCGCCAACGCAGCTGGAAAGGATGCATTTACGGTCCTTCTTCGACTCCCTGCGGCTGGATCCGGCCGGCATCCGACGCGCTTGCGGAAGTCGATCCGGACTTCAGACCCTGAGAGAGCCACGGAACGCCCGGGCGCTGTAGTAGGACTGAGCGCCGTTGTGACCCACGAAAACACGCTCGTAGCGGCGGTCCCCATAAAGTGCGCCGCCGAGTTTTCGCATGTCATCGGGCGTCTTTATCCAGCTCGACGTCTTCGTATCGAACTTTCCGAGTTGTTGCAGCGCCATATATTGGTCTTCCGTCAGAAGCTCGATTCCCATGGCTGCGGCCAGATCCATCGCGGTGTTAGCAGGCCTGTGTTCTTTCCTCGATTCCAAGCCTTCGCGGTCGTAACAGACCGCGACGCGGCCTTTTGGAGTTTCCGGGGAACAATCAAAAAACAGGATTTCGCCCGCCTTCTTGTCGTGGTCCATCACATCGGGTTCACCGCCGGATTCCTCCATTTCCAGGAGTGACCAAAGTTTGTCGGGGCAGGCATCCAGCCTTGCCTGAACCGTAGCCCATTCGATGCCCTTGTGGCGGTTCGGGTTTTTCTCAAAACGGGCTTTCAGCGCGCCGAGCAGTTCGTCGCGTTGTCCGGCGGACAACTTCTTTTTCGTTCCAACAGGTTTCATAGCGGTTTGTTTGTATGGGGGTGGAGCGGAGATTTATCGCAATCAACCCGCTTTTTTCGAGAAAAGCCGTCGAATGGCAGAACCTTTCCACATCAGGATGCCCGTAAGGACGATGACAGGAAAGTAGATGTATTGAAAAAAATGAGCGTATGGCCGGACTTGCTCTGGCGGACCATAAATGTAACCTATCAGAGTCACGCCGAAGATGATATGAATCCAGCGCAGAATCGAACGTTTGGTGGTATCTTTCATGATTTTGGAATGTAGGTTTTCTAGTGACGGGTGATGGTGTCGGTGGCGCTTCTAATTGGGGTCGGAAGCCAGGCCTTTGACGACGGAGGGAAGCTGCCCGAGCATCTTTGCCCAGCCGAACTCGGCCCCCTTGAATGCCTGGTCGCCCCATGCGTGGGAGAGATCGAAGCCGGAGTGCTCGAAGAAGAGGCGCGTGCCATCTCCGTCCGGCTCAAGTCGGAAGCTGACCTGCGTATTGACGACAGGTCCGTCGGCCGTCCATGAGAACACAAGTCGGGCAGGCGGTTCGCATTCCAGCACCTCGCAGCGCACGACCAGCCCGGAAAAACCCACTTTCGGATTCGGCGGCACATGGAAAGTAAAGTGGTGGCCTGCACGCGGTTCGAAGTCGTTAGGAAACATCCACTCGGCGAGAGTGGCGCTGGTGGCGATCGCCCGCCAGACCTCCTGCCGGGGCTGCGGAATCAGGAACTCTTTTCGAATCGTTTTACTCATTTTCTCCGCTCCTTTTGGATAGATGGTTTTGAAGTTGCTGGAGGCGGTCGTCCCAGAATCGCTCGTAATGGGCGATCCAGTCGCGCACTGGGCCGAGTCGTGCCGGGACGAACTGGTAACGGCGCTCGCGGCCGTGCCGCTGCTCGGTCAGGAGGCCGGCATCGAGCAAGACCCGCAGGTGTTGGGAGACTGCCGGGCGGCTCATTTCGAAGTGGGCGGCGATGTCGCTGACAGAGCGCATGTCTCCGATGAGCAAATCCAGCATCTGACGGCGCGCACGATGGCTAATCGCGGTAAATACATCGGGCTCACGAACGGGAGACAGGACCATGGATTCAATATGCGTAAGCAATTGCTTACCTGTCAAGCTCGGTAATGCCCCCGGAATCCGGCTTGATTTGTTAAGATCTCCGAAATAATCTCCGGCCTCCGAAACCAGATGGTGAAGCGCCGTTCCAAGACCCAGTCGAGCCGACCGCTGAAAAACCAGCGGCGTGAGCGGGTGTCGTTTGCCGAGGTACTGAGTTCGGCGAACCGCCGGGCGCACGAGCAGGCGAACCGCCGGGGCGGAAAACGCGCGCTGAAATCGGTGCAGGCGGCCATCGCGGCGACCGACATGGAGGACGAGGGCGAGAGCGTTGATTGGTCGAAGCGCCTGCTGCGCTGGACCATGGCGCTGGTCCTGCTGCCGCTGTGCTGGGTGACGACGTGGACGTTTCTCTCGCGCTTCTCGCAAGCCACGGTCTATCAGGGTTTCTGGCAAACGGCGGAGTTCTGGTATTTCGCGACCGGGGCGCTGGTGATGACCGGCTGGTTCTGGTCGGGCCTGTTGCAGCCGTTTTTCCTCTATCTCTACGTGCTCGGCCACGAGCTGACGCATGCGATTTTCGTGGTGATCTATCGGGGAAAGGTGACCGACTTCCACGTCAGCGCGGACGGCGGCTACATCACGACGAACAAGACGAATCTGGTGATCGCGCTCTCGCCGTATTTTTTCCCGTTCTGGTCGGTGGTGGTCGCGGTCTTGTATGGGATCGTGCGGCATTTTTTCGAATTCTCGCACGAGTGGGACCGCGCGCTCTACGGGCTGATGGGCGTGACGTGGACGTTCCACATGATCTGGACGCTGTGGATGATCCCGCGCGACCAGCCGGATCTGAAGGAAAACGGCACCTTCCTCTCGCTGGTGATCATCTATCTGGCGAACCTGCTGGTGCTCACCGGCCTGCTCTGCGTGGCGGAAAAAGCGCCGCTGCAGAACTGCCGCGAGTTCTGGCTGGAGTGGTTCCGCCACGCGGCGACGTGGGGCGACATCCTCCTGCGATGGGGAAATCAATGCATTGTAAATTTCCGCGAAGCGGGCAGGTTCTGAGCTGTGATTGATCTCGATGCGAACGCGACGACGGCGCTGCTGCCGGAGGTGCTCGATGCAATGCTGCCGTGGCTGCGCGGGGGCCATGCGAACCCGTCGGGTGCCTACGCCGGAGCAAAACTGGCGCGGAAAGCCATCGACCACGCCCGCGGCCAGGTCGCGGATCTGATCGGCGCGGACCCCTCGGAAATCCTCTTCACCGGCGGCGGCACCGAGAGCGTGAACACCGCGCTGTACTCGCTGGACCGGCTGACAGACGCGGGGAAGGCGGTGGTTTCCGCCATCGAGCACAGCGCGGTGCTGCGTTGTGTGGAAACTCTATCAAAATGTGTCACGCACGTGCCGGTGGATTCCGGTGGTCGCCTCGATCTTGATGCTTTCCGCGCCTCGTTAGAGCAGGCGGGCTATGTTTCCATCATGGCCGCGAACAACGAAACCGGCGTCATCCAACCGCTCAAGGAAGCGGTGGAAATGGCAGCGGCGATGGGTCTGCCGGTGCACACGGATGCGATCCAGGCGGTGGGGAAAATCCCGGTGGACGTGCGCGGGCTCGGAGTGGATCTGTTATCGATGTCAGCCCACAAGTTCCATGGCCCGAAAGGAGTCGGCGCGCTGTATGTCCGGCAGGGCCTGCGATTCAAGCCGCTGCTCCACGGCGGCGGGCAGGAAGCCGGACGGCGCAGCGGCACGGAAAACACCGCAGGCATCGTGGCGATGGGGGCGGCGGCGGAATGTGCGAAACGATTTCTAGCAGACTTCTCCTCGGTGAAGTCGATGCGCGATGATTTTGAAAAAACCGTGCTGGCGGAAGTCTCCGGCGTCACTCCTAACGGTGATCCGAAAAACCGCCTACCGAACACCAGCCACCTTTCCTTCGACCGCTGCGATGCGGCGGGTCTGCTGATTCTGTTGGATGAAGCGGGCGTCGCTTGTTCCGCCGGATCCGCGTGCATGACGGGGAAGCAGCGGCCGTCGCACGTCCAACTGGCGATGGGCATCCCGGAAGCGCGGGCGAAGAGCAGCCTGCGGATCAGTTTTTCCCGGCTGAACACGATGGAGGAGGCGATCGCCGCCGCGCAGGCGGTGACGCGCGCGGTGGAGAAACTGCGGCGTGTGCAGGGACCCGGCGTGGGGCCGGTGGTGGTGTATTCGCCTTGAGAAAGACGCGGCTGAGAAATTTCTTCCAAGGAATTCCGGATTCGCGTGTCATCATGAGTGAAATGAAAACCTTGTTTTGTCTTTTTCTGGCGGTGGTGGCTGCCAGCGTGAATCTCATGGCCCAGCAAACCGAGGCATTGCGGGACGAACGGGACAAACTAATCAAACGCGGGATGTGGCGGGACGTCGTGAATTTCTATGGTGAGAAACTGATGCCGTTGTCGGACTCGGGATCGGGTTCGGACCTGGAGCGGGCATCGGAAGCGCTCGGACAGCTCAACGCGTGGGGCGAGTTTGACGGGCTGGTGGAAAAGGCGATTTCCGCGCATGCGGAGAATCCGAGCCTGCTGACCTCAGCGGCGGCGGTTTACCGGCGGGCACCGCATGGGGGACAGATCGTGGCCGGCGAATTCACCCGGGAAAACGGCGGGCGCGGATACAGTCGGGGTCGCTTCCGAGGCGAGCAGGACGGAACGGCGGAATCGGGACAGGCGGTGGATACGACTTACCGCGATCACATCCGCTCGCTGCAACTGCTGCGGCAGGCCGTGACGAAACCGGGGATGCCGGCGGAGGGGATTCTGGCGTGGCGCGAGATGGCGGCAGATTTCATGCAGAACGAGCCGTGGAAACTCCAGACGCTCACACCGCTGGACGCCCTGCCGGAGTGGGGTGAACCGGGACCGGAAGGCGGCACCGAGGGCGCGCCATGGAAGGGCGATGCACCGGTGGTTTACGAAAAACCCGCATCGTGGGAAGCCGCGAAAAACGACGGCGAGCGCTGGCGGTTCGCGCTAGCGGAGCAGGAACGGCTGAGCACCGAGGCGGACATGGCGGCGGTGATGATTTCTGAGAGGGCGCAGTTTTCCCAACGTCAGTTCGGCACGGAAACGCTGGCGTCCTACGGTTGGTGGCAGCAGCAGGATCCGGAAAGCGCGAAGGGGATTCTGGAAATGGACTCGCTGGCGGAGGACGAGTGTTTGGCGAAAACCTCGGACGGCGTGCGTCGTTTCAAACTGCCAGCCGAGTTTCATTTCATCGCGCTCTATCGATCAATCCTCGATAACAAGCTCGTCGGCGGCACGGCAGGCGACGCACTGACGCAGGTTTTCCTGAACCGCAGCCAATACGACAAGGCGCGCGAAGTGCTGGAGCGGACGATCGCGAAGCATGGTCCTGGACCTAACGATTATCGGAAAAAGCTGCTGCAGCAGATTGTCGGAAACTGGGGGAGCTTCGAGTCGGCGGAAACGGTGGCTGCCGGGACGCGGCCGAAGCTGCCGCTGCTTTTCCGCAACGCGACGGAGATCAAACTCACCGCCGCGCCGGTGGATATGGAGGCGGTGGTCCGCGACACGATCGCCTATTTGAAAAGCAATCCGCGCGATCTCGACGAGCGATCAAATCCGTCGAACATCGCAAGCCGTTTGATTTCCGGCGATGCCGCGAAATACATCGGGGCCAATGCGGCCGAATGGGAGACAAAACTCACGCCGCGGGAAAAACACCGCGACACGCGGTCGGACATCGCCGTGCCGTTGGAAAAGGCGGGGGCGTGGTGGGTCACCGGGAAGATCAGCGGCGGGAACACGTTTCACACCCTGATATGGATCGTGGATTCGGTGATCGCTCAGAACGATGTGGGCGGGAAAAAACAATGGTGGGTGGCCGACGCGGAAAGCGGCGCACCGGTGGCCGGGGCGGAGATCGAGTTTTTCGGCTACCGCACGATCTATTTGGAGCGGAAAAAGCCGCTCGAACGGAACATGGAAATCCGCACGACCGAGGTGAACCGCGTGACGGATGCAGACGGAAAAACGCTCGTGGGGCCGGGCGAACTGGATACGCACTATCAGTGGCTGGCGATCGCCCGTGGCAAGGACCGCTCGATGGCGTTTTACGGATTCCAGCCGCATGGCATCCAGGAGCCGCAGCTAGAGAACGGCAACCGCGACATCACCTACGCCATTTCCGATAGACCGCTTTACAAGCCGGGCGATACCGCGCACCTGAAGTTTTATTTCCGCAACGTCGGCTACTTCGAACCGAACGAAAGCCGCTGGGCGAACAGGAATGGAAAACTCACGCTTATCAACGGCCGGGGCGAGGAGGCGATGAAGATCGGGAAGCTGAAAACCGACGCGGCGGGTGCGGTCGAGAGCGAAGTGATCATTCCGAAGGACGCGGTGTTAGGCTCATGGACGGCGACCTTCCAGATCGGCGACGACATCTCGGCCAGCGTTTCCCTGCAAGTGGAGGAATACCGGAAACCGGAATACGAAGTCAAGGTGGAGGCCCCGGACGCGCCTGTGAAGCTGGGAGAGAAATTCACGGCCACGGTGAAGGCGACGTATTTCCACGGCGCGCCGGTGAGGAATGCGAACGTCGAGATCATCGTGAAACGCAGTTCGATGGGCGAGCGGTGGTTTCCGGTGTGGCGCTGGGACTGGCTTTATGGCCCCGGCGCGTGGTGGAACGGCAGCGAGGCATCCTGGCATCCGACGTGGAGCCGCTGGGGCTGCATCCCGCCGCATCCGCCGTGGTGGCAGGGGAACCGTTGGACGCCGGACGAACTGGTGATGAAACGCAACGTCCTGATCGGCCCGGACGGCACGGCAAAGATCGAGATCGACACCGCACCGGCGAAGCAGACGCAGGGCGACTTGGATTCGAAATACAGCATCGAGGCGCGGGTGGTGGATGCGTCACGACGCGAGGAACGCGGCACGGGATCGGTGATCGCTGCGAGAAAGCCGTTTGAAGTGATCGTCTGGACCGACCGTGGTTACAGCCGCGCGGGCGATCCGGTAGTCGCGAACATCTCCGCCGCCTCTCTGGCCGGGAAGCCGGTGGTGGCGGCGAAGGGGACATTGAAGGTTTTCCAAATTGTCAGCGGTGAAAACGGCCGGGTTGAGGAAAAGGAAACGCAGACGTTTTTGATAGAGACCGACGCGCAGGGTGAGGTCCATCAGAAATTCACCGCGCCCGCGACCGGGCAATACCGGCTCGCGGCCAGTCTGTCCTTCAACGGCGGCGAGGCGGCCGAGGGCGCGACCATCCTCAACGTCCACGGCCCGGGCCGCGCGGATCCGGCGGACTGGCATTTCGGGCCGTTGGAACTGATCGCTGACAAGGTGGAACATGCGCCCGGCGAGTCGGTGAAACTCCGCGTGAACAGTGACAAGGAGAACGCGAACGTCTGGCTTTTCCTCCACGTCGCCGGTTCCGCCGGTCGCGAGGCACGGCGCATCCGGCTGGACGGCAAGAGCTCGGAAGTCTCCGTTCCGCTCGATCTGCGGGACATGCCCAACATGTTCATCGAAGGCATCACCGTGCACGGCGCGCGGGTGCACACCGCCGTCCGGCAGATCCTGCTGCCTCCCGTTAGCAAGCTGATCGAAGTGACGCTGGAACCGGCCAAGGAGCGGGTGAAACCGCGCGAAACGTCGCCGCTGCGCGTGACCTTGCGCGATGCCGATGGAAAACCGGTGACGGGTCTCGCTGTGCTGACGGTTTATGACAAATCACTCGAAGCGATCACCGGCGGTTCGAACGTCGGAGCAATTCATGAGAATTTCTGGTCGTGGAAAAACAGCTACTATCCGGACGGGCGCTTGGGTTCCGTGCCTCCGCCGGTGGGGAACCTTTTGAAACGGGGCGATGAGGGAATGCGGCTGTTAGGCGCGATTTCCCAAAGCCAGATCCGGGATGGTTTGGGTTTCGGCAAAGGAGTAGGCTCGGGTGGTGGCCGCGGGAGGATGATGGCGATGTCGGCAGCAATGGATGACGCGGTCGAGGACTCCAGGCTGTCGTTCGCCGCCGCTCCGGCTGCCAAGATGAAAATGGCACCCGCCGACAAGGACATGGCAGGTGATGCGGATGAGAACCCGCAACCGATCCTCGTCCGCAAGGATTTCGCGGATCTTTTGAAATGGTCCGGCGCGATCCAAACGGATGCCGATGGCCATGCCGAAATCCCGTTGGAATACCCGGACAATCTCACAACATGGAAAGCCCGCGTCTGGGTGCTGGGCAAGGGCACGCAGGTGGGCGAGGGGAGTGCGGAGATCATCACTTCGAAGGAATTGTTAGTTCGTTTGCAAGCACCGCGTTTCCTGGTGGAGCGGGATGAATCGGTTTTCAGCGCGGTGGTCCAGAACGACCACGACACGCCGAAGACGGTCAAGGTTTCGCTGGAACTGGACGGCAACACGCTTGAAGCGATCAACGGCGCATCGCAGACGGTGGAAATCGCGGCGAAGTCCGAGGCCCGCGTCGATTGGCGGGTGAAGGCGCTGCACGAAGGTGAGGCGAAGTTCCGCATGCGTGCGGATTCCGGCGACGACGGCGATGCGGTGGAACGCACGCTGACGGTCCGCGTGCACGGCATGCTGCGCCAGGACGCGTGGAGTCGCACGGTGGAGCCCGGAACCGATTCCGCGAAAATTTCCATGGAGGTGCCCGCCGAGCGCCGTCCGGACCAATCGAAGCTAACGATTCGGTTTTCCCCGACCATCGCCGGTGCGGTGGTGGATGCGATTCCGTATCTGGCGAGCTATCCCTACGGCTGCACCGAGCAGACGCTGAACCGCTTCGTTCCAGCGGTGATCGCTCAAAAAATGCTCAAGGATCTCAAGATCAACCTCGGCGAGGTGAAGGCAAAGCGCACCAATCTCAACCCGCAGGAACTCGGTGATTCCGCCGAGCGCGCGGCGCAGTGGAAACAGTGGCAGACGAACCCGGTATTCGACGAGGTGGAGATGGAGAAAATGGTGGCGAAGGGGGTGGACAAGCTCATGTCCATGCAGAACTCCGATGGCGGCTGGGGCTGGTTTTCCGGCTATGGCGAGACTTCGTATTCCCACACGACTGCGGTGGTGGTGCATGGTTTGTTAGTGGCGAAGGCGAACGGAGCGAAAGTCCCTGACGCGATGCTGAACGCCGGGCTCAACTGGCTGACCTCCCGCGAGCGAAAGGAGGTTAACGCGCTGCAACTCCACGTCGAGCGCGAGGCGCTGCGCAAGGAAGGAAAGAAGGTTCCGGACGACAACAAGTATGAGAAGTCGGATTGCGACGCGCTTGATGCCTTTGTCCGACTGGTGCTCGGCGAGGCGAAGCGCGATTCAGAGCCGATGCTCGCTTTTCTCTATCGAGATCGCGTTGGCCTGCCGGTTTATGCGAAATGTCTGCTGGGACTGGAGGAACACCGCAAGGGTGACGAGGGGCGCCGCGACGAGGTGATGAAGATGATTGCCCAATTTCTCAAGCGGGATGCGGAAAACCAGACGACCTATCTGGATCTCGGGAACAAGAGCTACTGGTGGAATTGGTATGGCAGCGAGGTGGAAGCTCACGCGTGGTACTTGAAACTGCTCGCCGCCGTAAAGCCGGACGACGCCGATACGCGCGGGCTGGTGAAATACCTGGTGAACAACCGGAAGCACGCGAGCTATTGGGAATCCACGCGGGACACTGCGTTTGCGGTGGAGGCGATCGCCAGCTATTTCAAAGCCAGTGGCGAGGAGGCTCCGCAGATGGAGGTGGAAATCCGCATGGACGGGAAAGAGCTGCGCAAAGTTTCCATCAGCCGTGAGAACCTGTTCACCTTCGATGGTTCGGTCGTGCTAACTGCTGATGCGGTGGCGACCGGGAAGCATGAGATCGAACTGCGCCGGACGGGCAAGGGCACTCTTTATGCGAATGCCTATCTGGAAGTCTTCACCCTAGAGGATAAGCTCCGTGCGGCCGGGCTGGAGGTGAAGGTCTCCCGTCACATTACCAAACTCATCGCTTTGGAAAAAGAGAGCGAGGTGCCGGACTCAACCGGTTTGGTGGTGAAGCAGCAGGTCGAGCGCTTCCGCCGCGAACCGCTGGCGGACGGAACGAAGCTGGTGTCCGGCGACCGCATCGAGGTGGAACTCGTGTTGGAGAGCAAGAACGACTACGAGTATGTGCTTTTCTCCGATGCCAAAGCCGCCGGATTCGAAGCGCTCGACGCGCTCAGCGGTTACCTCGGCGGCAGCGGGCTGAATGCCTACATGGAGCCACGCGACCAGACGGTGGACTTCTTCATCCGCGCCCTGCCGCGCGGCACGAGTACGGTGCGCTATCAGCTCCGCGCCGAGGCCCCGGGGATTTACAAGGCGCTGCCCGCCACGGCCGAGGCGATGTATGCGCCCGAGCTGCGGGCGAATTCGGAAGATATTCGGTTGGAGATTTCCCAATAGAATAGGGATGTAAAATCCGCATAGCCCTATGGAAATCGCACGAGAAAATTTCGTTGGAATAATTTCCGAAGGTGCGAGTCTCATTCCATACAAAGAGGAAAAACTTTCGTCTTTGTGAAAACCACCAACCCAAACCAACCAAATCAATGAAAACCACCAATGCCCTCATGGCAGCCGCCCTCGCCGGAGTCTTCGCCGCCGGAACCACCGTCACCCACGCCTTCAGCCTCAAGGGTTCCCCTGTCGCCGCCGATGCTGACAAGGACAAAGACAAGTGCTCCGGCAAGGACGGCTGCAAGGGAAAAGACGGCTGCAAAGGCAAGGACAAGGAGAAGAAGGAAGGCGAAATCCTCTGATTTCGCAAGGGAGCCCCGCAGTGCGAAACCGCCCTGCGGGGTTTCTTTTCCTATCCACTTCTATCAAACCATGAGTGCCACTCGATTCACCAGCGGCGTGGAACTTGCAACCGGGATCGGTCTCAGGTCCCCGCATTACCGCCACATTCTATCGGAGAAACCGACGGTCGGATGGTTTGAGATCATCTCCGAGAACTACATGGTCGAGGGCGGGCGTCCGCTCGAAGTGCTCGACCTGATCATGGAGCAATACCGCGTCGTGCAGCACGGCGTGGGACTCTATCCGGGGAATGCGGACGGCATCGACCGCGACCACCTGCAACGCCTGAAGCGGCTGGTGAAACGCACGAAGACGCCGTGGATTTCCGACCACCTCTGCTGGGGCAGCGTCGATGGTAGGATGATCCACGATCTGTTGCCCATCCCCTTCACCTTCGAAGCGGCGAGGAAAACCGCGGAGAACCTGCGCATGACGCAGGACTTTCTTGAGATCCCGCTGGCGGTGGAAAACGTCAGCAGTTATGGCGAGTTCAACGGCAACGAAATGACCGAGTGGGAGTTTCTCGCGGAGGTCGCGGAGCTGGCGGATGTGGGAATCCTGTTGGACGTGAACAACATTTATGTCTCCTCTATCAACAACGGTTTCGATCCGCTGGAGTATGTCAATTTCATCCAGCCCGAGCGCGTCACACAGATCCACATCGCCGGGCACTCGCGGTATGAGCGGTTCATCATCGACACCCACGACCATCCGGTGATCGATCCGGTGTGGAAACTTTACGAACGCGCCATCGAACGCTGCGGCACGGTGGCGACCCTGCTTGAATGGGATGGGAAGATCCCTTCGTTCGACGAGGTCTGGACCGAGGCGAAAAAATCCGAAACCTGGCGTGAGTCCGCGCTGGCGAAAAAAGCAGATCATGCGGCCGCTTGAAGAGACCCAGCGTGAGTTTTTCTCCGCCCTGCTGATGCCGTTGCGCGGCAGGAGCCGTGCGAGCACGGAGCTGGCACTGGTGGACGAGGGCCACTCGCCGGAGTTTCTCGCAAAGGCGGAGGAGCTGATGAAACACGGCGCGAACCTGACGCCAGCGGAGAGTCTGGAACTCTATCACCGCCAGTATTGGTTCCGCGTGCTGGATTCCATCGCTGAGGATTTTCCCGTCCTTCAGAAGATGGCGGGCGACGGCGATTTCTGGAAACTGATGGAAGGCTATCTGCTGGCGTGTCCGTCATCGAGTTTCACACTGCGCCATCTGGGGAGCCGGATGGCCGATTTCATCGCGGGCTGGGAAGGGCTCGACGAACAGCGGCGGCGTTGGTTTTCCGCGCTGGCGCGCATCGAGTATGCTTACATGGAAATCTACGAGGCAGCCGAATGGGAACCGGTCCCACCGGAACAATTCATGAATGCGGAGCTCACACTGCAACCGCACGTGATGCTGCTAGACCTCGCTGTGCCAGCCGACCTGTGCGCGCAGTGGGATGGATTTACGCCCGATGACGAGAGGCCGGTTTTCCTGGCCGTCTGGCGCGGCGAGTCCGGCGGTGCGGCACAATGCCGGCTGGATGCCACCGAGTTCGAACTCTTGAAACGCCTGCGGAACGGCGGTCGGCTGGCGGAGCTTTTTGCGGAGCCGACCGATCACGAGCCGACGCCGGAGGAAGTTTCCGCATGGTTCGCCGCGTGGCAGGGCCGCCGGTGGATCGCTCTCAAACCCGATGCGGAAAGTGGCGGAATCGCAGCCGTGGTCCGCCGCCGCGAGCGGGATATGGACTGGAGCGGAGTTGATAAAATGGGCTCCCAGGCGCGGGCGATGGAGGACTGATCGGTGGAATTGCCTTGTCTAACACGCGTCGGCGGGCAGAGATGATTTACCCGCGCCGGTTCCGCGCCGATGCTCCGCAACTCCGATGATTCTCGACGCCTCCTGCCAGCTTTCCTACCAGACCACCGAGGACGTGGCGGTCATTTTCATGCTGCGCCCCCGTAGCGGATGGGCCCAGTGGGTGCTGCGGGAGGAGTTTTATATCTCGCCCGAGGCTCCAATGGTCGAGTTCTCAGACGTTTATGGAAATCTCTGCCAGCGCACGATCATGCCGGAGGGTGAGTTTCACGTCACCGTGCGCTACCGGGTGAAGGTCGCTGATTTCATTGATGTGAATCCAGACGCGCCTCTCACGCCGGTGGAGGAACTGCCGACGGACGTGATCCAGTTCCTCCTGCCCAGCCGCTACTGCCAGTCCGATCTCATGACGGAAATGGCGAATTCCATCACCGCCCACATTCCACCAAGCTACCTGCAGGTGCAGGAAATTCACAACTGGGTGCACCGCGAGATCAGTTACGTCTCGGAATCCAGCAACGCCTCCACTTCGGCGGTCGATACGCTCGAATCGCGATGCGGTGTCTGTCGTGATTTCTCCCATCTCGGAATCGCCCTCTGCCGCGCAATGAGTATCCCGGCGCGGATGGTGGTGGGTTTCCTGCACGAGCTTCAGCCGATGGACCTGCACGCGTGGTTCGAGGCGTTCATCGGCGGGCGTTGGTACACTTTCGACGCCACCCAGGCGAACACCAAGGGCAACCGGATCGTCATCGCCTATGGACGCGATGCGGCCGACGTGGCGCTGGCCACCATCTTTGGCGACTTCGTCATGAATGGAATGTTTGTGTCAGTCTGTCCGGCGGAGATGCACGAGGATGACTGACGCATCACTGACGGGCGATGGGCAGGGGAGCGGAGACGTCGAAAAGAAGATCGGCGTCCTGTTTCGCACCGTTGCGGATTTCGAGTGAAATCACGTCCTGCTCCATTTCATCTTGTGGTGGTGGTGGTGGTGGTTGGGTTTTGGGAATGTTTTTCTCCCAACGGATCTGTAATGGATAAGTTCCCGGTAGAACCCTCCTTGGGTGGGCCGGCTGCTCCCCAGGTGATTTTGCCGTATTCCAGGGGAGGACCCGCATCACTCATCTCCATTTCACCGCCATAGATGAAACGTGGGGCGGAAAACGCATAGTTGCCCGGCTTGTGGATTTCCAGCACGACGTCGGCGACCATGGCTCCGTTGGCGACGGTGGCTTTGGAAACCGACGGGCCGAAGGCATCCCGGTAGATGATGTGGTTGCTAGAGAAGACCGGCACCGCGACGAGTCCGAGAACCACCAGTCCGCCGATCATCGCGGGAAGGACCACACGGATGAATGCCGTGTTTGCCGAGCTTCCGGGACCGATCAGCATCCACAGGAAGCCGAGCACGTAGAAGGCCAGCACCAGTGCCATGTAGCAGAAGAGGTGCTGCGGAAACCGGGCTCCGGATCGATCGCGATGCCGGTGCCCGCGATGAGCGCCAGCGGGGCTGACGGTAGCGGATAGGACATCAGTGCGGTGGAAGACTTGAGGCGGGAAATCAGGCTGTCCGCCAGCAGCAGCAGCAGCAGCAGCAGCAGTACTGCGCCGAACGCGAAGGCCATCCGCCAGTGGGAGATCGCCCACATGGCGGCGATGGCGACGGTTTCCGAATGGGTCCACCACCAACCGGCGGCTACGAGGACGAGGGAGCCGATCACCCAGCCGACCAGTCCGGTGGCAAGCAGTTTGGCAAAGCCGGATTGCGGTACGACGTTTTCAGTGGTGTCCAGAGTCATAAGGTCTGATTCGTGTCCACAATTTTTCCTGATGTCGTTATTTAATTTGTCACTCTGGTGGCTTCCATCCGCTGCGAGGGCTTGACCATCAGCGGGATCCGGTGAATTGAATGGCGTGCGATGAATCCGCGAGACAGCATGAGCCCGGTGGATTGGGTGAAACGGGTGAACCAATCCTGGATCGTCCGTCACGGACTGGCCGAGCGCGCGGAGGAATGGCTGGCGTATCTCGAGCGGCAGGATGATGGCCGCTTGGAAACCGCTTGTCGGTCTGCGAAGGGGATGTGTGGTGTGAGGGACCGGTCGGAGGATCCGAAACCCTGGTTCTATGCCGGTATTTTCAGTCCGGCCTCGAAGGAGGAGGCAAAACATTTTCTCGCCAACCACCGGTTAACGCCCGCGAGCGTTCCCGCGATGTGGGAGGATGAAGGCGTGGCGAAATGGATCGAAGGAATCCGCCCGGAGACGCGGGAGCTGTTGGAGAGGCTGCGGCGGGGGCTGGTTGAGGTGGGCCTGTCAATTTGAGTGGCGCGAACTTTTTGGATGCGAAAAAGCGGAGGCTGCGGGTGTGGTGGCTCTGCTTTGATTGATTTCGGACAAAGTGATTTCGGCGCTCCCCGTGTTAGTCAAGGAACTCGGCGAGGATGTAAGGGAGGGCCTAAAGGGGCAAAATCATCAGTTCCCAACGACGGTCATCTAGCGATCGTAAGCCTGACCCAACTGTTCCCGTGTGATTCCCCAGGCTTGAAGCTGCGAATCTGTAAATTCTGAGATCGAAATCCTCCGGCCAAGCGTGCGATAATCCTGCAATGCTTGCAGCCTGACTTCGGGGGAAGACATCCCGGAAATCGTAAAACCAAGCTGCTGGATAGGATCATAGACGCCGAACGCTTCGACAAAAACATCCTTGTAAAAGCGGTCCCTGCTGACTGTGTCGGGCATTGCTAGAGCGATCGCATTGATCTTGGCGCTACTCGGACCGTAATTGTCCCTTAGTCCATCAATCATTTTTTTTCGGGGAGCTCCCGACTCTTCAAGCTTGGCGACTGCCCATTGCTGAGCAGAACCAGGAGCGCCCTGCTTCTCAATGCCTTCCAAAAGGCTACCGAAATCATTAAAAGCAACCGAATCGTTTTTTGCAAACCAGGCATAGGCGGCATCGGGGGCACGTTGTGCCCATGACGAGATGAAATTTGTGGGCAATACGCGCGGCATCTGGTCCTTGCCGGTTTGAGACAGTCTATCTGCAACGAGTTGGAAGTCGAAGGTTTCACTGAATTTCATGTCAGTTCCGACCGGACTCCCTGGTGGTATCTTATTCAATATGTCCAAATAGTCGGTAGCTCCGGTGCCCGCGGCCTTTTTGAGCAAAGCCATCGGCACTTCGTATCCAAAATCTGGAAAATCGGCAACCATCGTCTGATAGAGTTCCATGGCGCGCTTTGGTTCCTTTTCCACGAATGCAGCCAGTAATTTCTCCGCCATAAACTTCCGATTGGCGCCTCCGGCCAGTTGTTGGCTCCAGGCCCATGCAGTTTCGAAGTCATCGTTCGCCCATAAGTTCAGAATGGCATGGATGAACGATTTGCTGTTTTCATCCAATCCATCCGGCCCACTTCGTGACAGAATCGCTTCAATCAACCCGGCCCGATCTTCTGGCTTGAGACTGTCTCGGAAGGTGGATCGTTCCTCATCACTGCCGTTGGCTAATTGGTTCGCGACGGTCTGCCATTTGGAGGGGTGGGCAGAGACGGCAGCCCGATCTTGCCGTTTTCGCTCGCTCTTGCCGGGCAATTCGCTCGACCCGGTTTTTTCGTCTGGAACGAGTACGTCCCGGGGAATGAGCCATCCGAGGATTATGCCAGCCACGAAGATGCCGATCATCCATTGAGTTTTCATACTAGCAAAATTGGTGGGTGGGAATTCACGTTTCTTTCACCGGCATGGCAATACACGTTATGCATGAGGTAGAGGTGTCGAGTTCTGAGTTTCAGTTGGCCGAGAAAAGTTCGCGGGACGAGTGCATGGAAAATTGAAAAGGAGGAGACTGCTAAGCCCAAGATAGCTGAGATCGAGATGCGCATAGTTTTTCCGGCGACAGGTCTCGATTCTTTTCAATACTTCTTCATAAGCTTTCTGTTGCTCAGGAGTCATGGCGGAGGCGGGCATGGCGGTGGATGGGGGGGGGAGAGAACCCCGGCGGCAGGAATCCTTGCTCCGACTCTACGCAGAAGCGGGGGCGGAGCGGCGAGGGAATTCCTGCGGGGAAGTGTGATGTTTTATCCCGGTTCCCGGCGAGGGGCGTGACTGAACGCGCCAAGCACGCAGGGAGCGGCGGGCTCCGATCCGCCGTGGTCAATGGTGAGTCGAAGATCTTGAGCGGAAGCGCTTTTTCTTCGGCGATCATTGGCAGGGGCGATTCGGAGATCGCACTTCCTTGCGGCTGTCCGGCAGTTTCATCGGCTGCTCTTGGCGAGTGCGTGCTTTTTCCCGATGAGTGCGCGGTTTTTCCGGGTGGTGCGGGCTTTTTATCGGTGAGTGCGGATTTTTTTCGCGTGGTGCGCGCTTTTTGTCGGCGAGTGCGGATTTTTTGTGAGCGAGTGCGTGCTTTTTATGGGCGAGTGCGCGTTTTTTACTCCGGGTGCGGACTTTTTCCCGGTGAGTGCGTGATTTTTGCCGATGATTAGGAATTCCTAATGGCACTTCCCAATTTGAATACATGGAAGATTTGACGCGCGCGGTGCACCCGCTTGGATTTTACCGAATCATTCAACCTATCCATCCATGAACAACGAAATCATCCGCAATCACTACGACACATTCGACCACATCAAGGCCTTCGCGGCGAAACATGGCAGCCAGTTCACCGCTGGATCACGGGCGGCGGAACTCTTCACCGGGATCGGCACGGTGGTGGCCTCGCTCGAGGAGCACGGGGTGAAAAAGCTCTCGGCCTCGGCGGCTTATCACGGCGGCGCGGGAGCCCGGCGGATCGCAAGGGAGTTGGTGCGCGAGGATCTGCGGGCCATCCGCAACACGGCGGAGGCGATTTCCGAGGCGGACGATCTGCCGGAATTCGAAGAGCAGTTCCGCCTGCCGCGCTCGGGTTCGGCCACACTGCTGCTGGCGCGGGCGAAGTCGTTCCTGGCGGATGCCAGGCCGCACAAGGCGCTGTTCATCGAGTTCGAACTGCCGGTGGATTTCCTGGAGGACCTGACTGCGGACATCGCCCTGCTGGAAAAAGCCAAGGACGACAAGGACGCGGGCCTGTCGGAGCAGGTGGCCGGCACGGCGGAACTCTCGGCAGCGGTGGTGGCAGGGATCAAGCTCCGCATGCAGCTACTGCCGATCGTGCGCAACAAGTTCCGCGCAAACGCGGGCCTCCTCGCCGAGTGGGAGACGGCGGTGCACATCGTAAGGCCGGATAGGAAGGCGGAGGAAAAGAAGCCGGTGGGCTGATAGGGAGAAGGGGGCTACTGCGGGAAAGTGAATGGTGTTCCGTGCGGCGCGTGGGGGATGATCATGTCCAGGGCCGTGTTTTTTCTGGTGCGCGCGGCTTTTCCGGTTACCGGACGAGAATTCCTGTGGTGCCGTCATGCGGGGGCGGTTTCCCGAAAATCATCACCGAGTCCGCGCCAATTGCTCTGCGATTTTCATAGGACTGGATCGGATCCGACCAGCTTGAGTTGGGAGCACTCTTTGCGTCCCTCCGCTGAGTCGATGATCTCCGCCTTGAATTCAGGCGGCTTGCCTCCCAGCATGATAGGGATAGGTCCTCCCGATCCTGTTTGAAGCATCATTACTCCACCTCCACTTCCGAATATGCTCCCGCCGATACTCTGGCGGATGAAATAGCTTTTGCCTTCCTGAACGGTCAGGGTGAGGTCCGGATAGGCTTCTTTCTGTTCCTTGCTATCGAGCAGTGCCTGGGCCGCTGCTTGGATTTGATAGGTGCCGGGTTTCAGGGGCAGGGCGACGAATGTGCCATTGGTGTTGCTGACAATGTGCTCTCTATTGACGAAGATGGGCCTAGGAATCGCCATGCTCCTCACGTTGGAGGGCCTATAAACAAAGAGGATGCCCTTGCCCGCCGGTGCTTTGAAAGTCCTGGCTGCCAGTGTCTCGACTTCAGTGATTGGTGGATGGACAGCGCAAGAACAGGCCAAGAAAACAAGCCCTGTTATGACAGTGGCGAAATAGAAACGTGGGCTTTTATCAGACGTTCTCATTGAGGGAGGGAAAACAAAAGGTGTCACCATGTCTAGCAAGAATCGACGTTCATCCAAAGGGTGACTAAAAAAGCGGAGCTTGCTGGTGCAGGCTCCGCTTGGGAGAAGCGACAGCAATGTTGCTCCTATTAGTCCAGAATCTGGGCGAGGACGTAGGGGAGGATGCCGCCGGCGCGGTAGTAGTCCTTTTCCACCGGGGTATCGATGCGGACGATGACGGGGACGTCGAACGATTCTCCGATGGCGGGGTTCACGCAGAGGGTGGCCTGCTGCATGGGCTTGAGGTCGTTGTCGATGCCGGTGAGGTCGAAGGTGGCATCGCCGAGGCCCTTGATCTTGTCGTAGTCCTCCTTGTTCACGAAGTTGCAGGGCAGCACGCCCATGCCGACGAGGTTGGAGCGGTGGATGCGCTCGAAGGATTTGGTGATGACCGCTTTCACGCCCAGCAGGTTGGTGCCCTTCGCCGCCCAGTCGCGGCTAGAGCCCATGCCGTAATCCTCACCGCCGATGATGATGGTGGGGACGGTGTCTTCTTGATAGATGGCGGCGGCGTCGTAGATGGCCTTGGTTTCACCGGCGATGCTGGTGACTCCGCCTTCGATGCCGGGGACCATGAGGTTCTTGATCCGGACGTTGGCGAAGGTGCCGCGGGTCATGACGCGGTCGTTGCCACGGCGCGAGCCGTAGGAGTTGAAATCGGCGAAGCCGACGCCTTTTTCTACCAGATAGCGGCCGGCGGGGCTGTCCATCTTGATGGCTCCGGCAGGAGAGATGTGGTCGGTGGTGACGGAGTCGCCAAAGATGCCGAGCGGGCGTGCGCCGTGGATTTCCTCAATGTCGCGCGGGGCGGGGGAGAAGCCGTCGAAGAACGGCGGCTCCTGGATGTAGGTGGATTCGCGGTCCCACTCATAGACGTTGCCGGTGGAGGATTTGATTTCGTTCCACTTCGGGTTCTGATCGGAGAAGCCGGTGTAGAGGCGTTGGAAAACGTCCGGTTTGAGTGACGAGTTCATCGCGTCGGTGATTTCCTGTCCCGATGGCCAGATGTCGGCGAGGAAGACGGGTTCGCCTTTCGGAGTCTTGCCGAGCGGCTCGGTGGTGAGGTCGATGTTGACGGTTCCTGCCAGAGCATAGGCGACGACGAGCGGCGGCGACATGAGGAAGTTCGCCTTGATGGACTGGTGGACGCGGGCTTCGAAATTCCGGTTGCCTGATAGGACGGAGGCGGCGACGATGTCCTCGGCCTTGACGACGTCCTCGATGCCGAGATCGAGCGGGCCGGAATTCCCGATACAGGTGGTGCAGCCGTAGCCGACGGTTTGGAAACCGAGGGTGTCGAGTTCGGCCTGGAGGCCGGTTTTGTTGAGGTAATCGGTAACGACGCGGGAGCCGGGTCCGAGCGAGGTTTTGACGGACGGGTTGATTTTGAGGCCGAGGGCGTTCGCTTTTTTCGCCAACAAGCCGGCGGCTAACATGACGCTCGGGTTAGAGGTGTTGGTGCAGCTCGTGATGGCGGCGATGAGGACGGAGCCGTGGGTGATGGTGTCCTTGATGCCGTTTTTGCTATCGACAGTGACGATGGCGGTCTTGGATTCGGATTTGGCGAAGCCGCCGTCGGCGATGGGGGCGGCGAGGAGTTCGCTCCATTTGTTTTTGAGGTTGTCCACGTCGATGCGGTCTTGCGGGCGCTTTGGTCCGGCGACACCGGGTTTAACGGCGGAAAGGTCGAGATCGACGACCTGGGTGAATTCGAGCGCGTCGCGGTCGGTCGGGATGCCCCAGAGGCCCTGGGCCTTGTAGTAGTTTTCGACGGTGGTGCAGAGTTCCGGGGAGCGGCCGGTGCCGGCGAGGTAGCCGGTGGTGATTTCATCGATGCCGAAGAAGCCCATCGTCGCGCCGTATTCGGGAGCCATGTTGGCGATGGTGGCGCGGTCGGGCAGACTGAGGGCTTTCGCGCCGGGGCCGTAGAATTCGACGAATTTTCCGACGACTTTCGTTTTCCGCAGGACTTCGGTCACGAGCAGAACGAGGTCGGTGGCGGTGACTCCGGTGTTGAGCGTGCCTGTCAGATAGACGCCGACGACTTCGGGAACGAGGAAGGTGACGGGCTGGCCGAGCATGCCGGCCTCCGCCTCGATGCCGCCCACGCCCCAGCCGACGACGCCGAGGCCGTTGATCATGGTGGTGTGGGAATCGGTGCCGACGAGGGTATCCGGATAGAAAACGCCGTTTTTCTCAAGCACGCACTTGGCGAGGTATTCGAGATTCACCTGGTGGACGATGCCGATGCCGGGAGGGACGACCTTGAAGGTGTCGAAGGCCTGTTCGCCCCATTTGAGGAACTCGTAGCGCTCGCGGTTGCGGTGGAATTCGAGATCGAGGTTGCGCCCTAACGAGTCGCCGGTGCCTGCGTAGTCCACTTGCACCGAGTGGTCCACGACGAGGTCGACGGGGACGAGTGGTTCGATCATTTTCGCATCGAGGCCCATGCCATGGACGGCGGAGCGCATGGCGGCGAGATCGACGAGAAGCGGGACGCCGGTGAAGTCCTGAAGGACGATGCGGGCGACGACGAAGGGGATTTCATAATCGCCGGGGGCCGCGGCGTTGTAGTTGGCGAGGTTGGTAATGTCCTTTTCGGAAACCTTGAGGCCGTCGTTGTTGCGGAGGAGTGATTCGAGAACGATCCGGATCGAAACCGGCAATTTCGAGAGATTGGGGAAACCTTGTTCGGCGAGGGCGGGGAGCGAGTGGAATTTTCCCTCGGCGCCTGAGCCGGTGGTGAAGGTGCGGAGTGTGTTCATGGATGGATCGTTGTGAAAAAAGGACGGAGAATTGTCGTCGTCGGCAGGACTGCGCGGAGGTTAGTGAAGGCGGGGGATTTGTCAAAATCGTTCACCATCAAGGCGAAGTTGATTTCAGGGGTTGAGTGGGGATGGGGGCTGTGCGTAGTTTCCGAGCATGCGAATGGGATTTGCGGGAGCGCTTTTTGTGGGGTTTTTGATGACCTCCTGCGGGGGAATGGGACCGCCGCCGGAAATGGGCGACATGGAAGCAGGCGGCGAGCCAGCGGAGGGAGGAATTGCCGAAGTCCCTAACCCCAGTGCATCAATGGCACAAAAAAGTGCCAAGCCGCTCAGCCAGTTGCAGCGTGGACACGAGGTTTACATGCTCCATTGCGGCGAGTGCCACCGCTACAAGCTGCCGCAGGATCTGGACATTGACGAATGGCAGACGGCGGTGCCGAAAATGATCGGTCACGCGGGGCTCGAAAAAGCCGATGAAAAGGCGGTGCTCGACTACGTGGTGGCGGTGAAGACCGAGCGCGGCGAGCAATGACCGCTGCGGCCGAGCTGCTGGCGTTCGCGGGCGTGATGGCGCTCGGGCAGTTCAGTCCGGGGCCAGACATGGTTTTACTGACGAGGACGGCGCTGAAAAACGGAGCGAAGGCTGGGATCGAAATGGCCCTCGGAATCGCCTGTGGGCTGACAGTGCATGCCTGCGTGGCGGTGGCCGGACTGGCGCTGGCGTTCGACCGACTGCCGCTTTTACGCAAGGTTACATGCTGGCTGGCGGCGGGCTACCTGCTATGGCTGGCGTGGCGGATTCTGAGAGAGGTTTTTGGGGGCTCTGATCCGGGAAATGCGGGCGCACCGGCCGGGAAGATCAACGGACGCGGGCCGTTTCTGCGCGGTTTGTTCTGCAATCTGCTCAACCCGAAAGCCGCGATTTTCCTCGCGGCGGTGAGTGCTCCGTTTCTGAGAGGCGAGCGGCCCGGTTGGTGGCCGTTCCTGATCGCTGGCATCGTAGTGGTGCAGGGCGGCGTGCTGTGGTCGTTGTGGGCGTGGCTTTTGCAGTGGAAACCGCTGCGGCTGCGCTACGAGCGCGCAGCGAAATGGATCGACGGCGCTTTCGGCATCGCGCTGGCGGGCCTTGCACTGCGGCTGATGGTCGGCTGAGAACGCAAAAAGGCCCCGCGGGATTCGCAGGGCCTTTTCGGGGAAAAATCAGATCAGATCCGGCTTTGGTGGGATCACTGGTAACTTGGCTTCTTGTATTGGCTGAAATAGCCTTCGCCAACATACATCGAACCCGCGTAATCCGGCAGCGGACCGGCGTCGGGAGGAAGCGGGATATTGCCGAACGTCGCATCTTCGGGCTGCGAGTAGGCGATGTTCACGGGAGTTCCGATTTTCACCATTTGGAAAAACTTCGGTGCCAGGTTTTCATGCATGCGGATGCAGCCGTGCGAGCCGGGTGTGTGTTTCACCCAGCCGGTGTGGAAACCGTAGTTCGGCTTGAATTCACACCAGAAAGGCATTGGCGTGCCCTTGAACGACCAGCCAGCCGGGCGGCTGCTCAGCATGGTCTTTTTTACCTGGTTTCCGCTGTAGGCGTAGCCGTGGGTGTTGGCCCGGTATTTCGCATTCTTGCTGATCATGGAGAAACTTCCCGTCGGGGTGGTGGAGCCGGGGGCACCGACGCAAACGGGCATCGCGAGGAGCACTTCCGAGCCTTCCATCACATAAGTGCGCTGCTTGCTGAGCGATACCTTCACCCGCACGTTGCTGGGATTTTTCGGCATCTTGGTGGGGCGGTCGTAGGCCTGATAGGCGGCGAGGCCACCGCCTCCGGATGAAAGGGTCGAACAGGAGGACATGAATGCCGCGGTGGACACGGCGGCGGCGAAGATGAGTGCGGATTTGAAAGTCATGGGAATGAGAACTGCTGTGACCATTGCGAATGCGCGGAGGATTGCAAGACAAGGGTGCGGGGAAATCGACTATTGCGCGCGCTCCCAGGAATCGACGCCATTGTTAGCAAACCAGACCGAAGCCAAATGGTAGGGCACGTAGGCGATCTCCGGGCCGACGCCATATCCGAGCGTCGAGTAGCGGCCGTAAGGTCCGTGTCCCGCGAAGCCGTAACCGCCGTAGAAATTCGAGGTGTAAACAGGCCGGGAGCCGACGTAGTCCCAGCGCTCGATTGCTTTTCCGTTTTTGGACCCCTCGTAACGCTGGCCGGGTGCTCCCCAGGCGAGGAGCACGGCATCGTGCGGCATGCCCCGCGTGATCTGGCCCTGCTGCACGAGCGATTTGTCCCTTGCGCTGAGCGCGGCGAATTTCTCCGGATATTTTTCGATCCGCGCCTGCGGGGTCATCGGGGCGCACGAGGCGAAAACCAGTGCGGAGAGCAAAATGGGATGGAACTTTTTCATGAGTAAGAACTAGCTGGAAACAGACGCTGATGCAATGCGCGCGAGAATGATTTTCAAGAAGTGAGGAAACGGGCTTGCCAACCGCGAATGCGACGCCGCAGTCTTTCGCCGAACGTTTCCCCGAATAACAACATGTCCGAACTTCTCGAAGATGATGATCTCACCGCCGCATTGAAAAAATGCCCCGAGTGGGACTACGAAAAAAAGGCGATCACCCGAACTGTCGAGTTCGAGGAATTCATGGATGCCATCGATTTCGTCAACGATCTCGCCGAGATCGCGGAAGAGGCGCAGCACCACCCTGATATCACCATCAAGCACACCAAGATCTCGCTCAAGCTCACCACCCACGACGCCGGCGGCGTCACCGAGCTCGACATCGAGCTCGCCCAGCGCGTGGACAACCTCGTGGACTGAGCCTTTTCTCCCAGAAATTTCCGATGCGGCGTCCCTCTCCCGGGTGACGCCGTTTTTCGTATCAGCGCGGCAGCATCAGCTCCTCGTCCTTCAGTCCGGTCAGAACGTTCAGGCCCTTGAGCAGGCGGCGCAGGATGAGGAAAAGGAAACCCAGGATGGGTATGCCGATCACCGCGAAGCCCCAGCCGGTGAGCTTGCCGATGATGCCGTTATAAATCTCCAGCGCGTCGATCGCCTTGTGGTCGAAGCCACGGAAAAACCACAAGGCGAGACACAGGTTCATCGCCGAGCTGAGGAAAAACGAAGCGGAGAACAGGCGGGTGGACTGCATCAGCAAGGTCTGATAGGCGCTTTTGTTTCCGAGTTCGGCCACCTTCTGTTCGATCTTCTGAATGTCGAACAGGTTGTCATTGTAGAGGAAAACATTCAGCAGCGGAGAAGCCGTGCGGGCGGAGGTCAGGATCGCGAAACCCAGCACCAGCGGGATCGACGCCTCCTTGAGGCCGAAGAGGATTCCGGCGTTCTCCTTCACGCTGCCGTCCTTGTTCCAGAGATAGAGGGTCAGCCCGCCTGTTAGCAGGATGGAGACAAGACCGAGGGCCGAGAAGAAGTTCGGCTTGCTGGTCCGGATGAAGTGGCGGATGCCATAGCCGAGCGGCAGCGCCAGCGCCACGATCATCGCGTAGAGCGGCCCGATGTGCCAGAACTTGGCGGTTTTACCGAGCTTCTCCTGGATCGCCGGATCCTTGCTCAGCAGGCTCAGCACGAGCACGGGGATGAGCACGTTGATCAGGATGTTGGCGAGCGGGTGCTCCTTGGCGGTTTTTGGATCGGACATGTTGGGTTCGTTAGGTCCGGGATGCGGACAAAAAAGAGCGGCCTCGGAAAATTTCCAAGGCCGCCCGGATAGATGGATCAGACCGTTCCGAAGATTGTCTTGCCCGTGGACTTGAGGTCGTCACAGGCCTCTTTCATGCGGTCGCAAAGACTTTGCTCGCCCTTCTTGAGGTAGGAACGCGGGTCGTAGTGCTTCTTATCGCCGACTTCACCGTCGATCTTGAGCACGCCTTCGATGTTCTGGCACATGTGGGCGGCGATCGGGCGGGTGAACGCGTATTGCGTGTCGGTGTCGATGTTCATTTTCACGACGCCGTAGTCGAGGGTTTCGCGCAGGTCGCTCTCGGAAGTCCCGGATCCGCCGTGGAAGACGAGGTCCATTTCGGCAGCGGCGCCGTATTTGTCGGTGACGGCTTTTTGTCCGTCGCGGAGGATGGAGGGCTTGAGCTTCACCGCGCCGGGCTTGTAGGAGCCGTGGACGTTTCCGAAGGTGGCGGCGAAGAGGAAGCGACCGATCGGTTGGAGCGCTTCGTAAACTTCCACCATATCTTCGGGGGTGGTGTAGAGTTTTTCGATCGGCAGACCGGAAGTGTCGTGGCCGTCTTCCTCACCACCGACGCAGCCGGCTTCGACTTCGAGGATGATACCGAGATCGGCGCACTCCTTGAGGAGGGCTTTGGAAATTTCGAGGTTTTCCTTCAGATCGACGACCGAGCCGTCGAACATGTGGGATTGGAAAAGCGGGCCTTTGCCTGCGGCGATGCGCTTGCGGGAGGCTTCTAGCAGCGGCTTGAGGAAACCATCGACTTTGGCGGGGTGGCAGTGGTCGGTGTGGAGGGCGATGAGGACGTTGTGTTTCTCAGCGAGGAGGTGACAGGCTTCGGCCAGCACGATGGCACCGAAAGCGGCATCCTTGACGGCAGTGCCGGAGGCGAACTCGCCGCCGCCGGTGGAAACCTGGATGATCCCGTCGGATTTCGCTTCGGAAAACGCCTTGAGCGCACCGTTGATGGTGGGCAGCGAGGTGACGTTGATGGCGGGGTAGGCGTAGCCACCTTTTTGGGCGGCGTCCAACATGGCGCGATATTGCGCGGGAGTTGCGATTGGCATAGCGGCGCTGTCCGTAACCAGTCAGGGGGCTATCGACAAGCCAGAATACAGCGAAGTTCCGTAATTCTCTCCGGCTTGCAGCTTGCCATTTGTGGGTGATCCCTGTTGTTTTCTCCGCATAACCATGACTTCCGCCGAAACAATTGTCTGCAAGCCAACGCCTTGGTTTATTTCTCGTGCCGTGGTGATGCTGCTGATGTTCGGGACTTTCGCGACGCTGTTCTACATCGACGGCTCGACTGGCTATCGGAAAAAAAACGAGAGTTTCTATCTCCATAAGACCTTCCAACAGGCGAATACCGAGTTTTCCAAGATGAACTCGGACGGCTCGCTCACGGCGGACGATTGGGAAAAATTCGCCGCGAAGCAAAACGTCGATTTTCCCGCAGACCGATCGCTTCTGCCTGCCTCGCTGCAACTCCCGATGCCGTGGCCGGAAATCCTCCATAACTACGATAAAATGAAGCCGCTCCAGTGGAACATCCTCTGGCGCGAATACACCAAGGAGCGTGGCCTGAACTCGTCTCCTCCCGAGGAGCCTTACACCGCACAGAAAATCCACGAGCAGTGGATCGTTTTCGGGATCTGTCTCGGCCTAGCGGCGCTGGCTGCGTTTTTCCTGATCCGCACGCTCGGCCGCTCGATTTCCGCGGATGATGAGGCGATCACCACCCAGCAGAGACGCCGCATTCCGTTCGCTGATTTGAAAACCCTCGATCTCCGCAAATGGGACACCAAGGGACTGGCGTTCATCGACTTCGACGGGCCGTCCGGCAAGGGCCGCATCCGCATCGACGGAATGACGTACGGCGGTTATAAAAAAGAAAACGACGAGCCCGCCGAGCGTCTGATGCGCCACATTCGCGCCCGTTTTTCCGGGGAAATCATCGAATACGCCGCCGTTTCCGCAGAGGAACCCGCCGATGGTCCGGAGCCGTCCGCTTGATCGAATTTGCGCGAGTTCCGGCTTTTCCTGCTTTCCATCGTTTTCGATGTTGCCAAGTCGGGTCCGCAAACGATAACCACCTCCAGCACCAATTCTCACCAACACCAACTCATGTCAGATAAAAGTATCGAAGCCCGCGTAAAGGACATCATCGTTGACCAACTTGGCGTCAACGCAGACCAAGTCACCACCGAAGCAAAATTCGTCGAAGACCTCGGAGCCGACTCGCTCGACACCGTGGAACTCGTCATGGCTTTCGAAGAGGAATTCGACATCGAAGTGCCGGATGAAGAAGCTGAAAAGCTCCAGGCTGTCGGTGACGTGATCACCTACATCACGAGCCAACAAGCCTGATTCCGCTTGGCAAAAGTTTTGCAAAAGGGCGGGCTCCTCACGGATGTCCGCCCTTTTCTTTGCTTTCCAGCGGATCCGGGAGAACATCTCACGCCATGCATTCGCCCGACGACATCCACTACGCGCTAGAAACGACGAAGGTTCTTCGTGAACCGGACCGTCGCATCGACACGTTTGGCGAAACGCGTTTCGAGTTCCAGCTCATCAGCGAGCTGATGGACCGCACCGGCGAGGTCAGGATCCGCACCGGCGAGGTCGAGGCCCTGCGTCCGCGCATCCTCCGGCCGTCCGCCTACAACGAGGTCCAGTTGGAGGGCTTCGATCCCTCGGCCCGCGCCCGTTTCGACAAGCTGGTGGAAAAATTCCGTGATGAGGGCAGGGATCTTGCTTTCCTCCAATACGGCTTCCAGTTCCGCCGCGGAAACGTCCACGAAGAGATCATCCACGACTCCATGGACGCCGTCCGCGAGCGGGTGCTTGAAGACATCCGCAGAACCGGCAATCCTTCGCTCGCCGTCATCGAGGGCGTTGACGACGCCTGGGAAATCTCCATCCTCAAATTCTCCTTCGAAATGATCCTCCGCTCCCATGAGATCAACGCATTCGATTTCAAGCGCCGCGGTCTTATCTGAAGATCTCCTGCACGT
>Ga0209512_1001525_pt1 | contig 28165 bp, 24 predicted proteins | sample frozenSSSSmetaG_FD_184142 | JGI IMG/M metagenome (GOLD analysis project Ga0209512, IMG submission 184142) | Glacier valley bacterial and archeal communities from Borup Fiord, Nunavut, Canada, to study Microbial Dark Matter (Phase II) -... | ecosystem: Environmental > Aquatic > Freshwater > Ice >...
TCTTCTGGTGTAGCTAAATCGAATTGCTATACGATCGAGTCTCCTTTATCTCAACCCTTCCCTATGTCTGCTGTCGCTGCATCAAATCCTCTGCAACGCCTTCTGCGCTATAGTCGCCCTCACCGTGCTCAAGTGTGGCAAGCCAGTTTTTGCTCAGTCTTAAACAAAATCTTTGACTTGGCACCGCCCTATCTGATCGGCATGGCAGTTGATGTTGTCGTCAAACGAGAGTCGTCTTGGATATCAAAAGTTGGTGTCACCAGCATCATCGGGCAATTGGCGGTGTTATCAGTGCTGACATTCTTAATTTGGAGCCTAGAATCGCTGTTTGAATATGCCTACGATCGGCTCTGGCGCAACCTGGCACAAACCTTGCAGCATGAGCTTCGACTTAGTGCCTACAGCCATTTGCAGGAGCTAGAACTGAGCTTTTTTGAAGAGCAAAGCACCGGAACGCTGTTATCCATTCTCAATGATGACATCAATCAATTAGAACGGTTTCTCGATAGCGGTGCCAATGAGATTCTGCAATTCGTCACTACGTTCGTATTCGTCGGCGGTACATTTTTGTTGTTAGCACCTGGAGTTTCGTGGTTTGCAATGTTGCCGATTCCATTCATTTTGTGGGGTTCGATCGCGTTTCAAAAACGTCTCGCCCCTCGATATGCGGATGTGAGGCAAAAAGCCAGTTTGATTAACAGTCGATTAGCCAATAATTTATCGGGCATTGCCACGATCAAGAGTTTTACATCTGAAGACTATGAGCGCGATCGCGTTGCCGTCGAGAGTCAAGCCTATCGCGCTAGCAATCGTCGAGCCATTGCATTGAGTGCTGCGTTTGTCCCGTTGATTCGCATTATCATTCTGGTTGGCTTTACCGCAACCCTCTTTTTAGGCGGCATCGAAGCGGCAAACGGTCGGCTCTCAGTCGGCACTTATGGATTTATGGTGTTTATCATTCAGCGACTGCTGTGGCCCTTTACCCGCTTGGGGCAGACGATGGATCAATATCAGCGAGCAATGGCATCGATCAATCGAGTGATGAATTTGTTGGATACTCCGATCGCCATCCCGACAGGCGATCGCTCACTGCCGATTCATCAAGTGCGCGGTGAAGTCACTCTTGACCACATCACTTTTGCCTATCAGGGTCGCGGTCACGCACTAGAAAATTTATCGCTCCACATTCCCGCCGGACAAACGATCGGAGTAGTGGGCGCAACCGGGTCAGGAAAAAGCACGCTGGTCAAACTGCTGCTGCGATTTTATGAGATTCAGCAGGGGCAAATTTTGCTCGACGGCATCGACATTCGCGAACTGCGGCTGCGTGATCTGCGTCGCTGCATCGGTTGGGTGAGTCAAGAAGTCTTTCTCTTTCACGGCACCGTTGCTGACAATATTGCCTATGGCAGTTTTGATGTGACGCGATCAGAAGTAATGCGATCGGCAAAACTCGCAGAAGCACACGAATTCATTCACGCATTGCCCGATGGATACGACACGGTGATCGGCGAGCGCGGTCAAAAACTATCGGGTGGACAACGCCAAAGACTTGCGATCGCCCGTGCCCTGCTCAAAGATCCTCCAATCCTAATTTTAGATGAAGCCACGTCTGCGGTGGATAACGAGACTGAGGCTGCGATTCAGCGATCGCTAGAATATATCACTCAAAATCGCACCACGATCGCGATTGCTCATCGTTTGTCCACGATTCGTCACGCCCACCGCATTTATGTCATGGATCACGGGCGCATGGTCGAGCAAGGCACTCACGAGGCGCTGCTAAAGCAAGACGGAATTTATGCGTCACTCTGGCGGCTGCAGTCTGGGATTTCAGAGTCTAGAAGTTTGAGTTAAGGCTCGATCGAGTGTTCTTGCAGCACTTCTAGGGCAACGACTTTGAGAGCCGCCTCGTGAGTGGCAGACAGCACGATCGGCGGTGCAACTCCAGAGTCGAGGGCTTCCTTCCAACGAGACACGCAGAGACACCAATGGTCTCCTGGCTTTAAACCTGGGAAATCATACATCGGCATCGGCGTGCTCAAGTCGTTGCCCTGTAGCTGAGTGTAGGTGAGAAACTCTTCGGTGACTTGGGCACAAACGACGTGAGTTCCAGCATCCTGCGACCCCGTTTCGCAGCAGCCATTGCGAAAAAATCCAGTCATCGGAGACGTGCTGCAAGTCTCTAGCGGTTTCCCTAATACATTCTTTGCGTCTGTCATCACCAAGGCTCCTAATGTCTAAGCGGGGAGGTTTTGGATTCATTCACTCAAAGATTTCAAACCGAGTGCTTGATCGATCGCCACACCCGATGTTAACCTGTCCATCTCCAGGATCGCGAATTAAATAAGGTCGTTCATTGCAAAACGAGGTTGTCCTCCTCACGATGTGTGGCTTGTCATCACCAACATTTTTCAGGACGAAGAAGGGTGATGTAAAGGAGGAGCCTCCAAACCAAACGACAATCAATGAACCTCACGACTGAAAAAGCCGCCAATCGTTGACGAATCGCCCACTCTAACAAAGGACGCGAACAGGTGAAGGAAGCGATGTCGGTTGGCTCGTCCGTGCGGCGATTTCAGACTCCCTCATTGAAATAGTGAAACTCACGCGCCCAATCGATCGCCACCGCACCTGCCACAGTCAAATCATCTCCGATGCCAGGAAATAATTCCTCTAGAATGCGGTAGCCTTTGGTGAACAAAACGTGGGGCTGCGGCGATTGGGGAACTCCTCTACGGTTTTCGGGACGATCAGGGACGCGATCGCGTTCGACTACGATGACAGTATCAAAAAAATCAGCCAAGACTCGTGCGGTCAACAGTCCGGCAATGCTGCCACCAATGATCACCGCCTGAGTAAAATCTGTCATGGGTCACGCTCAAAGCCTTGAAACTCTACGCTAACTCTAAAAGGATGTCTGAGAAGTCGCTAGTGATTGACAACGTTGAAGGGTGAAGTTGCTGTTTTTATGAGTATTAATCACAATCGCCCCCTACAAATCACGGACAGGTGTTCGATCGAGAAAATCAAAGTTAGGCTTGGACACCGACTTCAAATGCACCCATTGCCCCCAATCGAATCGTCAGCAGTTCAACTTCAGTTAACGCGTGATGTGGTCCTTGACGAGTATTCGCAGGCGTAAACCAAAACGTTCCTGCTCCACATTGAGTTTTCCCCGTTTGTACCTGTCCACTCAAGACATAAACGTATTCATCACACGGATGGGTGTGAATGGGAATCGTCGTGCCTGCTTTGAGTTTCAGCCGATGAATCGATCCCTGCACTACGGGTTCTGCTAAAGGAAGAATCTGGGTTCCTGGAAACTGTGTGAAGTCAATCCAGGGCTGCTCACAGGTATCGATAAACGTCTGCTGAGACATAGCATGATCCTCATAATGCCATAATAAGAATGAGTGAATAATATTCACTCGACTAGCCTAACACAACCTTCTGGACATGAAAAAATCACTAAAGCCGTTGCAACTCCGATATGACGTGGTGGGTCGCTTGTCTGCTCTGCTCGACGCTGGCGAGACATTACTCTGCGAGGGCTACGATAAAGCACAACCTCAATTGATTGCGAATACGGCGGGCATTTCGGTCGGGTTGTTTTATCGGCACTTCAAAAATAAGCAAGAACTTCTGACAGCGGTTATGGTGCGCCGTCTGAACGAATTGCATACTCAGATTGCTCAAGCTCTTCAACCTATCCTGCCTCCTACAGAAGCATTGCACACACTGCTGCTCCTGACCCTGAAATATTTTCATCTGCATCAGGGATTGATCAAACTGTTCTTTATGCAAATTGGCTACGGGGACTCGAATGCCACGGAACACTTGAAACAGTCGCGACAGACCTATCGTGATTTATTATCAACAATACTTGAACAAGGAATGAATCAGGGAGTGTTCTTGCCCCCACCATTGCTAAATGTCCAAGTTGCCATCAACAGCATTATTGGCACGATTAACTGGTCACTCTACGATCTACTGGTTGTTCAAAATCAAACGCTAGAACCTGAAGCTTTTGCTGAAAAACTGTTCGTTCATCTGCTCCGAAGCCTCACTCGGTAAGTGTGTCTTTCGCTCCCAACTCTCTGCAACTGGTATAGACTGGCTATACCTTAATTTCAGAAGCCCGTCTTATGTCGAGCAAGTTGTGGCAGCGCCTCAAACGGTTGGTGTTATTCGGTCTATGTTGCATTTTGGCAGTGAGTTGCAATCGCTCTATTCCCGATTCGCCAAATCTGGACAGTGGACGAATCACGATCGGAACCACCGCAACCGTCAGCACGATCGACCCCGCAGATGCTTACAATATTTTTTCTGGCAATCTGCTCTATAACTTAGGCGATCGTCTCTACACTTATAAACTCGGCACGAGTGAGTTAGAACCTCAGCTCGCAACGGCGCTTCCGATCGTTAGCAAAGACGGATTAACTTATAAGATCCCTGTGCGTCGTGGCGTTATGTTTCATGACGGAACTGCGTTTAATGCCAAAGCAATGGCGTTTTCACTTCAGCGATTCATTAAAAATGGGGGTGCGCCTTCGTTTTTGATTGCCGATAGCGTTGACTCGATCGTGCCTTCTAGTGATGAGGAGCTAATCATTAAACTCAAAAAACCATTTGCTGCATTCCCTTCACTGCTGGCATTTTCGGGCGCGTGTGCGGTGTCGCCAAGTGCCTATGAGATTAAAGAAGGGTCATTCAAATCAGATCAATTTGTGGGCACGGGCGCTTATAAATTAGTGAAATATGGCACCGACTCCATGCAGCTAGAAGCGTTTGATCAATATTGGGGCAAGAAACCTGCTAATAAAGGCATTGATATTCAGTTTTTCTCCAGTCCTGCCAATTTGTTTAACGCCTTTCGCACAGGCGCGATCGACGTGGCTTATCAAAACCTCGCCTTAGATCAGATTCGGGCGTTGCAAGACAAGAAGGCGAGTGCAGGCTGGCAAATTATTGAGGAGTCTGGAAGCGGCATTAATTACCTGACGCTAAATCTCAAATCGCCACCCCTCGATAAATTAGAAGTACGACAAGCGATCGCCGCCATGATGGATCGATCCCTGTTGCAAAATCGCGTCTTTCAAGGACAAATTGAGCCGCTTTATAGTTTGATTCCATCAAGTTTAGAGGTGCAAAAACCTGTCTTTCAAGAATATAGCGATCGCAGTGTCAGCAACGCGACAGAACTGCTGCAAAAAGCAGGCTACTCGCTCAAAAACCCGCTCACGATCGAGTTTTGGTATCGCTCTAATCTAGGCAACGATCAAATGGCGGCGTTGACGCTGAAAGCAATTGTTCAAAAAAAGCTCGGCGGACTGATGCAAATCGAATTAAATAGTATTGAATCAACCACGGCTTATAAGAATTTAGACAAAGGAGTTTATCCGATATTTCTATTAGACTGGACTCCTGATTTCCTAGATGCTGATAACTACATTTATCCATTTTTAGAATGTTCTAAAGGAAGTGTCAAAACAGGCTGTGTGGAGGGTCAGAGCTTTTCTCAAGGGTCGTTTTATTATAGCGATCGAGTCAACAAACTCATCGATCGTAGTCGCCAAGAGCTTAATCCTGAAGTGCGTAAAAAGCTCTTCGCTGAACTGCAAGATATTCTCGCTCAAGATGTCCCGTTCATTCCACTTTGGCAAAACAAAGATTACTTATTTGCTCAAAAAAACATTCAAGGAGCAACCTTAGAAGTCACTCAAAAAGTCCCTTTTGGAACGCTGCGTAGATCTTAAAGTCTAATCGTCTCTTCGCTGTGATGCTGCCCGTCTCCTAGCAAAAGCTGCTCCTCCGATCGGGGCGATTTCACTTCCTCGATCGAGTTCACTTTCAAAATCTTGGCTCCCACCAATAAGACAAGCAACGGAATTCCGATCGACACCAGACCCTTTAAACTGCTGTGTCCTTGCAGCAAATATTGAGCGCTACTCGACAGCCCAAATGCAAGACTTGTTAACCCAAACAGTCTAGCTCTGGGAATCAAAGCCGCGATCGTCAACACGATCGACGCATACCAGGGCATCAGCCACGGGGTTGCAAACAGCAGCAATACCAGCGTCACCCAGCCGATATCTTCAACCAAATCCTGATCTAAATAGCTTCGTTGGCGACAAGCGCGCCATGCAGTCAGGGCATAAAACCCGGCAAACCACAGCAACGTGAGACGGGTCAACATTAAAAGAATAATTTGCTGCTGACTCATTCCGATCGAGCCAGGAATAAAAATCCGCACGAGGTCGAGTCCAAATCGAGCGATCGTGTGCAGCGATGCCTGAAACTGCCCCGTCACCCCAGGGTTGAGCAAGCTGCTCCAAGCGGCGAGTCCTGGAAGCTCTGACGCACTCAGCACCAAAATCACACCCAACGAAGCCAGAACTGCATTGAGCAGCAGATACCATCGGCGATGTCGAATCAGAAAGATGGCAACCAGAGGCACCCAAATTAACGGAATTGTTTTTGAGAGAAACCCGCCCCACAAGGCTATAACTGAGAGCCAATATCGCTGTTTAGCCAGACTCGCCACCAGCACGATCGCGCTCGTCGAAACCAACACATCAATGTGAGCCGACCCAACCTGCTCCATCAGCAAAAGCGGATTGACGAGATAAGCGATCGCAATCTTGTCACGATTAAAGAGTGGGTTTCCGTCTTCAATTGGCAACCGTTGCCAAACTAAATAACCATTGAAAAGATGCAATATCAGGCAAAAAACTTTGAAAACGTAAATCGCCAGAATCGGATGAATTGAGAGAATCGCGGCGGATATCGTAAACAAAAACTGTGAAATCGGACCGTAAGTTGAAGTCTGCCCCCAGTCTACAAAGGGCGATAGCTCAGACGAAAACAATGCGGCACGAGTGATAAACGGGTTCACCCCACTCAGATTCATCAAGCCTGAGTGCAGATAAAGATAAACATCATTGCCTAATGGATAGGAGATGAACGCAATTAACCAGAAGGCGGCAGTCTTTTTTAGAATCTCACCAAATGTTAAAACTGTAGCGCGGCGATCGATGCCTAAAAACCACACGAGATAGAGAACTGCGAGCACTAAATAACTGCCGCCAATCCCAATTTGACTGATGAGATCAGGAAAGGTCGCAAACTTTTTGCCTCCCGCAAGAATGTAGTAAAACTTATCGAGACCCAAATCAATGAGTGCAATGCTCAAGTAAGTAGCGCAAAGCAGTGCCGTCGCGGTTATTACTCCAGCTTTTTTCACAAAACCTTATACTTCATTGAATAAATGTGTGCAACCATAACACCAAAATTTTACGACTTTAATCTCACTTGCGGCAGAATCTCCATCAAGCGTGCCACCATTAGCTTAAGCAAAGAGTCGGTTACGACAGGTTAGGAAATGCGGTTATGAGTCAAAAGCAGAGAGTGATTTTAGGAGTCATGATTACCGCGATCGTGGGCTTGATCATTGGCGCTTACGCTCTGCTGGACAAAAGCATCGCTGCTAAAGTGTCTAATCGAGTGTGCATTCCTTCTTATGTCGATGGTTTGGTGTGTTATGCCCGACCTCAATTACTCACTACCGAACAAACGACCAAGATTACGGTCAGTCCTGATGGCAAAATTTTAGCAAGTGGCACTCACAATATTATTCATTTGTGGAATCTAGAAACCGGGAAAAAACAACGATCGCTATCAGGGCATCAAAACTGGGTGAGTGCATTAGCGATCAGCCCGAATGGTCAAATTTTAGCGAGTGCCAGCCTCGATCGCACCATCAAATTGTGGAACTTAAAAACAGGCAAACTGTTAGGAAATATCTATTCAGGTCGTGTAACGACGTTGGCGTTTAGCCCTGACGGACAAACCTTAGCGAGTGGAAGTCGCTTAATTCGGTGGGCGGATGGCACGTTGAGCCGTCCAGGAGTGCAGCTATGGAATTTGGCGACTCAAAAATGGCAAGACACGATCGGGGATCAGCCCGTGACGGCGATCGCGTTCAGTCCGACGGGCAAGATTTTGGCGGCGGGTCATCAAAAAACATCTCTCTGGCAAGCCAAAACAAAACGGCTTTTATACAGCGTTAATTCTGGAGATCTGACTGCATTAACCTTTAGTCGCGATGGTGAAACCCTATTTACAGGCAGCAGCCGCATGAAACTCTGGTCAGTTAATTCGGGTATACTGCTACATACCTTTGGGATTGGGTCTTCTGATTTAGCCCTCACCCCAGATGGGCAAACCCTCGCGGCGGCAGTTGGGGGCACCGTGCAATTTTGGCAACCCGACACCGAAGACTATCTAGGAATGCTGCGCGGATCTTGGTATAGCGGACTCTCTGTAGAGTTTGCCCTAGAGGGGAACGCCATAATCAGCAGCAGCAGTGATGGAATTCGCGTTTGGCATTCAGAGATCGAATGAATAAAGACATCTCGATCGCCCTGCAACTGCAAAATTCTGTAGAGACGTTTCACCGAAACGCCTCCACGGCATCGGGCAAACCTGCCGTCTGTCCCATTCATTCAACCATTCAAAAGTAACAAAAAAATCACCCGCGATTCTTACAAACATGCCTGCAATCGCTGAATCAGTTTCTCTGCTGGCATCAGCAATTCAGTCCTTTCTTCCTCAATTCGATCGACCAATTCTCCTTTGCAAAAAAGCAGCAACGTCGGCAAAGGATGTACTTGATATTGAGAAGCAAGGTCTGGATAAACCTCACTGTCAATTTTTAGAATGGTTAGCGATCGAATTTGCGCGCTCACCTGCTCAAGGATGCTATCGATCAACCGAGAAGAACCTGACCACGCCGCGGAGAAAACTAACAACAGCGGCTGGTTTGTTTGTTCAGGATCTAAAGGATTGAACCCGTCGGGCAGTACTGTAAACGTATTAGCTGAGTTGTCGATCGTAGTCATTTTGGTTGGTATCACAATAGCTGATTCCAGTTTAATGACCTGATATCATCTGGCTTCATGCTGATGATAGAATAACCGTCAGCGATTTCTCTACCGTTGTGCACAGCGTTGGTTTTAGTGTAAAAAACGGAACCCTACCTCCTACTCTCTGCTGATTACTTTAGTTTCTGTGAGAAATTATCACAAACAGGTACAATTCTGTGTGGTTGGCGTTGAGGGCAAGCGGATGCGGGGAAAAAATCGCCAAAAGCGGTCAAATAATGGATTTGTGATCTTCAAAAATCTAGGATTGATGCTGACAGGCAGTGCTCTAATGCTGGCAGGAGTCGCCGTAATCGGGATGGCACGATCAGGCGATCGCGTCTTCAACACGGTTCGCAGCTTCTTAAATCCGCCGCCGACCCAGCCAAAAATTGAAACCCGATCGGTGGTCATTCAGCAGATTCGCAACGCCAGCGAGCTTACAACCGCCGTCTTCACGATGGAAGCGGTCATTCCGACTCAGCAAGATGCCAAAGTTGGCGGGTTTGTAGTCGGCACAACTCGGCTGCTTTATATTGCCTATGGAGAGGTGAGAGCGGGGGTCGATCTAAGTGCCCTCACCCCTGAGAGCGTCGAGGTGATTGGGGATACCCTACGATTGCGCTTGCCGCCACCCAAAATTCTCGACAGCAAAATCGATGTCAATCGCTCCAACGTTTATGACTATAACCGAGGGCTTTTAGGACTCGGACCCGACGTTGCCCCAACTCTTCAGTCTCTGGCACAAAAAGAAGCGCTTAAGAAGGTAAAAGAGGCTGCTTGCACGAATGGAATCTTGCTGCAAGCTAACGATCGAGCCAAGCTTGCGGTAACTCAACTGATCAAAGTTCCCAACGTCAAAGAAGTTTTGATCGAGACTCAAGCCCCGGCTGCATCCGCCTGTCAGAATCTCTGAGCTGTTGGTCGATCGCTACAGACACTGACCAGATTTTATGACATCACGTTTGATTAGAATTCATGATCAGTCTGTGATTGATTCTTTATCAGTCCACTTTTAATACTTAGAATATTTGTCTCTACGAAAGTTAGATTCTCAGTGTTTTTTCGATCAAACGGGCTGGAACTTCCTTGTTTTTTCCTCTCATTTGACGTTCAATAACGCTCTTTTGCCTTTGCCTATATTAAAACTGAATCAGGGGATCACTCTCTAGGAAGGTGATCCCCTGATTGCTCAAGTTTAAACTTAGTCTAATCGGCAGATACGATCGACACAAACACCGACCATAATAAAGAAAGATAAGTAACCCATTCAACGATGCAGAACCAATCCATTAAGTAGCTTTAGATACACTTCGTCTTTGGTTTATGGACTCATGAGTCTCTCATTGAGTTTCGCTTTAGAAAGTCAAAATTTGATATCATAGAAAGTTTAAAAATGCAGACAGTTCAAAATGTTCGGTGTCCAAACTGCGGAAGTCACGCCGAACGACACCATTTAGAGAGCGATCGGCTCACCCGGACTCAATGCCCGACCTGTGATTATCTGATGATTACTTGCTCAGAGACTGGCAGAGTGATTGAAGCTTACGCACCGGGAATTTGTGCCCGACGTTAGGCGTTTATGTGAACTCGTCGTTTTTCAGGGATGTCTATCAAGCATCCCCGTTGTTTTTTGTGGAGATTTGCCTCACGCGATCGCCGCCTGAGATGCCCGCAATTGCCCACAGGCAGCATCCGCCTCTAACCCTCGCGGGCGGCGCACACTCACCGCGATGTGTCGCTCCTTTAGCGCATCCACAAAAGCCTGAATGCGACGAGGATCGGGTTTTTGATAATCGACTTCGCTAATTGGGTTGTAGGGAATCAAATTCACGTGACTTTGAAATCCGCGCAGATGCTCAGAAAGCTCGATCGCGTGTTCTACACGATCGTTCAGTTCTGCTAGCAAAACATATTCAAACGACACTCGCCGTCCGGTGATTTTGACATATTCGCGGCATTCGCTCAAAAGCGCCTCTAGCGGATACTGACGCGCGCTCGGAATCAACTGCGTCCGCAACTCCTGATTGGATGCGTGTAAGCTGACCGCCAGCGTCGCTTGAAGCTGCTCTTCCGCCAGCCGCCGAATCTTTCCCGGAATTCCCACGGTAGAAATCGTCATCAATCGCTGCCCAATGCCCACATCGGTATTCAGCGATCGCACCGCCCCCAGCACATTGTCGGTATTCAAGAGCGGTTCACCCATGCCCATGAACACGACATTGCTGACTCGCTGCTGAAACGCTTCCTGCACGGTTAGCACTTGGTCTACGATTTCGTGCCGTTCTAAATTTCGCTGAAAGCCACCTTTCCCGGTTGCGCAAAAATCGCACGCCATTGGGCAACCCACCTGAGACGACACGCAAACCGTCAGTCGCTTCTCACTAGGAATGCCAACCGTCTCGACAATTTGACCATCTGAGAGCTTTAACAAAAACTTGATCGTGCCGTCGATCGCAGGTGCCTGAACGTGAATCTGCGATCGCCCGATCGGATAGTCAGCCAAATTTTCGCGCCAGCACTTAGGAAACACTGAGACATCACTCAGCGATCGTGCCCCTTTCTGATAAATCCACTGGTGCAGTTGTTTGCCTCGATAAGCAGGCTGCTGCTGCTGTTTAACCCACTCGGTTAGCTCACTGAGTGATGCCCCAACGAGCGGTTGTTGAATAGACTGGGCGGGTTCTAACTGCTGAATCACGGCAAAAAGGGAGATTATGGTAAGGATTTTCTTAGCTCTAGTAGAGTTCTATCTTAAGCCGTTCAGCTCAGGTCTTGAAGGTAAAAATTCTCGACGTTGCTGAATCGACTTATGGAGCACAGATTTTATCCTCACCCTAGCCCTCTCCCAAAAGGAGAGGGGGCAAGAGTTCTGGCTCCCTTCTCCCCAGGGAGAAGGGTTGGGGATGAGTGTAAAATCTGTACTTCTGTAGATCGATTCAGCAACGCCAAATTCTCGACCTTAGAGAATCTGCCGAGTTAGAGCACTCTAAATCCTCTTAGTAAATGCTGACTCAGTTCTACAGGTTTACAGGTAAACACTGAGTACAAACTTCGAGATCGGTTGAATTCACGGAGAAAGAATCCGTAGAATCTCGGCTTTCTTCAAAGCGAACCTGATAGAGACTCTAATGACAGGCTACGGGCAATACAAAATTGATAGACTCTAAACAAAGTGTTTTTCAATACAGGGGTTAGTCATCCGTGCATCTACTCGTCTCAGCGAGGAATGAATTCTACCGGGGTCGATCGGGCATCACGACCTCTTTCAATCACTCAAAGCGGGTTTTTGGCTCCATTACCACTCAAGTTAGTCCTTGACTAACCGGGCACAATGTTAAAACAAGATAGGTTGCTTCAAGATCAGCTTCTCCGTCTCGGCACTGTAGAAATTAGTCTCAGTCAATCAGAAGAGCTTTTTCGAGCTTATGTAGAAACCGCTAATGACATGGTTTACACCGTAGATCTTGCAGGAGTCATGACCTACGTTAACTCTTATGGGCAAAAACTTTTAGGGTGCCGTGAAGACGAGATTTTAGGACATTCTTGCTTAAATTTTGTCGCACCTGCCTATCGTGAAATAACCGCACAAGCGTTTGATAACCTAATCAAAACTGGAGAACTCAGAGATTTTAATTTTGTGCTGCAACCCCGCGCGGGTGGAGAAATTCACCTAGAGGTGAATGGCAAACTGCTCTATCGCAAAGGTGAACTCGTTGGCGGAATGGGCATCGGTCGCGATATCAGTGAGCGTAAACGCATCGAAAAGCAACTGCAAATGTTTTCGAGAGCAGTGGAATCTGCTTACGATAGTGCTGTGATTACTGACTTGAGAGGGGAAGTGCTTTATGCAAACCCTGCCGCAGGTCGGATTTTTAGCTGGCACTCAGGGGTCTTAGCAGGCAGAAGTGCCGAAATTTTCTACCCAGAGCGGCGACAAACTCAGTGGTTGATTCAGCAAGCGATCGCCGGAGGGTGGAGCGGAGAAGTCGTTTGCAGTCGTTGCAACGGAGAGCGGTTTCCGGCGCTAGTCTCGGTAGGACCGATTTATGACGAAAAAAATAATCCTACAGCCGTGTCGTTCATCACGCGAGACATTACTCAACAAAAGCAAATCGAAGCCGAGTTAGCCTCTAAAAATATCGAGCTAGAACGCGCCAGCCGTTTGAAATCGGAATTTCTCGCCAATATGTCTCACGAGTTGCGAACTCCGCTTACCGCGATCTTGGGATTCTCGTCGATTCTCAAACAGCAGATTTTTGGAGCGTTGAACCCGAAGCAGCAACTCTATACCCATCAAATCAATCAGAGCGGACAGCATTTGTTAAGTTTGATTAATGATGTGCTCGATCTGTCAAAAGTGGAAGCGGGACGGATGCGACTAGAGGTTAGCCCGATCGCCATCAATGAACTGTGTGAAGACGCGTTAGCACTGATGAGCGAGCAAGCCGAAGCCCGCAAAATCAAAATTCGTTACACGATGCAGCCTCACTTGCCCTACTTGATGGCAGATGAGCTACGAGTGAGACAAATGTTGCTAAACCTGCTGGCAAACGCGGTCAAATTCTCAAAAGAAGAGACTGAAATCGGTTTGGATGTCACGATGCAGGCAACTGAGGTGCATATGACCGTGTGGGATAACGGCATCGGCATCCCTGAAGATAAGCAGCATCTTTTGTTTAAGCCATTCCAGCAGATTGACGGGTCTCTCTCTCGTCGTCATGAAGGCACTGGGCTAGGATTAGCGCTGACTCGCCGTCTGGCTGAACTGCACTCTGGTACGGTTGAGGTAAAATCATCTGAAGGACAGGGCAGCCACTTTACGATTCGCTTACCCTTCGACGCTAATCTATCAAACGATGTGGGCGGATATGATATGTAGCAAGGGTCGATCGCGCCTCCTATCAAATGAGACGTTTCACCGAAACGTCTCTACAGCCTTCAAAAATGGTCGTTGCTGAATCGATCTATGAAACACAGACTTTGCCCTCACCCTAGCCCTCTCCCGAAGGAGAGAGAACAAGATTTCTAGCTCCCCTCTCCCGAAGGAAAGGGGTTGGGGGTGAGGGTAATTCATGTCTGCATTCAGCAACGCTCAAACATGAATCGGGATGCAATCTCATGTCGTATTCATTCATAGAACTCGCTTGAGATGGTATCGTTTGGATGCCCGATCGAACATCTTTTGAGTCTTCATGCTCTCTGACACTGCTATTTTGGCGTTTCAATTTACGTCTCCCGGTCCGATTTTGGTCGATTGGGGACCGATCGTGATTCGGTGGTATGGGCTGCTAATTGCGTCGGCGGTCTTGATTGGGGCGACGCTCTCTCAGTCGCTGGCGGCTCGTCGCAGGGTTGACCCCGACTTATTGAGCGATCTGGCAGTCTGGTTGGTGATTGCGGCGATTCCCAGCGCCCGGCTCTACTATGTGCTGTTTCAATGGCAAGACTATGCCCAACAGCCCCAAAAGATTATCGCCATTTGGGAAGGGGGCATCGCGATTCATGGAGCCATTTTGGGGGGCGTGATTGCCTCGCTGATTTTTGCAAGACTAAAGAAAGTGTCATTTTGGCAATTGGCTGATCTGGTTGCGCCGTCTCTGATTTTGGGTCAAGCGATCGGGCGGTGGGGCAATTTTTTCAACTCAGAAGCGTTTGGTGCGCCCACTGATCTGCCGTGGAAACTGTTTATTCCTCGCGATGTCGTCGAAAGGGGCAGACAGATTGCCCGTCGCCCCCCCGGCTTTGAGACCGTCGAATATTACCATCCCACGTTTCTCTATGAGTCGCTGTGGAACTTGATGGTGTTTGGCGTGTTGATGACGCTATTTTTTCGAGATCTGCGAGGCAACCCCCGCTTAAAAGTTGGCACTCTATTTTTGGTGTATCTAATCGGCTACAGTTCGGGTCGCGTCTGGATTGAAGGACTTCGGACCGATAGTTTGATGTTGGGTCCGTTACGGGCGGCGCAGATGGTGAGCTTGGCTGGCATCGCGATCGGCACGATCGGACTCGTCTGGCTCTATGGGCTGCGGCGATCGCTTCCTGACGTGGTGCCTGACCCCAACGCTGCCCACTCAGAACCGTCTCGTTGATAAATTAAGGAATGTTGAACGCGTTAGGAATGTCACCCCGATCAAATCCGTCTCTTTTATCTGCGGGTGTTTACATCGTCGGAGCAGGTCCTGGCGATCCAGAATTGCTAACGGTCAAAGCACAGAAATTAATTGCCCAAGCCGATGTGATTTTATTTGCTGACTCGTTGATTCCGCAGCAGATTCTTGAAGGGGCACGATCGGATGCTGAAATCATTCAGACTGCCAGCAAAACCCTAGAGGAAATCTTGCCGTTGATGATCGAACGAGTCCGATCGGGCGGCTCGGTAGTGCGGCTGCATTCGGGTGATCCGAGCTTGTATAGCGCAGTTCAGGAGCAGATGCAAGCGTTGGTGGAGGCTGACATCCCGTTTGAGGTGGTGCCAGGAATCAGCGCCTTCCAGCTTGCGGCGGCTCGGCTGCGGGTCGAACTTACCATTCCCGGAGTCGTGCAGTCGATTATTTTGACTCGAATGAGTGGACGCACCGAAGTCCCGATCGATGAAGAACTCTCGTCGCTGGCAACCCATCGCGCCAGTCTCTGCCTCTACTTAAGTGCTCGTCACGTCGAAAATGCTCAGACGAAACTGATGCAGCATTACTCTGCGGACACTCCGGTGGCGATTTGCTTTCGGCTGGGTTGGGCAGATGAACAAATTCGGCTCGTGCGGTTGGATCAGATGGCGATCGTCACTCACGAGCAAGATCTAGTTCGCACGACGCTGTATGTGATCAGTCCGGCGCTTGCCGCAGAGACAGTCCCTTCAAAGTTTGGCTTGCTTGATCGAGAAGTTTGGATGGGGCAGCGATCGCGCCTCTATCACCCCGGACATTCTCGGCTGTTTCGCGAGAAGAGCGATAAAGCTAAGAATGAGGATGATTGAGCAGTGATGGTTCACCGCATTCACCCGCTCTGAACTGAAGTTCGGGGTGGGGCAGCCTCGCAGCGAAGCAATTATCAACGTCTCTTAGGATGGTGAATCAAATAACCTGTAAAACTTGTAGGCGGCTTCTGCCCTCCTCATGAAGTGGGGCAAGCCCTCGTCAACCCTTCTCTCCAAGAAGAAAGGGAGCTATCCAGTTCCCTCTCCTTGGGAAGAGGGCTAGGGTGAGGGCAGAAAATTGCACCACAGATTTTGGAAGGACGAGGTGATGGCAATATTCCTGCTTCTGTCGCCTTTTCTGAGCAGCAACAAACGTTCTGAGCGATTTTTTCGCTATTAAGACGTAAGGGACGATCGTAAAACAGGCACCAGCTTGATCCCATGCTCGGTTTCAAAGCTGCCCTTTTTATAGTCCAAGCTCCACAGTTCTAAGGCACAGTCATCCATCGGTTGGCTGCTGTCAATCAAGAGCCGCAGTTCTTGCACGTCTGGTAAGTATTGACACTTAATCGAGCGAATGGCTCCGATTTGTCTGCGATCGAGCGCCACCGCCAACCGCAAGAAAGAACTGAGCTGCTCGACAATCTTGCGATGTTTTTTGCTCGTCAAATTGCGATAGGATTCGTGACGTTTTTTAGGATTGTTTTTGCGATGATAGCGGGCAAGATTGGCGATCGTTTCAATCTCGATCTCGTTATAGCCCAGCAGTTCAGCGTGACGAATTAAATAATAAGAGTGTTTGTGGTGTGACGAATGCCCAACGTGATGCCCACAGTTGTGCAAAATCGCTGCCGCCCAAAGCAACTCTCGCTCTTCGCCGCTCCAATTGTGCAAAATGCCTTGAGTCTGATCAAACAAACTCAGCGCAAACTCGGCGACTCGCTGACTGTGATCTAAATTAACTTGATATTTTTGAGCCGTCTTCAACACGCTGCGCTGCCGAACCGAGCTTTGATAGCGCAACCGATCTTCAATCAGCCCATGAGCAAGCATCCAATCGACGATGACCCCTTCGCGCAGCGATCTCTCACAGATCGCGATCGAGTCCGCGCCCAGCAAAGTCATCGCTTCTTGCAAAATCAGCGCCCCAGCTAGAATGATCTCTGCCCGACGATCGCTCATGCCCGGAATCAGCAGGCGATCGGCATAGCTGAGTTTTCGCAAACGGTTGACCCATTCGCGCAGGTCTTTGAGACTAAACTGATAGCCATTTAAAGGGGCAGGCACCGTCCCAAATTTGTCGCGAGAGTGCAGAATTGCTAGGGTTTCGATCGTGCCAGAGGTGCCCACCATGCGCGGACGCTCATCGGGTTTAAGCTGCGATCGCACCTCGTCGATCGGGCGCTCCCACATTCCTCGAATGTAGGACTGAAGATAGTGAAACTCAGTGTTACTGATCGGATCGGTGGTGATCAGTTCGGAACTGAGGCGCACGGCTCCAACTTTGGTGCTGCTGAGGGTGCGAGGTTCGTGTCCATCGCCCAAGATCAACTCGGTCGAGCCGCCGCCGATATCGATCATGATGTGGGGTTGATTGTTGAAATTCATCCCCGACAAAACGCCGAGATAAATTCTCCGGGCTTCTTCGGTGCCCGAAATTAGATTGACCCACAGCCCCAGTTCGTCTTCGACTTGTTGCAAAAATTCTTGCCCGTTGGGTGCCTCTCGCACGGCACTGGTAGCAACTGCAATAATCTGTTCAGCATTCAAACTTTTGGCGATGTCTTGACAGCGTTTGAGCGCCACGATCGCTCGCTGCATCGCCTCTGGGGTTAGCCGCCCAGTCTGTTTGCAGCGATCGCCCAGACGCACGGTGGTTTTATCTCGCGCAATCACCGTAAAGGCAGGCAGCAAAGGTTGAATTCGCGTCACGACCATGTGAATCGAATTGGTTCCGACATCAATCGCGGCAAGAATGCGCTCTTGATCCGCTGGCAGCATGGGACTATTCACCAGCGGTTCCTTAAATTTAGCGGTTGAATTAAGCATGATGGGCGATCGAGGGGGAAATCAATGTAGAACCAAGTCTTTGACAAAATCGAGAACGTGCCCAAAATCAACGAACGAATAGACCTTGAAGTGGTTCCTGATTCTATGAAGTGACACGCTGATCTTAGAGGTTCTGGGAGTTGATTTTTACACCAATTTTTGAGCGATCGTACGAGGTTGAAATTTGAGCGAGCGCGGGTCGAATTACAGAGAAAAAGTCATGAACGGCGTAAGTTTGTAACATAATGTAAATAGCCAGATGAGAGCTTGCGATCGACTCCGCCAAAAGGCTTGATCGGTCGAGTTTAATCAAGCACCAGGATGTATGTATTGAGTTGAGATGTCTGATGTTCCTGCGATGCCTGGTGAAGCGGCTTTTCTAACCCACAACACCCTTGATGTACCCTTGACTCAAGCAGTTCTTGACGATAAAAAAATGCTTCAGCAGCAGGTTGAAGACCAGACCCAGTTTATTCATCTGCTGCTGCATCAGCTTGCGACTCCGCTCACGTCTCTTCACGGCTCGGTGTACCTGTTGGGCGAAGACTCGTTAAGCCATGACCAGCGTCGAGAATTCTTAGATCTGGTTCAACAGCAAGTTGAGCATCTTCAAGAGTTGCTGCAAAGTCTGGTGGCGCTTCAAGATCTCGAAGCTGGAATGTTAGAAGCTCGTCCGATCGCCTTCTGTCTCAGCAGCCTGGTTGAAGAGGTGATGGGCAAATTTCACAGTCCAGAGTTGACCTACAGCGGTCAGCCCGATTTACCAGACGTGTGGGGTGATCGTTGGCAAGTGTCTCAAATTTTGGTCAACCTTTTATCAAATGCGATTAAATATTCGCCGACCGATGCCGCGATCGCGATCGGAGCAACGAGACAATCCGAGAATATCGTCGAAGTCTGGGTGCACGATCGCGGGCTAGGCATTCCGGCGGATGCTCAAGGTCGTCTTTTTGAGCGGTTTTATCGGGTGCGTCATCACGATCGAGCCAATATATCGGGCACCGGGTTGGGGCTATCTCTGTGTAAACTACTGGTAGAAAACCAGGGCGGACACATTGGCTTTGAGTCTGTCCACGGCGCAGGGAGCCGATTTTACTTCACGCTATTGACCGCTCAACATTCTTAAAAATGTCCATGCTGCCTGACTCTCAACAGAATTTGTCTCCCCAATCTACGGGGCGCTCGATCGTGCGTCTATTGCGATGGGATAAGCCTGAAGGACGGTTGATTCTGATGATCCCGGCGCTGTGGGCAGTCTTTTTAGCCGCACGGGGAACGCCGCCCGCAATGCTGGTTGGCATCATTATTTTAGGCACGCTGGCGACGAGTGCGGCAGGGTGTGTGATCAACGATTTGTGGGATCGCGACATCGATCCGCAGGTGCAGCGCACTCGCAGCCGTCCGCTGGCATCTCGTGCGCTCTCGGTCAGAGTCGGGCTAGTCGTCGCCCTTGTGGGGTTTGCCTGTGCCTATGGTTTGGCAGCTTATCTCAACCCGCTCACGTTTTGGCTCTGCGTCGCTGCCGTGCCGATCATTGTGCTGTATCCCGGTGCAAAACGAGTTTTTCCGGTGCCGCAGTTGGTGCTGTCGATCGCCTGGGGGTTTGCCGTTTTGATTAGCTGGAGTGCGGTCAGTTGTTCGGCAATGTCGGCGGCGACCGGGTGCCTGGGGCGAGAAACCTGGCTGTTGTGGGGCGCGACTGTGCTGTGGACGCTGGCGTTTGATACGGTTTATGCGATTCCCGATCGAGATGACGATCGGCGCATCGGAGTCAACTCTAGCGCACTATTTTTTGGCAAATTTGCGCCGCAGGCGATTGCCGTTTTTTACACAGGCACGATCGTGCTTCTCGTAAAATTGGGTGAAGTGATGCAGCTTCACGGGGCGTTTTGGATCGCGCTGGGAGTAGCCGCGATCGCGTGGGGGTGGCAATATTACAATTTGTCTCGCGGTGGTTCGCCTCCCTCACCAGCCCTTAGATTAGATGTCGTAGTCGGCTTTGTTCTCCTAGCGGGGATGATCGCAGGCGTTTAGAGTTTGCCGCGCTATCCATTATTAAGAAACTTACGAGAAGCTAAAATTCTCGGCTGCGATAGCCCGATCGAGCCAGCAATTCTGCCAGCGTTGCCCCGACATTACCAAATCCTTGCACGGCGATGGTCGTCGTCTGAGGAACGCGATCGCAGGCTTCCCAGTCACCACACCGGGGCAGATCTGTCGCCTGATAGTGCTGTATTGGTCCATCATCCAGCCCATGATCATCGAGTTGGTGTAGACATCAGGAGCCAAAATATCGACATCCGGTTCAATAAAGTCAGCGATCGCGTCGATATAGCCTCGACTCAGGCGCTCCAATTTCAGCCGAGACAGCGCCTTTGGATTGACCGTAATGCCGCCTTTTGCGCCTCCAAACAACTCGATAGCCCTGAACCCCTTTCAGCGATCCATCATTTATCTGCACTGGGATAGAAACCGTTAAGCTAGATTTAGGGAATTTGAGCGACTCGATCGCATCTTCAGAAATTGAGGTGTATTTTAGTGCTCTTTCTAGCGGTTGAGTCGCATCAGATAAGAGAGAATCAGTCATAGGGGTTTTAAACTGCTTTTAATTTTGAGAAGCCTGTGGAAAATGACGATAGTGATTGGAACAGGTCAAAAATCGGCGTTGCTGAATGCAGATATGAAATGCCCTCCTCACGAAGTGGGGCGAGAGCTTTGCCCAACATCTTCCTGGGGAGAAGGGAGCCAGAACTCTGGTCCCCTCTCCTTTTGGGAGAGGGCTAGGGTGAGGGTAAAATCTGTGCTTCATAGATCGATTCAGCAACGCCCAAAAATCTTGACCTCCTCATTTTCTGTCTGAAGTTGATCTCGTTTTTAACCCTGTTTCAGAAGTTTACGATCGCCCACAAGCCTAGTTAATATCGCCACGAGTTGCCCATGTTAGAACTTCTCCTAGCCGTGCTTTCGGGATCGGCGGCAGCGGGAATGAGGATTGCTCTCCCTCTGCTAGTGATTGGGTTGCTCTCCGGAAGTAATGCGTGGGCGAACGTCCCCCTTCTAAATCGGGTGTCGCCCCCGATCGTCATGGGCGTTTTAGTCAGTTGGTCGCTGATCGAAGTCTTTGCTTCAAAAAATCGCCTCGGACAACGAGTGCTGCAACTCGTGCAACTGTCTCTCAGCCCAGTGGTGGGCGCGTTGATGGGAATGACGATCGCTCAAGCGACCGAGGTTTCGCCCTGGCTCATTGGCATATTAGGCGGCGTGGGCGGACTGCTGGCGCTTGTGCTGCAACTTGTGCAGGTGGGCTGGTTTTATCGATTGCAGGGGTTGCCCTTATGGGTTGTCTTTGTCCAAGATGCCTTGTGTGTTTGCCTGGTGCTCTTTGCGTTTGATGCCCCAAAACAAGGAGGAATCATCGCCCTGCTGCTGCTGTGGTTAGCCATTCGCAGTGCTCAAGCGTGGCAGCGTTGGCAAAAGCAAGACGTTCGATTAAGCCCCTCTCCAGCCCTTAACCGCGTGGCAGATCAAAGTTCTCACTTGCACGATCGTCACTAAAAAGTGGAGATTCTAGCTTGAGAACCTCCACTCGTGATTGAAGCCTCGATCGACATTTACAGAATTCCAAACGCGTGTAGAGGTCCACGCCCCATCAGCATTTCAACAATCAGCGCAATCAAGCCAATCATCGCCACTCGACCATTCCACACCTCAGCAGACGTGGTTAGACCCCACTGCCAGCTTTCCTGGGGATACATCTTGACGTTCTTCCCAGGATGCACCACATCGGCAAATTTCACTTCTGGGGCGTTTAAGGCATTGACGACCAGATTTGCTAAATCGTTGATAAACACCGGATGAGTGTTTAGCGCGGGAACCCGGGTGAATCGCTCAATCCCGGCTTCTTCGGCGACCTCCCGATATTCCATGTCGATTTCTTGCAGCGTCTCAATGTGTTCTGAGACAAAGCTAAGGGGCACGACGACCAGATCTTCAACCCCCTTTTCGGCAAGCTCTTTGATGGCATCTTCGGTGTAAGGTTGAAGCCATTCAACGGGACCGACTCGACTCTGATACGCCAGCGTGTAGTCATTGGGTCTGCCGAGTCGCTGCATGATCAGCCGCGCACATTCTTCAATCTCGTGCTGATAGGGATCGCCCACTTCTTCAACATAGCTCACCGGAACGCCATGAGCGCTGAAGAAAACATGAGCCTGATCGGGGTGAGGAAGCTGATCGAGCTGTTGAGCAATCAGACTTGCCATTGCCTCTAAATAGCCTGGGCTGTCATACCAAGACGGAATGACGGTGTATTTGATCTGTTGCAGGGCTGGGTCTTTCTTCCACAGGTCTTCTAGCAAGCGGAAGCTAGAGCCACTGGTGCTAATTGAAAAGTGAGGATAGAGCGGCAAGACGACTAGACGATCGATTCCATCGCCTTTGATCTGAGCGACCGCTTCTTCAGTGAAGGGGTGCCAATAGCGCATCCCAACATAGACCTGGGTGTCTTGCCCGTGCTGCTGCAGCTCTTTTTGCAGCGCCTCTGCCTGCTCTTCGGTGATGCGCCGCAGCGGAGAGCCGCCCCCGATTTGCTGGTAGTTTGCCTGCGATTTTTTTGCCCGTAACGTTGAAATCAGCCACGCCAAAGGACTTTGCAGCCAGGGAACCGGAAGGCGGATAATTTCTGGATCAGAAAATAGATTATAGAGAAAGGGACGAACATCTTCTAATCGATCGGGTCCGCCCAAATTAAGTAATAAAACGCCTACTCGACCCATGACTACTAAAAGTTCCTTAGAGTTCTCAGCTTTGTTACTGATTTTAACAATAAAATCTTGATGAGTCTGAAGAAAATCGATGAGTCTGAAGAAAGTCTGTAAATCGACTCCTCAAACTCAGTAGTTCTGACTCAGAACTCCGGCGGTGTTGACAGTCGACTAAAGTAAGTCTTGTATTTAGAGTAATGGATCATGGCAGAGATAGACGCAATTTCTGCAAAAGTCTATGAGGCGATCGACGGGCGCATTGCTCAACTCAATCAGCGCCTAAAAATTGCCCAAATGGGCGTGCAAGTTGAGCGGCGGGGCATCAAGCTAAATTTGAGAGCAACGTTGCCTCCTCGCCCCGATAGTGTGCGATTGCGCCCACATCAGCAGCGTCTGAGCTTGGGGTTGCCAGCCACCAATGCAGGGCTTAAGCAAGCCGAACAAGAAGCAAAAATCATTGCGGCTCACCTGATTCAAAACAGTTTTGACTGGCAAAACTATCTCACGTTTGGCGGCAAGCGTCTGAGTCAGATGAATCTTTTAGAGCAGCTTCAGGCATTTGAGCAAGATTTTTTGGCGCAGCCCGATCGACAGCGCAATCTCGCGTCAGCTAAGACGACTTGGAACTCGGCGTATGCTCCTTATGTTAAGAAACTGGCAGCGATCGCGACCTCTCATTCTCAGTTCACCGTGGTTGAAGCCATCTATCAGACGGTTCACTCGACTGAAATTAATTCTCGCAGTCGTCAAGTCTGCTGCACCGCATTAAACGCCTTAGCAGACTTTCTAAATCTCAAACTGCCGACCGAGTTAAAGACGTTTTGGGGCGGGTATGGCAGCAGTCAAACCAAAGCTCGACAGCTCCCAACCGATGAAGAGATTGTGGCAGCTTGGCAGCAAATTCCTAACCCGGCGTGGCGATTTGTCTATGGAGTTATGGCAACTTATGGGTTGAGAAATCATGAAGTCTTTTTTTGCAACTATTCAGGGTTGAGTCGAGAGAACACGATGATTGAAGTGTTGCCAACGACTAAGACGGGAAGCCACGAGGTTTGGGCATTTTACCCGGAGTGGATTGAAGAATTTGAGTTAAAAACGGGCTGTTTGCCTGCGATCGAGACTGACCTCACAAAAACCACGTTACAAACCGTGGGGCAGCGCGTAACGGCGCAGTTTCGTCGCTATAAGGTGCCGTTTTCACCCTATGATCTGCGTCATGCGTGGGCGGTGAGAACGATTCACTTCGGCTTATCTGACACAGTTGCCGCAAGAATGATGGGACATTCAGTAGCAGTCCATACGCGCACTTATCATCAGTGGATTTCTCGTCGAGATCAGCAGCAAGCGGTGGAGGCGGCGTTGAGAAGGAGAGAAGGCTAAGGAATTTCAGCCGAATAGAGTCCTAACTAATCAGGCTTCGGCTCTGCTCAGCCCTCGACTTCGTTCAAATGTCAGCCTCCGATGATTGGATTGAGCGCAGTCGAAACCCACAGACAACAGCAAGCGGAGATTTTCTTTTCAAGAGCATTTTGGCTGATAGCTTCTTACAACTCGTCCCGCTCCTCTCACTTGGGCGTAGTAAGTGCGGCTTACGGCATCTCCCCGATCGGACAGTCGATCGATGCCAATGCCATTGCGTCCCTGATCTTTGCCAGAACTGTGGATATAGCGATCGTTCCCTAAATAAAGCCCGACATGAGTCGCTTTAACGGGCGTACCAAAAAACACCAAGTCACCCGGAATCAGATCAGAAAGGACGATTTTCTGCACAAATTCTTCTTGCTGATAAGCATCTCTCGGCAGTCGAATGCCCACCGCTCCAAACGCAGCCTGCATTAACCCAGAGCAGTCATAATGCGGGGCAACCGTTCCGCCCCAGAGATAGTGATTGGGAACGACGATCGCAGCCTCAGTAAACGCAATCACCTCTGGAAGTCGCTGTCGAATCTCTGTTTCTGACCACACGGGCGCGTGATAAACCGTGGCGGATTCTTCTAAAAACTGCTGATCGTCAGCCGCCAACCACCCCGGATAGTCATCTTCGCAAAGCCGAACTTGAAGCGGAGAATTTTCAGCAGCCGACAGAATGTGTAAAAAGCGCCCGATCGCAGCTTGAGTGGCTAGGCTAGTGAGTTCCGCAGAGGTATAGAGATTGAGGTTAGCTTTAGTGAGATACTTCATACAACTGAGCGACGAATAAATCAAGTTAATTATCAACGGCTCACGCCTTAACTATTAATCATGACTTTCTTCCGCAAAGACGAAAAACTGCAAACCTTGGGCGATCGTATTCTCGCAGCCACCTGGTCAGAATTTCCCAGTCTGGCACAAAATCAGATTGCCCTGACCTGGCTAGTCTATGATCCTCCCGTTTTTGTCAACACGGGGGGAGCGATCAGTCCCAATGAGTTTTGGAAGCAGTCAGTGCGCGGCTTTGGCTATCGAGGAGTCGAGCGCATCTATCCTGCCAGCGTGGTCAAGCTGTTCTATCTAGTCGCGGCTCACGAGTGGCTAGAGAAAGGGATGATTCAAACCTCTAACGAGTTTGAACGAGCGATGCGCGACATGATCGTCGATTCAAGCAATGACGCGACGAGTCTCGTGATGGATATTTTGACAGGCACCACCAGCGGACCTGAGCTTCCTGCCGCCCCGTTTGAAACGTGGAAACAGCAGCGCAATATCGTCAATCGCTATTTTCAGGGGCTGGGCTGGTCAGAGTTGACGACGGTAAATCTGAATCAAAAAACCTGGTGCGATGGGGCATATGGTCGAGAACGGGCATTTGTCGGAGACACCTTCGAGAATCGCAATATGCTGACGACCGATGCCTCGGCTCGACTGCTGCACAGCATCATTGGCGGAGTCGCGGTGTCGGCTGCTCGATCGCAAACCATGATGAATTTAATGCAGCGATCGCTCACCCCGATCGACCTCAGAGCCGATCGAGACAACCAGGTGACAGGCTTCTTGGGCGAAGGGTTGCCTCAAGCAGCGCACCTGTGGTCAAAAGCAGGACTGACCAGCCACGTTCGCCACGATGCTGCTTATGTTGAGTTATCCGATCTCCAGCCTTATCTATTAGTAGTGTTTACGGAAGGCAAACCGCACAGCACTAACGAAGCCATTCTTCCGTTTGTCTCTCAGCAAGTCGTCGAGGCAATGAATGTCCTCTGAGATGCTTTTTTATCGGGCGGAGATCGAGATAAATCTCTAAACCTGTCACAAAAACGAACATCGGACTTACTCTAAATCGCCTATATTAGCCCCATGAATCAACCATCTGGACAACCCACTCCCCGAAAATCGATGCACACTCAATGGTTAGCAGGCTTGATGAGTGGTTGCATTGTGGGATATGCCTTAATATCTTCAGCAGCCGATCCAGATTTAATTGTGGCAACACCCACCACGTCGCCTTACAAGATTCAAGGCAAAACGGCGGCTGAGTTGCGATCGCAAATGAGTCAATTAGGACCCCTCAACCCAGACGAAGGGAAACGGTTTGATGCCTCCACTGTTTGGGATCTGGATGCTCAATTCACCTCTGGCGGCAAGAAAGGCGTTAGCTGTAAATTCAAAACCATCACGGTTACGGTTAAAACGACCTTTATATTGCCCGACTGGACTCCTCCCAGTGGTACTCCTCAAGCGCTGACCGATCGCTGGAAAAAACATCTGGCGGCACTGCAAACTCATGAAGATGGGCACAAACAGTTAGGAATTGATGCTGGAAACAACTTTCTCACCCAGTTGAAAGCGATGCCACCTGCCCCGTCCTGCGACGCATTGCAGAAGGCAGCCGCACAAAAACGGGATGCCGTCAAAGCAGCCTTTAAACAGAAGCATAAAGCCTACGATGCAACCACTAATCATGGTGCTAATCAAGGGGCTGTTTTTCCCTAGACCTGATTGAGAGGGTCACTGCGCTGCGGTCCTGAAAACCCTTTTTCTTGAATCTGCAACGAGCCAGAACCCGATTCTTCCTCGTCCTTATCGTCTGGCTTGGGAGACATGGAGAGCGGTTGCACACTGGCATCTTGCGGGTCGCCAACCAGTCCGGCGAGAGGCACTTTTACAGGAACGGCGGCGAGGTTTAGAGTGCCTGCCAGACTCGTGGCTGCCACCCATTGTCCAGGCTGCAAACCGATCGAGCCAGCATTAACCACCCGCACTTGCAGTTCGCCTGGGTCAGCATAGGTGCCCTGGGTCATCAACCGCGCATACACTTGCGGACTAATCTGGCTCCACGGCGTGTTAGCTGAACTGCCAGAAGTGGTTGCCTGACCCGTCGGGACGAATGTCCGAGACAAAGACTCAAAATTGTTGCCGTAACGCATCAGGGTTTCACGGGTTTGGCGCAGAGTGACGATCGTTTGTCCGACTCTCCCTAATCGTCCTAAAGAAGAATCCATTGAGGGCAACCCTGGAATCGCTCCAGAAAGATTACTCCACGTTGATTCAATCCGCTCATAAAAACTCTGGGACAGCCGTGATTTATAGTCGGGCAGGAATTGATCGACGATCGTCCGTAGTTCTGGTGTCAATTCTTCATATTTCATGCCAGACTGCAAGTTCCACGACAAGACTTGCAGTTGACTGTGAGGAGTGAGTGTTCCTGCCGATCGTGCATTCAGCGCCGTGATGATGTCAGCCGATTTCCCTTTGAGAGGTGCCAAGAGATAACGGTGCCCCGCCGGACTGTGAGCCGACACTTTCATACAAAAGACATTGACCGGAATCCGGTAATCTCCAGGCAAGAGAGTGACTGAACCATCGGCTGCGCTGCGAATTTGCGAAATCAGATTGGGCGGCATGGCTTGAGGATTAAAGGCACGTCCTGGCAACTGGCTCACCGTTGGAAAAAGCGCCTCGCTACTAGATGAGATAGGAGACTCTGTGGTCAGGGTGCTGCCCAACGTTTTAATGAGTTGATCTGAGACTGCCCCTTTTAGCACATCCTCGATCGAGCCACCAGGGATCGGCAAGCTTGGAATCGGCAGACCGAAGAAGCCCGCTGTCACAGTGGCTGCTTGCAGCGGTGGCATAGGCAAACTGACCGTTAAAGCCGCTAATCCGACTAGCGCGTGACTTTGCAGCGATTGGCGTAGTCGCTGACCCCACGATAGACTGCTATCCGTGTCACGCCGAGCAACCCTGATTAGGAGTAAGTGCTTGACCATGGTTAATCCTCGCCAGTCTAGACTTCAACCCATCCATCTTACGCTTGATTCTGAAGATCCACGAATCAATGATTGCAGATTAAATGAGATCTGGATTTATTTAATCTATGATCCTAAGTACAATACTCTAGACAAAATTTGAGCAGGGTTTGAGTCTTAAAATCTACTCAAATTTTGTTTGGAGTATTGATCTGCATCGACCGAGTTAAATCGCTTAGAATAGTGAGTCTTTAACAGCTCTTGAAGCATTAAATAATAGTCAGGACTCATCGCTGAAAATATATAATTCTCTATGTGATGAGGAAAATTTAAGTATGATAGCTCGAT
>Ga0209512_1001526_pt1 | contig 28158 bp, 13 predicted proteins | sample frozenSSSSmetaG_FD_184142 | JGI IMG/M metagenome (GOLD analysis project Ga0209512, IMG submission 184142) | Glacier valley bacterial and archeal communities from Borup Fiord, Nunavut, Canada, to study Microbial Dark Matter (Phase II) -... | ecosystem: Environmental > Aquatic > Freshwater > Ice >...
AGTTCCATCGGCTCTTTGAGCCTTTGTCACGACCACCTATATCAAGAGAAGGATGGTCCATAGCATAGTTAATCAATCAATCACTTTTCATTTCATCTATTCTACTGTGCTGCTCTACTTTTGACAGCACTATCCTCAATCGATGGATCACAGTATTCCCATATCTTCCTGACGATGCAGTACTCCCTGACTTGAGCAAGCCAAGGAAACCAGTCCCTATCTGTCGTAAGGACTGTCTTCACCTTTACGGTGTCGGAGGACGACATCCTGTCGTCGTTGCGTCGTGGTTTCCTTCGGAGGAAGGACTCGTTCGAAATAGGGGTAATTCGAGTTCTCGAGACGACGGAGCAATACGCTGTCAGAGGAAGGTTGCCGGGCTCATAACTCTCAGTTGGGCGGCCGGCATATGATTCACCGGAGCGGTCAACCAACTGATATATCAATGGATAGCTTCAACGAATGTGTATTGTCTGGAGAGAAACGTTCTGAGCCAGTGCCAGGATGTTCCTCTCAGTGAGTAAACTAAGCCTAAATAGTGCTATATGAGAGAGTGCTATATGATAATATCGAACACGTGACATGAACAGCTTCAATTCCAACTGAGACTTACTGTCGAACTTATCCGTAGAAGCCTAGCCCTTAAAGGGTATCACAAGCGCAGTCGCAAATACAATCGCAATGATTTTTGTTCAGGTGGCTGCAGCACCATAATATGGCTTCTGCTACCCAGTACGAGGGCTGTGGAGGAAATCCATATGGCAATGCAGAGGCAGGATATGGCGGGTTTCAAGAGCAACAAGTGAGTTTTGTCTTCCAATCCGATCCGTTGCCATGGCACCTACCTACTGACACCAACTAAGCCTCCGGACCAGGGAGAAGGGGAATCGCATCAAATGTCCGTCATCTCCAGTGCCCCTCAAGGCGAACCGCCAACTGCATACGTACAACCCGTAAACCAACGAGAGTTCCAAGACCAGGTTGCTGTTATAAGAGACCTTCTTAAGGACCTCGATGGCTCTCTAAACGAAGTCCGCAGCCTGCATCAACGCCTTATTGATGCACTGGATGCTCCCCCCTCCTCTTCAGAGCTCGGCATCAAACTCCAACAAATCGAAGCTCAAACATTTGCGAGGAACGAACAGACTCAGAAGTTGATCAAGACGCTTGCTCAAGATGCGGCGAATACGAAGGATAATCTGCAAGATATGAAGTTAAAACAGGTATCGCCGTTGAAGAAGGAGTTTTATTCGAAACTTACGGAATATCAAGGCTTGGAGCAGGATTATACGACGACGAGGCAGGAGCAGATTCGGAGGCAGTATCTTGTTGTGCACCCTAATGCGACGGACTCTAGACTTGCCACCGTGGCCGATGCATCAAATGACCCTAGAGCTGAGAATGTCTTCCAGATGGCTGTAAGTCCACATACCTTAAGAACTGCATTGCTAGTTGACAACTCGGATTAACGATGTTATAGCTCGCAAACCGATATGGACAGGCACAGAATCCTTTAAGCGCAGTCAGGGCTCGTCACGATGAGCTGCAGCATATTGACCAGACAATCGTCCAGCTCGCAGCTATGTTCAACGACATGGACCAGCTTGTCGTTTCTCAAGAGCCTGCTGTCGAGCGCACTGAAGAGAGCGCCGAGCAGGCGCCAGAGGATGTTAGCAAGGGCAATGTCGAAGTCGGCAAAGCAATTAAGCGTGCCCGGAATCGCAACAAGCTTAAATAATGGTGCCTTCTCATCTGTGTCCTCATTGTCCTTAATATCGCTTTAGGCGTGGGCCTTGGAGTTGGCCTGTCGGAGGCTGCGATGAGCACGACAGGCAAGCCATGAGCAATGGCTTTGCATGTGGTATAGGAATATTGTAATGGATGACGAGTAATTGTTGGATGAATACGGGCATTCACTTCCAATAGCTGAGGGCCACCCGGGGATTCTGTTTGTGTTCATGCATGGAAGCCACCATGCATGGAACACTGTTTGATAGTCTTCACTTCTTTATTTGAGGCTCTCTATATGAGAGATGCCCATTCCATAGTTTAGATATATTTATTCTACCTGCCTTTTATCACTTTCTTCCGTGCCCACAGTGTTCTCACTTGAATACTGTGTTCAACAGGTTATGAGCCTGGATGCAATAGACATCCACAGCTTAATCTTGAATATCAAGACATACTCTCACGAAAAGTGAGAACTCTCACGAGAAAGAGAAGCCGGTAGCATCACCAGCATCGAACCAAACACCAAAGATTCTCATATTTGAGATATCACTAGCCAAAATGACAGAATCATCGACCAACCTTAACTGAGCCGCATCCGACAAACTCAAGGATAGCGGCAACTATTCAACCTAGAAAAACCTCGTTGAGCAAGCTCTCATAAATGCGAGCGTATACTAATTTGTGTTAGGCAAGGGCAAGGGCCTAAAGCTAACGAATACAAATGAGGACTATGATGAGGATTCTGAATATGGAAAATGGATGAAGGGAAATGCAAAAGCATACACTATCCTGCACCAGACTTGTGGCACAGATGCTATAAGAACCATCAAATCTACAAACAATGCTGCAAAAGCATGGGCATTGCTTAAGGACTGGTATGAGGGAAAAGGATTCTTCCTCATTGGCCAAAGCATTAACGAATTCCTCGCACTCTCATATAAGAAATTAAGAGATATCGCTACATTCAACGCCCTATTTAAAGACCTCAAAACGAAAATTGAGGATGCAGGCCTCTGTCTGCAAGCCACCTTTTACATCCATCTTTACCTCAAATGGGTATCTCCTGTTTTTCCAACCTAGGCAGAGAGACAGAAAAGCATTTTAAGGACCACGGATACGAAGAATATGCTGACAGATGCTACACTTAAGGACATGATGGCAGATCTTGTTGATGAGAACCGGGCCATCTATGCTCAGGATGAGAACGTGTTGAATAGGTGATCACGAGCGGAAGAGTCAGAGTGAGAATGTGATAATAGCCTATAGAATAGAGTCTAGTCTAGCTATGGAAATGTCTATCTAATATATGCCTCTAGCCTCAATAGGCAGCAGTAGGCAACAGTCGGATATTGGAACAGAATGATGGTGAATGTTCTATGATGTGAGACAGACATGCATGAAGTGAGAACTCATGCATACGGTGAATCATCACTAACATGAATCATCCAACAGAACGGAACCGGCATATCGATGTATAAGAACCGCCTATAACATCACAAGAGCAATTTAAAGAAGCCCTATACGAAAAAGCGGCAATTAGATAAGCATTACACTCACTGTAACAAGAACGGTCACATTAAACAGAATTGCTATATTAAATACCTAGAAAAGAGAGAGGAATATATGAGATAGAGGACTGCGAAGAATGAGAACAGAACTTTAAATCCTTACAGAAAGAACGAAAGCAAACATACAAATACAAATGCAAATGCAAATGCAAAGATAAATCCATTTATTCTACTAGCTAATCATATCTAAAGTCTCAAATCGTTAGATTAGATCCTTAACACTAGAGCAAGTCATTATATGTGCAACAATTGCATGCTGTTTAACGAATACAAGGTTAATACGAATCCTGCAAATACAATTGCAATAGGTAGGGCAAATATTTAAGCTAAGGGATACAGCATAGTAATAACCACTATAATTTAAACGGACAACTTAACTATTGTTCTTAAATTAGAGAACATCTTTTATATGCTAAGCCTTAGGGTTAATCTCTTGTCTAGCCTAACAATAATAGAAAAGGGGTTGTATATTAATGGTCTTACGCAAACGATCTATTAAGAATATAACAAGTCTAAGATCTATAAATTCTAATCTCTTAGAAATGTAATATAGATTTATACTATCATTCTAAGATAGGTAGAACAAGCATTAGGCTATACAATAACAGCTACTACTTAATTAATTAATGTTTAGCCCCATCGTCTTAGACATACTATTAGAGGGTAGGATGGTATTACAAAGGACACCTAGAAACTAAGAGCTAAGAGCATAGGCACTAATGAAAGCATTAGTAGGGGTAAGAGCCTATATGATATTTTAATCTCCTTCTAGCTCTTTAAGCTAGTAGGTCGCTATCTAGTGCGTACCTAGATGGATCCCCCTACTTGCCCTACTCTATACGCCAACTATATACACGTCGTGGGCCTGTCCGCCTAGAGAAACCTTCTTCTGCTCTAATCACCTAACCTCATATGATCCTGCTCCACCACATGCCTCCCCACCCCATAGTAGACACGCCCTCGTGTCTTGTCCCTACCCCATTCTCTCCACATGTCCTCCCTTCATTCTTTCCATCCGCCCCCTAATTCAGTCACTGATTTCCTAGGCTAGGCCTAGGAAATCCTGCTTTATGTCTCCATCCCTCCGTCCTCCTCCGCTTCTCCTTCTAAGCTCTCGCTTCCCTCCTTGTTCTCCTCTCCGTTTTCCTCTAGGTCTTCCTCTAGGCTTTCATCTACCTAGGTGTAATTGATGGCTAGTCTCTAGCATAGGTTTCGTTCCTTATGTTTGTCTACGTGCCTATAGAAGGACTTAGGGCCGTAATAGTCACGTTCTATCTACTAAAATAGGCAAAAAGCCTCCTTATACTACTTAATGGCGTTTTCTCTCTAAGCGGTGATCCTAGACCTATATTCTCTATCTATTGCTATGCCTTTAAGGTAGAAAGCGGCCTCTTCTTAGACAGTAGGACTATACTATAGTCGTTGTCTAATAAGAGCCTCTAATAGAGCTCCTAGTCCCTAGAGTTCTATAGAGGCTAGAAACCTATCTAGGATATAGGCGTCTTTTTAAAAGCTATACACTAGTAAGATCTATAGGTAGTTAAGGAGGTAGTGCGCCTTAGAGACGTGTTTATAAGTCCTAAGCTTTTCACTTTTAAGGGATCTATTAAGTAATATCCTAATGAACTAAGGGTATATAACATAGCACTTTTATACAGCTATTCTAATTTGCCTATGTAGGAGATGTAGCGTTATAAAGTAGGTATCTCCCCTCTAGTAAGGTACGAGGTTGTAGTGTTTTAGACTAAAGGCGGTCGCGTCTTTAGATGTGTAGTTAAGGTATGTAGACTTTCGTGCAACCACCCTTTCTATCCATTTCTTAAAGTGTTTATAGAGTCCTATCGCAACGCTACTATAGTTGTTGCTATCTTCTTTGTCTAGAGCCACTAATCCCTATAGCAAATTCTTTTCCTTCCCTTCTATTATCATTAGTGCTAGGCCTATGTTATAGGCGTGGACAAGTAGCTCTCTTAGTGATATGTACATCGCATAGCATAGGTAGAATATAAGTATGATGTAGTGGTCTAGCCTTAGTGCTACGTACACTACGTATTACATAGGGTATTAACGGACTAGTTGCTAAACAAGGGAGTGTACTATGATTTAGTTCTAGCTATTATTGCCTTAGTAGCCTACCTAACATTAGTACTACCTATAGTAGTTAAACTCTAAGTATATCATTTCTATAAGTTTAGCATCTTTAAACATCTAAGCGAATAGCCTAATTAATATAGTGCTATCTTAGTTAAGGGTGTCTTAGAGGCCTAGGTAAAAGCGAGCTAGGATGGTAGCGTCATTTACTATAATCTTCTAATGCTATAAGGCCTAGTTTAGTGCGAAGGCGTTTAATCTAAGTAGGTCTAACCACTTATAGGGCCTATCTCTTAGTCATTCATCTTCATCGTCGTCGTCTATTAAGGTTTCTTATAAACTCGTTTTGTCTTTACCTTATTCTTCTTTGTCCTCGTCTTCTTTTTGCTCTTCTTCTTCTATTAGTTAGTTTTTTAGTAGTGTAGCAAACACTTAGTCGTTATCTACTAAGCTGTTTTTTAAAGTTGTCTTGTTTTTAGCCTATTTATCCTATCCTAAGGATTTAAGTACTCTCTCCCCACTAGTTTTTTAAGGTAGGACGCTAGTTTAAGGTAGTTCGTTAATTTACTAGGGTAGGCCTAGCAAATTGTCTTAAGCTACGTCATTATAGTCTAGCATCTCTATGTCTTTGTTGTTAGCTGCTTCTTATGCTAGGTATAGTAAGGCTACTTTATAATTATAGTGGTTAGGGTTTTTAGGGACCTCTATGTCTTACTTAGTGTCTTAGATTTATAGGGGCGGGCCTAGTAAATTTCTTTCCTAATTATCGTGGTTAGGAGGGTCTGCGTTTTCCATTATAGTGTTAACCTCCTCTATTTCATAGGGTAGGCGCAGCAAATGGATTAAGTATGCTAATCTTAAGTCTTTCATTACTATTTCCTCTAGTGTGAGCTAGCCTTTATCCTTTTTAAGACTTACTACGAATGCTACCTCCTAGGCATCATTATAGCGTTAAGGGGGTGCGCCCTTGTCTTATTTAATAAAGTAGTACTATTTAAGGCGTACGCCTTAAGCGGCTAGTGCTACCTCCTCCGTTACACCTAGCTTAGTAGAGCCCTCCTTAATACTCTTAGCCACTATGTCCTAGTCTTCTACATAGACTTTAATCTTTATCCTCTTCCCTTTACTAGGGTTTGTCTTTACCTTATGTATGTAGGTAAGGGGGCCTAATTAACGAGCAACATAGTAGTGCTAAAATCACACTTTGTTACTACTCTTATAATTAACTCTTATTTTAATCTAGTGTTCCTATAGCTGTTAAGCCATTCTAGGACCTATTCTTCCTTCTAGCGCTATATAATTCGTCTCTTCTACTTATCTTTCTTGTCACGCTTCTTACTATACTAGTTAGCTCTCTTAAATATGTCTCTATAGTGGTCCTCCACCTACTCTTTTAACAAGTGTCCCTTGTATGCCTTAGATTCTTTAATGTAGTTAGTAAGTAAGTAAATTACTACTCTGTTTCTATTGTTAGCTAATTTAATGGTGTTTAAGATATTAGCCTCTATAGCCTACTGTTCTTTAGTAAGTAGGTTGTTAAGATACACAACTACGTCTAGGCTAGTAATGGCACTAGTTTAGATTGTAGTCATTAGGGTAGTACTTAGTAGGTACTTAGTAAGTAGGGTAGTGTGTGTCTCTTGTTAAGCTACCTCTATATTATCGTTATTCATGTCATTTAAGGGTGCTAGTGCTAAGATCTATGTAAATAATTAGTAGTAAGATCTAAGGTAAGATCTATGCTAAGAGCTTAATGGTAAGATCTATAGTAAGGTTGTTTTTAAGAGATCTATACTATGAGCTTAATAGTGATATCTATGTTAAGAGCTTAAGGATAATGAAAGGAGGAAGAAGGTTAATTAGTAATAGGGGAAGAAGAAGGTTAGTTAGTTTCTTTGTTAAATTTAGTTATAGGTAAGGTGCTTTATACTAAGCGACCTCCATCTTCCTTTATTTGTCACAGTCACACAGAGTAGGTCATGCGGATCTAAAGTGCTAGATTCAATCTAAAGAGAAAAGAAGGAAAAGAGGAAAGAAGAGAGAGAAGGAAAAGATCTATATACAAATAGGGCTCTAACACATAAGTGTGCAGCTAGCTAGCGAACTGTACACGTGAATAGTACAATAACAATAGTAACACCTAAAGTGAAGCCTTTAATATTCGTAACATTATTAGCCGTTTGCGTTATAGTAAATTAAGGCTCTCTATTATTAGTGGATCTTATAATAGGTTCACCTTTATCCTACGCTAGAAATGACCTAGGCCTTAACTTCTTTATAAGGTGGTAGGTGTTTATAGGATTAACTCCTTCCTAAAGCCTCTCTCTCGCTCTTACCTTCCCTTAAATTGTCTAGTTGCTTTAATCTATGCTCATTTTTTGCCTTCTTGCTTATTGTTGCTAATCTACTACGTCTTTTCCTTCTTAATACCTTACTTTATATCTTATTAAGCTTCCTCTTTTACTCTCTTTTTAGTAGGACTAGCTTACTAAAAGCCTTTAATTTTGCCTTTACCTCACTAGTTCTACTTCCTCCTACTAAAGTATTAATATTTTAAGCTAGTAGGGCAATTTTAATCTACTATAGACCTTTCCCTTATGTCTTATTAACTCTAAACTATAGGGTTTCCTCTTAGTGTTCTACTTATAGCTCCTTAAGCTTCCTCCTTCTTCTTTCTTACTCTGTTAATTTCATAAGATAGGCCCCTTAAAAGAAAACTTTAATTTCACTTCCTATTCACTAACCTTTTACTTCCTACTTTAGTTAGCAATGCTACTAAAGCCTACTAATTATAAGCTCTAGCTATAGCTAGTACATGACCTAGCTCTTAACACTAAGTGTGTTTAGCATGTATTATGAACTATAAGCTTACGTCTCTACCGTTTGTCTAATTAGCTTATTAGAGCCCTACACATTACGCTTAAGCTTAAAATGATTACTACTATAGACTTTAATTTACATAAGTCTAATCTAAACGCTAGCGTTTAGCTTTAAGTAAACTAGCGACAGATGCATCTTAGGCATCTGTTATATAGCCTAGACAAGGACTATGTTATAAGGGTTACCCTTTAGGGTAGTGTAGGGGAAAGATTTATATGTAGTAGGATAGCACTAGAACTCCTATATATTCTCTTTAATGAGAAGTACATAAAGGGGGACTATAGTAAGGATGTGTATAACACGTAGCTCTATAGTGTGCTCTATCGTTTAAATGTAGATAGTACGCGACACGTTTATAGCTTTAGTAACTACCTTATTAATAATGTTGACCACCTTCCCCTTAGTTAGCCTATAGTAGCCTTACGCGACTCTACCTATATAAGTAAGGCTTCTTATAAGGCTTGTCATTATAAGTTGTACCTTTCTTAATTACGTTCTTCTCACCTAATACTAACATTTCTAATAGAGAACCTAGTTACTAGCCTTGTTCTTAAATATCTAAACCCTCCTCTACCACCTAGTGCAGTACTTCCTATAGTTGTCCCTCTACCTATTGTTCCTCTTATAGTTGTTCCTCTTATAGTTGTTCCTCCTATAGTTGTTCCTCCTATAGTTGTTCCTCCTCCTCGTCCTTTTAATGGTTTGTTATTCTCCTTTTTCCTTTAGTTTCTATCTTAGGCTAACTTTCCTAGGCCTAGCCTAGTAAATAGTTTCTAACCTTAATAGCTTGTCGCTCTTTACTACCTTTTTTAACGTAAATACCACTATAATATAACAGTCTCTCCTAGACATTGTTTCCTAGTAGTGCTTAGTGTTAGAGCTACTTATCGTAGTATACTAGAAACTAGAGTATACTTAAATAGAGGTGCAACGTGTAGGGAAAGACTTACATACTATAGCTTAAAGTGGCGTAGAGGGGACGAATGCTAAGAAGCTAATCCTTAACGCTATTATATAAGCCTTAACGCTTATAGAATTAAAGTTAATGTATTAGGCGCATCTAGAGTACGTGCTAGAGGTGTTAGTAAGCACTAATGCCTTAGATCCTAAGATGCTATAGTTAACTAAGCTAGTGTTAATCTCTATAGTAGAGACTACCCTCTTAAGTCTACGCTCTTAGAAAACTTTTCTTAACGCTATTACCTAAAGGTGTACCCTTCCTAAGCTTATAAGGATGCATAGCGCACATCTAAAGATAGTTGCAGCTTATAAGGTAAGGAGAGAGAACGAGGAGCGTTAATTAGTAGTAGAGGCTAAGCGTTATAATGACAATGCGTAGTAGACTCTAAAAAGGCGCTAGGACAATGAGACGTTAAAAGCTAGTAGTTTTAGTACTCTAGATAAGGGGAAGGGGAAGGAAATAGAACTAGTAAATGATACTTTAGTTAATCTTATGCCTCCGCCTCCACCTCTTAGTGATCTAACTTTAAGTGGGGTTAAGAAGAGGAAGATGGATGCTAGTAGTCCTAGTAATTTTTAAGTTTAAGCTAATGTTAAAGCAACTCTTTTTAGTGATTATGGGTTCTACTAGTAGGAGCTCTAGTAAGTGTGGGCATTCTTTTACTTTTTAGCTAGTGGTGGTTTTCTTAGTGGTTTTAGTGTCTTATAGTTTAATGGTTAAATGCAATGTATTCCCCTTATCACGGTCACGCAGAGCAGGTCATGCGGATCTAAAGTGCTAGATTCAATCTAGAGAGAAAAGAAGGAAAAGAGGAAAGAGAGAGGAAAGGAAAGATCTATATATACAGGATAGGGTTCTCGTGCACAAACGCACACCTAGCTAGGTACCTTGCTAGCGAACACTTCTGCCTTATACACGTGAACACCACAACACACAAGCAACACACATAGTGAAGCCTTTAATATTTGTAACAAGGCATGCACTCTCTTATCCTAGGGAAGGCCTAAATGAAGTAACATAGTGTCGTCCTAGACCTAATTAGTGACAGCATCCTGTTCATAGGTGGTCACTGCTAGCACTAAGGTGCACTGTTAATTAGGGACCTAATTTACTAGGCCTAGCCCTGTAAATTAGTGCTAACTATAGCTAATCCATCCCTAGACCTATAGGGCTAAGAGCTAGCACCTAACCTAACCCTACAAATTAAGGTCTAGGACTAAGACCTCCCTACATCTAGAAAGAAGAGACAAAGACTAAAGCTAAAGCTTAGGATACAGCCTACTATAGAACCTATACAAATACAAGAAAAAGTTAAGACTTAAGCGAAAGACTGTTCTATTGTAATGATTAGAGCTACACCCTTCCACCACCTTGCTAAGAAACATGGTGCTTAAGTCTTTATAGTATCTATAAGAGACATCTTATATAAAATGAAGAAACAAGAACAAATAGACGAAGAAGTAGATCCTAAGACTATACTATCTAAGGAGTTCTATGAATATCTTAACATATTCTTAAAGGCTGCTATAGACACTCTACCTTCCTATAGACCTTTAGATCACTATATAACTCTTAAAGGAGACGTAAAGCTAGGCTACAGCCCCCTCTATAATATGTCATAAGAGGAATAAGAAATCATAAGGAAATACGTCCATGAGCATATGTCTAAAGACTTTATAGACAAGAGTATAGCACCTTTTGCATCACCTGTCTTATTTGTACATAAGCTAGGAGGTAGCCTACGCTTCTATGTTAACTATAGGAAGTTAAATGCAATCACGAAGAAGGATAGATACCCTCTCCCCCTTATTAAGGAAACACTTACTTAGATCATAGGAGCTAAGTTCCTAACAAAGATTAATATTCGCCATGCCTTTAATAGGATTCGAATGGCTATAGAGGAAGATGAAGACCTTAGTACGTTTAGGACTAGTATAGGATGTTTTAAATATAAGGTTATGCCCTTTAGCCTTACGAATGGACCTACTACCTTCTAAAGACACATGAATGAGACTTTATAGGAATACCTTTATAAATTCGTTATGGCCTATATAGACGACCTCCTCATATATAGCTAAATAAGAGAGGAACACATCCTCTATGTATAGAAGGTCTTATAGAAGCTTCGCGAGGTAGGTCTATAAGCAGACATTAAGAAATGTAAATTCTTTATATAGAAGACGAAGTTCCTAGGCCTCATTATAAGCATAGATGGTATTAAAATGGACCCTGCGAAAGTATAGACGATTCTTAAATGGCAAAGACTAAGACACCTTAAGGAGCTATAAGCTTTTATAGGGTTTTGTAACTTCTATAAGAGGTTTATAAAGGGATACTTAAGTATACTACGTCCTCTCACAGCTCTTACGAAGAAGGACTGCATATACAAATGGACAGACGCCTACTAAAGGGCTTTTAAAGATCTTAAGACAACTGTTACCTTAGCTCTTATTCTTAGGCACTTTAATAAGAATAAGACTTCTTATATTAAAACGGATTCTTTAGACTACGTGGCATCTAGCGTGTTATCTTAGAAAGACAAAGATAGTGTACTGCATCCTATCGCCTTCTTCTTAAAGAAGCTCGTCCTTACAGAATGCAACTACGAAATCTACGATAAGGAGCTCTTAGCTATCATTCGCTGTTTTAAAGCTTAGAGACCTAAATTAGAAGGAACAGACCTGCTTATTTAAGTACTTATAGATCATAAGAGTCTTAAGTACTTCATGACTACGAAGAAGCTCACACGTAGATAGGCTCGTTAGGCTAAATTCCTAGCTAGATACAACTTTTAAGTCACCTATAGGCCTAGGAAGCAGAATGACAAGGTAGACGCCCTCACTAGGAGGCCTAGAGATAGACCTAAAGGCGACGAATAAGATAATAGATAGCAATACTAGCTATAGACGCTATTACTAACCTCTAGAATCCACCTAGATGTACAGCCCACCACCTTAGCCCCTATATAAGCTTAGGATAGAGACGAAGACCCTAATGAATTTAGTGGGCTAGGCCTAGCAAATCCTAGAGCCGCGAACCTTACCATCTAAGAGCAGATCTGCATTTCGCAAAGAACAGACACCCTCTATATAGAGACTCTAGCAAAGCTTTGAAATTAAGATAGGACTAGCTAAGACGTTGCCCTTGCATACTACGAAGAAGTAGATAGGATGTTATAGTACAAGAATAAGATTTAGATCCTAGAGAATGTTTAAGTACCCCTCCTATAAGAAGTACACGATAAACTAGCTATAGGGCACCCTAGAATAGGCAAGATGCTTTAAATTCTAAAGGATTAATACTACTAGCCTTGCATGGACCTTACTGTCTAAAGATATATATAGAACTGTCACGTCTATAGACGGTCTAAACCCTCTCGCGAAACCTACAATGGACTACTGCAACCTCTACCTATTCCTTAACGACCATAGTAGGATATATCTCTAGACTTTATAACAGGTCTCCCTCTATGTAAAGGATTAAATGCTATTCTAGTCGTCACTTACAAACTCATAAAGGAACGTCACTATATCCCTTGTTTCGTAGGAGACGAAGGAACAACTATAGAATCCACTGCCTAACTACTATTAAGACACGTTTAGAAGCACTATGGCCTCCCTACTACTATTGTCTCTAATAGAGGACCTTAGTTCATCTCTATAGTATAGAAGAATGTATGTAAGACTTTATAAATTACTATAAAGCTATCTACTGCTTTCTACCCTAAAATAGACAGACAGACGGAACGAATGAATGCTAAAATGGAACGATACCTTAGAGCCTACATTAACTACTTACAAGATGATTAGGTACAGTGGCTTTGCATAGCTGAATTCGCTACAAACGCCCTACCTTCTATAGCTACTACTATTAGTCCCTTCTTTGCAAACAGAGGATTTAAACCCTACATGAGCTTTAATGCCCTAGATGGATTTACTAGGACTAGCCCTATAAATTAAGACCTTCCTACGAAGCTGCATAACATTTAGGAGTTCTTATAGGATTAGCTTACCCTCTCCTAAACGTGTATAGAGGAATTTGTAAATTGCACGCGATAGCCACTAGCACAATATAGAGTGGGAGACAGAGTCTAGCTATCCACTAGGAATATTCATACATAAAGACCTTCTAAAAAGCTTAATCATAAACAGATTAGACCATTCACTATACTTAAACGAATTAGAACCACGTTATATAAGCTTAACCTACTACAGAGCATGAAAATCCACCCTGTCTTCTATAGCAACCTCTTACGACTTAATCATAATGACGCCTTACCTTCTTAGCACATACCACCCTCACTACCTATTATTGTAGATGGTGAAGAAGAATGGGAAGTTAAACGGATCCTAGACTCTCGCATTCACTATAGGAAGCTATAGTATAAAGCTTAATAGAAAGATCACCCACCTAATGATACATGGTATCCTGCATCTAACTTCGTTCATGCACCTAAAATCACCTAAGCTTTCCATTGCTAATATCTACAGAAGCTCGCTAAACATCTTTAAATAGGAGTTTGAACCTAGAAGGGGAGGGGGGTAGTGTCACAAATATTAAAGGTTAAGAGCTTCACTTTAGGTGTTACTTGTTATAAATATTATAGGCTTTACCTTATGTGTTGCTCTTGTTGTTGTAGTATTCATCTGTACTGTTTCGCTAGCTAGCTGCGCGCTTGTGCACTTAGAGCCCTATACTATATATATAGATCTTTCCTTTTCTCTCTCTTTCCTCTTTTCCTTCTTTTCTCTTTAGATTGAATCTAGCACTTTAACTCTACATGATTTGCTCTATGTAATCGTGATAGAAAGTGGTCTTAATTTACCCTAAGCTTAGACTACATCTTTATAATCTAATCATCATAAGTAGGCTCCTTTCTATCTATAAGAATAGGAGGGTCTAGAAGCTTTATAGACTTAGTCTTTATAGTAGTAGTAGAGACTTAAGAGTTTAGAGTTCCCTTATAAGCTTACTATTAAAGGTATTTAATAATAGTAGCCTACTTCTTATAAGTCTTCTTATTATCTTAAATAACCTCTTATAGTTGCTTAATTCCATCTTGCAATTCATAAAGTTACATCTTATAATCTTTACTCTTTAAGAGGAGGTTATTATAGAGATCTATAAGCTAGGTATAGTCCTCTATAACTTACTTCTAGATCTTAAGGGTAGCTTGCTTTTACTACTCACTCCATTTCTTAATCTTTATAAGATCATTTAATTCCTAAATTTAAAGGGTAGGAGTAGTCTATTTAAGGAGAGTCTATCTCCTATTCTCTTAAGTCTCTTTAGCATCCTAGGTATTTACTAGGTTAGGCCTAACAAATCCCTAGAAGTCCTCTACATCTTCTAGGCTACTACTATAGGTAGTAGCTCTCTCTTAAGCGTCTCATGCCATCTTTGCTCTTATGAGTAGTAGCTATATCTATTAATTCTATATTTGTATTTATAGGTGTTAGTTCCTTAAGTTTAGGATCTAGACACGTATCTCTATAGGCCCTATAGCGCACTTTGCTAACTGCTAGAGCTACCTCGCTAGGTGCACTACCTACATAGTTGTTCTACTACTAAGTGCTTAAATGTTAAGGGAGTGGTGTAAAAGGTCTAGATGTAACTAAATGGCATGTATAAAGGTGAATAGAGGTTATCTATTATGTTTAAAGGTAGTTCTTATCTTCTATCTTAAATGTAAATTTGTGTATGTGTTATTACTTTATATTTAAAGATCTATATATTAATCTATTCTATATTCTATTCTTGTTCTTTTCGTGTGCTCTAGGGCTTTTATGCCTTTAAGTCTTGTTCTGTTTATCTATTTAAAGTTCGTGTTCTAAAGTTAGTATCTTAATCTATATCTGTCGTTGTTCTTATTTCTTTTCATTCTAAGCTCTATATATTAATCTATATTCTAATTTAAGTTCTAGTTCTATGTTCTAATCTATTTAGATCTTAGTTCTAGGTTTCGTTTATTCTTGTTCTATTCTATATTCATGTTCTTTATATTCTATATTTGATTTTAAGTTTGTGTTAGGTTCTTTATTACTAATGAAAGTGATGATGGGTTTAAGGATAAGATTAAATCTTATATCATAATCATGTAGAGTGGGTCATGTAGAGTTAAAGTGCTAGATTTAATCTAAAGAGAGAAGGAAAAGAGGAAAAGAGAAGGAAAGGAAAGATCTATATATATAGTGTAGGCCTCTAAGCGCATAAGCCCATAGCTAGCTAGCAAAACAGTACACGTAAATCATTAACAATAAGAGCAACACCTAAAGTAAAGCTCTTAACCTTTAATATTTATAACAATTCCCTACTTAATTCCTTGTTTAGAGCTAGCATTAAACATAAGAAGACTCTAGCATATACTCCTAAAATGAATAGAGTTTTAGAGCGACTAAATAGGATGCTTAGTAAAGCTATAAAGGCTATGCTCTTATGTTAGACAATACCTAGTAGGGGGAGGCCATTATGACAGCCACATATTTAAGAAATCTCATTCTAATAGCAGAGAAGATGATAATCCCTTTTAAAGAATAAAAAGAAATATGTTTAAATCTATAGCATCTATAGATTTTTAGATTAGAATGCTAGGTTTAAGTCCTAAAGTAGCTATAGAAGAAGCTAATGTACATGTATAGCGAAAGTGCTAAACAAGTAAAAGCGCTAAATTAATATACCTATGCAACAAACATTACAACAATTCCACTATAATGTAACGCTAGGTCTTAAACGTATAAGACTCATAGAGGTTTCTTACGTAAAGGTTTAACTTAATAGAGGAGGTAGGGGATTAGACATAAAGGCTTTAAGTAACACGTTACTAGTACGTGTAAGATACTATATTAAGTTAAGCACGAAGCTCCTATCTAAGGAAATACTATCTACTTATATAGAGGCATTATGCTAAAGGATATCTCTAGATATCTAGATAACATAATATCTACGATATCCTTATATCCATCACGTGATTATAAGTCTACGTGACATAGCTGTCTATAGCTAACTGCTTAGCTGTAACACTAGGTCCCCCTCTAGAGGCCTAGTCCTTAAGGCTTTTTACTAACTAAGAAATGTGCTAACTACTTAAGTAGGGTTGTGCCCACTCTTTATGTTCTAGCAGGTTACGCTACTAACTATGTCTTCTAAATATACTAAACTTAAGGAACGACTCACTCTAGCTTAACGAATAACTACTACTAGCATAGAGATGCCGCCTTATAGCCGTTGTAAAAAGAAGCAACTAAAATGCATTGTTTCTAACGATTTAAAATGATATAATGAATATGTTTGTATAAATGCTCGCTATAATGTAGGTGGTCCTTCCACTATTAAATGGGAGAAGCTTAAACGCGAAGAGCGTCGTCTGCAAGAGGAAGAGGAGGAGGCGATGGCTAAAATCCTACAGCTTCGTAAATAACAACGACTCTTCCGTTCTCGCACTAAAGACATGCTACGCTAAGGCCTTAAAACCATAGACGAACTTAACGAGGTAGAGGAGAAGGAGCGTAAGGAAGCAGAGGCTAAAGAGCCTACGCTTAGCACTACGAACCCCTCTACCCACGGCGTTAACTCACCTAACTTATTTTCCTCTTTATCTCCTTCATTCTAGGAGACCTAAGGTAGCGACGTTAGAATTCCTCTAGCAACTCCTAGCAGCTAAGGTTCTTTACTAGTTCCTAAGTGTTCTCTATATGTTTATATCCTTTCCATTTAATTAGGTACTATTCTTGTTTTCCTACTAATCTCTAGTCTAGGATCTCTTCAACTTTGTATACGTCTAGTTCATTTTCTAGTTAGAGTTTAGCGTTTATAGCAAGTGGTGTGTCCCCCTTTACTAGTTCTAACAACGATATGTAGAATACTAGGTATAGCCGTGATTCCTTAAGTAGCTACAGCCTATAATTAACTAAGCTCACTTTCTTAAGAATCTTAAATGGTCCTAACTTCTTAAAGTCTAGTTTCGTACTTAGTCGCTTTGTTTTTATGTGTTTTTAGAGTAGGTATACTTTATCCCCCTCCTTAAAGGTAGGTTCTATACTACGCTTTCTGTTTACGTAGACTGTAGATCGTTCATTTAAGAATTAGATGTCCGTTGCTAACTATTTATAGAACGCCTTTAGTTGTTTAACTATAATTATGGCCTGTTCCGCCCTTACTTCGTCCTGCCTTAGCTACCTATATGCCTCTAGCTAGTAGCTATAGTTAGCGAAGAAGGGTGAAACCTTAGTCGCTTCTATCATTGCACTGTTATATGTGAACTGTGTAATGGGTAAGATCTAAACCTAATTATCCTACTAGTGGTTAACGTACGTAGGTATTGTTTAAGGGTCTAATTTAATCTTTCCGTTAGTCTATCTATCTAGGGGTAAAAGGCTGTTAAGAGCTTATAGTTCGCACCTAGTAGTGCTATTAACGATCTCTAGAATTTTAAGGTAAAGAGCTTGTCTCTGTCTAAGATGATCTCTTCTAGCAGTCTATAGTTTGCTATAATGACTTAAAGGAACGTGTACACAAGTGCCTTAGCGTCACTTACCTCTAAATATAAAATGAAATACCTATATTTCGTGAGTCTATCTATAATGACGAGGATAGAATCGTATTCTACTCCTGTTAACGGATCTTTTAAGAGTAGGAGCTTAACTATAAAGTCTAAAGCTATTAATTTCCACGCTCCTTTTAGTATAGGGAGTGATTTAAGTTGTCTATACAGCAAGTGCCTATTAGATTTCAACTTACTATAAATGTCGCACTCCTATACTACCGTTTCTACTTGCTTCCTTAACCCTAGGAAGTAGTAATGTCTTACAATTCGCTTAAAGGTTCGTGTTATTCCCTAATGGCTGTGTGCTAGCAACGAGTGTTGTTCTCGCACTAGTGGGCGTCTTATCTAGTTTAGGATATACACTAACCCTTTAAAACGGATCAATCCTTAGTCGTTAATGGTGAAGCTACCTTCAACCTTGTTTAGGATTCGTTTTGCACTTTCGTCTATTGCGTAAGCATTTTTAATCCTAGTTTTAAGTTCCATGTCTTTAACAATGGCGATTGTCGCTAGTAACTCATTGTACTACATTCCTTCTACTATTGTCTTAAGGATGGCTCATGCTCTTTCCTACTTTAGTCTAACGTAATCTGTTCGTCTACTAAGAGCGTTAGCTCTAGCATTCTCTAAACCCTTTTAGTACAAGATTACGAAGTTGTAGGACGTAAGTGTTTCTACCCATCTAACTTGTCTCTAGTTTAATATCTTAGTAGTAGTGAAGTATATTAAGTTCTTATAGTCTGTCTATACCTATACTAGGTAGGTGGATCCTTTAATATATACTCTCTATTATTCCATAGCGACAACGATCACTAGGAGTTCCTTGTCGTGGATATCGTAGTTAAGTTCTGCTAGTAACAGTTTTCTAGAATAGTACACAACTAGTTAAAGTTTTCCTTATTCGTCTAGTTAACTAAGATAGGCTCTAATCGCAAAATTAGACGAGTCCATCTCTAAAACAATCTTTTTGTTAGGGTTAAACGTGACTATAATTAGTGCTTCTATAAAACTCTTCTTTAGTTCTATGAAGGCTTTCTCTACTTATAGCGTCTACGTAAACTTAAGATGTTTTTAAGTGAGTCTCATGAGTAGTTTAGCCACTTTAGAATATCCTTTAATGAATCGTTAATAGAAGTTAGCAAAGCCTAAGAAGGCTTGCACTTCTTTCACTATAGTTAGCGTTAGCCATTCTAGGACTATAGTGACCTTAGCTTAGTCCATCTTAATTCCATGCGTTCTAATAATATAACTTAGGAATTCTACCTAGTTCTTATAGAATTTGCATTTCTCTAGTTTTAGGAGTAGGCTATTAGTTCTTAGCTTAGTTAATACCTTTTTAACATGCTCTACATACTCCTTCTCATTCTCTAAGTAGATGAGAATGTTATTAAGGTACATAGTGACGAAGATGTCTAAGTACTTATGTAAAGTCTCATTCATTAAGCGTTAACATAATGTAGGTGCATTAGTTAGACTAAAAGGTATAACTCTATATTCAAACAAGCTATAGTAGGTGCAGAATGCTGTTTTCTACTCTTCCCTAGCTTTGATTTAAATTAGATTGTACGCTCCTCGTAAGTCTAGCTTACTAAAGACCTTTGCTCCTTAAAATCTATTATGCAACTCGTTAATAAGGGGTAGCGCGTACTAGTCCTTTATTATAATGTTGTTTAGTACATAGTAGTCTATATAAAGTCGTAGGGAGCCATCTTTCTTAGGTACGAATAGTACTAGGCTGCCTACTAACGATGTAGATAGTTGTATGAATCCCTTCACAAGGTTCTCATTAATGTACTCCTTAAGTACCTTTAGCTCTTTTTCTAATAGGTAGTATATAGGTCTAAACAGTAGACTTTTCCCTTCTTTAATGGGTATTACATAATCCTAGGGTTAGTGCTAAGGAAGCGCCTCACTCTTAAGGGCTTCCTAGAATAGCTCTTCATATTCCTTATACTCTACTAGTATTTGCTTTAGTAAGGAGGCCTAGGCTAGGTCCTCTAGCATCTTAGAGGTCGCACATAACTCTCTCTAGCCTAGGGTGGCGTTTTCCCTCTTTAGCTATAGTGCACGCTCGTAGTCACACTAGTCTAGCGTAATCTTTTCGCTCTACTAATCCACTCATAGATTATGTCTTTTTAACTAAGGTATGCTAAGTATCATTACATGATTCTTTATATTAATGACATTAAACTAAATTTGTTCTATATGCCCTTGTAGGGTGACCATCATTAATAGTACCGTCTCTTGCGTTACTATACTGTTGTTAGATGATATTACTTCTCCATTTATAACGAACAGTGGGTATAGTTCTTTTTTTAATTGTAATTAGAATCCGTTTTCCATTACTACTTTCGCCGTTATAAAGTTACCCGTCGCTCTAGAATCTAACATGCTTTAGAGGTGTCGTCCTTATATCTTAACGACTAAGTATAGCTGTCTATCACCTACTATTACGCATAACTATTGTTTCTATTTCCTAAGCTCTTCTTTGTCACTCGTTAATGGCCTATTAACAACGAGGACACCTAGTTTTTTAACTATAGCTGTCTAGTGGATCTCCATCTTTAGATGATTTCCATCATTACATTCTAGTCATAGTACATGGGTATCCATGCTTAAGGAAAATGGTCGTTCTTATCTTTCTCTAACTAATGCATTATGTAGTTGTGTTAGTAGCAGTCCTTCTAAGGTAAGTAATGGTACTAGGGGTGATTAGTCTCTATTACGTCATTCCTTTCATTGCTCTAGCGACTCTCCTTCACTCTTTCCTCTAACTCCTCTACCTCCGCTTAGGTAGGGTTATAATTCATTAAGTACTCGTCTTATACAAGGTCCTTCGTTATAGGTTCGCTTAGAAATAGCTCCTCTACTAGTTCTAGTGTTGTAAGTGCTAACCTTTAGAACTCTTCTTCCGTTATTTCGTTTTAGTCCCTCTACGAGTAGATTGCTTAATAATGCTTAACAAAGCTAAGAAGGTTCCTTACCCTTTCCTTAGCTAGTTTATTCATGGATTCGTCCACTTGTTCCTAGAAGTAAGGGTCTTCCTTCACTTCTTAGAGAACTAGTTTATCCTATTCCCTTAGTTCTTTCCCTATACCTAGAAAGGTCTCTATAGTGTTAGGATGGTCATGCGTAGCACGACGTCGTCTATAATATTCTACCACTACTTCCTTTCGTATAAAGGATTCCTCTAATCGCGTAAGGGGGTCGTTTACAAGTGAGTATTCTAACTCGTCGTCACTTCCTACCGTTGCTAGGAAGGCTTCCATTTCTAGGTTTATAATAACCTAATCGTTGTGTAGGCTTCCCTTAGTCGCGTTTAGTTAACCTTAAAAGGTAGCGTTCACTTATCGTCCCTTTCTTAGGAACTTACGTTCCTAGTTCTTTTTAGGCTGTCTATAGTCTTAGGCCATATGCCCTAGCTTGTCGTAATTAAAACATAGGCGTTCCTTAAACTAACAATCCTTAGTAGCGTTCTAAGGTCGTTCACCTTGTTTAAATGTAGCATTAAGCTCTATAAGGTCTAACTAACGGTTGTCCTATAGGTGGTTGTCCCTCTTTCGTCCCTCATTCCCTTAGTACTAGTAGCTTTTCCTTAGGCCGTTGTAGGTTCGTCGCTCTTTTTAGAATTCATACAACTAGTTGTTAATCTAAATTATATGTTTAATTAACGAGACTATGTCTTATAGTTAATGTTCTATTTATGTGAGTTCTATATAGACGTGACTCTTTAGTCTATAGCGATAGTGGCTAATTAGCACGCTAGTGTCTTAGCTTATTTAGTTAGCGTATCTCTAGAATTCTATAGCGTACGTGAGGGCGCTGCTAACCTATCTTAGTCTGTATAGATGGTCTTCTACAGTCTTAATCTCATTAATGTTGCTAAACATGCAGTGGATTTCCTTCTTAAACCCTTTCTAGGTACTAAACATAGATTGCGTAGTAGCCATAACTCCATAGGTGCCTTTATGCTAGAAATAGTCCTTAAGGAAGGGCTTAACCCATTAAAGGGCTTCCCCCTTAGATAAGACGCTGTCTATAGGCTATAGCTCTCGTTAGTAGGGAACTTGTCGTCGTTAAAGTGCGTGTAGAGTTTAACTTAGAGTAGGAACACTTTAAGTTCCTTCTAGTTGCTAGAATAAGTGTAGGCAACTTAACACGTAGGGTCTCCCTAAGCTCTAACATGACAGGTGCGTTAGGCATATCTTCATCCTTAGTCTTAGTTCTCTAAGATGATGTTAGCGTACGTAGGATGCTAACGACGCTTCCCTTTAGGCTAAGCATAGTAGTGGCTTTCCTAACAGTAGACATGTTGCTTTATATATAAGCTAGTACCTTATAGAAGTGGGTGCTTAAAGTGTAACGCTAGGTCTTAAACGTATAAGACTCATAGAGGTTTCTTACGTAAAGGTTTAACTTAACAGAGGAGGTAGGGGATTAGACACAAAGGCTTTAAGTAACACGTTACTAGTATGTGTAAGATACTGTATTAAGTTAAGCACGAAGCTCCTATCTAAGGAAATACTATCTACTTATATAGAGGCGTCGTGCTAAAGGATATCTCTAGATATCTAGATAACATAATATCCATGATATCCTTATATCCATCACGTGATCATAAGTCCACGTGACATAGCTGTCTACAGCTAACTGCTTAGCTATAACACACAATGCCTAAAATTAACTAAAACTACTTAGAATCCTCTTCCTTAGACATGTCTATTACAATCTAATAGGTGCGCACGTTATATCTAGTCTCACTGTAGTTACTATAGCGCCTCACGCATGTTTCTTCCCTTACCTTCTAACTACTACTTACCTACATTTCCTACTTTAGCTACTACACAAGGTCCCTCTCATCTTGCAAATCTTGTGCTTTTTGTTAAGTAAGTGATCCTCCTTACTATAGACGTGTTTTTTTAGCCCTCTAGCATTTGCTAAGCTCATCTATTCCTTACTAAAGAATCTAGTTCTCTACCTTTAACAATGCTAACTAGTGCATCATTTTTAATACACCCTTTACAAACTAGTTAACAGCTTTGTAGATTAAGGTTAAGGAGCTATTTTAATGATAGTAATTTAATTCTTAATGAAAGTAGTTTATAACAAGGCTTTAGTTAAGTTGTTAGGTGTCTAGGAAACCTAAGGTTAGGTAGTACTAAGGCGGGAGCTTAGAGGTGTTAGTGTCTTTAACTTAAGATCAAGTCTAGAAATTACACTCTTAGGGTTAAATGGAAGAAGTCCTACACCTTAGAAACCTCCTTAAATGTTGTTTTCTATTATTGCAGCGAAAAATGCAACATAGAAGGTAGGAAAAAAGTCGTCCTTAGTAATGTAGGTAATGTGAGCCCACATTATATCCTTAATTTACTAACCATATGCCTTCTTTAATGGGCTAAAGCACCTAACATTAAGTAGCTAAAGGATGTGAGAGGAATGAGGAGGCATGTAGAGGGTAATGATGTTGTTTTCCTTATAGTATTCCTTAAACTCATCTAAGTGGTGGCTCTTATAACCATTAAGGATTAACAAGCGATAACCACGTATAGTTTAGGGCCTAGTATGCTTCTTAAAATGCTAAATCTAATCCATGCCTTTCTTATTCATCGTCTAACCGTTCTTAGTAACTTAGTACTAAGACGTAAGGTAGTTTTTCCCTACAACAATGACAAATGGTAGCACCGCCTAGCCTTAGGAATTAATGCCCTAGATTACTATAACCCATTCTTAATTGCTAGGCTATACCTTTTTTACCTTTACATGCCTATCTAAGCTTGTTACAACCATTGCAGTTAAGATAACGCTTATTATAAACCTAGTCTCATTAAAGTTGTAGATATCTACATTATAGATGCTATACTTCGTGATTATGTTGTGCACAAGCTTAAACTAGCTATAAATAATCACTAGATCTTTGCATTTAGCCGTCTAGTAGTTGTATTTCCACTAGAACTACATCTAGCGCTCTAGGCAGTGATTAACGAAGTTAGAAGCCTAACGTGTCTTAACGTGTAGCGCGTTGCATGTTGTAAGAAGTCGATTTGCTATATCTCCTATAATAGACAGCTAGGGAGGAAATCCTTTAGCAGCTAGGTTAAGGATGTATTAGATAAGAATAGATTCCTCTAAGTTAGTTAATTTCTATGAATTAGCTAAAATATTATGTTATAAGAGTACGCCTTATAAACGGCGACTAAGCTTCTAGTGATCTATAGAATAGATCCTAGTAGTAGCCTAAGGTGTAACTTAGGGTCTTTTTGCATAGCCTAGATGGCTAGGATTAATTAACTTTCATCATTTTTCTAGGGCATCTTTTGTTATAGAGGAATGTAGTGTTTAGTTTAGGGGATGCGTAGGCTCGTAGATTTAGCGCTTTCGCTTGTTTAGCGCTTTCACTATATATGTACGTTAGATGATTATGCAATTTGTAGGATTTTCGTTAAATATAGGAATACCTAGCACACCTATAGAGTGGTTATAGGGGACAGAGTCTTAATCTATTAAGATGTCCATTTTAATGAAACTCTCTATAAGAGAGCTCCTCTACTAGCTCTAATTCTTGTTCATCATTAAGATCCTAAGATTTAAGGAAGTGTAGACAAAGAATCTTATAATCTAGATGATGATTTTCATAACGATATAGTAGGAAGGGTATTTACTAGGCTAGGCCTAGTAAATCCTAATGACGCCTTAGAACAAGATTCTATAAGAGAAAATAATGCTTAGTAGAGGTAAGAGAAAGAGAATTTCTTTACACTAAAGGTCCTTAAAGGCCTATGAATCTAGAAGCCTACTATAAAGATGCATAAGAACTAGAATACGAATCTAGCTTAGGATCTCTCATTTCTTGCATATATAGCTGCTAATCTACTAGAGAATTATTAGTAAGCAATTAATAGTCATGACAGCTAAGAATAGAAAAAGGCAATGGATAGGGAAATGTCCTTAATTCATGAGAATGATACATAGGAGCTTATTCTAAATACAGGCTAGAGAACTATTAAAAGCAGATGGGTATTTATAAGGAAAGTGAATAGTCTATTTACAGTAAGAATAGTAGTAAAATGATATACTTAATGAGAGGGATATGATTATTATGAAACTTTTGCTCTAGTAGTAAAGATTTAAACCTTTAGGATTCTTCTCGCCCTCACCATTTCCTAGGGATAGGATATACATTAAATAGATGTCGTCATAGATTTCCTAAATGGAAAGCTTTAAGAGATGATATTTATAGAACTATTAGAGGGAGATATAAGATCCCTAGCATGATCGCTCTCTTATAAAGGAGCTTATACAGACTTAAACAGTCCCTACAACAGTGGTATTTAGAATTAAATACTTTCCTCCTTTAGAATGGATTTAAATGCTCTATCTTAGATAAAACTCTATATATGAAAAAGGATCTTTAGATCCTAGTCTATGTAGACAACCTATTCATTGCTAAAAGACTCTTATAGATTTTAGACATTAAGATGAAGCTTTTAAATACGTTCTACATAAAGGATCTTAGTTAATTGTCTCTATTCCTAGGCATGGAAGTTATATAGACTCTTAAGAATGATAGGTTAATCCTATCTTAATCTTAATATCTTATAAGAATTCTTAAGGAATTTAAAATAGAGGACTGTAACCTAGTGGCAACTCCTTTTCCTTAAGGGATTTAATTGTTATCTTTGCCACTTAACAACTAGGATGGAAGGCTAATTAGGATCTAAGATCTTAGATCTCTACTTTATGCAGCTACACACACCTAGCTAGACTTTGCATTTGCAATTAGACTCTTATTATGATTTTTAGACGCACTAGGAGCTTAATGTAACGCTAGGTCTTAAACGTATAAGACTTACAGAGGTTTCTTATGTAAAGGTTTAACTTAACAGAGGAGGTAGGGGATTAGACACAAAGGCTTTAAGTAACACGTTACAGTATATAACAAAATACTATATTAAGTTAAGCACGAAGCTCCTATTTAAGGAAATACTATCTACTTATATAGAGGCGTCGTGCTAAAGGATATCTCTAGATATCTAGATAACATAATATCCATCATATCCTTATATCCATTACGTGATCCTAAGTCCATGTGACATAGCTATCTATAGCTAAGTGCTTAGCTGTAACAGTTAACATTAGTAGGCAGCGAAGCATTTGCTGCGATATATTAAAGGGACTATTAAATATAGGTTGCAATTCCGTGCAATAGATTAAAGATTAATCATTCATTCTAATGTAGATTTTGCTAGAGCTAAGACTCGCAAATTAACAACAGGATATGTAACAATTCTTATAGGAACGGCTATTACATAGAGCTCTATTCTCTAAAAGACTATTGCTTAGAGCATAATGGAGGCTAAGTACATTGCTTTAGTTAAAGGAGTTAAGGAGGCACTTTAGATCTTGAAATTAGCTATAGAATTAAGCCCTATGTAGGGTGAGAATTTGCCTAGTATACTAATTAGCCTACTAATCGTCTGTTCTAACAATGATGCTACTCTCATATTAGCTAAGAATCTAGAGAGACATTAAAAGGCAAAGCACATTAACATTAAGTATCACTTTATCTATGATGAGCATGATGTTACGACACGTTTCCTAAGTCACGGGACATGTATGGTCACGTGACGAATAGTTAGGATAGTTGGGATAGTTAGGATAGTTGGACTATCTAAGCTCTCTAGGACTCTCCTTCGGCACGACGCCTCTATATAAGTAGATAACGTTTCCTTAGATAGGAGCTTCGTGCTCAACTCAATACAGTATCTTACATATACTAGTAACGTGTTTTACGAAAGCCTTTGTGTCTAATCCCCTACCTCCTCTATTAAGTTAAACCTTACACAACGAAACCCCCATGAGTCTTATACGTTTAGGACCTAGCGTTACACTTTGAGCACCACTTCTACGAGGTACTAGCTCATACACAAAGCAACATGTTAGGATCTAGGAAAGCCACCGCCGTGCTTAGCCTAAAGGGAAGCACCGTCAGCACCCCATCCACGCCAACATCGTCTTAGAGACTAAAGCCTGAGGATGAGGAGATGCCTAACGCACCTATCATCTTAGAGCTTAGGGAGACTCTGCGTGTTAAGTTGCCTAACACGTATTCTAGCAACAGGAAGGAACTTGAAGTGTTCCTACTTTAGGTTAAACTCTACACGCACTTTAACGATGACAAGTTTCCCACTAATGAAAGCTATGGCTTGTGGACAGCGTCCTACCTAAGGGGGGAAGCCCTTCGTTAGGTTGAGCCCTTCCTCAAGGACTATTTCCAACATGAAAGCACCTGCGGAGTCATGGCTACCACGCAATCCATGTTTAGCACCTAGAGAGGATTTAAGAAGGAAATCCGCCGTATGTTTGGCGACATCGACGAGGTCAAGACCGTAGAAGACTACCTGTATGGACTAAGACAGGTTGGCAGCGCTCTCACCTACGCCACGGAATTCTAGAGATACGCCAACTAGACAAGTTAGGACACTAGCGCGCTAATCAGCCACTATCGCCGTGGATTGAAGAGCCACGTCCACATAGAACTCGCACGAATGGAACGTCAACCTAAGGATATGGTCTCACTGATCGAACATACAGTCCGAATCAACAACCGGTTGTATGAATTCTAGAAGGAACGACGAACGTACGAGAACCTAAAGAAAAACCACTAGTATTAGGGTAATGAGGGACGAAGAAGGGACAGCCACCCATGGGACAACCGTTAGTCGGACCCTATGGAGCTTGATGCCGCATTCAAACAAGGCGAACGACCCTAGAACACCACTAAGGATTGTCAGTTTAAGGAACGCCTGTGTTTTAATTGCGACAAGCCCGGACATATGGCCTAAGACTGCAGACAGCCTAAAAAGAACTAGGAACGCAAGTTCTAGGGAAAGGGGCGACAAGTGAACGCCACCTTTCGAGGTCAACTAAACGCGACTAGGGGAAGCCCACACGACGATTGGGTTATCACAAACCAAGAAATGGAAGCCTTCCTAGCAACGGCAGGAAGTGACAACGAATTAGAATACTCACTTGTGAACGACCTCCTCACGCGATTAGAGGAATCCTTCGTACGAAAGGAAGCAGTGACGAAGTACTATGAACAACGACGCACTGCTAAAAGGGCATGCGACTACCCCACCACTGTGGAAACCTTTCTAGGTACGGGAAAGGACCTACAGGAACAGGATGAGCTAGTTCTCTAGGAAGTAAAGGGAGATCCTTACTTCTAGGAACAAGTGGACGAATCCATGAATAAACTAGCAAAGGAAAGGGTAGGCAACCTTCCTAGCTTTGTTAAACATTATTAAGCAGTCTACTCGCAAAAGAATCGGAACGAGATAACGGAAGAAGAGTTCCGTAGACTAACACTTGCGACACTAGAGCTAGTG
>Ga0209512_1001527_pt1 | contig 28126 bp, 17 predicted proteins | sample frozenSSSSmetaG_FD_184142 | JGI IMG/M metagenome (GOLD analysis project Ga0209512, IMG submission 184142) | Glacier valley bacterial and archeal communities from Borup Fiord, Nunavut, Canada, to study Microbial Dark Matter (Phase II) -... | ecosystem: Environmental > Aquatic > Freshwater > Ice >...
AAGAAGCCCGCGATGGAATGCGCCGACGGACTCAGCCAAGGCGCAATCGCCGCCCGCCGGAGACATCGCGGACGATACCACCGTGACATGGGGCGAAACTGAAGACGGATGAGACCATCCGCACGGCATCCGCACGGCATCAGCTTCTGGCGCGACTGGATTTCCACCTTGCTGGACGCGCTGGAAAACGAGATCGAAAGTCATACGGCGCATTCACAGAGCGGCGGGCGCGGAGGATTGACCGCTGGAACGCCAAGGAGGCGAAGCCATGAAAACTGCCGCACTTGCGCCCAAGCTCGCCCCGATCACGATCACCGTCACTGACCAGAAAGGCATACGGCTTGAACCTCGGCAACCACCACCGACCCGCTTGCCCATCGTGGCAGGCGGGGTTTTTATGCCAGTTACTTCGTCCGGTTCCTGCGGAATAACTGCACCGCCAGTTTCGCCCGTTAGGCTTTTTCCTTCGTAACTCGTTGATTAAGAAGGTGGCCCGAGACGGATTTGAACCGCCGACACGTGAATTTTCAATCCACTGCTCTACCGACTGAGCTATCGGGCCTCACACACTGACCACCCTCGCGGGCGGGGCGGCAGTAAGAGTGGCCCTGAGGGTTTTGACAACCGGAAAATTCCTATTTTCGACATTTTCCAACAGTGCCTGGAAATTACTTGAGAAACACCTCGCGAGCCTTCGCTCCTTCGCCCGGGCCGACGATGCCGCGCTGCTCCAAGATATCCACCATCCGGGCCGCGCGGGTGTAGCCGAGGCGCAGGCGACGCTGCAGCAGCGAGGTGCTGGCCTTCTGTTCCTGGCGCACCACTTCGATGCATTTCATGATGAGTTCTTCGTCCGCTTGGGAAACGTCGTCTCCATCGTCGTCGTCGCCTTCGCCATTGATGGATGCTTGGATTTCCTTTTCAAACTGCGGCTTGGCTTGGGCGGCGCAGTGGTCGATGAGACGCTCGATCTCCGCATCGGTGACGAAGGCGCCTTGGGCGCGCTCCAATTTGGCGGAGCCGGGTGGCAGGTAGAGCATGTCGCCCTTGCCGACGAGTTTGTCCGCACCCTTGGTGTCCAGAATGACGCGGGAGTCGAGCGCAGAGGAAACCTGGAAGGCGATGCGGGACGGGATGTTCGCCTTGATGATGCCGGTGACCACATCCGCGCGCGGCGTCTGGGTGGCGATGATGAGGTGGATGCCGGCGGCACGGGCTTTTTGGGCGATGCGGGCGATGCACATTTCCACATCGGCCGGTGCTGTCTGCATGAGGTCGGCAAGCTCGTCGATGAGGACGACGATGTAGGGAAATTTCCTGGGAATTTGCTCTTCGTAAACTTCCTCGTCTTCGTCATCCGCTTCGGGGCCGAGGTCGCCATCGCTGAGAGCCGAAGCCAGCGATTCCATCTCCTCGTCCGGTTCATCCTCCATCATCGACCACGGTGGGGCCTGATGGCTGCTAGGGACTGCGGGATCGAGCAATTCACTCGGATCGAATGGAGCCTCAGGTTCCGGGCCATCATCCAATAGCTCTTCGTCGGCCACTTCCGGCTCCGGCGCGGGGGCGGGCTTTTCCTTCTCTGGAATAGGACGGGAGTTGAAGCTGTCGAAATTCCGCACGCCGACTTTGGCAAAAATCTTGTAACGTTTTTCCATCTCGTTGACCACCCACTTGAGGGCGGCCACGGTCTTTTTCGGATCGGTGACGACCGGCACCACGAGGTGCGGCAATCGGTTATACATCTGCATTTCCACCACCTTGGGGTCCACCATGATGAAGCGCAGCTCGTCCGGGCTGAATTTGAACAGCATGGACGCGATGATCGAGTTGATGCAGACGGATTTACCCGAACCGGTGGCGCCGGCGACCAAGCAGTGCGGCATGGCGGCAAGGTCGGCGATGACCGTGTTTCCATAGACGTCCTTGCCCAGTGCCAGCGGGATCTTTTTCTTGGAAGAGTTGAAATCCGTGGAATAGAGCAGCTCGTGGAGCGGCACGGCGACTTTCTTGCTGTTCGCGATCTCGATGCCGACGGTGTCCTTGCCGGGAATGGGGGCGAGGATGTTGATCCGCTCCGCACAGGTGGCGCGGGCGATGTCCGCTTCTAACTGCGAGATACGGGAAACACGCAGGCCGATGGATGGATAGATCTCGTAACGCGTGATGGTGGGGCCGCGGGTGATCGGCCCGGCCGTCACGTCGATGCCGAAGGCTTTGAGCGTATCAATGATGACCTGGCGGGTCTCTTCCTTGTGGTCATCGTCCGCATCGGAATCTTCCACCTCGGGCAGCGGATCGAGGATGGTGAATTGTGGGATCTCGTAGTTGGGAAACCGACCCTCCTGAAGACCCTGGTGCTCCGGGGAAGGCTTGCGGCTGAAGGGGTTTTTACCGATGAGTTCGGGGTCGATGGCGCGGCGCTGGGAAGCATCGATGATTTCAGGAGTGGGAATTTCGCGCAGTGGCAGCAGCGCTTGGGGATCTTCATTCGCTGCCTTCGCGGAAACCGGTGCCTTCGTCTGCTCACGATCCTTGCGGCGTTGCTCGCGTTGGCGCTCACGCTCCGCCAGCATCTCCGCCTCGCGTGCGGCGATTTTCCCAGCCTCGCTGCGGCTTGCCTGCCATTCGTGAAACTTGAGCCGCGCCAGGCGGTAACAGGTCTTGGCGAAACGCACCGGCTCTTGGCCCGTTAGCAAAATAAGCGCCACCAGATAGGCGGCCGTGGTCACGATCAACGTGCCGGCCTTGCCAATCACGTTAGTCAGCACGAAACCACCAAGTCCCGCACCAATAACCCCGCCCGGGCTGTTCAGGCTGCAGTTCTGCGACCACTCCTTGAAAAAAATATCCGCCGCGTGCAGCCACGCCGCTCCTGCTAGTAAAAGAACGCTGAAGCCGATCACCGCCCGCGGCCAGACCTTGCCGTTGAAAGCCAGTTTCACGATCCCGAACCAGATCAACCCCACCGGAATCAGCCCGCCCGCAGCGCCAAAAAGCAGGATTTGCAGAAATCCAAGCACGCCCCCCGCCGGGCCGATCAGATTCTCGCTCGCGGCACCGGATTTCCCGGCGAAGGCCTCCAGCATCCCCCACCTCGGCAGATCCGCCGGACTGTATTTCACCAGCGAAAGGAGCAACAGCAGGCCGATGGCGATCAGGATGATGCCGATGATCTCGTTCGACCAACGCGTCGGTTCCGGGATCTCGCCCCGCTTCTTGTTGTCCTTGGCTGCCATGAGTTTCGCTTGCGCACAGCATCCCCCGACTCACGCCCGGGGGCAAGATTGTTTTCAAACGTGGAAAATAAGCAATTCCGAATCAATTCCCGCTTGGCCGCCCCACTTGGCCGGGCAAACTTCCCGCCGTGCGCCTGCTTTCCCTGCGAATCCAAGAACCCCTGCCCGGCCTCGTTCTACCCCACATGGCGGACGAACACGGCCCCGAGGAAGCCGCCCGCCGCTACCGGGCCATCGCAGTGACGACCCTCCGCCAGCTCCGCGGCCTCGCCGAAACCCGCCTGCGCCTGCTCGTCACCCCGGCCGACGGCCACGAAGCCGTTCGCTTCTGGCTGCTCCCCCGCCTTGCGGATTCCTGGCTGAGTGAGCAAACCGTTTTCCGCACCCAAGGCTGGGAAATCGACTTCGGCGGAAATTCCGATGATTTCCCGGTCCAGGCGTCCGGTGAAATCCTCTGCCCGAACCTTGGCGCCCGCTGGGTCCACGCCGCCCTGCTCGGCCTCGGCCGCACTACCCACCAGGTCGTCGGTCCGGCCATCGGCGGCGGCGAGTATTTCCACGCCCTCTCGCAGGAAAAGCCACCGGGAATGGAAAAACGTATTCTCCCCGAGCTCCCAATCATCCGGACCGGCGATCACTGGAACCAGGCGCTCGAAAGCCCGCTCGGTCCGGCACTGAAGCGCGCTTGGGAAGAAGAGGCGTGAACAATTCCCGCGACGCGTAGAGTATTTCGGCAACTTTCCACGATTCGCAATGTTTCCTTCCCACCATGAAGACCCTCATTGCCCTGTTCGCCGCTGCCTCTCTATCCACCACCGTCCAAGCTGCCGAAGTACCGAAACCGCTGGTCACCCTCAGCGTGAAACGCCAGGTCATTGACTCGAATCACGAAATGCGCGGCCGGCAGGGCGACACCAAGGAAAAAACCTACGCCCTGCGCGTGGAAATCGTGAACACATCGTCCGTAACCATCACCGACGCGGAACTAACCGGCAACGCGCTGGTGAGCCGGACCACGGACATCACCGACAAGCTTGTCAAGGAACCACTCGGAAAACTGGCGCTCGCCCCGATGAAGGCGAACGAGCGCCTCTCCATCGACCTCGGCAGGATCACCCTTCGCGAAATGGAATTCAGAAACCGCAAATTCGAGGAAAAACTGGAGGAGTGGAAGGTGGAGTGCTTGCAAAAACAGGTCGTTATCGGCAGCGCTGTGAGCAGCGATCAATTCGCCGCTAGGGAAAAAAGCGTGGTGGCGGTTCCTGACAAACGACCCGCAGGGCCCGCCCATCCGTTTCGCAAACGGTAGAATGTAAAGCCGCCAGCACCTGCAAATACAGGGAAGGGCGATATCCGATCGCCCATGTCCATGAAGTGCCCATGATAAGTGATGCTCTCCGATCATTGGTCTTCCATGAAGCCGGCGGACGGATTCCGCCGCTCCTTGAAATTCTGATCACGCCATCCTTCGCACCGCTCCCATCGCACCAACGGTCAGACAGAGCAGCATGCCCAGCCAGGCGTAGCCGCTGCCGGAACGCTTCAGTTTCAGCTCGATGGCCATCGGCCGGTCGCCGTCCACCTGCACGCTGCGGCCGAACGTTAGGACGGTGCCGCGTTCGGGCAGCGTGACATCCAGCGCCACCGGCGCGGGCTCGGCGGCGAGCTGTTGGGTGACGATGCGGTTGGCGATTTCCTTGAGCGCGGAGTTTTCATCGGCGGTGTTGCCTTCGAGAAAACGGTCGAACTGTTTGGGATCGTAGTTGTAGTTGCCGCGCAGGACCGGGTTCGCTTCAGCGGCGCGTTCGAGCTGTTCGTTGGCGGCGGGCGCGTTCGACGTGTTGTTGTCCAGCGAGAGCTTCTGGCGGCGGGTGTTCAGGCCGAGCACCGCCTGTTGGGTTTTCAACTGCCGGAGTTGCACGCGGGCATCCTCACCAGATGCCGCGTCGAGCTGGTTGCTACGCACGGCGTTGCTGAAGGCGAGACTGGCCTTTTCTTGATCGCCGGCGGCGAGCCAGCCGTTCGCCTGATCGAGCAGGGCGACCGCGCTCTTCGAATCGCTCTGCTTCTTGCTGCGGACGAACGATTGATAATCTTCTAGCCGGAAGGAGCCCATCGCTTCCTGTTGTTTCAAATCGAAGTCACCGCCGTGATCCGCCATTCTCCAGCCTTCCGGAACCAGCACCCGCCATGTCAGATTTTCCATCGGCACGTTCAGGATTGGCCCTTCGAGACGTTCGCCTTTCGATGTTCCGGCTGAGTAAACGAAGCGCACGGTGGCAGGTCGCCCGACTTCAGGTGATGGAAAAACGTAAAACAACCACTCGTCCCCCTCGCGGACCAGTGTGGCTCCCTCCTCGTTGACGAGCACGTTGAAAAGCGCCGCTTTCTTCGGCAGTTTGAGGCGCAGAGTCCCTTTTCCGGTCACCTGCATTTTCAGATCAACCGCCGTTAGTGCATCACCGTCGGGCGACATCAGCGTGGTAAGGCTCCCGTCCGACACGCGGAGTTTCTGGAGATCCGCCAGTTGGTGGCGTTTCAAAATCACCGGAAGCGGCCCCTCGGGATCGGCCACCCGCCAGGCCATCAGCGGGGCGACATTTCCGGCCACCTGACCAAGCGTCGATTGCAGCACCGCCCAATCCGCTTTCTGCCAACCGCGCGGCGGCGTGCCGGATTCCAGCTCGAGCCTGCCCCCGGCGCGCACGGCGACGAAGTAGGAAAGTTTCTTCACGTTTTCCAACACGATCGGCTGGATCATCTCGGTGCCGTCGTCCTTGCTGGCGCGCTGGTATTCGATGTCCACGCTGGTTTCCCCGGCCACGCCGCGTTGGAAACGGATCTCCCACAGCCCTTCCTGCCCCTCGACCGGCACGAAGTCGGCCACCGCCGCACCGCTCGCCCGGACGGTGGCGGCGGAGGTGGCGTCGAGTCCGGGGATTTTCACACGCAGCGATTTGAGCGAGGCGTTTTCGATCTTATAACCGATCACCGCCCGAGTCAGCATCTGGCCTTCGCGCAGCGTCGCTTCATGATAGACCTGCGCGGTCACCCACGCATCGAGACGGCTGATCGCGAGATTCAGCGACCAATCGCTCTGCAACAACCGATAGGCCAGCGCACCCGGACGCGAGGCAGCGCGGGCGGTGTCCTTCGGTGCATCGGCGAGTTCGCGGGGATCGAGCTGGGAAACGTTCCGGCGGTCCACCGTGAGCACTTGCAGGCCGCGCTCGGGAACGATGGTGACCACGCCGGTTTCACGCGACGCCTCGCGCAGCGAAAGCCGCGGCACGGCCCACTTCGCCTGTGCTCCCGGCGGGCGACCGGTTAGCGTGAGATTGAACTCGCGCTTGCCGATCGTTTTTCCTGCCAGATGCAGCGTAAGAATGCGCGTGTTGCCGCTCTTGCCTTCTGTCCAGTGACTGAGCCCTTCGCCGGTCGCACTTTCGATTTCCAGTCCATCAGGAATCTCCACCGCGAGGCGGAACACGCCGGAGCGGGTGATCGTCACCGATAGATCGGTGGCCAACACCATCCGGTCTTCGCCTAACGAGACAAGCTGCCACGATTCCGCCCGCAGCTCCGGCGCGACCGCCGCCACTTTGACGCGGGCTTTCACCGCGCCGGAACCGTAGCGGAACGCATGCTGCAAGAGCACCAGCGGATTCCCTTCCTTGTCGCGCGGAATGAGTTTTCCGCCGAAATCCTCCGGGTTCACCCGCGAAAGTCCCTCGACATCGACCGTCTCCGGTTGCGCGTCCTCGCCGAATGCTAGGGCGAGAAATCCAACCTCACCCGCCGCTCCGTTCACGCGGACGGGTTCGAGTTCCAAGTTCATCGGCAGCGCACCTGCGCCCCGCTGGGTTTCGATCGTTAGAGAAAACGCCTGGTCCTGCGCCGGTTCCACCGACACGCGCAGCTCGCGTTTTTCGGGGTCGAAACGCCACGAACCGACCGGACCATCGCCCACATCGCTAACCGTAAACCCATCCGGCACGCTCATCACCAGCGCGGAAATTCGCCCCTGCGCCGGACGGATCGACACGCGGTGCCTGCCGTTCACCACGCCCGGTCCTGGCAGAAAGAGATTGGAAACTTCAGAGAAAAACTTCATTTCCTCGGCTCCAAGATCGCGTTGTTTCGGCCGGGCTTGGATGGTCACCGGATTGGCTGGACCGAGCACCATCGCCGCCCCGCTCTCTCCAACCGCCAAGCCTGTCAGAACCTGCGTCTTGGCCGAGGCGTTGGAGAAAAACTCCCAGCCGCCCTGATCCCAACGCACGGTCACCTGCCGCATCGCCGCCGGTCCGCCGGGGAGTTGCCAGCCTTTCACGGGATCAGCCAGTGGCATTTCAAAAGTCGCCTTGCCGGTCATCCTGCCGCTGTTATCCGCGACGATGAAATAGGCGTCCGCGCCGCCGGAGGGAGCCTTCACCACTCGCAGGCCCGCGCCTTCGAAACCACTGAGCGTCGCTGGTGGTTGCAGCAGCAGGAACCGATCGCCCGCAGTTCCGCGCAGGGTGATTTCCATGGTGCCATGCAGCCGTCCGTCGCGGATTTTCCAGTCGTGGACGATCGATTCGGCGGGTTTCACGCCGGAAATTTCTTCGGCCTTGGATTGATTGGAAAACAGCGATGCTAGAATCATCAACGCTGCCACCGCTTCCGTGACTTTCGCGCCACGCGCATCGCGGATCACCTGCCAGAGGCGCGGCAGCAGCCACCACAAGCCGATCGACGCGATCACGCCGAACGACAGCGCCGCTCCGCCACGGATCGAGAAAAACGCTGCTAGAATCAACGCCAGTCCCACCGTCACCCAGATCGCCGCCTTGGTCATCCGGCCGAATGCCATCGCACTGACTCCCAAAACAAATAGCAACCACATGCCCACGCCCGTCCGTGCCACCCACGGCGCGACGTTGCCGATTTCCACCGCCACCACGCTGCCCGCCGCAACGACGGGTGCCGCGTATTCCAAAACCGCAGCATTCGCCCGACCATGAACGGCCGCCGACAAGCCCATCGCCATTGCCACGGCGATGAAAGCAATCGCACTCAGAATCGCAAAAATGCGACGGCTTCCCGCAGGCTCGCCTCTTCCCAGGACCAATGCCGAAACACCTAACACGACCAGCATCGCCAACCCGGCGAGATGCCTGCCCAGCCATTCCCACCCGGTCTCCGCGAGCACCGGTTTCACCAACTCCGCCGAGCCACCGCGTGGCACGAGCTGGCGCCCTTCATCCCCCGTCACCGTCCACTCGCCGATCACTACCGGCGCGGCTAACACCGGAGCAACGAGGCGCGGTCGTGTCGCTTTTTCCGAACGTGCACCGTAACGCAAGGCGACTTCCACCGCTTGGTTAGGATCCGTTTTCAGCGGCAGCGGAATCAACGTTTCACCACCGTCAGACCGGGCGTTCACCGCCTCACCGTCCACCTTGGCTTCCCAAAGCGCGACGCCTTTCGGCAGCACCATCCGCATGGCGTTCCGGCCTTTCGATTTCACGAAAAACCGCGCGTCCGTCACCCATTGCCCGTCTCGCGAGACCTGGCTGGAGAGCTTGAGGAAATCGACGACCTGCTCGACCGTCTCGCCCTGTTCGAACCACTCGATCTTCATCCCGATCTTGAAATCCCGCGCCGTGTATTGCCACGCGGCCAAGGTCGGCGCGCTGCTCAGCAGGCGGAATTCGGCGGGCAGCTCGCTGGCATCGATCGCCAGCAGCGGCCCTTCGCTCACCGGCTTTTCAAAATTCACCTGCAGTGGACTGACCACTTGCACGTATCCGCGCTCCGCCTGCACGTCCAGCGGACGGACCTCACCGGGAGTTAGGTTGCCACCGCGGGCACTCATCGGTTGCTCGAAGGTGAGCAGGACGGTGCCGGTTCCCAACACCGGCCGCGACAGCGGCACGATCATCACATTCCCCTCACGCCGCCAGTCGCGGCCGACGTTTTGACCGGAGACATCGATGTTGCCGATTCCTTCCGGCACGGAAATCCGCCACATGTTAGCGGGCGCACCGACCACGAAGTAGTTGATGAGAACGCTGCCATAGGCCGCGCCCGCCTTGAGCGAATAGAGATGGAAAACGTCCGCCTGCACGCTCTGGCCGAGGGCTTCGATCGTCAAAGCGACCTGCCATTCGCCGTCGCGCAGGCGGAACGATTGTTGCAATCCTCCGGTTTTCTTCGGGAAAAAGGTGATCGGCACTTCCGCCACGCCGCTGGTTTTTCCAGCAACGAGCCGATAGCCCGCAGCCGCGACTGCGCCGATGTATCCACGGCGCGATTTCGCTCCGGGAAACCCGAGCGACGGAAGTTCCCACGCGCCGGCCTTCGCCGCGTCGTTCTTTTCCAGCTTCACGCTGACGAGCTGGCGGTCTCCAACCGCTTGTTTGAAAATGAGCTTCAGGCGGCGTTTGCCGTCCTTCACGTCGCTGCCCACCGCGTAGTCGGCGACCTGTGCGCCGGTGACGGATGCCACGGCATATTCGGAAGGAATCTCGATCTCCCACTCGCGCAGCGGAGCCTCGCGGATGTCCAGTTCCAGATCGCTGGTGATGCGGCGGTCGGTTTCTGCCAGCTCATAGACAGTCACCTCGGTTACGCCGATTTCCGGCAGCACCTGGTCCGCCTGGATCGCGTAGCCGTAATCAGTGGAGGGAAACCGATAGACGAAGACCTGCCGCAGTTTTTCATCCACACCGCCGGGAAACTGTCCGGGCGCGAGCTGGATCAGGCCGCGTGCGTCGGCCACTTCGATCCGCACCGCTCCTTCGTTCGCCACCCGCAGCCAGCCGCTGTGGCGGAGCGCGCCGACCGGAGCCATGCGCAGCGCTTCCGCCCGCACGGGGAAACTGCCGAGCGCGGATTGCGCCTCGATGGTGATGCGTCCGCTGCCTTCGATCGGGCGGCTGAGTTTCACTTCCAGGCGTCTCACGTCGCCGTCCTGCCGCACCGACCAACCAAGCACCGGCTCGCCGGAAACAGATAAAACCTCGCCGGGGCCGTTGAGCGTCAGGGCAAGTTCGGACAGTTTTCCTTGGAGCACGCGCAGGTCCACCACCGTCATCTGCCGCAGCAGGCCGCTGCCCACCCGGACATCGCTGGTCTCGGTGCTGGAGAAAAACAACGCGCCATCGGCCACGGCATCCGCCGCGCGCCAGGCCATCGCCGCCTGGCCGCTCGCCGGGAGGAAACCACGCCAATTTTTGCCATCGCGTTCGGGGACGACCGCAAGCTCGCGGCTGAATGAGACGCCTTCGCCCAGTCCTTCGATCCACAGCGGAACAACTACCCCGGCGGGCAATTTAAAATTGAGCGTGCTCCAGTCGCCCTTGCGCTTCACCGGCACTTCGATATCGAGAGCCACCGGATATTCACCCGCGCGGTCAGCGACGAGATCATAGACAAAGGCTCCATCCTTTTCCCGCAGCGCCACATGCCAGCCATCGCCGGAAACGGTTCCAGATAGAGCTGCGCCGCCACCTAGCAGTTCAAGCGCTGAGCCCTCCGCCGCCGCGCGGGCCTTGCCGGTGAGATGGAATGAAACATTGCCGCCATCCGCCGCTTTTTTACCGATGACCGTCACGCCCATCAGCTCCATGCCGCGTGAGCCTGAGCCGCTGGGGGAAACCTCGACATCCACCGCAGCCGCGCTGGTGCCGATGAACTGATGGGAATCCGCATCGCGGACGGGGGCGAGGCCCTCGGCTGTTACCACGCGCAGATCGACACCGGTGTCGGTGGTGACTTTGAGCGCGAGGGAAAAGCCGGTGGCGACGCCAGGAGTGGGAAGAAGCAGGCTCGCGGATTTCTTTTCGATCTTCTGACGGGTTTTGACGACCACCTTGAGATCGGCGGGGCCTTTTCCCTCCAGCAATACCGGGCGCACGTCGAGGAAACGCGAGCTGTCCTCGGTGACGCGGACCGCCCAATCGAGCAGGCCCTCACCGGTCACCGATGTCACCTCCCCCGCTCCGCTGAGGCCGAGGGTAAGGGTTTCCGGTTTGCCCTGATGGATGTGGAAGGAGAGACGCTGTTCGCCAATGATTTCAGATAGACCCGCCTTGGCATCGACCTCGGCGGTGGCGGAGAAGAAGAGCGGGGCTTCCTTCGGCGCTTTTTCGATGGGGAGGATGACGACGCGGTCGGTGGGTTCCTGGGCGAGGCACATTCCCATCAGGGTGAAGAAGGCGAGTAGCGTTTTCATGTCGGTTGGTTTTTCTATCACGGCGCGGAGTCTGTGTGGGTAAAGGGTGTGTAAAAAATGGAGAGCGGAATTCATTCCGCACGTCTGTCCTGAATCGGGCGGACTGAAGTCCGCGCTCCCGGTGTTACTTCAGCAGATCGATCACGTGCAGCATGTCCGCGACGCGGGGGCTGCTGCCGTAGAATTGTTTGACGAGGGATTGGGATCCGGAGAGTTGTCGGAAGTCGATGGCGTCGGCGAGCGGGCCGCCCTTGAGTTTTTCGGCGGCGAGCATCGAGAGCCCGGCGAGCTGCATCGACGGCGTGGCACGGTCGAAGGCCTGGATGGTGGATTCGAAAGGCATGGTCCATTTGCGTTCGACCATCTCGCCCTTCGAAGTATCGCGGAAACGCACGCTCACCTCGCCGATCTCGCCGCTGCCCTGCGGCAGGGTTTCGACTTGATAGATCGCGACTCCGGCTTCCTCTGCGGCGAGTTCGGCGGCATCGACCGCGTCGTTGCGGAAGTCCTCGGTTTTCAGGCGGTCCTTCTCGAAGCCGATCAATTTGTATCTGCCGACGCGCTCCGGATTGAAATTCACCTGGACCTTCACATTCTCCGCCGCCGGGCGGAAGGCACCGGCGAGTTGGCGGGCGAAACTCTCGTTCTTCGAATCGCCGACGACATAGTAACGGCCGTTGCCATTGCGGGCGAGTTCGGAAAGAAGGCGGTCGTTCACGCCATCCGCACCGATGCCCGCGATGTCGAAGGCGATGCCTTGCTGGCGGAGGGATTTCACCCGCTCGGCGAGGCGCTCGGGATTCGCATTTCCGAGATTGGCAGCTCCGTCGGTGAAAAGCACGATGCGGTTCTGTTCGCCGGCGGGATGCGGACGGGCGGCCATTTGTTCGCCGAGATTGATCGCCTGTTCGAGATTGGTGCCGCCTTCGCTGGCGGTTTGATTGACGAGGTCGCCGAGTTTTCCGGCCTTGTCGCCGGTCCAGTTGTCGGCGAGCAGATGGGACTCGCGGGAGAAGCCGACGACGGTGATGTGGTCGTTAGGCGTGAGCAGGCCGCTGAGCTGTTTGAGCGCATTGGACATCGCGGTGCGGCGGTCCTCGCGGACCATCGAGCCGGATTGATCGACCAACAGCGTGAGCCTGAGCGGTTGCGAGGCACCTCGACCGGCAGCGGCGGTTTTCAGTGAGACGCGGACCAGGTTGCGGCCGGGAATGATCGGGTGAGCCGCTTGTTCAATCCTAGCAGCGACCGGTTCGTTCGTGGCCGGTGCGGAATCGCCGTAGTCCACGGCGTTGTAGAACTGCTCCACCTTGATCGCGGCAGGATCCGGGCGCTCGCCTTTTTCAAGCGCGGCTTTGGCAATCTGGAATGAAGCGTCGTTGATGTTGAGGGAGAAGGTGGAATAGGCTTCTTCGCTCGCAGCGATTTCCTCTATGGATTCGAGCGGTGACTTCTTGGCGGGCGCGGCTTTGGCTTTTTCAAACGCAATTTCAAGCGGTTTGGCCTCATCCGGACCGTCCTTGTCGCCTTTCACTTCTGCCGGAACCTTCAGTTCCCAGGCTTTGTCCACCTGCATCAAAAGCTCTGCGCGCGTTTGGTCATTCGCTGCTCGATAGTAGTTGGTGGTGGCTGCTTCTACCTTTTCAAGACCCTGCCTTGCCGCGGAATTGTCAGGCTCATCCTGCAGCACCTTTTCGTATTCGGTCTTCGCCTGATCATAATTGCCAAGGTTCAAATTTCCTTCCCCCATGTAGAGACCCCTTCGGACCTTGTCACCCTCCCCGGTTTGCGTCAGAGCGGCACTGTTACGTATCAAATCATCGGATGGTGCGGAAGCTTGCTGGGCCTCGGCGGCGAAAGAGTCTGTAGCAGCGCCACCCATCGGCTTATTCGGATTGCTTAAGATCGCGTCGATGTTGTTGCTGCTAATCGCTTGATCTCCGTGACGAAGCACTGCGGTCACGCCTTCTGATAGCTCCTGCATCCCATCCTCAGGAACCTGGATTTCCGGAGCGCCCAAGGACATATCCGATTCGGAATCACTCAAATTCATCTGATAGCCCAATTTCGCGGGAATCTCGCCACCCACGATTCCACCATTGAGGGCGAACGTGCCGGCAGCGGCAGGAGCATCGACAGCTCCTCGCGCATCCAGATCACCTGCGGTCACGCCAGTGGCAGCGGCGGTTTCCGATTGCCGTTGTTTCGCTGCCTCCTCCGACCAGGAACCATCCCTGCGCTTGTCCATCGAAGACTTCTCCTTGAATTCGGCGCCTTCACGCTTTGCCAGACCGAAAGCAGTTCCAGCTCCGCCTCCGCCGCCCGCGCCAGTGGCGGACTCGGAATTCTTGAGCTCTTCCACTTTCATGGCGAGTTTCTCTGAAACGGGCCCGCTTGCAGGCGAATCGGCAGACGATTTGGGTTGGCCGGGGGCACTGCTTAAAAGCGAATCAACCACATCGCCATACGCGGGAGTGGAAGCCGAACCGTTCGGTTTGCTGCCATCGATTTCGCGGCTGTCCATCGGTTTCCGGGAGAACCTCGAATCATGATCCACATCCGCGATCGCTCCGCTGGCTTCCACGTTACTTTCCGCCGGTTTGCTTTTCGCTCCCGGTGGTGCCACCCGCGGTCTTTCCGGGCGAGCAGTATTTTCGTCGCGGCTGCTCCAGCGCGCCCCATCCGCCGCAGCGAGATCGCTCTTTCCATCCCCGGGAGCGCTTTGGGCGGCTGGCTTGCCGGCGTAAAACGAGGAGGATGAAGTGCTTTCACCATTGCTTTCACTAGCGGGTTTTTCCGCGTAGAGCTCTTCATTCCCCACTGCGCTGCGGTCATCCAATTCGTTTATCGCGCGTTCGGAGGAGCTGAGCATCCGAGTCCTTCCGCCTGCTGCCGCTGGTGCTGATTCGAGTATTTGAGTGGCGGCGGTCGGTGTTGGAGTGGCGGCGGGAGAAGCGGGTGGTGCTGCCGCGACTGCTGGGGGAACATCGTTCACCAAACCGTCGAAGCTATGCGTCATTCCGTTTCGGATCTGCTTTTGCACCGCTCCTCCAAGGCGGCGTGATTCGTCCTTGATTCCCTTCGATCGGGTGTGCGCCCCTGCAGAGTTTCCGCCATCGGCAAATTCAATAGGAGCCGCGGATTTCTGGGCCTCCATTCCCCCCCCGCCGCCTGCTCCGCCAGGCAGGAAATCGAATTTTTCCTCAGCCGCTGAATATTGGGCGGCTTGTTTGACCTTCCGTGCCTTCTGGATAGAAGCGCTGCCTGCGGAAAACACGGCACCAAGGAACAACGTCAACATCACGCACGCGGCGATGGCCAGTAAGGCGCGGCGGCCGCTGCGGCGGATGCGGGTTTCCTTGTCAGGTTCCAGCCGGACGACTTCTTCCTCGCCGAAGAGTTCGTCGAGGGCCTTGCGCTTTTCGGGCGGGAGCTTCCAGGAATCGTCGGGTTCGGCGGCTTCCGTTTCGGTGAGGAGGCCGTGGAGGGCGCGCATGCGACGGCGGAAGACGAGGAGTTCGGGGCGCTCCTCGCACAAACGCTCGAGCTCGGCGGCCTCGAAGGCGGATGCCTCGCCAAGCACCCAGGCCACGATCCGGGCTTCAACCGGTTCGTCGCTGTGGATGGAGAATGAGGAGTCGGAGTTCATGGGAGATGATGGATCGTGGATGTGGAGGGTGCGGAGTGCTTTGTGTTGATGATGAGGTGGTTCTGGCGGGTGTAAGCGGCTTTCTGGCGGATGTAGATGGAGTTCTGGCGCGTGCGGGTGCGTTTTGACGGATGTAGATGGGCTTCTGGCGGATGTAGATGATGTTTTAACGGGCGCAGCGGGCTTCTGGCGGATGGAGATGAGATTTTGACGGGTGCGGCGGGCTTCTGGCGGATGTAGAGGATGTTTTGACGGGTGCGGCGGGCTTCTGGCGGATGGAGATGATGTTTTGACGACTGCAGAGAGCTTCTGGCGGATGTAGATAATGTTTTAACGGGCGCAGCGGGCTTCCGGCGGGTGTAAGTGGGCTTCCAGCGGATGCAGGCGAGCTTCTGGTGGATGTGGATGGGCATCTGGCGGGCGTGAATGTGGGGATGCGAGAGGTTTCAGCCCTCGGCGGTTTCGATGCCGAGGCGGCGGAGGGAGTCGGCGAGGTTTTTGAGGGCGTGGTGGAGTTTGTAGCCGACGTTGCCGACGCTGAGGCCGGTGCGCTGGCTGATCTGGTCGTATTTGAGGCCTTCGTGGTATTTGAGGGAAATGAGTTGGCGGTCGTCTTCATGGAGTTCGGAGACGAGGAGTTGGAGGGTGCCGATGGCTTCGAGTTTGCCGAGGGCTTGTTCGGGGTCGGGCGAGTGGCTTTCCCATTCGCGGCCGGTTTCGAGGGTGGTTTCGCGTTTGTGGTCGCGGAGGTGGTTGAGGGCGAGGTTTCGGATGGAGCGGAAGAGCCAGGCACGGGGATTGGCGACGTCCTCCCAATGTTCGTGGAGTCTGAGGAAAGCCTCCTGCACGAGGTCCTCCGCGGTTTCCCGCTGGCCGACGAGGCCGTGGGCGTAGCGCAGGAGCGGCGATTCCTCGGCAGCGAACACCTGGCGGAGCGTGAGTTTTTCCTCCATGGGTCGTTGAAGAGGGATCACGGTCGATCGAGCGGCCTCAGCCTGGGAGAGGGCGGTGGCGGTTTGAGTTTCCATGAAGCGGCGGTGGCGTGGTCATGCTTTCCGAGAAGGAAGACACGGGAGTGGGAAATTCCTTAGAAAAAACTTTCGAAGAACTTCAGACTGGAGGGTTGACGACCGAGAGCAAGAAAAGAGACGGCAAGGTGGCGGAGGAACTCAACCCGCTGCTTGGCTGGAAATGGGCTTCCACGGAATGAGGAGCCGCACTGGGTACGGTGCGGACCAATGTGGGAAGAAGGCAGGAATGCCTGGATCACTTATTGGTAATCTGGATCACCATCGCGCTGCACGGAGCGAGGTCAGGGAGGGTGATTCCTTCCTTCGCCAGGGTATCGCGCGGGGCGGTGGCGCACCAATCGCTATCGAGGTGATCGGTGAATTTCCAAGTGCTGTCCTTTTCTCGGCTCATGAAGCCCCAGGCGTGCTCGGGGATGCTGACCTTCACGCTGCAGAGCGTTTCGGAACCGCTGAAATTCGCGACGATGAGGAAGGACTCACCGCTTTTCGAGTCGTGGCGGAGGAAGGCGTAGAGCCAGTGGCCGGAAACGGTTTCAGCCCCCACCCGGCCGAAGTTAGAGTTTTCCTTGTTCGCATGATTCAATCCGTAGAACTCGCCCGCGGTGAAAGCCGGCGACTGCGTGCAGCGGATCAGTTTCCCATACCAGTCGCGGAGCGATTTCTGTTCGGTGCTCAGGCGGCCGCCGTCGTATTTCCCGCCGTTCACCCATTTCGTGAACTCTGGCATGGACCAATAATCGAAGATGGTGGTGCGCGCGTCGTCGCCGCCGAAACCTTCGGCACCGGCTGCGGGCTCGCCGACTTCCTGCCCATTGTAGAGCATCACGGTGCCGCGGCCCAGGGCGAAGAGCACGGCGCTAACAGGCTTGCCGACCTTCATGCCGACGCCGCCCCAGGTGAAACGGCTGGCGAGGCGGACCTCGTCGTGATTTTCAGCAAACCGCAGCGACTTGTGGAAGAGAGTGCCGGTGAAGGTCAGACGGTCGAGATCGTTCGCCCATTTTCCATGTTCATAGATGCCATCAAGCGCGTCGTAGGTGGGCTTGTCATAAACGGCATCGAAGCCGGCGCCCAGGAGTTCCTCCAGCACGTGGCCGTCGGTGAGTTTCGCGGGGTCGTTGTTATAAGCCTCGGCGGAGAAAAACACATCGGGCTGGCGGGCGCGGGCGCGTTTGACAGACCAGCGCCAGAACTCCATCGGAATCATGTGCGCCATGTCCGCGCGGAAGCCGTTCACGCCCATCGCCTGCCAGTAGGCGAGGATCTGGTCCATGGTGCGCCAGGTTTTCGGAACATCGTCAGGAGGTGCGTCCGGTCCGGGCAGCGAGGTGGCGCGGCCTTTGGTGAAATCGTGGCCGTAGTTCAGCTTCACGGTTTCATACCAATCGTTAGTGGAGGGTGCCCAGGAAATGACGTTGTTGCCGGTGACGCGTCCGAAGTGGGTTTCCGGAGCGAAGGCACCGGTGCAGCCGGGAAGCTGTGCGGTGGGCAGCTTCAGCGGTGGCCCGCCACCAGAGTCGTTAGCGCCGAGGTAGTAGAAATGGTTGTCGCGGTCGAAGAAGACGTCGCGCTTGTCTCCTTTGCCGAAGGAAAGTTCCGGCATGATGTCCGAGTCGTAGGAGCGGGCGACGTGGTTCGGCACGAAGTCGATGATAGTGCGGAGCTCGTGCGCGCGGCAGCGGACTAACAACGCCTTGAATTCGTCGAGCCGCTTGTCCGGATCCACCGCGTAGTCCGGACAGACGTCGAAGTAATCCTTGATGGCATAAGGACTTCCTGCGATGCCCTTGAGGATGTCCGGCGCATCGGCCGGGCGGTGCGGATAGGCGGTACCGCTCGCCTGCTCGAGCACGCCGGTGAGCCAGACGTGGGTGAAGCCCATGGCCTTGAGAGATGTCAGCGCGGCGTCGTTGATGTCGTTGAATTTGCCGCAGCCATTCTCCGCGAGCGTGCCATTGGGTTTCCGGGTCTCGCTGGTGTTGCCGAAGGTGCGGACCATGAGTTGATAGATCACGGGACGCGGAGGCCCTGCGGCGTGGCTGCTGACTGTCATCGCCGCCAAGACAACACCGACAACGGTCTTTTGCCAAGCGATCATCAGATCTGGTCGGGCGTGGATTTCACGGAATCATCCTTCACCAGCAGCGTGAAACCGGCGGCGATGAGCATGCAGACACCGCCGATCACCACCGCGGTGAGGCGGCTGACGCTTTCGAAATTCTCCATCACCCGGCTCAGCACAATGGCGACAAGGATCTGCGGGATGACGATGAAGAAGTTGAAAATGCCCATGTAAACGCCCATCCGGTTTTCCGGCAGCGAGGCGGAAAGCATGGCGTAGGGCATGGATAGAATCGACGCCCAAGCGATGCCGATGCCGCTGAAACTCACCCATTGGAGGATCACCGGATCGCGCACGAAGCCCACCGACGCAAGCCCGAGCCCACCGGCGAGCAGTGAGAAGAAGTGGATCCATTTCGCGGACACCACGCGGCCGATCCATAACAGCGCCATCGCCGCAAGGAAGGCGACGAGGTTGTAAACCGCGAAGCAGTTGTTCGCGAGATCGATGCCGTCTTTGTAAAGCTGCGAGGACGTATCGGTCGCCCCCATGATGTTGCGCGCGACGGCGACGCTGAAGAAAATCCACATGCAGAACAGGCCCATCCAGGTGAAAAACTGCACGAAGGCAAGCTGCTTCATGCGCGCGGGCATTTGTTTGAGTGCGTCGATGATTTCCGCGAGACCACTCATTTCATGCGGTTTCTCGGCAGGTGACGGCGGATGTTCGTTGGTCGTGCAGACGGTCCATAACACCGCGAGGATGAACACCACCGCGCCGACGGTGAAGGCGACGTGCACCGTTTGGGGAATGGCCTGACCGCTGCCGGTGGCGGCACTGACCCCGCCGTAGTCGCGCAGCCAGCCGGGAAGTTTCGAAGCGATCACCGCGCCCGCGCCGATGAAGACGGACTGCATCGCGAAACCGACGGTGCGCTGTCTTTCCGGCAGCAGATCCGCGACAAACGCGCGGAATGGCTCCATACTCACGTTCACCGAGGCGTCGAGAATCCATAACAACCCGGCCGCCATCCACAGCGCGCTCGAATGCGGCATCACCAGCAGCGCCACCGAGGCGAGAATGGCCCCCACCAGGAAATACGGCCGCCGCCTGCCTAACACCGGGTGCCACGTGCGGTCGCTCATCGAGCCGATGATGGGCTGCACGATGAGCCCCGTGAGCGGCGCGGCCAGCCACAGCAGCGGCAGCGAGCTTTCCTTCGCGCCGAGGTATTCATAAATCGAAGACATGTTGCCCATCTGCAGCCCCCAGCCGAACTGGATGCCGAAGAAGCCAAAAGACATGTTCCAAATTTGCCAGAACGAGAGACGGGGGTTTTCTGTCATGCGGTGGGTGGGTTTTACCAAACGCCACACCTTAGCCCCCCGCGATCCCCCCTCCGCAAGCACAGGGACGCATTTGAAAACTTTTCCCCTGATTCGATAGATTTCCCTAAACCATCAGCGCGGATCGACATCTCGCCGTTTCTCCCGCTCCTCGCGGATCACGGCCAGCGCGTCATACAGGGCGAAGATCATCACCACCACGGTGGCCAGCGCGCAGCCACCCCACCAGAGCAGGAAACGCAGCGGGCTTTCCATCAGCCAGCCGTTGATCCGCCACAGCCCGACGGCCAGCATCACCACCGGCACCATCATCATGCCCACCATCCATTTCCGGCGCTCCCGGCGGTCGTGGAGGATCGCCCGCGCCAGGCCGGTGCTGCTGTTCCACGAACCTGGATCCTTCGCCGCCATGGTGAAATTTTTCGTAACTCACGGCAGGCCAAGCGGCCCAAGCGTGCCCAGATACCACTCCCAGATCCGCCACGCACCGAACACCCACGCCGCCGCGCCCATTGCAAGGAAGGGCCCGAACGGCAGTTGTTTGCCAAAGCCGATGCGCCCGATCAGCGCCGCGATGATCGCAAACACCGACGCCGCGAACAGCGAGAAAAACACCCCGGTCCAGCCGAAAAACGCACCGATCATCCCTAGCAGATGCACGTCACCCATACCCATCGCCTCGCGCGGGATCACCGTGGACGTGGCGGTGCCGCCGAGTGATTTCATCTTTGAAAGTTGGATGATGGCGCCATCCGGCAGTTGGATTTCCAGCTCGCGGATGATGAGCGAGCCGCCGCCCACCGATTCACCGTCCACCAGGATGTCGGTGGTTTCCACCAGCAGGCGGTCCGTCTTACGCGAGAAAATGTCCCACCACGGGATGGCCTCGCCATCGATCATGAAAAGCATCGGGTCCTGATCGCCTTCCGGTTCTTTCAGCGACCACTCGACCGGTTTGTCAAACTTCAGCGCCTTTTTCCCGAACGCCATTTTCCCCAGCTCCACAATGAACCACAGCCCCACAAACCCCGCGATCCAGCCGATCACCCCGCTCTTCACGCCCGCGAACCAATTCCCCGCCTCCCCAGCCAGCACCGGAAGCTGCGGCCACGCCGCACAAGCGCCGATGCCGATAATCGATCCCGCCCACGTCAGCGACGTCGGGATGATGAGGTGCTCCGCATCGATAAACGTGATCGAAACCAGCATCGCCATCAGGATCCACAGGAAAATCACCACCTCCACCGCGTTGATTTGCGAGGCGAAAAGCCACCACACCACCGCAAACAGCACCGCCGTCAGCAGCTCCACGCCGAAGTAGCGGAAAGCGATCGGCGCGTGGCACTCGCGGCATTTCCCGCGCAGCCAGAGCCAACTGATCATCGGGAAATTCAGCCACATCGGGATCGGCTTCTTGCACAGCGGGCAGAACGAACGCTTCGGATCATTCACCGAAAGCCCGAGCGGCACCCGGTAGATTACGACATTGAGAAACGAGCCGATGCAGCCGCCAATGAGAAACGCCGGGATCAGCCAGATCCAATGCTCGAACGGTGGGTAGAAGGGTGATTTGATCAAGGTGTCACCATTCAAGCCAGCCAAACTCCCCTGCCAAGAATAATAAGGAGCGGCGAACTAATTACCCCGCCCCCCCCCTTCGCACGCTCGGCGTCCCACATTTTCCAAACGACGTCCCACAATTCCCAGGCGCAGTCCCTCGATTCCCAGACATCGTCACTCAATTCCCAGATGGTAGTCCTCAATTCCCAGACGCCGTCCCTCAATTCCCCGGCGGTGTCAGGCCATGAACAGGCTTCGGCCCGCCCTGAACCGGCCTCTTCCCGCCACAAACAGGCATTGTAAGGCCATGAACAAGCGCCGTCAGTCCGAAAACTGTCGCCGTCAGCTCATTCCCAACCGCCGTCAGCTCGTAAACCGCTGCCGTCACAATCCCCGGATTTCCCATCGCCATACCATCCGGCACCACCTAGCGTGTTCCCATCAAATCGACACAGATAAAAGACCTCAGAAACACGGTGATCTGGATGATCTTCGCCACCGCCATCGTCGGCCTCGCGTTCTGGCAGGCACAGGTCGCTGCGGCGAAGGAAGCAGAAGCGCGGCACAAGACCCTGCCACCGCCGGGGAAGACGAAGCATGCAGTCCGGCCACCGGCTGCGGTCTTTAGCGGGGATGTCGTCGCGGATTACGTCGCTCGGTGTGAGAAGGGGCTGACCGATCAGGAGATCGGGTGGATCCTCGAAGACTTCAGGAATGCAGGGCTGGATTTGGATTGGCGAAATCCAAAAATCACGGTTGAGGATCTGTTCAGTCTCCGCGCAGCGCAGCATCGCTGGTATCATGATGCTCTCGTTGAAGGACTGCGACTCAGCCCTGAACAATCCACTCAGGTGATGACGAACCTTGACGAACTATTTGAAAAAACGAAGCAAGGATTCCTCGCTGAAAAAGCATACCGAGCGGGCCCCTCCAACGTTTGGACTGACATCGGCAAGCCTTTCTATCAAGATGCAAGAGATCTCTTCTCTGACTTGCATGGTCTTATGATGCCACCATCTGGTGCAATCACCCCCTCAACCTATATGCCATGGACCGTTTGCCAGCTTACGCCCGAGCAAGAAAAACTGACATGGAAACAATGGTTTCTTTCAATCAAAGAAAAGAATCTTGTAATCTCAAATAAGGAAGTGGCTGAACTTTCGGGCGGCCCGCTCTTTCGTTCGCAAGAGCCCGTTTCTGAAGGCTATCCGGTTGATAAATTACTCCTGCATCAAAGTAGTTTGCCCGATCTGATTTTCCCGTTACTAGCTCAACAAAAACTGATCGCCAAAGAATTACCGGGCGATCCGTTCTCCGAACCTTCCGATCCTCCCGCGCTATCAGCTTTGGAAAACGTGCGTTTAATGCACCCATGCCAGTTCAAAGCACTCCTTCTGTTTAATCCTGGGTTTTCACCGATGCTCCAATCCCAGTTGGCTAGTGGGTCAAAATAATCCATCGCTCTACATGAAAATCATTCTATCAACTCTCTCAATGCTCGCCGCCGCCTCGTTCCTGACAGCGGCGGAAGTCAAAGAACAAATCGCCCGCCTCTCCTCCCCCGACATCACCACCCGCCGCGCCGCCGTCGAAGCCATCCAAACCCTCGACGATCCCGCCATCCCCGCCGCCTGCCTGCCGCTGCTGAAGGACGAGGGACTCTCCATCCGAAGGCAGGCGGCGCGGGCGATCGGCAGCCGGTTTTTCGACGTCCCGAAAGATCAGCGGAAAACCTACCTCGAAGCCCTGCAAAAATGCGCTGCGGAAGGCCCGGAGGACAACACGCTCATCTGCCAGCGCGCCATCGGCCTGCACACGGAAAACTACGCGTTTCACTTCTTCTCCGTCGGACCGAAGAAAAAATGGGTGCTTTTCGAGCGGAGGAAACTGCCCGTCATCACCCTCGCGAAGAACGGGAGCCACGAGCTTCTATCACCCGTTTGGCCGGGCGAGGATGAATTGCTGAAACTGGCAGTCACCAACTCACCCGCCGATGAACTCTTCTCCCCGCACTGGCATTCCAGCGGTGAGGCCGTGGCGTTCACCATGATCCTCCAGCGACGGTTTTTCCATCCGATCTTCATCTGGCACTCGGGCACCGCCGATCTGAAAGTGCTGGAACCAAGATCGCTCAAGTCGTTGCTCCCACCCCGCTACCCGAACTGGGGCACGACTTCCGATTTCGTGAAATGGGACGGTACCAAAGCCATCATCCGAATCTATGATTACGCCGACGAAAACACCGGCAACCCAATCAATGACCCCGGAGTTTTCATTTCCTACGACTTCCGGACAAACGAGCTGGCGAAGGTGGGAAAATAGATAGGGGGCATGGACGGATCCCCCCTTGCTATCGCCCCCTTTCACCCGGAACATTTTCCCGAGTAACCACGCAGCTTCATGAAATTGCCGCTCGAATGCGCCCAACCGAGCAAGTAATCTCAATTCCATGAGCCTCACCGAAATCACCCAGCTCCCGCTCCGCGAGAAGTTGCAAATCATGGAAGCGCTCTGGGATGATCTCAGCAAGCAGGTGGAGCGGTTCGAAATTCCAAGAGAACATCTCGATCTGCTGGACGTCCGCCGCGCGAAGGTTGCTGCGGGAGAATCGACCCTTCACGATTGGGACTCGGTGAAATACAGCATCGGGCGCAATCCCGGCGTTTTTATTTCCTACGACATCCAGACAAAGTCGCTGGCGCGAGTGGAGAAATAGCACTGCGGGATTGGCCGCTCGAAAACAGCTCACGCTTTCAATAGATTCCCGGCCATGAAACTAGAGGAAATCCAGAAGTGTGCGATGGAATTGCCGGACTCGGACCGGGCAAGCCTTGCGGCGAAACTGCTGTTTTCCCTCCCTGCCGTTTTGGTGGATGAAGACGATGGGATTGCCGAGGCGCGTCGCCGCTCGAAAGAACTGGATAAAGATCCCTCCGCTGGCTGCTCTTGGAGCGAAATCAAACAAGCCCTCGGCCGCTGAGGCATGGAAGTGATTTTCCACCGGAGAATTCAAAAGGATCTGCATCCGCGCTCGCATTTTATGAAACCGAGGGCGGGGCCGGACTGGCCGATCGTTTTTTCACAGAGACGGAGGAAGCGGCGGAGGCGGTCCTGAAAAATCCTCAGGGCTATCACTTCATCGAGGAAGGACTCCCGCGGGTTTCGTTGAAATCATTTCCCTATCACTTCATCTTCGAGGAAACCCTGCGCGGTGTGAGGTTTCTCGTCCTGCGACACGACAAACGGCATCCCAGTTTCGGTTTGCGGCGTCGATAAAAGCAGGGATGATCAACGAAAGTGCTGAGATTCAAAGATAGCCACCACTCGCATTTCCCGCCACATCTTCCCCGTGACGTTGCCGGTATTTGAAATCGAAAAAGCGCTGCGGGATGCCGTGGCGGGAGGGCTGCGTGACCGCGTGCTTTTAAAAGCGCCGACGGGCTCGGGGAAATCGACGTCGGTGCCGGGGATGCTGCTGGATGCTGGGATTTCCGGGAAAATTCTGGTGATCGAGCCACGCCGGATGGCGGCGCGGCTGCTGGCGGGCTGGGTGGCGAAACAACGCAAAGCGACGCTCGGCAACGAAGTCGGCTACGCGGTGCGCTTCGATACGAAATACGGAGCGAACTCACGCATCATCTATCTCACTGACGGAGTGTTCCAACGCTGGATCCAGGGCGATCCGGAACTCCACGGCGTGGGAGCGGTGGTGTTCGACGAATTCCACGAACGCCGCCTCGCGGTGGACATCGCGCTCGCGCGTTGCCTCGATCTTCAGGAAACCACGCGGCCGGATCTGCGGGTCGTGGTCATGTCCGCAACGCTGGAAACAGCGGGGCTGGCGGATTATCTCGCGCCCGCGGTCTCGCTGGAAGCAGGCGGACGCACGCATCCGGTACAGATGCACTATCGGCCCGAGCGGCCGCCGGTGAACGACCGCCGCGGCGGGCCTCCGCGCGAGACGCCGATCTGGGAGAAAATGGTGAACGTCTGTCGCGAGGCGATGGCGATGCCGGATGCGGGAAACATCCTGATGTTCCTGCAAGGCACACACGAGATCCGGAAAACCATCGAACTGTTGGAAAACGGATCGGTGGCGAAGGGCTGGGACGTTTTCCCGCTCTATTCCGCGTTGCCACCCGCCGCGCAGGAGGCGGCGATCGCTCCGGGGCAGCGGCCGAAGATCATCGTGGCGACCAACGTGGCGGAAACCTCCCTCACCATCGACGGCGTGCGCACCGTGATCGACAGCGGACTGGCGCGCACCGCATCGTTCGAGCCACGGCGCGGGATCAACACGCTGCTCATCAAAAAAATCTCCCGAGCTGCCGCAGAGCAACGCGCAGGCCGGGCCGGACGGACGGCACCGGGGCGCGCATTCCGCTTGTGGAGCGAGACGGACCACGGGCGGCGGGCGGAATTTGAAGAACCGGAAGTGCATCGCGTGGATCTGGCGGAAGCCGTTCTGTTATTGAAAGCGGCGGGCGTTTCCGAGATCCGGAACTTCCGCTGGTTCAGCGCACCCACGGAAGAATCGCTCACCCGCGCCGAGCGGCTGCTGCACGATCTCGGAGCGCTGGATTTATCCGGCCAGCTCAGCGAGGAAGGCGCGAAAATGGCGTCGCTGCCGCTGGAGCCACGTTTCTCAAGACTCATGTTAGCCGGATACGAACAAGGCTGCGTCGCGGAAACCGCATTCATCGCGGCGACCGTGCAGGGCGAGGGAATTTTCACCAACAAACGAGGCGGCGTGGGCCGGAAGGATTTCATTTTTCCTGATGACGACACGGACTTCGCCGGAGAATGGCGTGCGTTTGAATCGGCGGAGGCGATGGGCTTCGATCCGCGACGCTGCGACCAGCTAGGAATCATGGCACGCGGTGCGAGGGAAACGGCGCAGGGATTTGACCGGCTCTGCTCTCTAGCAAAACGCTTTGGCTGGCAGTCGGAACCGGTGGATTTCAAGGCGCGGCGCGAGGCGATCGGCAAGGCGATGCTCGCCTCCTTCAGCGATCAACTCGCGATCCGCTTCAGCCAAGGCACACTCGCCTGCAAGCTGGTGGGAAACCGCAAGGGCAAGCTGGACGAGGAGTCCTGCGTGAAAAATGCGCCTGCTTTCGTCGCTGCCGAGATCACGGAAGTGGAGGCGCGGGAAATCATCACCCACCTGCGCCGCGCCACCGCCATCAATCCGGAGTGGCTGGCCGGGCTTTTCCCCGAAGATTTAACAACTACCGACGGCGCAGCATGGGATGAGACCCGCCGCCGGGTGGTTTCACGAAATGAAACCCGTTTCCGCGATCTGGTGCTGGAGGGCAAGGAAAGCGACCACGGTGTGAACCTCGACGCAGCGGCGGAACTGCTCGCAGCGCGGGTGCTATCAGGCGAGCTCGATTTGAAAAACTGGGACCACTCCGTCGAGCAATGGACGGCGCGGCTTTCCCTGCTAGGAAAGTGGATGCCCGAGCTCGGCATGCCCGGCTGGAGCGACGAGGACCGCGCGGACGCCATCGCGCAGATCTGCCATGGCTCGGTCAGTTACAAGGAGATCAAGGAAGCGAACGTCTGGCGCGTGCTCCGCGAATGGCTGAGCGCGGGCCAGCGCGCGGCGCTGGATTCCTACTGCCCGGAGCGCGTCGATCTTCCTAACGACCAGTCCGCCAAGATCACTTATGAACTGGGAAAAGACCCGTTCATATCCGTGCGCGTCTCGCATCTATTCGGAATGTGGGAAACCCCGATGATCGCCGGCGGTCGGGTTCCCCTGCTCGTCCACATTCTCACGCCCGGTCAGAAGCCGTGGCAGATGACGAAGGACATGAAAGGCTTCTGGGCGGGCGGCTACGCGCAGATGAAAAAGGAAGTCGCCGGACGCTACCCAAGGCATCCATGGCCGGACGATCCGAAGGCGTGGGTGGCGGCAGGATCGAAACGTTAGAACCATGAAAACTCCCGCGAAATCCATTCTCTTCCGTGTGATCCGGACGTTGCTCATCATCGTCTGCATTCCCCTGCTTTTCCTCGCAGGCTGCCAGTCGAAGCTGATCTACTTCCCCCGCCCCTACGCTGCCGGAATCACCGCGGAATGGCAGAAGCGGACGAGCGGAAAGGTGCTGGATTTCCAGACTTCGCAAGGAAAGCAGCGCGCGTTTCTCCAAGGAAATCTGAAGTCAGCGCGGAACCTGTGGATCGTATGCGGTGGCAACGGAACCATCGCACTCGATTGGTCCGAATGGCTGGAAACGAACGCGCCGCGCGAGGACGCGTGGCTGCTGGTGGATTTCCCGGGATACGGCGATTGCCAGGGCGCACCGACGCCGGGACGCATCCGTGATTCGATGGACAAAGTGGTGCCGCTGGCCTGCCGAGAACTCGGATGGTCGGAGCATCCGGATCCCAAGCGACTGCGCTTTTTCGGCCACAGCCTGGGCGGCGCAGCGTGTCTGATAGGAGCCTCGGAATTCAAGATCCAGCGCGGTGTGCTGATCGCGCCATTCACCAGCACGATGGACATGACGCGTCTGGTGATCGGCGTTCCGTTGGGATTTCTGGTGTGGCATCGTTTCGACAACTCCGCGCGCTTGGAAGAACTGGCGAAACGCGGACCGGGCAAGTTGATCATTCTGCATGGCACCGCCGATGGGGCGATCCCGGTGACGATGAGCCGGACGCTCACGGCCCAACAGAAAAGTATTGTCAGGCTCGTGGAAATCCCCGGCGGCAATCACAATGACATCCAGGAAAAGAATGCGGATGCCGTGGCAGCGGCGCTGCGTGAGATCGCTGAATAAAATGTAGCGGCGTGTCTGCGACCGTCGCTAACTGAAAAAAGTTCGCAGGAGATGCGTGCTTCCGCCGAGGAAAGATTCTTTGGCAGCGAAGCTCGCAGAGTGAGAGCGGCGGAGCGAATGGCGCATGAATCGGGCGGTTTAAAAAGCGCATGGCAAAAACGAGGTGGCGGATCATTTTTGGCGTGGCGGTTGTGTTAGCTCTCGATGCGGTCTTTCATGCGGTAGCT
>Ga0209512_1001531_pt1 | contig 28050 bp, 27 predicted proteins | sample frozenSSSSmetaG_FD_184142 | JGI IMG/M metagenome (GOLD analysis project Ga0209512, IMG submission 184142) | Glacier valley bacterial and archeal communities from Borup Fiord, Nunavut, Canada, to study Microbial Dark Matter (Phase II) -... | ecosystem: Environmental > Aquatic > Freshwater > Ice >...
TACTTTCTGTTGCACTGTTCTCGCGGGTTACCCCGGGTGGGTGTTACCCACCATCCTGCCCTGTGGAGCCCGGACGTTCCTCGGCATCCACTGAAGCGGATGACGCGGCCGTCTTGCCGACCCATTCATGCATATATTAGCGCGGCACTGTCCGGCAGCACCGTGGGGCGACGGCCTTACAGTCCGGACTCGCCCGTTCGCACAAGGATCGCTTCGCTACTGGCACACATCATCACGTCATCCGGGTCGGCCCGGCGGATAGCCTGCATCTCGTTCTCCAGGAGCTTGACTCCGGATGCTTCCGAGACACCGCCGCGCAAGAGAGACGCACCGGTACCGTACCGTGCTCGCTGCTTCTCGTAGAGTGCCAGCAATTCCGCCGGAATACGCGCCTCGACGATGAGTCGGCCCGCGGATGTCGTCAGCCGTTCAGCCTCGATTGCCGCAAGCGCTTCGTCGCGCCGAGCTTGCGCCGTCACGGTGTGCTCGACCAGTTCGGCGACGTGAGACGCTGCGCCGTCGGTGACGCCCTGCTGTGTCTCGATGCGCTCCATAACCGCGAGTTCGATCTCCTCGAGGTCATTCAGGCGCTTGGCCAAGGACGTGAGTTCCTGCTCGAACGCGGTGACGTCTTTGACCGATGACGAGGACTGCATCCGGTCGGTGTCGCGCGCAATCCGCGCCTCCACCGTTTTGACATCCGATTCCACCCGCGACAGTTCGGTACCGAGGTCGTCGAGCCCACCCCGGTGGGCTGCCAATTCACGACTCAGGCGCTGCGATTCGGACCTGAGCTGCACCAGTTCCGAGTTCTCGGGCAACGTCGAAGCCCGATGGGCCAGCTGTGCGATCCGGGTGTCGTGCGCCTGGAGAACGAGCAGGAGGGCCTGGTCGTCGGGAGTGGCCTTCATTGCAGCACCGCAAAGTCCCACGGGTCGGTGCGCAAATCGCTGACCAAGACCGTCAGACCTGGAAGTTGGTCGCGGAGCTGCCCGGCGGCGGTTGACAGCCAGAGCCATTCGCTCGCCCAATGGGACACATTGATCAGAGCGGGGCCCGTATTCAGCCGGGCATTCTCGCGCGCTTCCGACGCGGGATGATGGCGAAGATCGGATGTGATGAACACATCGGCGGCCAGCACAGCGGGGTGCCCTAAGAAGGCATCCCCCGCCCCCGCGCAAACCGCAACCGTCGTGATGGGGCGATCGAATTCGCCCGACACCAGGATGCCCCCCGCGGTTGCCGGAAGGATCTCACCGAGCGTTCTCGCAAGACGGCCGAGCGCGATGGGCGCCACCAGTGACCCGACCCGGCCGAGACCCGAGTCAGAGTCGCGCCCCACCTCGATGGGAAACGTATTGTGGAGCCCGAGGCGCTGACCGAGCACGGCAGAGGTGCCCGAATCCACGATGTCGGCATTGGTGTGCGCCGAAAGCAGAGCGCAATCCGCTTTGATCAGCCGCGACAGCAGTGCCCCCTTGTACTGATCGCTCGAAATCGACGTCACTCCTCGCATGAGGAGGGGATGGTGGACCAGCAGCATCCCGGCTTCGGCGGCGACGGCTTCCTCCACCGTGTCGATCACGGCGTCTACCGCAAGCATGAGTAACCCGACCGGCGCATCGGCAACCCCGCACACGAGCCCCGGGGCATCCCACCCCTCGGCCCCGGCCGCGGGCCACAGCGCCTCAGCCGCCCGGGTGATATCCGAAACGGTGTAGAGCGCCACAGGCCCCAGTCTAGGCCGAGACCTCAACCGCCTCTTGGCGCCTGATCGCAGGGATGCCGGCTATCAGCGGCAACATCAAGCCGAGAGCGAGTGCAACCAGAACCCCCACGTCCGTGGCGACGAGCGGGTCGTTCTGCGACATCCCCAGCAACGCGAATCCATAGCCTTGCCACGACAGCCAGGTGATCGTCGCCGACGTGAACGAGAATCCGATGGCACTGAAGATGACGAGTCCGATGACGTTTACCCAGCGGACGTTCGGGTACACGCCGCCGGATGACAGTAGCGATCGACTCTCGAAACGGCGGTTGCGAATCATGGTCTCGGACGCGAAAATTCCTGCCCAGGCTGCCGTAGGTACGGCCAGAGTCGTGGCAGCATCCCGGAACAGCTCGCTGATTCCTCCCGGTATTCCGAACGCGATCACGCCCGCGATCACGCCGAGTAAGGCCGCGACGATGACGATCGACCATTGCCGTTTGACCCGCACGCCGATCGACTGCAGGGCGAAGCCGCCCGAATAGAGGGAGACGATCACGCCTGAAACAAGGCTCAAGCCGACAGCCGCTATGAGCGGGACCGGGTACCAGCTCGGCAGCAATCGCGCCAGAGTGTCGATCGGCGACCGAAGCAGGCCAGTAGCCAGTCCGGGATCGGAAGCCGACAGCAGTGCACCGTACGCGATGAGTACGAAACTCGGCAGGGTCATTCCGAACGACGCCCACAGCATGGTGGAGGCTCCGCCGGAGCTGGGGCGCTGGTACCGGGCGAGGTCACTGCCGCTGTTGGCCCAGACCAGTCCCACGAAACTGAACACCAGCACAGCGCCGGAGATCGTGAGCACCCACGAGCCATCCGGTGTCGTCAAAGCCTGCGGAATGTCGATGAGCCGCGCAGTGAGGACGATGAGCCCGACGACGAGAATCGCGGCAATGATGCTCAACACGAGCTGGATGCGGGCAATCAGTGGATAGCCGACGAACGCGACCAGCACCGCGACGAGAAAGACCACGGCGAGAGAGACCAGCAAAAGCTGTCGTTCAGAGACGCCGCCAGCAAGTTTTGCGCCGACCAGAACGATCGGCACCGACGAAGCAGCCAGCCACAACAGCGCGGCACCCCAAAATAGGCGACCGATGAGGGCGATCGAAGCGGGAAGGATGTTGCCGATCAGCCCGAAAGTCGCGCGGGAGACCACCATCGTGGGTTGCCCGCTGCGCTTGCCCGCCAGGGCGGCGAGGCCGAGAGGGATGAACGAAAGCGCAACCCCGGCAAGAATTGCGACGATGGACTGGCGAAGGCTCAATCCGACGGCGAAGACCACAGATCCGAGCGCGAGGCTCAGCACCGAAGCGTTGGCGGCGAACCAGAGCCAGAACATCCGCGCCGCCTGCCCGACGCGGTGATCAAGTGGAGTGGGCTCCACCCCAACCTCCTCGAGGCTGAACGCGCGCTGACGCACCGGGTCGTCGTCGTAGAGCACCACTTCCCCGTCGGGGATACGGGCAGTGGAGATCGGGCCAGACAGCAACGGATTCTCGGTCTGAGCCGTGGTCGCCAATCCTGCGCCCACCGCTACGGGCCCGAACAGGCTCGAGAAGGCCCGATCGGTGTCGTCGACATCGTCTTCGGGTTCCGTATCGATGGCGTGGCCCACAACCGAGACCGACCCGGTCTGCGTCGGCACTGGCTCGTTTGCCCTCACCGGGAGACCGGCGTACGAGAGCGGATCGCTGGCGGGTTGTGGAAACACCGGCTCGACGCTCGCGGGCTCGACCGGTGGGGGTTGGGGCGGCGCGGATTCGTCGACAGCGGATTCGTCGATCCCGGGTAGGACCGTTCCGGGCGCGACGAGTGCGGGAGCGCTCAAGTACGTCACCGACGGCACGTCCGGTTCACGATCGATTGTTTGCTCGACGGCCTGAGAGTCTCGGCTCGGCGAGAGGCGAAACGCGAACGGGGCGTTGTCAAACCCGTTCTGGCCATCGGAGAAAGGTGTCGGCGCTGCAACACCGGCGGGCTCCGGGGCAGTATCGGCCATGATCGCATCTGTCGCTGCGACAGAACCGACGGTGCTGCCTGCACCTGCACCTGCACCTGCACCGGCACCTGCACCTGCACCTTCACCGGCACCGGCACCGGCACCGACACCGACACCGAGAAGTGTCGCGAGTGGGTCGATCAGTTCCGGTGGCTCCTGTTGGTCGCGCTCCCCGTGTTCTTCGTACTCAGCGAGCGGATCGGATTCCTTGACTTCATGCGTTTCCTGCGCCGGCGCGAGCGCCTCCCCGTCGCTGGATACCGCGTACGGTTCACGAGCGTCTGGTGCACCGGGGAAGGATCTCGCCAGCACCGCGGCTTCCGCAGCGGCGATAGCGCTCGGGGAAGCGCTGGTTGGCTCGAGGGGCCGGTCGTCTGCGATTGAATCAGGACCGGGTGGCGGGGAGATATCCCACACCGGGATGAGCGGCTCGATTGGCGGCGCGGAGTCCTCGATCGGCGGCGCGGAATCCTCGATGGTCACGGGCGGGGAAGCCGTCAGAGTCGACGGAGGACCTTGGATCGGTGCCGGTGGAGGCGGGTCGCTCGGGCGGGCCGAGGCATCCAACCCGGCCGGCACCACGGGAATGGCCGCCGTCTGAGGGGCAACGTACGAGGGTGGCAGAACCTCTGTGAAGTCTGCGCGCACCGCTTCGACACTGGAGAAGGCGTCGGGTGTTCCGAGAGCCACCATCCTCGATTCCCAGGCTTGGAACTCGCGGGCTTCGGTGTCACGGAGGAGCAATTCGCGCTGGAGTTTTTCGATCGCCTCCAGCGTTCCGCCCGGCTCTCGGTCGACACCTTCGATTGATTGCGTCAGCTCGCGATCGGGCAGGGACCGGCGCACTGGCCGATCGGGTGGGCCGTCACGCAAGGTCACTGCGCGTGTCGGATCGGGCGGAGGGAAGGATGACCATGGCGAGGTCACCTCCCCCGACGACGACGGCTGTGTCCCAAAACCCGATTCGACATCGGCAACCGGAGCCGTTTCTTGCGCGACCGGCTGGCTCAGATCGGGATTCGACGGGCTCGCGGGCGATGGGCTCTCCTCCGCCTCGCCGCTCGGCATCCGGTACTCGACAGGCGGGGTGAAGGTCGATCTCCGCGGACCGCGAGGTGGCGAATACTCACTGAATGAGGTCGGGTCACCCGCTTCGCTGTCGTCTGCCATGCCGGAATTGTATGGCGAACGCCTGTTTCGGCCGGTGTGCCGAGCCGTTTCACGCCGTAATACTCGCAACGCGAGAGTGGGCCCTACCGGGCTCGAACCGATGACATCCACGGTGTAAACGTGGCGCTCTACCAACTGAGCTAAAGGCCCATCGCCCGCGTGCGAGGCGTTTGGAGCCAGCGTACAGGCTTACACTTCCGAGCATGTCCGCCTCGCGCGTTCCGAAACCCCGCACCGAGCATCGTGCGCCGGTGCTGATCTTCACCGTAATCGGCCTGGCCTCGACGGCGTTTTTGCCGAGCTCATTGAGCTTGGTGCCGCCGTGGCTGGTTCCCACTCTCAGCGTGCTCGTGCTCATCCCCCTCGTCGTGCTCAACCCCCACCGGTTGGATCGGGAGTACACCTGGTCCCGCCTCATCGGTATCGGATTCGCGGTGGCCCTCACCGCCGTCAATCAGGTGTACGTGGTGCTGATCATCGTGACGCTCGTAACCGGCTCGGCGAACGGTTCGAGCGTTCTGCTGAGCGCTCTTCAGGTGTGGGTCACCAATGTCGTCACGTTCTCGCTCATTTATTGGGAGATAGACAAGGGCGGCCCCGTCGCGCGGCGGGTCGAGGGCACGAACGACGACGCGCAGCAGGACTTTCGGTTCCCGCAGCAGGACAACCCGGACGGAGCGACCGGCTGGATGCCGGAATTCGTGGACTACGCGTACTTTTCGTTGACCAACATGATGGCCTTCAGCCCGACCGACGTCATGCCGTTGAGTTCGCGAGCGAAGGGTCTCATGGCGTACCAGGCGCTCACGGCGTTCGTGCTCTTGGCCTTGGTCATCTCCCGTGCTGTCAACATCCTGAATTGACCGTACCTGTGGCAAGACCGGTGCCAGACGAGCCAGTGGCCTCAGGCCCCCGGAATGAACAGGGCCACCATCAGCGCGATGAAGATCGCACCGAAGACCGCAGGCGTCACGAATCGAACAACATTCAGCGCCGGTGCTAGTCGACTGATCGACGCCCACGGGGCGGGGTCCGATGGCTCGGCCTTGCGGGCGATGGCGAGAGCCTCGGATGCGGCGGTGAATTGCGCCCACGCGCCGAAGATTCCCGATGCCAGCAGGATGCCGGCGGCCGCGAGACGTACGGGGAGCGGCGCCTCTGCAAGCCCCTGCAGCAGAAGCCAGAGTGTGAAAGCGAGAAGGCCGGTCGGTGCGAGCTGCGACCAAATGATCTGGGATCGCAACGCCAACCACGATTGGTAACTCGCTTGGCGTTTTGAGTCGAGTTCGTTCATCAGTCAAGCCCGGATGGCGTGCAGCTCGGCGAATGCGGCCGTGTAGGCATCCAGAGGGCGGGGCACACCGAGCTGGATGATGAAGCTCGCACGGATCACACCGTCGATATCGATGACGAACGTGGCACGGTGGGCAAAACCCTTGTCCTCGATGAAAACTCCGTATTGCTTCGCGACATCGCCGTGCGGCCAGAAGTCGGCCAGGAGCGTGAATGCATACTCCTGCGATTCGGCGAAGGCCCCGAGCGTCGCCTTCGAGTCCACGGAGATGCCCAACAGCTCCACGCCATGCGTATCGAAGAGAGCGATGTTGTCCCGCAGGGTGCGGAGCTCGCTCGTGCACACAGGGGAGAATGCGAGGGAAAAAAAGACCAGAGCGACAGGCTTGACCCCGCGAAAGTCGTGCAGGCGGATGTGCTCACCGAACTGGTTGGGCAGTTCGAAGTCCGGTGCCGTGGTGTCGTTGGCCAATGCCATCAATTCGTCTTCCTCGGCCGCCCGTAGCGGGGAGGCGCAGCAGACGATTCTACGCCGGGATCACCCCAGAGGTAACCGACAACTAGAATTGGCTGGTGCTGGAGAGATCGCACATAATCCACGCTTCCGGTTCGCGATCAAAAAGAGCGTGCCGGGCAGGGGTATCCCAATTTCTCAACCCAGAAAGAGGACAGTCGTGACGGTAAACGACCAGGACCCGTATTCGGTACAACACGTTGACCGGGACCCGGAAGAAACCGCGGAATGGCGAGAATCGTTGGATCAGCTCGTGGCGGTCCAGGGCCACGAGCGGGGACGTGACGTCATGCTGAGTCTGCTCAAGCGCTCCAAGGACCTGCACCTCGGTGTTCCCATGGTGCCGACTACCGACTACCTGAACACGATCGCGCCTGAGAACGAGCCCGAGTTTCCCGGTAATGAGGAGTTGGAGCGTCGGTACCGCGCGTGGATCCGGTGGAACGCCGCGATCACCGTTCATCGTGCCCAGCGGCCCGGCATCGCCGTGGGCGGCCATATCTCGACCTATGCGTCATCCGCTGCCCTGTACGAAGTCGGCCATAACCACTTCTTCCGCGGTGCGGACCACCCGAATGGCGGGGACCAGATCTTCTACCAGGGACATGCCTCACCCGGCATGTACGCGCGAGCCTTCTTAGAGGGGCGCCTCAGCGAGGACCAACTCAAGGGCTTCCGTCAAGAAAAATCTCAAGCGCCGAATGGGCTTTCCAGCTACCCGCACCCGCGCCTCATGCCCGAGTTCTGGCAATTTCCGACAGTCTCCATGGGCCTCGGCCCCATCAACGCGATCTATCAGGCGCAATCCAATCGCTACCTCGCCAATCGAGGCATGAAGGATGCCACGGATCAGCACGTCTGGGCCTTCCTCGGCGACGGTGAGATGGACGAGGTCGAAAGCCGTGGGGCGCTGCAGTGGGCGACTAACGACGGACTCGACAACCTCACATTCGTGATCAATTGCAACCTTCAGCGCCTCGACGGTCCGGTGCGCGGCAACGGCAAGATCATCCAGGAATTGGAGAGCTTCTTCCGCGGCGCGGGCTGGAACGTGATCAAGGTCATCTGGGGTCGTGAATGGGATGCTCTTCTCGCCCGGGACACTGAGGGCGCCTTGCGCGACCTGATGAACCGCACGCCGGACGGCGACTACCAAACCTACAAAGCCGAGAGCGGTGGTTATGTGCGCGAGAACTTCTTCGGTCGGGATCCGCGCACCCTCGAGCTCGTGAAGGACTACTCAGACGACCAGGTGTGGGGTCTCAAGCGCGGTGGCCACGACTACCGCAAGGTGTATGCGGCGTTCAAGGCGGCATCCGAGCACACCGGCCAGCCCACCGTGATCCTCGCGAAGACGGTTAAGGGTTACGGCCTTGGGCCTTCGTTCGAGGGTCGGAATGCGACGCACCAAATGAAGAAGCTGTCGCTCGACAACCTCAAGCAGTTCCGAGATGTGATGCGCATTCCCATCACGGATGCCATGCTCGAGGCCGACCCGTACCAGCCGCCGTTCTACCATCCCGGAGAAGGCGACGAGGCCATCCAATACCTGCAAGAGCGTCGGAGGGCGCTCGGCGGATACCTGCCGGAGCGGCGATCGAAATACACGCAGATCGCCCTTCCGGATGACTCGGCGTACGAGATAGCTCGAAGGGGTTCGGGCAAGCAGGAAATCGCGACCACGATGTCCTTCGCGCGACTATTGAAGGATCTGCTCAAGGCGAAAGACTTCGGGCATCGCATCGTGCCGATCATCCCCGACGAAGCACGCACCTTCGGTATGGATGCATATTTTCCCACCGCCAAGATCTACAACCCGAATGGCCAGCTCTACACCTCGGTGGACCGGGAGTTGCTGTTGGCGTACAAGGAGAGCCCGCAGGGCCAGATCGTGCACGTGGGAATCAACGAGGCCGGGGCCTTTGCCGCGTTCACGGCGGCGGGCACCTCGTACGCGACCCATGGCGAACCCCTCATCCCGGTCTACGTCTTCTACTCGATGTTCGGATTCCAGCGCACCGGGGATGCGATGTGGGCGGCCGGCGACCAGATGGCGCGCGGCTTCATCATGGGTGCGACGGCCGGCCGGACCACGCTGACCGGCGAGGGTCTGCAGCACGCCGACGGGCAATCGTTGCTACTGGCATCCACGAACCCTGCGGTCATCAGCTACGACCCCGCCTACGGGTACGAGATCGGGCACATCGTGCGCGCGGGACTCGATCGGATGTATGGCGGAACACATCCTGACCCCAACGTCATGTACTACCTGACTCTGTACAACGAGCCGATGTTACAACCGGCCGAGCCGGAGAACCTCGACGTGGAGGGCTTGCTGCGAGGCATCCACCATCTTCGGGGATCGACCGCACTCGGGCCCCGGGCGCAGCTGCTCGCATCGGGTGTTGCCGTGCCGTGGGCACTCGAGGCTCAGCAGCTGCTGGCCGACGACTGGGGGGTCTCGGCCGATGTGTGGTCCGTGACGTCGTGGACGGAGCTTCGCCGAGACGGTCTGGCGGCCGAGGAGCACAATTTCACTCATCCGGATGCCGAGCCGCGGGTGCCCTACCTCACGGCGAAACTGCGTGGTTCGGACGGGCCGTTCGTTGCCGTCACGGACTTCATGCATGCGGTGCCCGATCAAATTCGTCAATTCGTTCCCGGAGAGTATGCGACCCTCGGCGCCGACGATTTCGGTTTCTCGGACACCCGCGCGGCTGCCCGGCGCTTCTTCAAGATCGACGGCCCGTCGATTGTGGTTCGGACCTTGCAGTCGCTCGCTCAGCGCGGCCAGATCGACCGTTCGCTAGCGGGGCAGGCGATCGCCAAGTACCGCCTGATGGATGTCACGGCGGGGACGACCGGCTCGACCGGTGGCGAGAGCTAGGCGACACCATCATCAACGAACAGGAAGCCGAAGAGCGCACCGTGCACAAGACCGTGCAAAAGACGAAGGAGCAGACGCTCTCTTGGTTGAGGACGATCACCGGTGAACTTGCGACGGCCACGCTCAAGCGACTCGATGACACCCTGCCCTGGTACGGGGACATGCCACCCGGACGGCGATCGGCCGTGGGGCTCGTCGCTCAAGCAGGTATCACGAGTTTCATCAGCTGGTTTGAGGACCCGCAATCGACTCCGTGGATCGCCGCCGACGTGTTCGGGGCGGCTCCACGGGAGTTGCTGCGGTCCGTCTCGCTGCAGCAGACGCTCCAGCTCATCCGCATCACGGTGGAGGTGGTCGAGAACCGCGTCAAGAACGACGACGACGTGCTGCGGGAGGCCATCCTGCTCTACTCCCGGGAGATCGCCTTCGCGGCAGCGGATGTGTACGCCCGGGCCGCAGAGGCGCGGGGCCTGTGGGATGCCCGCCTCGAAGCCCTCGTCGTCGACTCGATTCTCGCCGGTGAGAACGATAACGAACTGCCATCCCGAATCGCAGCACTCGGCTGGAACGGTCACGGCGAAGTGTGCGTGCTCGTCGGTACCGCGCCGAGGATGCTTGACGTCGACCAGTTGCGCCGCACCGCCCGCCATCTCGACGCGGATGTTCTTATCGGGGTTCAGAACAGTCGATTGGTATTGGTCATCGGACGAGCCAGCCCCCGAAACGAGGATCCGGAACTCCCGGGTCCGCTGCCTTTTCTCGACATCGCCCGCCAGTTGGAACCCGGCTTCGGCGACGGGCATCTCGTACTCGGTCACGAAGTACCGAGCTTGGTGGATGCTTCCCGTAGCGCCAAAGCCGCCCTCGCAGGGTTCGCCGTCGCACGCGCGTGGCGGGGCGCTCCGCGACCGACCCTCGCAGATGACCTCCTTCCCGAACGCGCCTTCGCCGGTGACCCGCTTGCCCGCTCCACTCTCATCAATCGCATCTACCGGCCGCTGCAGGATCATTCCACCGACCTGCTCGCCACCCTCTGGTGCTACCTCGACAATGGGCGGTCGCTCGAGGCGACCGCGCGAGAACTGTTCGTGCATCCCAACACCGTGCGCTACCGGCTCAAACGGGTGACGGATGTCATCGGGTGGGATGCGACGGGTGCGCGTGAAGCGCTCATCCTGCAGTCCGCGCTCATCATCGGATCGATCGCGGAGCCGGACAACCGCCGCCGCTGAGCGCGCCGCTCCTTCGCCCCCCCGGCCCCGGCCGCCCCGACCGGCTCGACTTCGCGCCCCGACCGCCCGGCCGGCTCGATTCCGCGCCCCGACGACGCGGTTTGCGGCAAGGACGGCAGCGTTCCGGCGAGGCTTTCGCCCAACTGCCAACGGAACCAAACAATTCTTGGCAGACTGGGGCGGTGATCGTGGTCGTGGCACCGGGGCAGGGCTCGCAAACACCCGGCTTTCTCGCGCCCTGGGTTTCTGAGCAGAACTTCCGCGAGCATCTCGAGGCGATGTCGGATGTGGTGGGCCTCGACCTGGTCGCGCACGGCACCACGAGCGACTCGGACACGATCCGCGACACGCGCATTGCACAACCCCTCATCGTCGCCGCCAGCTTGCTGGCGTTCGGAGCGCTCAGCGCGGCGCGTGTCGAGCGCATCGGGGCGGTGGCCGGCCACTCCGTGGGCGAGGTCACTGCCGCCGCGGCGTCGGGCATCCTCACCGAACATGACGCTCTGGCGTTCGTTCGCGAACGAGGGCGCGCGATGGCGGATGCCGCGTCCCTTCACGCCACCGGGATGTCCGCTGTCGTCGGTGGCGACGAAACCGCGCTGATCGAGCGTCTCGGTGAACTCGGTCTCGAGCCCGCGAACGTCAACGGCGGCGGTCAGATCGTGGTCGCTGGCCCGGTAGATGCCCTCGCCGCCCTGGCATCCGACCCTCTGCCGGGATCGCGGGTTATCCCTCTCAGTGTCGCTGGCGCGTTCCACACCCGGTATATGCGTAGCGCCGGGGAGACCCTCCGCTCGATTGCGGCGGGAATGCAGACCTCAGATCCGCGCATCCCCGTATACACCAATCACGACGGAAGCTCTGTGTCGAGCGGCGAGAAATTTCTCGCGCTCATGGTGGGCCAGGTGTCGTCCCCTGTCCGGTGGGATCTGACCATGGCAGCATTCGCGGCCGACGGAATCACCGGGATGATAGAACTGAGCCCAGCCGGCGCGCTGGTCGGGCTGGCCAGACGTGGGCTCAAGGGTGTTCCCGCCGTTGCAGTGAAAACCCCCGACGATCTGCCCGCCGCATTTGAGATGCTCGATGCAGAAATGGCTGCACCCAGCCCTGATGGAAAGTAGAGCGATGCCCACCCTCACCCAGTCGCAGGGTGCTGCGTTCACCCGCATCTACAGCTACGGGGCGGCCCGCGGCGACGTCGTGGTGCCCAATGACGATCTGGTCGCGGCGATCGACTCCAGTGATGAATGGATTCAGCAGCGCACCGGGATCGTCACCCGCACCCGCGCCTCGGCGGCCGTGCTCGCGGTCGACCTCGCGACGGATGCCGCGACCGAAGCGATCGAGAAGTCCGGTGTTGCAGCATCCGACGTCGACCTGGTGATTATCGCCACCATCTCCAATGTGCGCCAGACGCCGTCAATGGCTGCGGTAGTCGCCGACCGCGTCGGGGCAACCCCGGCCGCCGCGTACGACACCAACGCCGCCTGCGCCGGATTCAGCTATGCGGTCACGCAGGCTGATGCGCTCATCCGCAGCGGAGCAGCTCATTTCGCCCTGGTGATCGGCGCCGAGAAACTATCGGACATGGTCGACCCGACAGACCGCTCGATCTCATTCCTCCTCGGTGATGGCGCAGGCGCCGTCGTCATCGGGCCGAGCGACATCCCCGGCATCGGGGCCGCGGTGTGGGGCTCGGACGGGTCGAAGGCGGATGCCGTCGGCATGAACGCCACCCTCCTGGACTTCCGCGACCGTCGGGCGGCCTGGCCGACCCTTCGCCAAGAGGGTCAAACGGTCTTCCGCTGGGCCGTGTGGGACATGGCCAAGGTCGCACGACGAGCCCTCGAGGTGGCGGGGGTCACGGCCCAAGACCTGGCCGCCTTCATCCCCCACCAGGCGAACATGCGTATCGTCGACGAGTTCGCCAAGCAGTTGGAGCTCCCCGAGCATGTCATCATCGGCCGCGACATCCGGGACACCGGGAACACCAGCGCAGCCTCGATCCCCCTCGCAACCCACCGTCTGCTGCAGGAGCATCCCGAGCTCAGCGGAGGACTCGCGCTGCAGATCGGATTCGGGGCCGGCCTGGTGTTCGGGGCGCAGGTTGTCCTGCTCCCATAAGCTGTCTAGGTTGCAACCCACCCTGAGGAGAAACACATGGCATTGTCCACCGAAGAAGTGCTGGCTGGTCTGGCCGAACTGATCAACGATGAGACCGGCATCGCCACCGACACCGTCGAGTTGGACAAATCGTTCACGGATGACCTCGACATCGACTCGATCTCGATGATGACGATCGTCGTCAACGCCGAAGAGAAATTCGACGTCAAGATTCCCGACGAAGAAGTCAAGAACCTCAAAACCGTCGGGGATGCGGTCAGCTTCATCGCAAACGCGCAGGCCTGAAGGCACGGGACGGCCGGCTGAGAGCCGATCGCGCGAATGGCATCCAAGAAAATCGTCGTCACCGGCATCGGCGCGACCTCTCCGCTCGGCGGAACGGCCCCGCAATCGTGGGCAGCGCTCCTGGCCGGAGAATCGGGGGTGCACCGCCTGACCCACGATTGGGTCGCGCGCTACGACCTTCCGGTGACGTTCGCCGCGGAGGCACGTGTCCGGCCCGAGACCGTGCTCGAGCGAGTGGAATTCAAGCGCCTGGACCCGTCCAGCCAGTTCGCGGTGATCTCGGCACGCGAAGCCTGGGCCGATGCCGGTTCACCGGACATCGATCCCGACCGGATCGGAGTCGACTACGCCACCGGCATCGGCGGTCTCTGGACTCTTCTCGACGCCTGGGACACCCTGCGGGACCGCGGGCCTCGTCGGGTGTTGCCGATGACCATCCCGATGCTCATGCCCAACGCGGCCGCAGCGGCCATCAGCATGGCGATCCCATCACGGGCTTACGCCCGCACCGATGTTTCGGCGTGTGCGTCCAGTACCGAGGCGATCGCGAACGCGTACGAGCACCTGCAACTCGGAGTCGCCGACGTGGTACTCGCCGGCGGCACCGAGGCGGTAGTGCATCCACTGCCGATCGCCGCGTTCGCCGCGATGCAGGCGCTCTCGAAGCGCAATGACGATCCCGAGGGCGCCTCGCGTCCATACGACCGGGACCGCGACGGTTTCGTCCTAGGCGAGGGCGCCGGCACGATCGTGCTCGAAACAGAGGAGCACGCTCTGGCGCGCGGTGCCCACATCTACGCCGAGTTGGCCGGTGGATCGGTCACGAGCGACTCGTACCACATCACCGCGCCCGACCCCGCCGGCTCGGGCGCGGCACGCGCCATGCGAGCGGCCCTCGCCCAGGCTGGCGCCGCACCGGAGGACGTTGCCCACATCAACGCCCACGCGACCAGCACCCCCGTGGGCGATATCGCTGAGTACAACGCCCTGTTGAACGTATTCGGCGAGCGGTTGCGAAACATCCCCGTGTCGGCCACCAAGGCATCCACCGGCCACCTGCTGGGGGGAACCGGAGCGCTCGAAGCGATATTCACGATCCTCGCTCTGCGGGATCGCCTAGCGCCTCCGACGATCAACCTCACCGAGCAGGACCCCGAGATCGCGCTGGATGTCGTCACAACACCTCGCCCACTCGGCTCCGGACCGCTCCTGGCGATCAGCAACTCTTTCGGCTTCGGCGGCCACAACTCGGTCGTGGCGCTGCGCAGCTACTGAAGCGAGAGGATGCCCGTCACCCGACGTCGTGCAGCCAGATCACCGCGGAGTCTTGGCCGGCGTGCCGGAAGACCTCGAGTTCGTCGTCCCACGCCTGTCCGAGCGCGAGGCGCAGTTCGCGCTGCAGATCCAGCGCACTCGCGCCAGCGACATCCATCGCGTAGCGGATTCGATCTTCGGGAATGACCATATTGCCCACGGTGTCGGTCTGGGCGAAGAAGATCCCGAGGTCGGGGGTGTGCATCCAGCGCGACCCGTCGGAGCCGACACCCGGATCCTCGGTCACCTCGTAACGCAGGTGCTCCCACCCGCGAAGTGCGGATGCTAGGCGCGCGCCGGTGCCACGGGCGCCCTGCCAGTAGAACTCGGCGCGCTGACTGCCGCGCTGCACGGGCTGCTCGTCCCAGGCGAAGTTGACTGCTCGCTCGAGCGCCCGGCCCGCCGCCCATTCGATATGCGGGCACAGCGCACGGGGAGCGGAGTGCACATACAACACTCCGCGAGTAGATGATGCGGTCATGCTTTTCTCCGTTCCGGTTGGATGCGACTTCCCCATCGACCCACTGGAACGGTATAACCGCTGCTATGAAATTGTGCGGCGAACCGCTGCGCCCAGTATGCATTACTTCATCCGTGAATCACAAGGGTGTTATTCACGAGGATCTCTTGCCCCCCTTGGTCATTCCGGATGCAACTTCGACCCATCGGCTTTCAGAACGGTCTTCTCTCCCGCTTCGATGCGCACGTCGAACCGGTTCTGTCGTGGCGGCAACGGGCAATTGAAGTTGTAGCTGAATGCGCAAGGCGGCAGCACGGCCAAGTTGAAGTCGAGGGTGATGGTGCCATCCGAATTGGGCACGACGAAGAGGAACCGACCGACGCTGTAGGTGTCGACGCCGTTTGATTTATCCGCGAACACCAATTGCAGGGCCTTCCCGGACTTGAAAGCGGCGAGGTGATAATCGACCCCGTCGCGCGTGAAGGCGATATCGCCCGGCATGACTTCTTCGCGAGTTCTTCCCTCGTCTTTGAGGTGCTCGAAGCCGAGGGTGGTCCCCGCCGGGTTCTCGGTGAACGTCGCGGTGACGACCCAGTTGGGGTTGTAATCGAAAGCATCGATCAAGCCGAACTCCCGGATCGCCTCCGAGGCGGCATCCCACACCCGCAACCCATAGGCACCGTTCTCCCCGGCGATCACGAAACCCGTGACGGTCCCGCCGAACTCGATCGAACTCGGTTCGGAGTGATCTTTGCCCCGAACCAGCACGGTGCCATCGACGCGAGCGCCGTCGATGTCAATGGCGTCGGATGCCTCGGCCGTGACCGTGAGCCCCTCGGGTGCGGGTGCCCACCGACCCCGCACGCCATAGATGGTCTGTTCCGCGTCGATCCATTGGGTGTTGATCAGCGCGAGTGGGCCCTGTGGCTTCACGACCGATTCGGCTCGACGTGATCGGAAAGACGCCAATCGGGCTTCGGGGTCGTGCATCGTGTCGCTCATGGAGTGCCTTCCTCGGAGAATTGCGGCGCCGGGCCACGTTATTCGGCCCACGCCCGCGATGACCTGTCAACCCCGGGGGACCCGAGAGTGATCTTGGTTACGGTAAGACCATGAAGCATGTTACGTATTCCGACAAATCCCTGCTCATCGGTGATGAGGCAGCAGACGTACTGATCGAATACGCCGCGCTTCTCGGGCGCGAAGGCGGCGCCGACACGGTCGATCTGCGCGCGATCAGTTCGGCTGGAGACGAGACGACAGCGACGTTCCTGCTCAACGCCGGCTCGGTGCTCATGGTCGAAACGGCGACGACGAAGGTGGAAGAGCCGGATAATAACGGGGCCATCCTCGAAATGCACGCTCGGATGCTGCTCATCACGTCGCCACCCTCGGTGCTTCCCTACCTCGAGCACGAAAACCAGGAGATCGAGTAGTGCCTTCACCCCTGTGAGTGCGGAAGGGACAACACCAGGATCATCCAGGCGAAAATGGCGGTGCTCGCCAACGTCAGCACTTGGTGAACCCGATATGAGGAACGCGTGCGCAGCATGAAGACCCAGTACAGGCCCGCGAGTACGAGCATGCTCACGGTGATGATTCGCACCACTATGTCGGGCCCGGAGCCGGAGAGCATCCCGGCGATCTGATAGAACGCGATCACCCCCCACGGAACAATTCCGACAGCAGCACCGAACCGGTAGGGCCACCCCCCCTGCGGTGTTGCCTCGTGCAGAATGAGGAACAGGCTCGCCCCGGCCGTAAGCGCATAGAGGGCGACGAGAGCGGCGATATCCTGGACGCCGTTGAGTTGGGCCACGAGAAACACCGTGATCGCCGACACCTGCGACCATTCGATCCAACGCACCACGGGGCTGCCCCAGGCAATGGCCGCAACCCGGCATGCTGCCGCGAAGGCGAGCAGGATGACCGCGGCGCTTCCCACGTCGACCATCGCGATGAGGATGCCACCGCCGATTTGCGCCGTGACGGGGAGCATCACCGCCGTACCGCCAGCCAGGAGCACCGCAACCACAACCGCCTGCACAGCGAGGATGACCGCTGCAGAGATGTCGAGACCGCGTTCGTTCACATGACAACGGTAGAGGTAGTGCCCTCACATCGTCCGCCCGAGGCGCACCCCGATGACGGGATGCGAATCGGTCGCCGCTGGTGGGGCGGATGGGACTTGAACCCATGACCGACGGATTATGAGTCCGCTGCTCTAACCAGCTGAGCTACCGCCCCGTGCCCGCGACCGGGCGGGTCAAGGTTACAAGGCCGAGACTACCGCGGGCGCATCCCGTACCACGCTCATCGGGCGGGCGCATCCCCTAGCTGGCCGTGCCTCTTTGATCTAGCGTGAACGCATGACGGAAACGACGAAAGCACGCACCGCAGCGTCACACTCTGACGGCGCCCACACCACCAGGCCGGAAAATACCGAGAGGGGTTTTGTGGCTTCCGAGACCCTTGCGGACAACCTTCAAAAAGTTCTGATCGACCTGCTCGAACTGCAAATCCAAGGCAAGCAAGCGCACTGGAATGTGGTGGGCAAGAACTTTCGCGACACCCACCTGATCCTCGACGAGGTGGTTGAGGCGGCTCGCGAGTTCAGCGATACGGTGGCCGAGCGGTTGCGCGCTCTCCATGCGTCACCCGACGGGCGAAGCGAGACGGTCGCCGCAACGACGTCGCTAACGCAGTATCCGAAGGGGGAGGTCGACACTTCTGAGACCATCGATCTGACGACTGACCGGTTAGAAGCCACCATCGCCACGATCCGCGGTGTGCACGACGCCGTCGACGAAGAGGACCCCACGAGCGCTGACGTGCTGCACGCCATCCTCGAGCGCCTGGAACAGCTCGCATGGCTCGTCTCGGCGGAGAACCGGACTCCGACAGCCGGGCAGCACTGATGCGCTTGGCACCCGGCGGCCCGGTCGAATCCGGAAACGACGATGCTGGCGATGCCGACCGAGTCTCCGGTATCGTCAGCCAGATCAAAGCCGACCTTCTGCTCGGGCACGTTTCGGACCTCCGCGCGATGGTGGAGCAGCGTCTGCACGACGGAACCCTCGACCTCCCCGATGCGGAAGTCGATCGCATCGTCGCGAGCTTGCAGGCTTAGTAGCGCGGTTCTACCGCTTACCGGCCTAACGCTCGGCAGGTCTACCGCTCCACCGGATCGACGTGTCTGGACGCGCCCGGGGCAGCGGCGGGAGCTTCCCAGACCGGTTCGCCGCGGTAGAGGCTCTCGAAAGTGTCCAGTGTGCGTTGGATGTCATGGGATGCGACGATGCGCAGACTCTCGCGCTTGAAGGCGAGCAGTTGCTCGTGCGGCATCGTCAGAATGCGCGTGAGCCGGTCAGCGAGCTGAGTTATGTTCCCCGGCTCGAACAAGAAGCCGTTCTCGCCGTCATGCACCAGGTGAGGCAGGGCCATCGCGTTAGCGGCGACAATCGGCAACCCGCTCGCCATCGCTTCCATCGTCGAGATGCTCTGCAACTCCGCAACCGACGGCATGGAGAAGACGGTGGCCCGCGTGAGCGCTCGCCGCAAATAGTCCTCTTCAACGTAGCCAGCGAACTTGACCCGGGTTTGAAGGCCCAGAGAGGCCGCCAGCAACTTGAGCCGTGACTCCAAATCCCCACCGCCCACGATCTCCAACCGAGCATTGAGGTTCGGGTCGAGCAGCGCGAAGGCGCGGATCAGTTTGTCGATCTGCTTTTCTTCCACGACCCGACCGAGGAACACGATGAGGTTGTCTGTGCGAGGCGCCATATTGGCGGTGTAATTATGCGCATCGATTCCGCACGAGATCGCGAGGACCCCTCGGACCGACGTGTTGGCTTCGAGGTACTCGGCGGCTTTGAGGGTGGGTGTCGTGACCCGTTCGGCACGCCGAAAGATGCGGTCGGCATCTTTCCAGGCGAGTCCGATCGCCCACGCCTGCAAGAACCTGGGGAGGATGAATGTGTAGGCCAGCAGGTTCTCGGGCATGAAATGGTTGGTACCGATCAGACGGATGCCGCGGCGCGCGCCCGCGTAGGTCATGCCACGCCCGATCAAGAGGTGGGATTGGAAATGCACTACATCGGGCCTGACGAGATCGAGAATACGGGCGCTGTTTCGACGCAGCCGCCACGGCAACATGACCCTCAGCCACGGATGTGGGTACCACCGCCACGAGTAGATGCGGTGCACCGTCATGTGCTGACCTTCGTGCACCTCGTCTTGGGGCCCCAGGACCCTGTTGCTGTACGACGGAGCCGACACATGCACGTCATGCCCGCGTTCGGCAAGCCCTGCGGCGAGACGCGCGACGAAGCTCGCCGCGCCGTTGATCTCGGGCCAGAACGTGTCCGCGCCGATCAAGATCGTCAGCCGCGGCTTGGAGGCATGTCCAGAAAGAGCCTGGGCTTCGGCCGGTAGGTCATCTGTCACGAGGGCGGGTTTCCTTTTCCACGGTTGCCGAGGGCGAAAGCCTACGTTGCCAGTGCTGAACAGGCCACTGATCCCACCGTACTCTAGGGCTGCAGCGGAGAGTCCTGCGGAACATCCACGCCGATCAGAGCATTGTTCAACGCCTGTGGATGGTGGCGGGACAGAGAGACGACACCCCAGATGGCTGCGGCTGCCGCAAGAGCGAAGGCGGGGATCGCCCAGAGCGGTGCGCCCGCGGCCTCTCCCAGCACGATAATTCCGATCGAGACCGCAATGAGCGGATCGATGACGGTGAGCCCGGCGACAACCAAGTCGGGCGGGTTGGACGCGTGCGCGGTCTGCACGAAGTAGGTGCCGAGCAGGGCCGCCGCGATCAAGCCGATGACGCACAGCAGCGTGAGGATGTCCGTGCCATCCATCGTGAAATCGCCCGTCGTCAACGTCTTCACCCGGTCGATCACGACCTTTGCGAGCGTCACCACGAAACCGAACAGCACGCCGGCGGCGACCACGTAGAAGATCGGTCGCGGGGTGCGAGACCTCATCACGGTGAAGACGGCGACGAAGCCTCCCAGCACGACGACCAGGATCACGAGCACGATGATGAGCTGGGTTGCGGTGATGGGATGCGACTTCGCGACGAAAGCTGCGACGGTCACGAACGCTCCGACGCCGATGATGCAAATGAGAATCGCCCGTTTCGACGTCGAGTCGAGGGGGATGCCGGTGATCCGGGAATTGAGGATGGCGGTGATCACGAGCGCGACGGCGCCGAGCGGCTGCACCACGATCAGGGGCGCAAAGCTCAGGCTGGTCAACTGGAGCACGATGGCGAGACCCAGCAGCAGCGTGCCCCACACCCACTGCCGGCGTGCGATGAGCGAGCGAAGCTGTCTCAGGCTGAGGCCCGTTTTGATCGTCTTGGCCGATGCGGCCTCGACCAACTCGACCCCGCGATGCTGCAATTGTGTTCCGATGGCAAGCAGAACCGCAGCGATCAGTGCCAACCCGATCCCCACGACGGGGATGGTCGACAACGTGATGGATCCGGTGAGGTCCTGCAGCGCGGTCGACACCCCATGAATCTACCCGCCCCGACCCAGATGCGCCCGGAGGCGACACGTCACACCCCGTCGAGCGTCCGCTCGCAGGATTAGTCTTGCCAGGTGGCCGTGCTTCCCATCCGCATTACCGGGGATTCTGTGCTGCACACCCCATCCGCCGCGGTCACCGGGTTCGACCAGGAGTTGAGGTCACTGGCGAACGACATGGTGGACACCATGCTCGCGGCACCCGGCGTCGGGCTCGCTGCGCCCCAGGTGGGCGTCCCGCTCCGCATGTTCGTGTATCGCTGGGTTGACGACGACCTTCTCACCTGGCAGGGCGTTGCCGTCAATCCGACTCTGTGGCAGAGCCCTATCCCGGTCTCCGAGCCCGATGAAGATGAGGATTCCGAAGGATGCCTGTCCCTGCCGGGTGAGCGTTTTCCCCTGCGCCGTGCGTCGTCAGTGCGGCTGAGCGCCGTCGATCTGCAGGGGCAGCCGTTCGAGGTGGACGCGGACGGGTGGTTGGCGCGTATCTTCCAACACGAATACGACCACCTCGACGGCATCCTCTACGTGGACCGACTCGGTGCCGCGCACGCCAAGGCGGCGGCGAAGGCGATCAAACGCCGCAATTGGGCAGAGCCGGGCCTCTCGTGGGTGCCGGGCGAGGATCACCTGGAGGATTGAACCTCAGGTGATCAGGCGGATGAGTGCTGCCGTCGCCGCCGCCGCCGCAACCACCACGATGAACGGCGCGCGGAGCGCGAGAAGGCCGGCAGCCACGATGATGGCCGGCACGCGGGCATCCACGACGATGCCTCGACCCGCCCCGAGGGTCTGCACGACGATGAGGGCCGCGAGCAGAGCAACCGTCAGCAGGCCCGCGATTCGCGCCGGGGTGGGACGGTCGAAGATACCGACCGGTACGAGGTAGCCCGCGAGCTTCAGCCCGAACACGGCGATGGATGCCAGCAGGATGACCTGCCACACCGTCACGCGACAGCCCCCGGGCGTTCGCCGAACCAGTTCGTCGCGCCCACGAGCACGGCAACGAGCGCGGCGGCGATCACCGGCACTCCCGGCGACAGGGCGGGAGTGAGTACGGCGGCAACGGCCGCAGCGCCGATGGCCACCACCACCGGCTGACGCTGCCGTAGTCGCGGCCACAACAACCCGAGGAAGGCGGCCGCAGCCGCGGCATCCAACCCCCAGGCACTGACGTCACCGATCAGGTTGCCGAGCAGCGCGCCGGCTGCGGTGGTGAGATTCCACCCGACGTAGATGATGAGGCCGGTGGCCCAGAACCCGGTTCTCTGACTGGCGAGCGTGGGCTGGGCGGTGGCGACGGCGGTCGACTCGTCGATCGTCAGGTGGGCTGCGAGAAGCCGCCGGGGCCAAGAGCCCTCGATGATCGTGGAGAGGCGTATCGCGTAGAGGCCGTTGCGAGCGCCCAGAAGCACCGCGCTGGCGATCGCCGACGGGGCGGCGGCCAGACCGCCCGATGCGAGCACGCCGATGAGGGCGAACTGCGAGCCGCCGGAGAACATCAGAAGGCTGAGGGCCATGGTCTGCCAGACGTCCAGGCCGCTGACCACCGCGAGGGCGCCGAACGAGATCCCGTACGCCGATACCGCGGTGCCGACGGCGAAAGCCGCACGGATCGCCGCCCTGTCTTCGACACTGCGCTCGGCCAACGACGAATCTCCCTTCCGACGGATGGGCCAGAAGGGAGACTCTATCGCCGCGTCGGCGGCGGGATGACGCGCTGCTAGACCTACGGAGTCGGGGTTTCGGCCTGGAGTTCGCGACTCTGGGCTGGAACGTCACCGGCGTGATCGTTCTCCGGTGCTCGCGGTTCAGTCGTCGTCGATAGCAGGTCGGCATCTTCCGTAAGGCAGACACGAAGTCGGCCTCGTCGAGCACTAGCCCTGAGGTTACCTCGCCGCCACGAACGGCAGCACCCGGGTCCAGAGCAACTCGGTCGCCGCGGCGTCGTACTCGTCCGGCAGTGTCGGATCTGTGAACAGATGGCCCGAGCCGGGGTAGACGAACACCTCGATTGTGCCGCCGGCGGATGTGACATCCCGGATCGCCTGCTCAGCGAACTCGTCTTCGCGCCACGGGTCGTCGACGGTCTGGTGACTCTGTGAGTCGATGCCGGTCGGCCACCTGACTTCGGGGCCGTACCACTCGAGCACGTTGAGGCCAGCGAACTGCACCACTCCGCGAACCTGACGCTGCGTCGCGACGTACACCGCGACGCCTGAGCCCATCGAGAATCCCGCCGTGATGAAGCCGTCGGGCAGGTCGGCGACCGACTCCAGAGCGCGCCGGTTGATCGTGTCATTGCCGAGGTCGTGGGAGAAGGTCATCGCGAGGTCGTAGTCGTCGAAGCGGTGGCCCCCGTATAGGTCGGGCACGATCACGTGATGGCCAGCCGAGCGCAGGCGCTCAGCGGCATCCATCTCACCCTGCCGAACCCCGAGAACCGAGTGGAACACGACAACGGATGCCACGTGCGAACCCTCCGACCGCTGATGGCTCCCCGACTTGGACTCGAACCAAGAACCTACGCATTAACAGTGCGTTGCTCTGCCAATTGAGCTATCGAGGATGGGATGCCCACATTACCCATGGGCGTCCCCACAGTACCAAAGGATGCTTGCGCGCCAAATCCTGCGGACTGCTCGGTCACGCCGTTTGAAGCAAGTACGTCGGGGAGGGAACGGGCGTCGGGTCGCCGATGAGAGTGGGCATCCCATCATCGCCGAGGGAGAAACTCGCCACCGCGTTCGAGCGCTCGTTGGCAACGTGCAGAAGGCGGCCGTCGACCACGAGGTTGCGCGGCCAGTCCCCCGCGCTGTCGATCCAGCCCACCGGATCTGCCGCATGGCCCGCCGAGCCCGCGGCGCCCGTCGCCAGCACCGAGATGCGGTGACCACCCCGCAGCCCGACATACGCGTGCTCATCGCCGAACGCGATCGCGGCCGCCTGATCGCCGCTTTGCCGACCCGGGAGGGGTGTGGATGCCGTGAGGCGCAGCATCCCATCGACCCAATCGAACACGAGGAGATCGCCGCTCAGCTCGCCGAGCACGTAGAGGGCGCCGGATACCGGATGGCGAACGATATCCCGTGGGCCGGTTCCGGGCGGGAGCGGGACGGACGCGGTGCGCACGAGCCGGTCGGCCTCGACCCGGTGGATGGCGATCTCGTCGCTGCCGAGGTCGAGGCAGAGCAGGGTTGCCTCATCCACGAAAATGCTGGAATGGGCCCTCGGCCCGGCCTGATCGGGATGGGGCCCTGAGCCTTCACCCGCGACGACCCGCACGAGGCGGTCGACATCACCCTCTCCGGTCAGAGCGATCACGCCGAACGACCCGCCGAGGTAGTTCGCCGCGACGACCAGGTGCGAGTCGACCGCGAGTTGGCACGGCCACTGACCACCGGAGGGCGCACGCCCGGTGCTGATGAGCGCCGGAGCCGGCGCCTTCTCGCCGTCGCTGCCAGGCATTACGCGAAACGATTGCACCTCGGCCGTACCCTCGAGCGCGGCATAGAGCCGGTCGCCCCGCAGGGTGAGAAACGACGGAGACGGGCACTTTGCGACGACGCCGACATACTCCAGCGAGCCATCGTCGCGGGATGTCAGGAGGCCGATCCCGGCCGCTGTGCCCTTCATGTCAGCGCCGTACCCGCCGACCCAGAAGCTGCTCAATAGCCCGCCTTCGCATCCACGAGCCCGACGAACCTGCCGTCACCCAGCATCGCGGCGACATTGGTGGCCACGCGGGCCGCGAGCAGCGGCTCGGACATCGCTTCCGTGTTGGCCGAGTGAGAGGTGATCACCACGTTCGGCGCGGTCCAGAGTGGATGCCCGTCCGGCAGCGGCTCGGGCGTGGTCACATCTAGCCCGGCCCCGGACAGGTGGCCTGAGCGCAGTGCATCGACCAGCGCATCCTGGTCGATCAGGCTGCCGCGCGCGATGTTGACGATCAACGCTCCCGGCTTCATCGCCGCGAACTGCTCAACCGAGAACATGCGCTCGGTGCTGGCGGTTGCGGCGGCGGCCACGATCACCACGTCGGCGTCGCCGATCGCCTCGAGCAGGTGCGCTGCCGTGAGCGTGCGATCCGCGCCCGGTACGGCTGCATCGGAGCGGCGCACGACCGTGACGACGACGTCGAACGGCGCGAACAGTCGGATGATCTCATCCGCGATCGCACCCGCCCCGACGATGACCACGCGGCATCCGTAGAGCGACCGGCCCGAACGGGCACGGTCCCACGTGGCCGACCGGCTCTTCTCGGGCAGGTCGCGCAACACCGCGAGTGTCAGGGCCAAAGCGTGCTCGGCGACAGGTTCGGCGAAGGATCCCTTCGCACTGGTCCACAGCAGGTGAGGATGCCGCGCCACGATGTCACTGAACTGCTCGACCCCCGCCAGCGGAAGCTGCACCCAACCGATACCGGGATGCGACGCGAGCAGGGCCTCGAGAGCCGGCACGTCGAAACCCACCCACACCAGCGCGCGAGTGCTCTGCGAGAGGGCCTCGACCTCACCGCCCGCAGAGGCAACGGCCGCCGCGATGCGATCGATCATCGTCGGGGGAATGTCGGCGGGCAGAATCGTCACCGGGCCGGGCGACGGGCGCTGCGCCGACAATACTGCACGGCCCGTGCCCGCCAGCGGGTCGCGATGCTCCCCCGGTGAACGCAGGGAATGGGAAGAAAGCTCAGCCATGTGATTCTCCGTGCCCGGTGCGGGAAGCCGCGAGGTGCGCAATGTAGGGATGCCGCGGGTCATCGAGCACCTCGTCGAGCCCCCCGATGCCCACGATGGTACCGCGATGCATCACGGCGATGCGGCTCGCAACCCGGCGCACCTCGCTGAGGTCGGCGGACACCACGAGGGCCGAAAAGCCCCGTTCCCGTTGCAGGGCCACGATCGTGTCGAGAATGGATGTACGCACCGTCACGTCGATTCCGGCGGTCGGGTCATCCGCGACCAGCAGTTGCGGTTCGAGGATCATGGCCCGGGCGATAGCGACCCGCTGCCGCTGACCCTTGCTCAGCTCGTGCGGGTATTTGTTCATCGTCGCGAGGGGCAGCCGGATGGCGTCGATCAGGGTCGCAACGGCCTGGCCGGCCTCATCCTGGTCGAAGCGACGGTCACGCGAGAAGATCGGCTCCGCGACGTTCTCGCCCACCGTCAGGCGCGGAGCAAGCCTGTCCCCCGCCTCCTGCGGCACATACCCGACCCACAGGGCGAGACGGTCGCGTCGCCGTTTCGAGATCGAGCGTACCTGCACGCCCAGCACCTGCAACCCCCCGCCGATGATGCGCGGCGCGCCCTCGGCGGCGATATCCACGGTCAGCGCTACCGCCCGCGCCACCGTGCTCTTGCCAGAGCCGGTCTCGCCGACGAGGGCGAGAATCTCTCCTACGGCGATGTCGAAGCTCACACCGTCAACCGCCACCGACCTGGTTTCGGGGGTGCGAGACGGGTAGAGCAGGGAGAGGTCGACCGCCCGAACGGCCGGCGCGTTCTGACCACCGGTCATCACGTCACCGGTCGTCGTGTCACTGGTCGTCACATCACTGGTCGTCACGTCACTGGTCGTCACGTCACTGGTCGTCACGCAGAACCCGCCGTTCGCTCTCGATGCTCACGAGCTCCCGCTGCATGTCCTGATAGCGCGCAGGCTCCTCGACCGCGTCGAGGCGCTGAAGGGCACCCAGCAGCGACACCTTTTGCCGCAGCAGATCGCGGTCGATGAAATCAGACACGACACGTCGGCAATAGGCCGGCAACCGGTCCTCGCGCTCGGGGATGGGTGCGACCGCCAACTGGTTGACGAGAGTCTCGTAGCGCGCCGGCACCTCCCGGGTAACCGCTCCGAGCCAGTCTGCGGCTTCGATGTGGGGCAAGGAAGCAGCGATGCCATCCCGCACGACCGCGAGGGCGGCATCGCGAAACGGGCTGCGGACGGCCGCGTCCACGAGTGCGGCTCCCACGTGTTCGGGGTGTTGCAGGATGGCCATCAGCACGTCCCGCTCAGTGCGGGTGACCGTGTCCGAGCCCAGCTGGGTAAGGGAGGGCTCATCCCCGCGCTGCGCTTCCGATTCACCGGGCCGGAGTGCCTGCGCGTTGCCGTCTCGAGCCGGCTTCGAGCGGGCGGATGCCACGGCGCGCGACACCTCGGAGGGCTCCATGCCGAGCCAGCCGGCCAGGGTGCGCACGTACCCCACCCCGAGAGCCTGGTCGCGGATCCCCGCGACCACCGGGGCCGCTGCCCGAAGGGCCGCCACCCGACCCTCGACCGTCTCGAGGTCGTGGCCTGCCAACACCCGGCGGATCATGAACTCGAACATGGGCTTGCGGCTGGCGATCAGCCGTCGAACGGCGTCGTCTCCGCGCTTGAGCCGTAGATCGCACGGGTCGTACCCCTCGGACGCGATGGCGACGAAGGTCTGGGCGGCGAAGCGTTGCTCTTCGCTGAAAGCACGGCTGGCGGCGCGTTGGCCCGCGTCATCCGGGTCGAAAGTGAAGATCACCTCCCCGGTTCCGGTGGTGTCGACGTTGTCAACATCCCCGATCACCCGCCGCACGATCTTGATGTGGTCGACGCCGAACGAGGTACCGCACGTGGCGACCGCCGTGGTGACTCCCGCGAGGTGGCACGCCATCACATCCGTGTATCCCTCGACGACCACGACTTGACGGCCACGGGCGATGTCGCGCTTGGCAAGGTCGAGGCCGTACAGGATCTGGCTCTTGTGGTACACGATCGTTTCCGGCGTATTGAGGTACTTGGGCCCGCTGTCGTCGTCGAAGAGCTTTCGCGCACCGAAGCCGAGGGTCTGGCCGGTCACATCCCGGATCGGCCACACCAAGCGCCCACGAAACCGGTCGTAGACCTCGCCGCGCTCACCGCGACCCGTGAGGCCAGCGGTGATCAGTTCGTCGTCGGTGTAGCCGAGAGAACGCAAGTGGATGCCGAGTGCCCCGCCCCGCGGTGCGAACCCGACCCCGAACTGGCGGGCGGCCGCCTCATCGAACCCCCGGTCGCCGAGGAATCGACGACCCGCTTCGGCGTCGGCGCCAGCCAACCGCTCGCGGTAGAAATCGGCCGCCGCATTGTTGGCCGAGAGCAGCCGAGCACGGTTGCCGTGGTCGATGGCCGCCCCACCGTCTTCATAGTGCAGCTCGAATCCGATGCGAGCGGCCATGCGCTCGACCGCCTCAGAAAAGCTCACGTGGTCCATCTTCTGCAGGAAGGTGAAGACATCTCCACCCTCTCCGCACCCGAAGCAATGGTAGAAACCCACCTGTGGGCGCACGTGGAAGCTTGGACTGCGCTCGTCGTGAAACGGGCAGAGGCCCTTCAACGAGCCGACGCCGGCGCTCTTGAGCGTGACGAAGTCGCCCACGATGTCGGCGAGGTTCGTGCGCGACCTGACCTCATCGATATCGCTTCGTCGAATCAGGCCGGCCACGGTGCGAT